>AMWB02045352.1_pt2 | contig 84611 bp, 75 predicted proteins | sample 200311 | NCBI WGS metagenome assembly AMWB02 (sample SAMN02737377, study PRJNA173069) | bioreactor metagenome | biome: anode biofilm in microbial fuel cells | place: USA: California | collected 2010-12-16 | reverse complement strand
TGACCGTCCATCATTTATCGAGAATCGACTCAGGTAAGACAGACGCCTTATTCCTTGTGCTCTTCGCTGCCGATCGCCGGGCTTCTTTCCACCATTTTCTTGAGATCGTTCCAGTCGAAATGCAGATATCTTCGGGTCGTGTTCAGATTTTCATGGCCCAAAAGATATTGGATCATGATCAGATTTTCCCCCAGCCGGGCCTTCAGACTGGCGCCTGAATGGCGCAGCAGGTGCGGACCATGCTTTCGTTTGAGAATTCCCGCCTGTTCGAGCCCCTTGCTGACGATATAATGTACCTGCCGCGGTTTTAAAGGCTGTCCATGGCTCGATAAAAAAACCCAGTCGGTGTCGCTTCCCTTGTATTCCGGTCGGATATCGTACCATCTCAGAAATTTTTGCACCAAATCCTGATTCAAAGGTATCTTATCTATTTTAGAACGTTTTCGTGTTATCCATAGCTCTTCTTCGTCGAGGCGGACATCCGGCCGTTTTAATTGGATGACTTCAGAAACCCTGAGACATACATCTGTAAAAAGGCTAAGGAGCAGCAAATTACGATCCACATTCTTTTTTCCTGAAAACCGGGCGACAGCCTGATACAATCTTTCGAGTTCAGGATAACTCAGATAGTCTATACCAGGTGTATAAACCTTAGGTTTTTCAATGATGGCTGCTAAATTTTCGACAATAAGCCCTTCATCCACAAGGTAATCCATGAAGCCGGTCAAAATATATAAAATATTCAACTTAGAAGCATTGGATATCTTAAGTGATTTAAGATAGGCTATGATCACGTTTTTATAAATATCGGATGGTTTATAAATTTTATTTGATTTACAGAATTTTTCAAACCTGTTCAGTTCATATCTTCTGTTTTTCAAAGATGATAAACTGAGAAGACCAAGCGCCTTTTTTTCATCAAGATAATTATTGATGGATATATCAATATTTATATCTTTATCAGGCTTAAATATAGTTTTCATAATAAATTTTTTAAACTGTTAAGATATGGGTTACTATCGAGTTTATTTTTGGTATTAACATTCAAGAAAATCATATATCGCACAATAGTGCCGTCGTTCATCGGCGGTGAGAGGAGGCTCTCCTGTCCTCAGGCATCGGTAAAACTCGTGCAACCGACGGTCAAATATTGCACAATATATATCTATTGTGCAATAATTAATCGGTGGAGACGGAAAAAGTGACGCAATATTATCGATAAATCTCATAAAATTTCCCAAGAGCAAAATTTCAAGCATTATCTTTAAATAAAATCAGCGTCGCTTTGCTGATAAGCGAAAAAAATGGCTGTCATGTTCGAAAACAAAGAATATCATTTATATTGAATAAAAACCCATCATTTGATAGATAATCGAAAATAACTATATTGATAGAAATAATTATCGGAGAAGACGCATGGCAAGAACAAAATATCACATTACACCGGAATCCGGAAGACTCAGTATTACCCTCAATAAACGTCAGCTTAAGGAATTCAAAAAGATGTCGATCGAATTTGAAATGTCTATTGATGATATTCTCCAGGTAGCGGTTGAAAGCTTTATTAAAAGATATAATGAGTTAACATTGGATCAAATGGATAAAATTGGTCTTAACTCTATATTTGAAGAATAGATGATTTTTATGGTTGAAATGTCACAAAAATATTTAGATGTCATTCAATAGCAGAAAAAACGATAATCGCAATTTAAGATGAAAATACTGTCAATTTCTGATTATATCGAACCAAGGCTGTATAATAATTTAGATCCGGCACTTTTTAACGATATTGACCTTGTTTTATCATGTGGAGATCTCCCTCCTGAATATCTTTCCTTTGTATCATCCAGAATAAATGGACCGTTATATTATGTAAAAGGAAATCATGACATCCGATATGAAGATAAACCTCCGGACGGTTGTAAGAATATAGATGGCCGGGTGGTGCGGTTCAGAAAGATTCGTATCCTGGGATTGGAGGGTTCGCGGTGGTATAATGGAAATCCGATGCAGTATACGGAACGACAGATGAAAAACAAGATATTCAAAATAGGCCCGAAACTATGGTGGAAAGGGATCGATATCATCATCACCCATGCTCCGCCGAGATATGTCGGCGATGCTGAGGATCTGTGTCACAGGGGTTTTAAAAGCTTCCATCGTCTGATTGAACGATTCTCCCCCTCATATCTTATTCACGGCCACATTCATGCTCATTTCGACGATCCCGCCGATCGGATAAGGATCGTCAAAAATACACGCGTCATCAATACGGTTGGATTTACCTTTCTGGAGATAGATGAAAAATAATATATTCGATCATTTACTCAACTTTTTGAAGAACCCTCACCACCGCAATGAACTGAAAAGCTTTCGGGAAGATCAGGAGATGGAAGAGGCCTTCGACACCCGGGACCTCGGTCTGAAAGAGGTCGAGGTGGATAAGATCGTCGGCAGCGTCGGGCGGTATCAGGACTTCGACAACCGGTTCCGCCTGAAAACCGGCATTCCATCGGAAAGGCTCATGAAAATAAAGCAGGCGGTGCGCGACGGAAAGCCCCTGCCGCCGATTTCCCTTTATCAGATCAAGGATGAGTACTATATCGTCGATGGAAACCACCGCGTCTCGGTAGCCAAGGAACGGGGATGGAAAACGATTCATGCCCATATCCTCGAATTTCTGCCGTCCCGGAAAACCATCGAGAACATTCTTTACCGGGAAAAGCTCGATTTCCAGGAAAAGACCGGGATCGCATCACCCATCGAGCTGACGGAGGTGGGGCAGTATTCTTATTTGCTGGAACAGATCCGGGAACACCAGGAATCCCTGAAGGTCATCCACGACGCACCGGTTTCCTTTAAAGAGGCGGCTGCCGACTGGTACCAGACGATCTTTTTGCCGTTTATCGCGATTGTCGAAAAAAGCCGTCTTGCCTCGGCGTTTCAAAACCGGACCACCGCCGACCTGTTTGCCTACATTTCCCTGCATCAATGGAAAAAGGGGCGGGACCGGCACTATGGCATCGGACTGGATCAGATCATTCCAAAAAACATGGAGGAATTTCGGGCGAGAATGGCGGATAAAAAAGGATTTGAATTTCCCGAGATGAGACATTTGATGACGGCGTTCGTGTTGATTTCCGTCAAATCCGGGGAGGAATACAAGATCATGGAGAAAATTTTCGCTCTGGACGAGGTAAAAGAGGTCTATGACGTGCCCGGTGAATTCGATCTCATCGTCAAGATTGTCATGGAGCGGGACTGGCTCAGCTCGGATTCGGAGATCATCGGTTATTTTGTCTACAAACATATCCGGAAGATTCCCGGCGTGCGAAAAACCCAGACCCTGATACCGACATTTTCAAAGCATAAGACCAATGGAAAACAATGATGGATCACCGCCTGCGGCAGATTTTATGTAACCCTGCGGGGCGGCGCGGCCGGTCTATGCTTCGAATATGAGATCCAAAAGGAATTCCCGGGTGATCATTTCACCGTACCGTTCAGGTTCCATGTCGCCGACGGCCTGGCGGATATCGTCTTTGCGGTACAACGCGCCGACAAGAGAGCGCCGAAGCGCGCGGCCGGCGGCATGATCCGCAAACCTGCCGTCGATGTCGATTTTTTCGATCCTCCCTTGTTCGACATCGATGCGAATATGGATGGCGCAGGAATCCAAATGTGCTGAGCGGCGGACCGAAAATCGCGGTGAGCGCCCGTAATTCCACTGCCATGAGTCATATTTTTCACGGGCCAGGGCCTCTACCGCATCCCACCGGCGTTTTTCCAGCCGAGCATCCGTTGCGCCGCCGTAATATTCGGCGGCCGCGTCCCTGATCTCGGCCCGGAGGGTGTCCATGGAAAGAGGCGATGAAAGAAAATCCTTGATGTTGGCAACAGAGCCGGGGATGGATCTTACCGCCCGGGATTTTGTTATGTCCGACCCGTCGGCCTCGAGGGCCCGGTGAAGCACCGCCAGCCCCGCGTCAAACAGGAGTGTTCCGTGGGTGACGATCCCCTTGCCGGTTGCAAATTGGGCGGTGCCGGATATCTTCTTCCCGCGTGCGGCGATATCGTTTTTATCGTTCAGCTCCGCCTGCACCCCCATCGCCTCGAGCGCTGCGATCACCGGCGCCGTGAATTTCCGGTAATTGTTGAGATAGCTCCGCTCGCAGCGGGTGATGAAACTGAAATTGAGGTTGCCGTGATCATGATATACCGCACCACCTCCCGAGGCCCGTCTCAGCACCGGGATGTTGCGCTCTTCGATGTATGATATATTGACTTCCTGAAGGGGGTTCTGATTTCTGCCTATAATGACGGATGGACGGTTGATATAGAGCAACAGATAGGTATGCCGCATATCCAGGTGCCTGAGAACGTATTCCTCCAGAGCCAGGTTTATCGAAGGATCGTCACTGCCGTTGTTATGGATGAAGAACAGCTTTTCAGCCATTTTCCCAACTTGGTCTTAAATCACGGTCGATAAAAAGAGCAACGCTCCGGTAATGCCGATGAGCATGGTGATATTGAAAACACGGCGATATTCAGACAAAAAGGTTCTTCTGTCATTCAGACTTTCGAAAAACCGAAGCTCTTTTGGCGTAAAACCCGGAAGAATGATTTTTTCCATTTTCTTCATGGATCTTGAGCTGCCTTGTTATACGGATGCTGAAATATTTACAGCCGGAAGCTGCCTGAGGTGACAAATTATAATTTATTTTATGACTTTTTTCATTGCATTAGCATTAGTCCCATCACGGCCGGCTTGTCAAGAATTTTTTGTCGTCCTGCCGATGTCCAAACGTGTATTCAACCCAGGGAATGAAGCGATATGATCATCGCGGGATTGACGGGAGGGATCGCCACCGGAAAGTCGACGGTGGCAGCTTTCCTCAAGCAGGCAGGCGCCGTGCTCATCGATGCGGACAAGATCGCCCATGACGTTGTTCGGCGCGGGCTTCCGGCGTGGAACCGCATCGTGGAAAGATTCGGAGACGGGATTCTTGTGGAAAGCGGGGAGATCGATCGGGCAAAGCTGGGAAGCATTATCTTCAATGATCCGGCATCGAGAGACGGTCTGAACCGCATTGTCCATCCCTTTGTCCGTCTGGAAATCGATCGTCGGATGAAAGACGTCCAGTCCAGGACACCCGGGGCGGTTGTCATACAGGACATTCCGCTGCTGTTCGAGTCGGGCATGGACGGCCTTGTGCCCACGATCATTGTGGTGTATGTACCCGAGTCTCTCCAGCGCGCCAGGCTCATCGCCAGAAACCATCTTTCCGCGAAAGAAGCCATGGCCCGGATCCGCAGCCAGATGTCGATCGAGGAAAAACGGCGGCGGGCGGACATCCTGATCGACAATTCGGGAACACGCGAACAGACGCATGCCCGAAGCATCGCGGTATACGAAATATTGAAAAACACGTTGCCGCCACTTTAATTCAAATCTGAAGATGACCGAAAGCGCCCGATGAAATTTATCGCCGATTTGCATGTTCATTCAAGGTATTCACGCGCCACCGCGAAAACGATGGATCTGGAACATCTCTATATCGCCGCCAGGATGAAGGGGATCTCCGTGCTGGCGACGGGAGATGTCACACATCCGGCCTGGCTTGAGGAACTCCGTGAAAAGCTGGTGACGGCGGAACCCGGGATGTACGCCTTGAGAGAAGATATCAGGCGGCAGTGCGACCGCGATATCCCAAAATCCTGCCCGGGAACCGTCCGGTTCGTTCTGTCGACCGAAATCAGCAATATTTACAAGAAACAGGGAAAAACCCGAAAAAATCATAATCTCATCTACATGCCGGATTTCGATACGGTGAAAACCTTCAATTCCCGGCTCGAAGCCGTCGGCAATATCCGATCCGACGGTCGGCCGATCCTGGGACTCGACGCCAGAGACCTCCTGGAGATCATGTTGGAATGCTCGGCCGGGGCCTTCCTGATTCCCGCCCATATCTGGACCCCCTGGTTTTCGCTTCTGGGATCAAGGTCCGGATTCGATTCGCTCACCGCCTGCTTTGAAGATCTTTCGGACCATATCTTCGCCGTTGAAACCGGCCTCTCTTCTGATCCCCCGATGAACCGGCGGATATCCTGGCTCGACGAGCTGACCCTCGTCTCCAATTCAGACGCCCATTCGCCGGCAAGCCTCGGAAGAAACGCCACTGTGTTCGATACGGCACTCTCGTTTTCAGGCATCCGGGAGGCTCTCGCGACAGACGACCCCGACCGCCGTCCCGTCACCATCGACCTCTATCCGGAGGAGGGAAAATATCATATGGACGGCCACCGGAAATGCGGTGTATGGCGGCATCCATCACCAGGCTGGGTGACGCCATATCCCTGTCCGGCATGCGGCGGGCCGCTGACCCGGGGGGTACTGCACCGGATCGAGGCTCTTGCCGACCGGCCGGCGGATGCCACCTTTCTCTCCGGTTCATCTTTCCATCATCTCGTTCCGCTTCCGGAACTTCTCTCTGAAATCTGCGGGGTAGGGGTCAAAACCCGAACGGTGGACAGGGTTTATCGACGCTTGATCGATGCCCTGGGCCCTGAGCTCCATATCCTTAAAGACTGTCCGCTCGATAAGATCCGGGAGGTGGACGACCCGCTCATCGGAGAGGCCATTGCGCGCATGCGTCGGGGAGATGTCCATATTTTTCCGGGTTTCGACGGTCAATACGGTCGCATTCGGGTTTTTGACGACAACCTTAAAGGTTTACTTTCGTAAATTTCGGTTATAATTTTTAAATTTATGACCAATCGAACAAGGAGATCGATGTGTATCTTGCACGTCACAAGGTTTGCGGAAAGACCGTCTACACCATTCGGGAATCCTACCGGGACAACGATACCTATTGCAGCCGGCATCTGATCGATCTGGGAGACGATCCCGATGCGTTCATTCGATATCCGGGAGGAAATTCCTTCTACATTCACGAAACCATCGATGATCAGCTGCGAAAGCTGGGCGTCGTCTACAATATCGATGAGCTGGACGACATCTTCTGGCCGTTCATCGATCCCGATATCCGCAAGGCCCAGGCCTACTTCAGGCGAAGGGACGGGGCCGGCAGAAAACGCTCAGGGGTCGTCCGCACGACGCCCGAGGATTTTCATCTTTTTGACCGGCGAAGGGTCCATTACCTTCGTTTCGGACAGATGGACCAGGGACGCCTCGGCAGAGTGTCGCCCCGGCTGTTCAAGGTCCTTGCCGGAAAATCGAGAGACGAAATCGAGCAGCATTTTCTCACGGCGGAGCAGCTCCTGCGGCCGCATGAAATGAAATCCTATATCTTCGTCATTTTTGATCTGCAACGGCATTTTTCCGAGCACTTCGCCCGAAGCATGCCGCAGGCTCTGGACCAGGAAATGGTCGATACCCTTTTCCTTCAGGATATCTGCCGGCTGAACCGCGACGCGGATTTCTGGGGAGATGTCGGCGTGGGTGGTCGTCTCCACGAATATATGGTCCGATATCTTGTCATGTTTTTTGACAGTGACTACGGCCGCAGCAGCTATCTGGACGACATTCTCCAGAACTGGATGAACAGCCGCCGCGGTTTCCGTTTTCCCGAAAGGAAGGCGCGCGTCTCCATCCATGAGGCGAGCACGGTTTTCGGCATCACGGAAGCGGAGCTGCGCCGATTGTCGAAAAAAGAATTGTCGCGGCTGTTTCGCCTAAAGGCGCAGGCCCTTCACCCGGACAAGGGCGGCGATCACGATGCTTTTGTACGGCTGGCAGCGGCCTATCAGGACATGAAGGCACGGAAGAAATAGGACGGGCGGGTCTCCTGCGAATGGGTTCACATGCCGCGGGTACACGAGCGTGTACCCGCGAGAATGCTTTGTATCCTGTCAATACGCTCACATTCCTCGAGGCATTTCGGGAATTTATCCCTCTCTTCACAATTTCTGCAGGGGCTCTTCATCAGGGTCCCGACTTCGAAATCGAATTTAAATTTGTAAATGGTCATATGATCACAAATGATGGCGGTTGTTGGAAAGCAGCGGCAATCCGTATGCCGCTGAAACTTGTATTTTGATTCTGCATGCTTAACATTAAAAATTAATTTTCGCAAGGGTAAGGCTGGAGCATCGGATGGGAAGCACGGGATGCTCGATGTGATTTTTGGATCTATGGCTGGAATGATCAAATCAAGGAGATTGAATTTATGAATGTTGTCAAGGCGCTATCCCGCCGTGCGTTTTTCTGGGTTCTTTTTTTCACCGCAACGCTGTGGCTTTTTATCGATGCGGCCGTCTATTTTGCGATCCAGATTCTATCCCTCAAGATGACGGCGCTGCAGGGGGATGCCCCCGTCGGCGTTTACCAGGATGCCGTCTTGCAATTCAGGACCTGGCTCGATCTGGTCGCCCAATATTACATTCCCGTTTCCATCGTTCTTGCCGCGGGTTTTGTCCTGCTGCTGTGGCTTTGTCTGCGGCTTTCATTTTCAGGGCCGGTCAAAAAAGGGATGGCGGCACCGTTGGGGCGCAGACCGGATGCCCGCGTCAGAAAAGCCCCGCTGCCGGATGCGCCCGATCCGGCAGCGATCAAAAGAAACGAGGAGCGCCTCTATATCCATCTCTTTTCACTGCTGCAGCGGGAAGGGCGCCTGATGGATTTTCTGGGCGAGGATATCGAGGCCTATGACGACGGCGAGATCGGAGCCGCCGTCCGCAGCATCCACGAAAACTGCCGTAAAATCATCGAGAAATATCTTGTTCCCAAGGCGATTCTTCCGGAGGACGAGGATACGGAAATCACTGTCGCGCCGGGGTTCGATCCCAATACGATCAAGCTCACCGGAAACGTCACGGGCGATCCGCCGTTTACGGGGGTCGTGCGGCACAAGGGCTGGAAAGCGGAAAGGCTCGACATGCCGACCCTGGCGGGAGAGCGGAATCCGCGCATCATAGCGCCTGCTGAAGTAGAGATCTTATAACCCGCAGGAAACAGGGATCCGATTACAGAGATTTTACATTAACAAGGAGAAGAACATTGTCCGATCCTGTCTATATCATCGGTATCGATCTGGGCACCACGAACAGCGTGGTCGCCTATACCGAGGCGAAATTCAATAAAGGGGAAAAACCCGATATCCGGGTGCTGGACATTCCGCAGCTGACCGATGCCGGGGTTGTGGAAAAACAGAACATCCTGCCGTCCTTCATTCTCGTTCCCAGCCCTCACGACGTTCCGAAAGATGCGCTCAAGCTGCCGTGGTCCGAAGACAATACCATGGCCGTCGGGCAATTTGCCAAAGATCGGGGTGCCGAACTGCCGCACAAACTGATCTCCTCTTCCAAGTCCTGGCTTTGCCACACCTGGGTGGACCGGAACAAGCCCATTCTTCCCTGGGAAGGACCCGAAGATATTCCCAAGCTCTCGCCGGTGGAAGCGGCGGCCGAGATCCTGAAGCATATCAGGGATGCCTGGAACTACACCATCGCGGGGGAAGACAAGACGCTGCGCATCGAAGACCAGGAGGTTCTGCTGACCGTTCCGGCCTCGTTCGACGCGGTAGCGAGGGATCTTACCGTCAAGGCGGCCGAGATGGCGGGGCTCTCCCGCATCACCCTGCTCGAGGAGCCGCAGGCCGCTTTTTACGCATGGATCGAGTCGTCGGATGAACGGTGGCGCGAGAATATCGAAAAAGACGACCGCGTCCTGGTGTTTGACGTGGGCGGCGGCACCTCAGACTTCAGCCTGATCCACGTGGACGAGGAAGACGGGGATCTGGCGCTCGAGCGTATCGCCGTAGGCGACCATCTTCTGGTGGGCGGAGACAATATGGATCTGACCCTGGCTTACGCCGCCGCAAGGAAGCTCTCCGGCAAAAAGGCGGCGGATGCGTGGCAGATGCGCAGCCTCTGGCACGCCTGCCGGAAGGCCAAGGAAGCGCTTCTGTCGAATCCCGATATCGAGGATTATACCGTGACCATCCTCGGGCGGGGAAGCAAGCTGATCGGCGGCACCAAAAAAACCACCCTCGACCGCGAGATGGTCCAGGAGATCCTGCTCGAAGGATTTTTCCCCCGCTGCGGCCTGGATGCCGTGCCCGAGGCGAAACAAAAATTCGGGATCAAGGAGGTGGGGCTCTCGTATGAGTCCGACCCCGGCATCACCCGTCATCTGGCCAGTTTCCTGAGCCGCCGGCAGCGGGACGAGAGCGGAGCGCATCGCCTGCCGACCGCGGTCCTGTTCAACGGCGGCGTGATGAAGGCCGATGCCCTGCGCCGGCGTCTGATGGCGATCCTGTCGTCATGGATGCCGTCCGACGCTTCCAAGCCGATCCGCGAGATCGCTACACGCGATTTCGATCTGAGCGTCGCCCGGGGGGCGGCCTATTACGGACGCGTCCGAAAAGGCGGCGGCATCCGCATCCGGAGCGGCCTCAACAGAACCTATTATATTGGCGTGGCGGCATCGCTGCCGGCGGTGCCGGGAATGCCCGTCCCCATCAAGGCGCTCTGCGTGGCGCCGTTCGGCATGGAAGAGGGCACGGAACAATCGCTGCCGGATCAGGAGTTCGTGCTGGTGGTTGGAGAACCGGTGAAATTCGATTTTCTGGGTTCTTCCGTGAGAATCGATGACACGATCGGCCAGGTGATCGAAGAGTGGGAAGACGATATCGAAGAGATCACCACCATTGAAACGACCCTTGACGGCGAGACCGGCACGGCGATTCCGGTGATTCTGGAAATCCGGGTGACCGAAATCGGAACGCTGGAAATATGGTGTGTCTCGAAGACCCAACCCGCGAGACGCTGGAAGCTGGAATTCAATGTTCGGGAGCAGCCCGCAAACAAAACGACATAGCGGAAAGCCCCCGTCCGGACGGCAGCAGTGCCGGAGCGGCGTGATTCACCTGAAAGGTGGAGCGGCGCCGCTTCCGGGCATACTGCTTTATCCGGAAGTTTTGCCCGGCAATATCCGGGGATCCTGCGTCGGGGTGGTGACGACGTCACCCCACTCCGGCAGATGCATGCCGTAAAATACCGTTCGGAACATGATTTCAAGGAGCGTATCCGCCGATACGATCGGTCGCGGAAGCGTCAGAAGCTCCGCAAACTGTTCCATGCACTCCAATTCTTTTCTCAGCGCCGCCAGCTTCTCCAGCATGCCTATCATCTGATACCGCGCGGTTTCAGGAAGATGCGGCGCCATGCTGCCTGTTTCCATCCTGGTACGCCACTGCAGCAGCGCCCCGCTTGCGGCGGTGGAAAGCCCGTTGAGGTCTTTCGCGGATATCGATACCGGTGGATTTCTGATCAGGCGCCGGATCTGACGTTTAATGGCGGATGCCGCCGATTCGGTTTCCGCAGACAACATCGTTTTTGCATTCTTAGGAATCATTACCTTCACCTCACCGAGCATTTTACGGCTGAGACCGATCTTCCTCCAAAACTCCTGGGACGCGGTTTTCCAGAAGACGAGGCTGAATTTCCGATAAAGGTCGATCATCGAAATTTTTTTTCGCGCGCACAACTTGATATCCCTGATCATTTTAGGCATCAGGCGGCCGGTCTCATGGCTCAGGTGCTGACCGGTGATAATGTTGAAGATCATGCCGTTGACCGCATACCAGTCCTGAAGGTGCAGGATGCGGGTCAGATTCGCATAACAGATGGACAGTATCTCATTCGTGAATAGATGCGAGACAGTGGAATAGGAAGGGGTTCCGGCCAACAGGGGTTGAGAAACGGCATTCTCACCGCTGCGGGTGAACGTCACGGAGGTTTCGAAGTCGATCAGGCCGATGGAATAATTTTCCGGTGTTTCAAGCAGAAACGGATCGCCTGAGAGGTCGCCGGCAATGAAAACATTATCCGGTTTCAAGTCCCGCATGGCAATCTCTTTATGCTTCAGGATCGCAAGATGTTCCAGAAGGTTCGTGAGAACGCCTCCCATGCGGGCCTTGTTCTGAAGAAAGAATTTCCGGTAGACATGTCGCCGGATCACGCTCCTGAAGGTTTCGATCACCGCCGGCTCGGCGGCCAGAACATTTTCGATCAGCCGGTTCACGTCTTCTGAAAAATCCGGCGTAAAGTGCTCATGGTTGGGTTTTGCATGATGTCCGGCAAGATGCGCCAGAAACCATTCTTTTTTACTGTAGCCGGCGATGGCGCCAATCTGGTGTTTGCGTTGCAGCCGCTTGAGCGCTTCTTCGTACGCGCCGTAAATACCGTCTATAGCGAAAAAAACGCCGGCGGCGTCGATTCCATAAATCTCCTCGGACATCATGGGGTTGCCTATAATCTCCGCCTGTCCGGCGATTTCATGCGCGACGGCTTCCGTGATGTCATGCATGTTGGCGATGATCTGGCCGAGAAAACTGTATCGGGACAGATTCATGAAAAAAGCGAACGTATTTCCTATTTTCAAGTAATTCTGAAAAACGGGGAGAATACTGATTTTTTGATAGCACCGTTCCTCGAACGCCGCGGAATCGACATCGGGTTCGCCGGAAAATGGCGGAATTTTCCGGAGGATGGCAGACAGACTGGGGGTTACACAGCGAATGTCGGGTTCAAGCCGGCCGGCGATGCCGCATTCCGCCTGGATCGATTCGAAATATTTCGTAAAATCGGTGATGGGTACCGGTGGAATCTTGACGACGATCATGTCGTCATAGATGACCCTGAAGCACTTGCTCTTGCTGCCGCTCTCGTCTCCCAACGCGCTGATCGACATGCGCCTTGACATCCACTGCCCTTTTGCCTGAACGCGCAGCTCGAATATCTGATCGCCGGCCGCATCGGCGATCAGGCGGTACTGTCCCGCCCGGCCGGAAAGATTCATCTGAAGCTTGAAGATGTTCAGGAAAAACGCGGCGATTTCTTTTCTTTCCGAACTGATCATATCATTAAGACCTATCCTGTAGAGCTGACCTGCGGGGACGGCACATATACAGCCTCTTCACCTCAGCATCGTGATGTGAGGGCGTAGCGCGATCTCGGGCGTTGTATCGAAAAACGTTGAAACGGCCGCTTTCAGAGCATCGATGGTTTTCGCTTTATGCACGAGAGAAAAGAAAAAGTGCCCGAATTTGAAATTCGCTGCAAAATAGGCGGCAAATTTAGCGTAGCGGCGCAGGGCCGTCGGCGGATCAAAATGACCTATCAGCAGATCGATAAGATCCAGAGCGGTCGAGCGATAGACGTCTTCTGTCGGCCGGAACCCCTCCGTCCACTGCGCAAATATCCACGGACGCGCCACCGCCAGCCGACCGAGCACGACGCCGTCGCACCCCGTCTCTGCGATCATCCGCTGACAATCCGCGGCGTCAAATACATTGCCGTTTCCGAAAACAGGCACCGAGACCGCTGATTTGACCCTGCCGATATACGCCCATTTCGGCTGCCGCGTCCGCCGGTCGGGTGCGACGCGGGGATGAAACGTCAGCGCATCCGCGCCCGCATCGGCGAAGCGCCCGGCCATATCCACGGCGGCGGTGACATCGTCTTTCCAACCGGTTCGGAATTTTACGAAGAGGGGAATCGAGACGGCCTTCCGGACGGCCGCAACGATCCTTGCGGCCCGGACAGGATCTTTCAGCAGTGCGGCACCGCAATTGTGCCGGCATACGGCGGCAACGCAGCACCCGAAATTGATGTCGACCCCCATGAAGCCATGGGCCGCGACCCTCTGTGCCGCCAGGGCCATCACCTCGGGTTCGTCGCCGTAAAGCTGGCAGACGAGATGGGGCAGCTCCGCCTTTCGCCACATGAACCCGGAATAGGCGGGGCCGCCGCCGGCCGCCACCGACCGGGACCCGGTCATCTCCGAAAACAGGGCGCCGAAACCGCCAAAGCCGGCAACGAGCTGTCTGAACGCCACATTTCCCAACTTGGAAAGCGGTGCGAGAAACAGACGTTTGGGAACAACGCAACTCCCGACCTGGAGCGGACGGTTTAAAAATGCCTCGAGCGCGCCGCTTTCCGGGGGAAAAAACGGCTCTCCACGCGCAACATTTCGATATCTCAGGTGTATTGACATTGGATGCATGGGTATCGGAGTTTCATCTTTCGTCACCGGTGTTATAATAAAAGCTATTATAGTTTATATCGATCGTCGAATCAAGAAAATCAATCAGCGCCGGATTTCATTCCGGGACGGATGCTTTATACAGGTTGCCGGCGCCATGGAGTTCATAGCGGCCGATGCATGCGGGGATCAGCACCGATACACCCCTGGTCATGGGTGTCCACTGCCCGGTTTCAGGCACAAGAATCCGGACGCCCCCATCCGTACACAATAAAATTTCCACGCCGGCAACTTTCATCGGCATCCCCTCGGGGCCACCGGTGACGGAAATGAAGGACAATTGAAATTCCCGGGCGCGGGTTGCATAGACCCATTCATGGTCGCTCACCTTATCGGGCGTGAGAACGTCAAGCCGTCGCGGCGCGGCATCGAGGATTTTCAGCAGTTCCTCGATATCGATATGCTTTTCCGTCAACCCGCCTCTCAACACGTTGTCCGAATTGGCCATCAGTTCGATTCCCGTGCCGCCAAGGTAGGCATGGAGCTCTCCGGCCGGCAAGAAGAGGGCCTGACCCGGTTCAAGACAGAACAGATTCAGAAACGCAGGGGATATGATGCTGATATCGTCCGGATAGGTCTGGTGAAGCGAGACGATCCATTTGAACACCGGATCTTCATCCGTGCGGCCGGCGGCGTGATCCAGAGCCTCGGCCAGAACTGCCTGTCGTTTCGCTTCGGGATACGTTAAAAGATGCCGGTAAAAGGTCTTGAGGGCGGCCTCTGGCCGGTCCGCCCGGAGGATGTTGATGTCGGCTGCCAGGCGCTTCGGACAAAGCCGCACCAGAAAACTTGCAATTTCTTCAATCTCCCTGAAACCGCACAGTCCCCAGAAGGGCGTCAGGGCACAGATGCATTCAGGCTTATGATTGCCGTCGCGGTAATTCCGGCGGGGAGACGCCATGGGTATGCCCGCGTCATTTTCCGCTTTGAATCCCTCTTCCGCCTGAAACCGGTCGGGATGGGCCTGAATGGACAACGGGGATGCGGCGGCCAGCACCTTGAACAGAAAGGGAAGCCGGCCGGCGAAAGACCGGGCTGTCCGCGTGCCCAGGATATCCTCGGGAAACCGCGCGATGGCCTGATCCATGGAAATCGTCCGACCGTCCAGTTCGATCGTTGACGGGGCCTTGGGATGGGCGCCCATCCATAATTCCGCCTGAGGCGTCCCGGAAGGAGATTGACCCAGCAGGTCCGGAATTGCCGTCAGCGATCCCCACGGATATTTCTGGATCTCGTTGTTCATGATAAAAATTTGTTTGAGCATGATCCGTTCACCTTGGATAATTGATTTTTGCGTCGGACAATTTCCTTCCGACTGAAGATCCTGTGGTTAACACAAGACGCGACCCTCGGACAAACGTTGATTTTAATGATTGAAAAAATAAAATTACTATGATATCAAACCAATCTCATTTTCGAGATTTATCTGTGATTTATGTGCCTGTGGCCGGTGTATGCGGTGCAGAATTCTCATTCATCCAAAAAAGGAGGTCTCCATGCGGAAAAGATTCCTGGGTATTGCGGTATGTCTGATCGTCACTCTGATTCTCTCGCAGGCTGTCTGGGCGAAAACCGTGAAGATCGGCTTCAATATCCCCATGACCGGGGATATTCCAAAGGTCGGCGAAGAATCCAAATTCGCCGCTGAAATGCTCAAGGAAGACATCAACGGCGCCGGCGGGCTCGATATCGGCGGCGAGAAATACACCCTCGAGTTTTTGTATGAAGACAATGAGTCGAAAGCGGAATCCGCGGTAGCGGCGGCGCTCAAGCTGATCGAGCGGGACAATGTTCTGGCGATCGTCGGCCCCAATTCAAGCAAACAGGCGGTTCCCGCAGGCCAGGTCTGCAATGACAACCGCACCCCGATGATCTCTCCGTGGTCGACCAATCCGGATACCACTAAAGGCCGGCCGTGGGTTTTCAGGGCCGCATTCCTCGATCCGTTTCAGGGGCCTGTGGCGGCCGACTTCGCGATGAAGCAATTCCATGCCAAAACGGCGGCGGTCCTGTATGCCCTGGCCAATGACTACAGCAAAGGTCTTGCGGAAATTTTCAGGTCCGATTTCGAAAAGAAAAACGGTGCCGGTTCCGTGGTCGCATTCGAAAGTTACGGTGACAAGGATCAGGACTTCAGCGCCCAACTCACAAAAATCATCGCTTCAAAACCCGATTTTATCTTCCTTCCCGACAACTACAACGAGGTGGCGCTCATTGTCAAGCAGGCCCACGATCTGGGATGGAAGGGGCCGTTCATGGGCGCGGACGCCTGGGGCAACTCCGAGCTGATGACGCTCTGCGGCGACGACTGCAAAGGCCATTATTTTTCAACCCACTATGCCGCTGCGGGTGCGACCGGGGCCACCAAAGAGTTTATCGATCGGTACCAGAAAAAATACGGATATCAGCCGGCGGACGTCGCCGCCCTGACGTGGGATGCCACGCGCATCGTTCTCAAGGGTCTTCAGGATATGGGGAAAATCTCGGGAAAACTGAAAGAGGATCGAAAGAATCTCCGGGATGCCATCGCAAACATAGCGGAATTCGACGGCATTACCGGCAAGATGAAATTCGATGCCGAGGGCGACCCGATCAAGTGCGCCGTCGTTGTCAAGATCAGCGATACGGGTGAATTCGTGTTTCAGGAATCGGTCTGCCCGTAATCCGCAGCGATCGATCCTTGTATCGCCTTGATACGTATACCGATAATATATTAACGTCTTTAAAGGTTTGGGGCTTCGGGTGTCCCGACGAGGGACACCCAAAAGGAGAGTTGAAGCCGGAGGCAGACATCCGGCGTTCGTACTGAATCGGCAATGGCAAGTTCTTTTTGGATGAATGCGGTTCTCATATCGTGCTGAACCCGAGTGAATTCTGATATGCGGTGGGAAATTGACGGACCGCGGACCCTCGCATGACTGTGAATCCAGATATCGTTTCCAAGATGCATGCTGCGTGAGTTCTGTTGTTGATGCTGAATTTGTGCTCTACCGGTGGCGTGTGCCCAAAAGACGGCGGAAATCCGCTCCAGCTCTCCCTTGCCCCAAAATTTTTTCCGCACCCATATCCTGGATAACACGTTGTTTGTTCGATATTCCGCTTTTCAATCGTCTTTTCAATAATCTGGTTTGCGATGATCTAATTTCGATGATCTGGGCCTGCTTCCAAACACCCTGCTTCTAACCCTGTTACCGACAATGAAGGATCCGGTGTGTTCGACAGCTTCATTCAAAATCTTTTCAACGCCCTTCAATGGGGGAGCTTCTATTCCCTGATCGCCTTGGGTTATACGCTCGTATACGGCGTTCTGACCCTCATCAATTTTGCCCACGGCGATATCTTCATGGTCGGCGCCTATATCGCGTTTTTCGTGGCCACATTTTTTCTGGGGGCCATGACCCAGATCCCCGGCTGGGTGATTCTGACGTTGACCATTCCGCTGACCATGATCCTGACGGCCTGCGTCGGCGTCGGCCTGGAACGGATCGCCTACCGTCCGTTGCGCCGCAAGGGCGTCAACCGGCTCTATGTGGTCATTACGGCGTTGATGTGCGGTTTAATACTGGAAAACGGGAATCTGGCGCTTCTGGGGGCAAGTCGGAAGAGTTTTCCGGAGATGATCGAAAAAGCGGTATACACCGTGGGCGGGGTGAGCCTGACCAATTTGAAAATCGCCGTCATCTTTTCCGCGATCCTGGTGTTTATCCTGCTGCAGTTCATTGTCACCAAAACCAAGATCGGTATGGCGATGCGCGCCATCTCCTACGACAAATTCGCCGTTCCCCTGATGGGTATCCCCATCGATGCCGTCATCGTTTTCACCTTTATCCTGGGATCTTCCATGGCGGGGCTGGCGGGGCTTCTATATTCCATGTCGTACCCGATCCTGGATCCCTATATGGGGGCGCTCATCGGTTGGAAGGCCTTTATCGCGGCGGTGGTCGGCGGCATCGGCGATATCCGCGGCGCTTTTCTGGGCGGCTTTCTGCTCGGGTTCGTGGAGATATTGGTGGTGGCATTTTTTCCTTCCACATTCAGAGATCTGATCGCGTTTTCCATTCTGCTCATCATTCTCATTTATAAACCCACCGGCCTGTTCGGTATGGCGAAAACCACGAAGATTTAGAGCTTGCGATGCAACGATTTACCGTACCGTTAGTGCTGACGTTTCTCTTCGGCATCCTGATCACCATCGCGCAAACCGGATTGATCGATCTTTATATCCAGTCTGTGATCATGTTTATCGGCATCAACATCATCTTGTCGAGCAGCCTCAACATCGTCAACGGATATATGGGTGAGTTTGCCTGCGGACATGCGGCGTTCATGGCAATCGGGGCTTATGTCGCCTCGATCCTGAATGTCGTGCTGTTCACCCATGACAAGTTTTTCGGTGCCGCCCTGCTTCCCCCGGGTCTGGCGCTTTATTTTTTTCCCGTGGTGCTCCTGGCGGGCGCCGCGGCCGCCGCCGTCGCCGGCATGCTCGTGGCGATTCCCTCCTTTAAGACCCGGGGGGATTATCTGGCGATTATCACGATCGCCGCCAATTTCATCGTTACCAGCACCATCATCAATATGAGTGCGATCGGCGGCGCCAGAGGGTTCATGGGGATGAAATCGATCGTCTTCGCCATGGAAGACGTCATCGACCTCCCGTGGATGCTGATCTGGGTGATGATCGGCACCACGTTCACCATATGGCTGATCCGGCGCTATGTATCCTCGACATACGGCAAGGGAATCATCGCCATCCATCAGGACGAAATCGCAGCGGAGATCATGGGGGTCAACACGAACCGGATGAAGCTGATGGCGTTCATGATTTCATCGGGCCTGGCCGGCCTGTCGGGAGGATTGTTCGCCCATATGCTGGGCTACATCAATCCGGGATCCTTCGGCATTCTGCGCTCGACCGAAGTGCTCGTCATGGTCTATCTGGGCGGCATGGGATCGCTGAGCGGATCGGTCATTTCAGCGATACTCTTCACGCTTCTGCTGGAAGGGCTCCGCTTCGTCATTCCCTGGATCAACAGCGGCCTGCACTGGCTGCACCTGATTCCCGACACGTACACCGTCAGCCAGGTCTGGAAATGGGTGATCATCCCTCTTATCCTTGTACTCCTGATGCAGTTTCGCCCCGAAGGCATCATGGGCAACAAGGAGCTGCAGGACATCTTTCCCCGGCTTAAAAAATGGTATCGTTTTAAATAGGAAGTCTCTCTATGCCCTTACTGGAAATCGACGGCCTGACCCAGAACTTCGGGGGGCTTTGCGCATTGTCCGACTTTTCCATCCGGTTTGACGGTGGTGAGCTGACCGGCCTGATCGGCCCCAACGGCGCGGGAAAAACCACGGTATTCAACCTGACCAGCGGATTTTACAACCCTTCCGCGGGCGATATCCGGTTCAAAGATAAAAGCATCATCGGCCTGAAGCCCCATCAGATCACCGGGAAAGGGATCGCCAGAACCTTTCAGAACATCCGCCTCTGGCGCGATATGTCGGTGCTGGACAACATCCGCATATCGCAGCACTATCACCTGGGATATTCGCTCTGGGATGCCGTGGCGCGGTCCGGAGCCTACGCAATGGGGGAGCAGAAGATCTATCGGACGGCGATGGACATTCTGGAGGCTCTGGAACTCACCCCCTACGTCGCCGAACATCCCAAGAACCTGCCTTACGGCATCCAGAGGAAGGTGGAGATCGCCCGGGCGCTGTCCATCAATCCCTCGCTGCTCCTGCTGGACGAACCTGCCGCCGGGCTCAATTCCTCCGACATCCAGGGGTTGATTCAACTGATCAAATGGATTCACAAGAACTTCGATGTCACGATATGGATGATCGAACACCAGATGGCCGTCGTCATGGGGCTCTGCTCATGGATCAAGGTCATCGATTTCGGCGTCACCATCGCCGAGGGAACCCCTGAAGAGATTCAGAACAACCCCGACGTCATCAAAGCCTATCTGGGAGATGATACCATCTGATGCTGCTCGAGATTAAAAACCTGGTTGTCAAATACGGAAATATCGAAGCGCTGCACGGCATTTCATTTCATGTCGACGAAGGAGAGATCGTCACCCTGATCGGTTCCAACGGCGCCGGCAAAACCACGACCCTTCACACGATCACGCGGGTGCCGCCTCCCGAGGGTCCGAAGATCTGGGCCGGCGACATCCTCTACAAAGGCGAAAGCATCCAGGCGGTGGAGGCTCACGCCATCGTTCAGAATTACCATATCGCCCTCTCGCCCGAGGGTCGCCATATCTTCGGCAATCTGACCGTCGAGGAGAACCTCAAGCTGGCCACCTTTTCCCGAAAAGATCCGGACCGCATCGCGGAGGATTTCGCCAGGGTCTACGAACTCTTTCCCCGCCTGACGGAGCGCCGCCATCAGCGAAGCGAATCTTTGAGCGGCGGCGAGCAGCAGATGTTGGCCGTCGGCCGGGCACTGATGACCGGCTGCAATTTTATTCTGCTCGATGAACCCTCGATGGGGCTTGCGCCGCTGTTGGTCTACTTTATGTTCCGGACCTTGAAAACACTGAACGAGCAGGGCATGACCATCCTCCTCATCGAACAGAATGCCCGGCTGGCCCTGAAATTTGCGCACCGCGCCTATGTCATGGATACCGGTGAAATCGTCATGCACGGAACGGCCGCCGAACTCGCTGAAAATCCGGAGGTCCGCAAGGCCTATCTGGGATGAACGACGGCGCGGGCGAAAAAACCGAAGCGGCCATCCGGATCAATGCGTGACATCGTCGATCCACCCGAGATAGGCCCTCGAACCGTCTTCGATCGGAATACGCACAATTTCCGGCACTTCATAGGAATGGTGACGGCGGATATAGGCCTCCAGCATCGGATACAGATCCTGACGGGTCTTGATGACCATCATCACCTCGGGATCCCGGTGAAGCGCGCCTTTCCATTCGTAAAAACTCACGATATCCGTCAGCTGGATGCACGCGGCCAGACGTTTTTCCAGGATGCCGGCGGCGAGCGTTTCGGCCTCTTCCCGGGTGGCGGTGGTGACCGTGACCATGCAGTAGTTGGTGACCATACAACTCTCCTTTTTTTTCAAAACGTTGCCGACGACCGTCTTTATCGGATGCATCGGCATGCCCGTGGAGGAACAGAGGAATAGATGCCTGAAGAAAAATTCTGGGATGTGAAATCCCTGGGGGAAATGTCCCCGGCCGAATGGGAGGCGCTCTGTGACGGTTGCGCGCGATGCTGTCTGCACAAGCTCGAGGACAAGGATACGGGAGAAGTTTCTTACACAAGCGTGGCCTGCGGCCTTCTGGACATTCATCGGTGCAGGTGCATGTCGTACGACGACCGGCTCCAGAGGATTCCGGACTGCATGACGCTGACGCCTGCCGTCGTCTCGGAATGCCATTGGCTGCCGTCGACCTGCGCCTATCGACGGATTCTGGAAGGAAAGCCCCTGGCCTGGTGGCACCCGCTAATTTCCGGCAGCTCCGAAACCGTCCACGAGGCAGGGGTTTCGTTGAGAAACAAAGCGATATCAGAGATATACGTCAACGTCGAAGACCTGGAGCCCTATATCATTTCGGATGATACGGAGACCGACGGCATCGTCATTACTTCTGAACCAGAATCTTCTGTCCGGGCTGAATGACGGTCGCTGCCGAAAAACCGTTGAGACGGTCGAGCTGTGCTACCGTGAGGCCGTATCGCCGCGCGATGCTGTAGCGTGTGTCCCCGGCCGCGACGACATGGTATTTCGCTGACGCGGCGTCGGGCTGTTTTGACGTGGACTCCTGCTTTTTTACCGCGGGCTTCGATGCCTGCTTGGAGGCATTTTCCTTTTTCGATGCGGGCTTCGGCGTCCGCGCCGGGGTATCCGCTTTCACGGTCGGCGCGGACGTGCTGAGGGCGACCACGCGCTGCTCGAGATTTCCCTGACGCTTGTCGATATAATCGATTTTTTTCTGAATGGCGGACACCTGATCGCTCAAGGATTGAAGCTGCACCGTATTCTCCGACAAGACGTCGGTGGATTGCCCATTCGTGTCGGGCGCGGGCGGGAGAGTGTTCAGCCGGTTTTCGAGTTCGGTGATCCGGTTCTCCATCTGGGTCACGACACCGATGGGAACCGCGCTCACGACCGCGTTTTCACTGGATGGCTCCTTATCGGGAATCAGAACAATCAGGCAGATGATCAATGTCAGTATACCGGCGCCCGCCAGGATGGCCGGCATTCCAATGTCGAAATTGCTAATCTTGAACCTTTTCATTTTCTCCCCCAAAGCGGCCTGACGCCGCCCCAAGATCTTCTGTTGGTATGTTTTTTCCAAAATCCTCCGGATACGGCCTCTTTTTTTAACAGAGTTTTTCTCGGTTCACAATACGATATAGTGCATTCGCCGGTCGGCCCCGAAGAATTCCTCGCTTGCACATTTACCCCGCGGCCGGTTTGTGGTATAAAACCTTCATTTTAACCATTTAATCTTCGGTTGACACATATGCGAATCGGCATGGGACACGATGTCCACCAACTGGTGCCCGGACGGAAGCTCGTCATCGGCGGCGTCACCATCCCGTATGAAAAGGGCCTTCTGGGTCATTCCGACGCGGATGTTCTGCTGCACGCCGTCTGCGACGCCCTGTTGGGTGCCGCCGGCATGGGAGATATCGGCCGCCATTTCCCTGATACGGACCCGGCTTACAGGAACATCGACAGCCGCAGACTTCTGGCGACGACCCACGACATGGTCCTCGAAAAAGGCCTGACGCTCGTCAATATCGATGCGACGATTTTTGCCGAGGCGCCTAAAATGGCTTCCTACAGGCATCAGATGATCCTCAATATATCCAAGATACTGGGCGTATCCGAAACCCGTGTCAACATCAAAGCGACGACGACGGAAGGCCTCGGCATGATCGGCCGGGGAGAGGGCATTGCCGCTGCGTGCGTCGTTTTGCTGGAATAGACGGTACCCTGTCATGTCTCTTTTTACCCTGAAATCCGAATTTCTTCCCCAAGGCGATCAACCGGGCGCCATCCGGGCGCTGGCAGACAACATTACCGCCGGAAAACCCCACAACGTCATGCTGGGCGTCACCGGCTCGGGAAAAACCTTCACAATGGCGCATGTCATCTCTCGCCTGGAGCGGCCCGCCCTGGTGATGGCCCCCAACAAGACGCTAGCGGCCCAGCTCTACAATGAGTTCAAAACCCTCTTTCCCGACAACGCCGTCGAGTATTTTGTCAGCTATTACGATTACTACCAGCCCGAGGCCTATATTCCCACCAGCGACACCTATATTCAGAAGGATTCCTCGATCAATGAAATGATCGACAAGCTCCGCCATTCCGCCACGCGGTCGGTTCTGTCCCGGCGGGATGTCATTGTGGTGTCGAGCGTTTCATGCATCTACGGGCTGGGCGCGCCCGAAGACTATCTGGACATGCGGGTGTCCATTGCAGTCGGCATGGAAACGGACCGGGACCGGCTGCTGATGAAGCTTGTCGAGATTCAGTATGAACGCAACGATGTCGATTTCCACCGGGGCGTTTTCAGGGTGAGGGGAGATCGGGTCGAGATCTTTCCCGCCTACGAGGAGGACATTGCCGTCCGCATCGCCTTTTTCGGCGACGAGATCGAAGATATCTGCGAAATCGACCCGCTCACCGGAAGGATTGTCCGGTCTCTGTCGGAACTGACGCTCTTTCCCGCCAGCCATTATGTGACGACAAAAACAACACTGCAAAAAGCGGTCGAGACGGTCACCGGCGAGCTCAAGATCCGGATCGATCATTTCAGGCGGGAAAACAAACTGATCGAAGCCCAGCGGATAGAAGAGCGGACCCATTTCGACCTCGAGATGATGCTCGAGCTGGGATACTGCAACGGCATCGAAAATTACTCCAGACATCTGACCGGACGGAAACCCGGAGAGCCCCCGCCGACCCTTCTCGACTATTTCCCCAGGGATTTTCTGGTCTTCATCGACGAAAGCCATATCGGCGTGCCGCAGATCCGCGGCATGTACAACGGCGATCATGCGCGGAAATCGACCCTTGTGGAATATGGATTCCGTCTGCCCTCCGCGCTCGACAACCGTCCGCTGAAATTCGAGGAATTCAGCGAACGGGTGCCGCAGGTGGTGTATGTGTCGGCAACGCCCGCGGATTACGAACTCGACAAGGGAAAAGACGCCCTGGTCGAGCTGATCGTCCGTCCCACCGGCTTGATGGATCCCGAGATCCGCGTCCGAAAGGCCCTGCACCAGGTCGACGACCTTCTGGAGGAGATCCGGAAGCGGATCAGGAAAAACGAACGCGTCCTCGTCACCACCCTGACGAAACGGATGGCCGAGGATCTGACCGATTATTACGCCGACCTGGGCATCCGGGTGAGATACCTTCACTCGGATATTCATACGCTCGAGCGGATGGACATCATCCAGGATCTCAGAAAAGGCGAATTCGATGTCCTCGTGGGCATCAACCTCCTCCGCGAGGGATTGGACATTCCGGAGGTTTCCCTGGTGGCCATTCTCGATGCCGACAAGGAAGGGTTTCTCCGTTCGGGCCGCTCCCTCATCCAGACGTGCGGACGGGCCGCCAGGAACGTCGGCGGCCAGGTCATCATGTATGCCGAAAAGATGACCGGCGCCATGAACGAGGCGATCGAGGAAACCGAACGGCGGCGCATGATCCAGGAGGAATACAACCGGAAACATCATATCGTGCCGACCACCATCCAAAAAACATTGTTATCGGCGTTCGATGGTCTGCACGCTTCTGAAACGATTCCCGCAAACAAGATGGCCGAGACGATCGCCGTATTCGAAGACGAAGCGGAGCTCGCGAAGACGATCCGCCGCCTGGAAAAGGAGATGAAAGACGCCGCCAAGGAGCTGGCGTTTGAACGGGCCGCCGAGATTCGTGATCAGATCAAGGCCTTGAGGGAGCTTGCGCTTTTTTAGATGAACCCCGACATTCTGGAAAAGCTGGCCGGCGTCTCGTCCGCACCCGGCGTTTATCTCATCAAAGACGACAAAGGCACCGTCATCTATGTCGGCAAAGCCGTCAATCTGAAAAAGCGCCTGGCGTCCTATTTCAAAAAAGCGGTTCAGGCCGATCTGAAAACCGCCCTTCTGGTCGAGAAAACCGCTACGTTCGACACCATCATCACGGGAACCGAAATCGACGCTCTGATGCTCGAGTCGAACCTGATCAAGCAATACCGTCCCCGCTACAATGTGATCTTGAAAGATGACAAACGATATCCTTCCCTGCGACTCGATCCCCATGAACCGTATCCCAATCTCCAGGTCGTCCGGAAAATCGCAAAGGACGGCGCGCTGTATTTCGGCCCCTATACGGCCCCCGGCGCCATGTACCAGACGCTCAAGGTGATCAACAAACATTTCAAATTGAGAAAATGCAAAAACAGCGTCTTGAAAAGCCGCACCCGCCCGTGCCTCAACTACCAGATGGGCGGCTGCCTGGGGCCGTGCTGCCTGGATGTGGACCCTGCCGTCTATCAGGAGATCGTGAAGGAAGTGGTCCTCTTTCTGAAAGGCCGGACACCCGATCTCATCCGCAAGGTCAGGCAGGAGATGGCGGCGGCGGCCGAAAACCCGGAAACATACGAACTCGCCGCCGAACTCCGGGATAAAATGACGGCCCTCCAGGCGGCCATCGAACGACAGGTGGTCATCGCAAAGGATTTCAAGGATCGGGATATCGTAGGCCTTGCGGGTGCCGGGCCATCGTCGCTCGTCACGCTTCTATCGGTCAGATCCGGTTATCTTTCGGGATCGCGGCATTTTCATTTCGAAAACACCCTTGTCTCGGACGCTGAACTGATCGAGGCGTTCCTCCGCCAGTACTACGAGCGGGCGGCTTTTATCCCGAAGGAGATTCTGATTCCGGTGACGGTGGAACATCCCGAACTGATCGAAACGTCGCTTGGCCGTCTGAAAGGGGAGAAGGTTAAAATTCTTTTTCCGCAGCGCGGCGAGAAGGTGCGGCTCATCGCGATGGCCCGGCAGAACGCGGCCGACGAACTGGGCCGCATGACCTCGGATGAGGAAGAGCGAAAGGCACTGCTGTTGCGGCTCAGGAATCGGCTCGGCATGGACAGGCTTCCCATCAGGATCGAATGTTTCGACAATTCGAACCTCCTGGGCGCCGCGCCGGTGTCGGGCATGGTCGTTTTCCTAAACGGGGTTCCCAGCCGAAAGGAATACCGCAAATATATCATCCGGACGGTGGAACGGCCCGATGATTATGCCGCCATGGCGGAGGTGCTGGAGCGACGGTTTGGAAGAGGGGAGAAATCCGACCCGCTGCCCGACCTGCTCATGGTCGACGGCGGAAAAGGGCAATTAGGTATCGCCCTGGCCATCCTGCGGGAGCTGGGTCTTGACGGTGCGTTTTGCATCGCAGGCATTGCCAAGAAAGACGAAAAGGCGGGAGAGACCCGCGACAAGATCTATCTTCCGGGTCGCGCCAATCCGGTGAACCTGGGGCGGGATGACGGCGTCTACAACCTTCTTCAGCGCATCCGGGACGAGGCGCACCGCCATGCGATCACATTTCACCGCAGTCGCCGCGGAAAACAGGCGCTGACATCGGTCCTCGACACCGTCCCGGGCGTCGGACCCGGTCGGAAGCGGGCGCTGCTCGCCCATTTCGGTTCCATCAGAAAAATCCGGGCGGCAACCCTGGAAGATCTCAAGGCTGTGCCCGGCATCAGTCAGGCTGTCGCCGAAGCACTGCAGGCGGCGCTTCGGCGATAACCGGTGGGGTTGGACGGCAGCGCTATTTCAGTTTGGCCAAAACCGTCTTCAGCTCCTGGACGGCAGCCGCTGATTTTTTCAGCATGGCCGCTTCGTCATCCGTCAGGGTAATCTCGATGATCTCTTCAACGCCGCCCTTGCCCAACTTTACGGGAACGCCGATAAAAAGATCGTTGATGCCGTATTCCCCTTCAAGATAGGCCGCGCACGGCAGAATCTGTTTTTTGTCGTAGAGAATCGATTTGGTCATCTCGACCGCCGAAGAGGCAGGGGCGTAAAAAGCGCTGCCGGTCTTGAGGAAGGCCACGATCTCGGCGCCGCCGCCCGCCGTTCTCTTGACGAGCGCATCGATCCTTTCAGGGGATATCAGCTCCGTGATGGGAATGCCTGAAACCGTCGAATAACGCGGCAGGGGAACCATGGTATCGCCGTGCCCGCCCAGAACGAAGGCGTGGGTGTTCTCGATCGATACATTCAGCTCCATGGCGATAAAGGCTCTGAAACGCGCGGAGTCGAGCACGCCCGCCATGCCGATCACCCGGTTTTTGGGAAAGCCGCTCGCTTCATAGGCGACATGGCACATGGCATCGAGGGGGTTGGACACTATGATCATCACCGCATTCGGAGAATATTTGGCCACCTGCGCCGCAACGTTTTTCATGATGCCGGCGTTGGTGCTGATAAGATCATCCCTGCTCATGCCCGGCTTTCTGGGAATTCCCGCGGTAATGATGACCACATCGGAATCGGCGGTGTCTTCATAGCCGTTGGTGCCGACAATCTTGGCATCGTGTTTTTCGATCGCCGCCGCCTGGGTCAGGTCGAGCGCCTTGCCCTGGGGAACGCCCTCGACGATGTCGACCAGCACTACATCACACAAGGCTTTTTCCACCAGCCTCTGGGCAGCCGTCGCCCCAACATTTCCAGCACCAACCACCGTGACCTTTTTGTCCATGATTTTCTCCTTGTTAATTGGTATGGTATTTATTATAATGCATCAATTGAATGTCATCCGGCGAATTATCCGGTGAATGCCATCCAGTCAAAGAATCGCCTCTGTAAAACAGGGTTGATGAAAAATTGAAAGATTTATATAATAACAACGTTCCATTAATGTCAACATATTTATCGATTATTGGCATAACATATTAATATAAGATAGATAACAATTTTTTACGGGTTTGCGGCCGGACCTCTTTCGAGCGCAACAGACGTGATGAGACTTTCAGATCATGTAAACGATTGCCGGCGGCATCGCGGAGGAGGGAATGAACATCAAACATCAGATTCAATCGCTGATCAACGAGGCGGCGGTGTATGATACCCAGGGGCTGTATGAAGAATCGAAGGAAAAATACATTCGGGCGGCACAAGCGATCACGCAGCATGCGCATATCGTCGAGAATCATAAAACACTCCTGAACTCCGTTTCAAAACGCATCAAGCGGCTTGAAAAAACATTGGAGCGGATGGAAAACGAACCTGTAGCGTACCAGATGCCTAATATTGTTCTCGATGTCATGAAACGCAATTTTTCGTCCTCCCGTGATAAAGATCAGGCGGCGCTGGAGGGGGCGCTGGCGCTTGTCGCATTTCAACAATATGAAAGCGCCCTGGAAGAATTCACGAAGCTGCTCAAGGTTCAGTCCACCCGGCTCGAGGCAACGAAAAACATCATCCGCTGCCATCTGGCCAAGGGCAGAACCGCCGAAACGGTGAATCTCTTTTTACACTGGCGAAACAGCGGTTTGATGGGACCGGATGAGATGATCGAACTGCGTCGTTTTTTTCAACATCTATCCGACAGCCGTCAACTGGGGCTGGAACTTCCGGATGCGGAAATCAAGAAACCCGAGATGGGCCGTGCGGCCGGTCGATCGTCGGGGCTGCACACCCAAGCCATGGATTTCAGTTCGATCTGCCTGAGATTTCCGGACGGCCCCCGCAAGAAGCTGCTGCGGGAATTCGAAATCAATGCTCAGTCCGAAAACGTCGTCACCGTTCTGATCCCGGTTCATGAAAAGGAAATTGCCGAAGGTTTGAAAAAAGGAACCGTCCTGGATCCGGTTCAGTGCTTTTCTACAAACGCCATGTACAGCGGCAAGGCAACCGTCATTGAACACCTTCCCGTTCTGTCGGGCGACAATGCCGGTTCTTTTCGTATTGATATTAAAATTCTGGGCATATAGTATCAATCTAATCGATGTTCTCTCTGCTCGTATTTGGGGTTGCGGATGGCAAATATCAATCTGAAGGCGCGCGAGATCGAAATCAAAATTGTATATTACGGACCTGGCCGGGGCGGCAAGACCACCAATCTCGAATATATCTTCAAAACATTCAGAAAACAGGTGACCGGTGAGATGGTTTCGGCCAACACCGAAGGAGATCGAACGCTGTTTTTCGATTTTCTTCCCATGGGCCTGGGCAAGGTGAAGGGATATGACATCCGCGTACAGCTCTATACCGTTCCGGGCCAGGTCAAATATGCCGCCACCCGGAAGATGGTGCTGAAAAATGTTGATGGCGTCATTTTCGTAGCGGATTCACTCGAAGCCAGGAGGATGAAGAACATGGAATCCCTGAAGGATCTGCATGTCAACCTCAAGGATTACGGCATCAGTATTCTCAAAATGCCGCTCGTGCTGCAATATAACAAGAGGGATCTGGAAGAGGCGGGCATTCCGCTGCTGTCCATCCATCAGATGGGTCTAGACATGAACCGACAACTGCGGGTTCCCTCTATTCCGGCCAGCGCCATCACCGGCAGCGGCGTTGGACCGACGTTGAAAGAATGTCTGAAATTGACGTTGCAATCCTTAAAAACACAGATGGGATGGTAGAGATAACCTCATGGGAAAAATGGCGCTTGCAGGTAGTCTTGGATTTTTGAGTCTAGGAGACATCATTCAACTGATCGGTTCCGGCGGGGGATCAGGCGTGCTGCACATTTTCAGCCCGTACATCCAGGAACCCGGCTGCATCTATTTTTCGAAGGGCAACATCATCAATGCGCATACGCCCTCTGAAAAAGGAATCGATGCCGTCTATGCACTGTTTGGCTGGCTCGAAGGGGATTATGAGTTCCAGGAGAGGACGGTTTCCGTTAAAAAACTGATCACGTCCAACCGAATGGAAATCATTCTGGACGGACTGCGCCTCATCGATGATGGAAAAACGAAAGTGCTGGGGCCGCCGACCCTCGAAAAAACATGGTCCGATCCCATGGCGCCTCCGGTGATCCGCAGGCATTTCGTGGACTATACCTATGTGGTCGATGAAGAATTTTATGCGGCGGGGGAGCAGGTTACTCAGGAAAAGCGCCACGGCAACTGGATATGGGTGGTACTGGAGGGAAATCTCGATATCCTGAAAAGCACGCCCCGGGGCCCGCTGACCGTCACCCGCGTGGGACCCGGCGCTTTCATCGGCAGCGTCACATCGTTTCTGTTTCAGGAAAATACCCGCAAAGCGACGGTGATTGCCACCACGGACGTTCAATTGGGCGTCCTCGACGCGCAGCGTATGGCACAGGAATACGCGACCCTGAGCCCCGAGTTCAGAGGTTTCATTTTAAGCCTTGACCGGCGCCTCAATCAGGCGACCACTGCATGTGTCGAACAGTACATGCGGATCGATCAGACGGAAATGGCCGGCCGGGAAAAACAAAAGCTCAATCTCAAGGGTTTCAAAGGCGGAAAGCTGACAAGAATAGAAAGAGGTCACGCGAGCATTGTACGGGAGACGGAATACGGTGTATTCAATATTGCAACGATAGGAGAAGGGGATTATATCGGCACCGTTCCTTTTCTCGATATCGGTCATGAACCGCATCAAGCCTCGGTTTTTGCGTCCACCGGCCTGAAGACTCAGGAAGTCGATGTAAAGGCCCTGAGCGAGGAATACGAAGACCTCTCTCTGACGCTCAAGAATCTGATCGAGAATGTCGCGATCAACATCTCATTGACAACCAATGTCGCCGGAAATTTTCTGAAAAGGAACCGGCAGACAGGTCGATAATCCTGTTTTCCGCCATCCATGGAATTTTCCGGGAAAAGGCGTCCACACATGACAATCAGAGGAAAGATGTAATGACACTTAACGAACGACGACGGCATATTCGGATCGATTCCTTTAACCTGTCCTACGTCAGTGTCGATGAAAACGGCAGCATCGTCAATGAGGGCATCGGCAGAACGCTGAATGTATCGGAATCGGGCATTCTTCTCGAAACGAATTTCCAGACATCCCTCGCGCAGGCCGTCTCGCTCACCATCGCATTCGAAGAGAACCTGATCGATCTGAAAGGTAAATTTATTCATTGTCAGGCCTTCGGAAATGGCTTATTTCAAACCGGGGTCGAATTTATCGATGTGGACGACAGTGCAAAGACCATGCTGAAACGCTATATCCTCATGTTTCATCAAATGGTTTCCGAGTCCTGAACGATACCGTCCGCATCCAGTAAAAAAACATTACGCGAAAAAAAGGAACGCCGATGAACACGCCAGTCGTTGAAACCCATTTCCCGGAAATGAAACTGCTTGCCAGGGGAAAAGTCAGAGACATATACGACCTGGGCGACGCCCTTCTCATGGTGGCCACCGACCGCATTTCAGCCTATGATGTGGTTCTGCCCGATCCGGTGCCAAACAAGGGTAAAGTGCTCACCCAGATATCCCTTTTCTGGTTCGAGATCATGAAGCCTCATGTCGACAATCATGTTCTCACGGGAGACGTCGAACAATTTCCCAAGGTGTGCCGGCCTTACAAAGATATCCTGAAAGACCGCAGCATGCTCGTAAAAAAGGCCCGGACCATTCCCGTCGAATGCGTCGTCCGCGGCTACATATCCGGATCGGGATGGAAGAGCTATCGGCAATCCGGATCCGTATGCGGCATCCGGCTGCCGGAAGGACTCAAGGAATCCGAAAGATTGCCTGAACCGATATTTACGCCCTCCACCAAGGCCGAGGTCGGCGAACATGATGTCAATATCGATTTCGATGAAACCGTCAGACGGATCGGAAGACCCCTGGCGGAAAAGATCAGGTCCCTGAGCCTTGACATCTATCAAAAAGGTGTTGAACATGCCGGAAGCAAGGGGATTATCATTGCCGACACGAAATTCGAATTCGGTATCGTCGATGGTGGACAGGTCATCTTGATCGATGAGATTCTGACGCCGGATTCATCCCGCTTCTGGCCCAAAAACACCTATGCGCCCGGTGGTGCTCAGCAGAGTTACGACAAACAGTATGTAAGAGATTACCTCACCTCGATCGCCTGGGACAAAAAGCCTCCGGCCCCCTCCCTGCCGGCCGATGTCATCGACAGGACCCGCCGGAAATACCTGGAGGCCATCACCGCGCTTACCGGGAAAGCCTGTGAACTATAGCATCGAACCGGTGCCGATCGCCGCCATCGATCGCGGCGACACCACCTTTCAGATTTCAACCGGCCGGGACTTTTCCGATCTTGAAGCGTCCATTGCATCCATCGGGCTTTTGATTCCTCCGACGCTGAAGCGGGTGAATGCGCGCTTCGTGATCGTCAACGGCTTCAGACGGATCGCTGCCTGCGTCAGCCTCAAGATGAAGGTGATCGATGCCAACATCCTGCAAGATGCGTGTACCGATCGCGAATGCGTCCAAATGGCCGTCGCGGAAAACGCTCTGCAGCGGCCCCTCAATCTGATTGAAAAATCACGCGCCGTGACGCTCCTCTCTTTTCATTTCAGCAATCCGGCCGATCTGTCCGCGGCATCGCGAGCTGCCGGCCTCTTCGAAAATCCCGCGATGGTCCGGAAGCTGCTGCCGCTTGCACGCCTTTCCCGTAATATCCAGGACGCCATCCTGGATGGGACCCTTTCCCTTGCCATCGCCGACGAGCTTGGCCGTTTCGATCCGGAAACGCGGGAGAGATTGGCGACGCTGTTCACGGTTTTGAAAATGAGCCTCAACAAACAGCGGGAGGTTCTCGGCATGCTCGAAGAAATCAGCCTGAGAGAAGGTCTATCCCTTGCCGGACTTCTCAGTGAAGCGCCGATCGTTTCGATCCTGACGGATACGGAAAGCGACCGCAACGTGAAAACCGGTCAACTGCGCGCTTTCCTGAAAAAACGCCGCTATCCCGCCATTCATGCGGCGGCGGAAAAAGCATCAACGCTCATCAAAGCGCTGGCTCTCACCGATGAGGTGAAGCTGGTGCTTCCCCGAGACCTCGAAAGTTCTGAATTTTCCATGACGCTGCGATTCAGCAGCTCGGCCGATTTGAAACGCCTCGGCCATGATTTGGTCGCATTGTCCGAACGCTCCGAATTGAAGACCCTCCTCTCCAAAGAATTATAGAAAACCGGTTTATTCCTCCTACAATCTCACGGTTTGAAGCCGGGATGTCTGTCGATCCATCCCTGAGGGTGAGAAGCGATGGATCGGTTTCATTCTTTTTAATCCCTTTCGGGCGCCTTTTTTTGCTAATTCTTTATATTTGCAATAAATACTATTAGATTATAAAATATTACATAAGCTTATTATTTCTTTGAATTTTATTTTCTCCATAAAATTTAATTTTATAAATATTTTTTTCTTGACTAATTTTTTAATATAATTCATAGTCCGCTAAAACAAATAAATATGATTCAGTAAATTATGGGAATACAGGAACGGAAAAAAAGAGAAAAAGAGAGACGGCGGCAGCAGATCATGATTGCCGCAAAACGCGTCTTCTCGACCAAGGGCTTCAGCAAGGCGACCATGGAAGATATCGCCAAGGAGGCGGAACTGAGCCCGGGCACGCTCTATCTCTATTTCAAAAACAAAGATGAGCTCTACTCTTCGCTTTCCGTTCGTGTTCTTCAGTATCTCAATATCCGCCTGGAGCATGTCGCCACCAACAAAAAGCAGTTGACGGTCGATCAGAAGATTGAATCGCTCCGGGAAGCGATGCACGATGTTTACAAGTTCGATCCCCTCATGCTGATCAATATGTTTCATCTTCAATCGAGCGAAACCCTGAAAAATCTGTCGCCCGATCTTATCGCCGACATCAAAAAATTGTCTAAAAACTCACTCGCCATCATTGCCCGCCTGTTCGACGAGGAAATCCATATCGGCGCGGTCATCGACAAACCGGCCATGGTGCTGGCGGACATCATATGGTCGATGTTCTCAGGTATTGTCCTCTGGGAAGAGAGCAAACGGATGATTGAAGGAGACAAGGACTTTCTGGAAAAAACCCTGGATACGGCGTTCGACATCTTTCGCAGGGGAATCAAAACGACACTGTTGAAGAAAACTTTATGAAAGGGGGGAGAAGCGAGGCATTAACTGAAGCTGGTTAGAAGGAAGAAGGATAGGGAAGTTTATACAACCCCAATGCAGGCGTCATGAAACCTTAACATAAATCACGGGTCATCACAAAGGAGGAAACGAGTATGGCTGAGCAACTCACCAAAGAACCCACACAAGCATGGATTACGACCTTCGCTGGAACGGCAATCAACCTCTGCCTGGGTATTTTGTATGCGTGGAGCATCTGGAAGACGGCCCTGGTCAACACCGATCGGGCCGGCGAAATCATGAGCGGCATGAACGCCGGCTGGACCTTTCTGACCAATGCTCAGGCTGCGACCCCCTTTTCCCTATGCGTCATCATTTTTGCGTTGCTGATGATTCCCGGTGGAAGAATCCAGGATAGAATCAGCCCGAAATTCGGAGCGACGCTGGGCGGCCTTTGCCTGGCCGCCGGATGTATCATCGCCGGTCTTATGAAAAGCTACTCCGGTCTGATCATCGGCTTCGGCATCCTGGGCGGCATCGGCATGGGCATCGGATATGCCGCGCCCACACCCGCCGCTCTGAAATGGTTCGGCCCCCACCGGCGCGGCCTGATCGCGGGACTGGTGGTCGGCGGATACGGCGGCGCAGCCCTCTACATCGGCGGCCTGGGACAATGGCTCATCAATAATTACGGCATCACCGGAAGCTTTGTGGGATTGGGCGTCTTTTTCGCGGTCGTCGTCGTCATCGCCGGCCAGATGCTGAAAACCCCGCCTCCCGGCTATGTCCCTCCCGCCGGTCCCAAGCAGAGAGCGCTCAAAGTCGGTGAAGTGTCAAAATCGACCACGCATGACTGGGAAGCCGCCGACATGTTCAAAACCTGGCAGTTCTATGCCCTGGTCATCATGTTCATTCTCACGACGCAATCAGGCCTTCTGATCATCGCCAACGCCAACGGCCTCATGATGAAAGCCGCGTCCGAGCTGCCGTTCTTCATGGCCAACGCCTGGATCCTGGTCTCGTTCGGCGGGCTCGTCAACGCCTCGGGGCGCGTGGGCACCGGCTGGTATTCCGACAAAATCGGCCGCGTCAATGCTTATACGATTAACTGCGGTATCTCCGCCCTCTGCATGTTCATGCTGCCTTATGTCATCGCCTCGAAAAGCGTATTCCTGCTCTTCATCGTCGTCGGGGTGGGATACTGGCAATATGGCGGCGGACTTTCGCTCATGCCGTCGTTCACCGCCGACTTCTACGGCCCTAAAAACCTTGGATTCAACTACGGACTGGTCTTCATCGGCTGGGGCCTGGGCTTCTTCATGGCAAGGCTCGGCGGCACCATCGAAGATCTCACCGGCAGCCTTGCCTACGCCTTCTACATCTCCGGTGCGCTGTTGATTCTGGCGGTCATCCTCTCGCGCGTCACGAAGCGTCCCCAATGGTCCAAATTTCAGGGCAGAACGGTTACTTCCGAGATATAACCCGGAAAAAATGAAATCCAAGAGTGATGATTTTATCGATCCCTGGATGGAAACACTTCAAACTGATGCGGGAGGTGATCGTAACGTAAAAGAGTTCGACGCAATGATAACAGTATGAACGGATGGAATGGATTGATTTTACGCTGACAATTAAGAAAAGCGAAGGAGAAAAAAAATCATGGCCGAAAAACCTGAAAAGACTGATGTATCAGAAGCCCAAATTGCGTCCCACTGGAAAGAAGAGGAATTATACCCCCCGACACCGAAGTTTATCGCCCAGGCAAACATGACCGACGAGGGAATTTACGAACGGTTTGCTCTGAAAAATGTACCGGATTGCTTCAAGGAATACGCCGATCTCCTTGACTGGTACAAATATTGGGATGAAATTCTCGATACGAGCGATGCACCCTGTTATAAATGGTTCAAAGGCGGCCTGATCAACGCCAGTTATAACTGTGTCGACCGGCACCTGGCAAAAAACCGTAATAAAACGGCGATCCATTTCGTTCCGGAGCTCGAGGAAGAAAAGGTCGATCACGTCACGTATCAGGAGCTGTGGGTAAGGGTAAACGAATTCGCCGCCCTGCTCCAGGATTTCTGCGGCCTGAAAGCCGGAGACCGCGTTACGCTGCATATGCCGATGTCCGCGGAGCTGCCCATCACCATGCTGGCGCTGTGCCGCCTGGGCGTCATCCATTCGCAGGTATTCGGCGGATTTTCCGGAAAGTCCTGCGCCGACCGCATCGTCGATTCCGGCAGTGAATACCTGATCACCATGGATGGGTATTACCGCGGCGGCAAAATCATGGATCACAAGATCAAAGCCGACGAGGCCGTTGCGGAAGCCGCCAAACAGGGCCAGACGGTGAAAAAGGTTCTGGTATGGCAGCGGTACGCCGGAAAATATTCCGCGGAAACCCCCATGGTCGAAGGCCGCGACTTCTTTGTGAATGACATACTGAAAAAATATTACGGCAAGCGGATCGATCCGGTTCCGATGCCGGCGGAGGCGCCCCTGTTCCTCATGTACACCAGCGGCACCACCGGCAAGCCCAAAGGCTGCCAGCACGGCACCGGGGGCTATCTGGCCTACGTCACCGCAACCTCCAAGTATGTCCAGGATATCCATCCCGAAGACGTCTACTGGTGCATGGCCGATATCGGCTGGATCACCGGCCACTCTTACATCGTCTACGGACCGCTCGCGCTGGGCGCATCGTCGGTCATTTACGAAGGCATTCCCAACTATCCGGATGCCGGCCGCTGCTGGCGGATCGCCCAGGACCTGGGCGTCAATATCTTCCACACCGCTCCCACGGCCATCCGCGCCCTCCGGAAGATCGGGCCTGACGAACCTGCCAAATACAACTATGAGTTCAAACACATGACCACGGTAGGGGAGCCCATCGAACCCGAAGTCTGGAAATGGTATTACCATGTCGTGGGCAAGGGAAAGGCCGCCATCGTCGACACCTGGTGGCAGACCGAGACCGGCGGGTTCCTCTGCAGCACCCTGCCGGCGATCAAGGCCATGAAACCCGGCAGCGCCGGCCCCGGTATGCCCGGCATCCATCCCATCATTCTGGATGACGACGGCAATGAAGTGCCGAGCGGAGAGGGGAAAGCCGGCAACATCTGCATCCAGAATCCCTGGCCCGGCATGTTCCAGACCATCTGGGGCGACCGCGACCGGTTCGTGAAAAACTATTTCGAAAGATATTGCAAGGATCCCAAGAGCAAAGACTGGCGTGACTGGCCCTATCTGACCGGCGACGCCGCCATCATGGCCGAAGACGGCTATGTTCGAATTCTGGGCCGCATCGATGACGTCATCAACGTTTCCGGCCACCGCCTGGGCACCAAGGAACTCGAATCCGCCGCCCTGGTCGTGGAGGAAATCGCCGAAGCCGCCGTCGTACCGGTGAAACACGAAATCAAGGGCGTGGAACCGGATATGTATGTGGCGCTGAAGCCCGGCTACGAAGCCAGCGATGAGATCGTCAAAAAGGTACAAAAAGCCCTTGTCGACGAAATCGGACCCATCGCCAAAGCCCGCAAGATCTGGATCGTTCCCGATATGCCCAAGACCCGTTCCGGCAAGATCATGCGCCGGATCCTTGCGGCCATCTCCAACGGTACGGATGTCGGCGACACCATGACCCTGGCCAACCCGGAAGTCGTGGAGGCGATCAAGAAAATGAAATAAATCTTTTTTTCGGACGAGACCCGCCGCAGCGCATCGCGGCGGCAGGCACACCGTCCGTTGAAAAAAGAGTTGTATTTACTTAAGACATTTGATACATATTCAATAATCTGAAGTCACATGAGGCAGAGGGGCAACCCTCTGCCTTCTTCATGCAACGGATGTAAACATTGCCACCGGCGCCGGTTGAATCGTGGAGAATCCCTTACCTGTTCCGTACCTCATCGACTTCGTCCATTGGCCGATCGACGATGTCGCATCATTTATCATTTCTTCCCTGATCGCCGTTATGGTCAATGCCGAAGGGCAGGCTTTCGTCGCGACGGCCATGGGGGATGTCCATGCCGATCGCAGCAGACGCCTCCATTTCAACGTCTTCCTCCATCTGGACATTTTAGGCACCCTTTCTTTTTTCCTCGCCGGATTCGGATGGCCCAGAAAAATCGATATCAATACCGCACGCTTCGACCATCCCCGCCTCTATACCATCCTGATCCGGCTGGGCGGCCCGTTCGCCAATTTCCTCATGGCCGGCATCGCCGGCAGCATTGTCTGGGTGATGAGCCGGTGGGGAGCCGAAGACCGGGTGTTTACCATGGTCGTCATTGTCAATGTCACCATGGCGGTCTATCATCTGATACCAATTCCGCCGCTTGCCGGATCCAGCCTGATCAGCGCTTTTCTCGATCCCGACGGCAAGGTCTTCAAGGCATATGCGCGCATCGGCCCATTTTTACTGATCGGTATTTTCCTTTTCGAGCGATTTTCCCGCTGGAAACCGATCAGCGGTATCCTGAATCCCTTGGTCCGCGCGCTGTACAACTTCGTGATCAACGGTTGACCCACGAGACCCCCGGCGGGGATTTCTTTTCTTGACCATGAATATACTTTTGATTATATTCAAAATAAATTTTTAGAAAGATATTGCTGCGGCATCGCGCTAAGGCTTGTGGAAATAATAATTCAAGGAGGTCTCTCATGGCAGTGATTACGATATCCAGACAGTTTGGCGCCGGCGGGAAAACATTGGGGCAATTGATTGCAAAAAAGCTGAATTACACCCTGGTCAGTGAAGATATTGTCGAAAAAATAGCCGAAAAGGCCAATGTTTCCACGGACTGGGTGGAAGATTTCGAGAAAGAAGCCGGCAGCACGCTGCAAAAGTTCATGTCAGGCCTGATTTCCACATCCTACATAGAGCGCATCCTTGGAAAAGAGCACGGATTTCTGGATGAAGAGAAATATGTACAGACCCTTCGCGATGTCATTACGCAACTCGCCAAGGAAGACAACATCGTTTTTATCGGCAGGGGAGGGCAGTATATTTTAGAGGATCATCCCAAGGCGTTTCACATTCTGCTGATCGCCGAAAAGATGGACCGCATCAACTTCATGAAAAAACACTACAACCTGTCATACGGAGAAGCGACCCAGGTCGTCGAAACCATGGGAAAACGACGCGCCAATCTCTACAAGAGATTCGGCAAGAAAGATTTCGATCAACCCGAACTCTATCATATCGTCCTCAATATGAGCAAACTGAGCATGGAAGAGGCCTCTGATTTCGTATACAGGATGGTAGCGGATCTGGTCTGCCATCTGGCCGAATAAAGAAAGCATTCTTACTGTTGCCGATCACCCGTCTCTACATCGAACAGGAGGTGGCCCATCGTCCGGAAACGATAGCCATCCGGTCGAAATTCAATGTTCCCGCGGATGTCGTGAAAGATGCCCGGGAAGTATTCGCGGCGGTTTCAGACGCAGACGATCCGGTTCAAAAGGGGAAGGAAGTCTTGTTTCTCACCCGCAACCGCGGGCCGTTCATTCGGAAGTGCCCCGGGACCCGTCATTATATCTGCTGCGATTACATGATTCTTCACATTGGAACATTCTGTACGATGGATTGCGCATACTGCATCCTGCAGTCTTATTTTCATCCGCCCGTGCTGCAGTATTTCGTCAACCATGATGACATGCTGGCGGAGCTGGACCGCCATTTCGGGCAGAAATCCTTTCGGCGGATCGGTACCGGCGAATTTACCGACAGCATGATCTGGGAGATCTGGACGGATCTTTCCGGCATGCTCGTCCCGAAATTCGCCGGGCAATCCCATTCGGTGCTGGAGCTGAAAACCAAGACCACCGCCATCGATGCGCTGAAGCATTTCGATCACCGCCGCAAAACCATCACGGCATGGTCGGTCAACACCGAAACGGTGATCCGCGACAACGAACGGGGAACCGCCACTCTATCCACACGGCTGAAAGCGGCGGCGGCATGCGAATCGTGGGGCTATCCGCTTGCCTTCCATTTCGACCCGATGGTCCTCTACGACGGGTGCACCGCCGATTATGAAAAGGTCGTGGAAAATATATTCCGTCACGTTTCCCCGAACAACATCGTCTGGATCAGCATCGGCACTTTCCGTTTCATGCCGTCTTTGAAGCCCATTATCCAGCGGCGGTTTCCCGGCTCAACCATCGTCTACGGCGAATTCATTTCAGGTATCGACGAGAAAATGCGGTATTTCAAACCCCTCCGGATTCAGCTGTACCGGCGGATCTATCATCTCATTCAGAGCATCGCCCCCGGCCTGACGGTTTACTTCTGCATGGAAGACGACGAGGTATGGGAGAAATCCTTCGGATTTACCCCGGCTGCGAAAGGCGGCCTTCCGGCGATGCTCGACAGGAGCGCTCAACGGCTCTGCGCGTTGAGCGAATAATACAACCATGGCCATTACATCCTTCTTCGCATCCCTGGGATACTACCCCAAGGCCCACCAGGTGATCGTTCGCCACCGCCTCTGGCCGTTCATGATTCTGCCGGGGCTGATGAGCCTGGGATTTTTCCTTACCCTCATCGGTATCGGGAACATCTGGTTCGGTGATATCGCCGCCTACATTTACCAGAACTATTTTCCCGGTTTTCTGAAGTGGGAGATCCTCCTGACGCTGACGAAGCTGCTCTTCTGGATCCTTCTGTTCCTGACCGGATACATCCTCTACCAACCCGTCGTATTGATCCTCTTTTCCCCTGTGTTAGGCTACCTTTCGGAAGTGACGGAAAAAAAGGTATACGGGGATCCCTCGGCGCCGTTTCAGTTTCGTCAGTTTGTAAAAGACATGTACAGGGGGGTGGTGCTGAGTGTGAGGAATCTGATCCGCATGTTGGTCCTGATTCTGCTCACCTGGCTCATGATCTTTATACCGATCGCAGGAGCCGCACTTGCCGCGGCGCTGATATTCCTGATTCAGGCCTATTTCAACGGCTGCGCCCTGACGGACTACACGCTGGAACGCAAGAACTATGCGGTGAAAGAGCGCATCCGGTTCAACCGCGATCATCGGGCGAGGAATACCGGCATCGGCGCCGGATTCATGGTGTTCATGTTCATCCCCATTCTGGGCTGGTTTGTCGCGCCGGCCTACGGCACGGTGGCGGCAACCCTGTCCACGCTGTCGGTCATCAAAAAAAAAGCCGGTGAATCCGCTCTCATGGAAAGCGATTCACCGGCTGCGCAACACCACCCTTCATCCTCCCGCTGAGCGCGGGGGCCGGGCGCTCTCTTATTCTTTGGCCTTGTTGGCCTCTTCGATCACCTTTTCGGCCAGCTGGGCCGGCACTTCGTCATAATGTGAAAATTCCATGGTGTACATGCCCCGTCCGCCGGTCATCGATCTCAAATCGGGAGCATAGGTCAGAAACTCGGACAGAGGGACCTGCGCCTTGATGACCTGATTCTTTCCCTCGCTGTCCATTCCGATGACGCGGCCGCGACGGCCGTTGAGATCGCCCATGATATCCCCCATGTAATCGTCGGGAGTCACCACCGTCACGTTCATGATCGGCTCCAACAGAACCGGTTTGGCCTGCTCGACCGCTTTCTTGAAGGCCAGGGCTCCGGCAATCTTGAAGGCCATTTCCGAAGAATCGACCGTATGAAATGATCCGTCGTCAACGGTCACCCGGAAATCGACGCAGGGAAACCCCGCCAGCATGCCGCGCTCGGAGGCCTCGATCACGCCTTTTTCAACGGCCGGGATATAGGTCTTGGGAATCGCGCCGCCGACGATGGCATCCACGAATTCAAAACCCGCGCCGCGGGGCAGCGGTTCCATCTGGATCCAGCAGTCCCCGAACTGGCCGTGGCCGCCGGTCTGCTTCTTGTGTCTTCCCTGGACCCGCACCTTTTTCTTGATCGTTTCTTTGTACGGCACCTTGGGCAGGTTGAGCGCCACCTCCACATTGAACTTCCGCTTGAGCTTCTCGACCACGACCTCGATATGCACCTGGCCCCTGCCGGAGAGCAGGATCTCTTTGGTCTGGGAGTTCCGGTCGATCTTGAGGCCGGGGTCTTCCTCGAGGATCTTGGTCAGAGAGCTGAACACCTTGTCTTCATCGCCTTTGTTCTTGGCCGACACGGCAAACGAAATCAGGGTGGGAAGCGGCTCGGCGCACGTGAACAGCACCTTGTCGCCATCGTCGCAAAGGGTGTCGCCGGTAAAGGTCTCCTTCAATTTCGCGACGGCCAGGATGGAGCCGGGAATCGCCTCTTTTGCGGGCTTCTGCTCTTTTCCCATGATCGTCAGGAGCTGGTTGAACCGCTCCTTCGTATCTTTGTTGCTGTTGTAGAACGTTCCGTCGCCGCCCAGTTTTCCGGAAACGACCCTGAACAGGTTGAGGCGGCCGGCATAAGGATCGGCGATCGTCTTGAATACAAACGCGGAAAACGGGGCGTCGGGGGAGGGGATTCTTTCGACCGTCTGGTCTTTATGCGGATGTCTGCCCATTCGGGAGCCCCGATCCTCAGGCGACGGCATGGCATTGACGATGAAATCCATGAACAGATTGATGCCGATATTTGCCATGGCGGATCCACAGAGCACCGGCGCAAAGGTTCGGGAGAGGGTCCCGGCGCGAAGCGCGGTCTTGATGTCGTCGTCGGAGAGGGTTTCACCCTCGAGATACCGTTCGATGAGCGCGTCATCGGCTTCGGCAACATTCTCGATCAGCTCTTCATGGGCCGTCGCGGCCTCATCCTGCATGTCCGCGGGGATCTCTTCGGTCGTCATGTTGCCGTCGGCATCGAACACGCAGGCCTTCATGGAGATCAGATCCACGACGCCCTTGAAATCGCCCACACTGCCGATGGGAAGCTGGAGAAGGATGGGCTTGGGCGTTTCGAGGTTTGCGGCGATATCCTGCAGGGTCCGCTGGAAGTCGGATCGGTCGCGGTCAAGCCGGTTGACGAAGATCGCGACCGGCATATCGTAATCTGCCGCAAACGCCCATCCCTGCTCGGTTTGAACCCTGACGCCGTCAACGGCGTCTACCACAAAAACCGCGCCGTCGGCGGCTTCCATGCACAGCTTCGTATCCGTAAAGAAATTCTGATCGCCGGGCGTGTCGAGCAGGGTGATCGTATGCTTCTTCCATGATAATTGATGCAAACCAGTTGAGATGCTCGCGCTGCGCTTCAATTCCTCGGGCTCGAAATCCATGGCGGTGTTGCCGTCTTCCACGCGGCCGATGCGATTGGTGACACCGGCGTCGAACAGCATGACTTCCGCCAGGGATGTCTTGCCGGCACCACCGTGCCCCACCAAGGCGATGTTTCTCAACTTATCAACCATTTCAGCCATTTAAACTCCTCTCTCCGTTATTTTTTTGAATTTATATAAAAATTCAAATAGACACCCTAAATTGTTAATTCCTATACGTTTTACATTAAAAAATCAAGATGATTTCAATGGAAAAGAGGGAACCTCGAGCAACATGACATATTCCTGATTTCCCTTAGGCCCGCGGATAGGCGAGGGGACGACCGCTTTCGGCGCGAGCCCAAGACCCTCGAAAAAAGTGGAAAGGGTCTGGATGACTTCGGTCTGAAGATTGGCATCGCTCACGACGCCGCCTTTGCCGACCCGTCCTTTGCCGACCTCGAACTGTGGTTTGATCAGCGCCAGAATGACGCCGCCGCCTCGCATGAATCTCAGCACCGCGGGAACCACGATTTTAAGGGAGATGAACGAGGTGTCGACGGTCGCCAGATCGATCGGACCGGGAAGAGTCGCGGGATCCATGTGGCGGATGTTGGTCCGCTCAAAAACCGTCACCCGGGGATCTTCCCGCAGCTTCCAAGCCAGCTGCCCGTATCCGACATCGACGGCATGGACATGAGCCGCGCCGTGCTGCAGAAGGCAGTCGGTAAATCCTCCGGTCGATGCGCCGACATCCATGCAGACGGCTCCGTCTACAGAGACGTCGCAGGTCTCGAGCGCGGCGGCAAGCTTCAAGCCGCCCCGGCTGACATAGGGGATGTCTTCCTTCATGAAGATGTGATCGGCCGCTCCAACAGCCGCGCCGGGCTTGTCGACAGGTTCACCGTTGACGAGGATCTTGCCCGCCATGATCAGGCCCTGGGCCCGGTGCCGGCTCTCGACCATGCCCAGTTCGAGCACGCGCAGATCAAGGCGTTTTCTGGCAGGAGACATCAGGTTGACGGACCTGAACCAGAGCGTCCCAGCACCGCCCGAACGGCTTGGACAATGCCCGGGGCATCGATGCCGCATTTTTCCCGCAGCAGTTTCTGGGGGCCATGTTCGACAAATTGGTCCTGAATCCCGACGCGCGCCAGATGATAGCCGGAGATGCCGGCATCGTTCAGGCTCTCCATCACCGCGGCGCCGAAGCCACCCTGCCGGACGTTTTCCTCGACCGTGACGACCCTTGGGATTTTTTTGACCAGCGGCCCGATCAGATCGATGTCGAGCGGCTTGACAAAGCGGCAGTTGACGACGGTGGCGGAGATGTTTTCGGCGACAAGCAGTCGGTGGGCCCCGATGGCATCCTGTACGCTTCGTCCGATGGCCAGGATCAGCGCATCACCGCCCGTTTCGAGGACTTCGGCCTTTCCGATGGGAATCGGCCGGATCGGGTCTTCCAGAACGGCTCCGGTGGCGCTTCCCCGGGGGTATCGCAATGCGATGGGGCCGCTATGCTCCAGTGCCGTCACCAGCATGCGCCGCAGCTCGTTTTCGTCCTTGGGCGCCATCAGCACCATGTTGGGCAGGCTTCTCAGAAAAGAAAGATCGAACAGTCCGTGGTGGGTCGCGCCGTCCTCACCGACAATGCCGCCCCGGTCAACGGCAAGGACGACGGGAAGACTCTCCAGACAGACATCGTGCAGAATCTGGTCGTAGGCCCGCTGCAGGAAGGTGGAGTAGATGGCGACGACCGGCCGATACCCCTCGGTGGCCATGCCGGCGGCAAAGGTGACCCCGTGCTGTTCGGCGATGCCGACGTCGAAGAACCGCTCCGGAAAAGCCTCGGCAAATCCGGCCAGACCTGTTCCTTCGGGCATGGCGGCCGTCACCGCGACGATTTTGGGATTCTTTTCCGCAAGCGACACCATCGTCTCGCCGAACACCTCGGTATAGGAGGGGACCGGGAGCCCTTTCTTGATGCAGTTTCCAGTCTTGACCTCGAAGCAGCCCACTCCGTGAAAATAGACCGGATTTTTCTCCGCCGGGGCGTATCCCCTGCCTTTTTTAGTGGTGACGTGCAGCAGGACCGGTTCGTTGAGCTCCTTGATATTGGTGAGGATATCGATCAGGTGGCTCATGCGGTGGCCGTTGATGGGCCCGAAATAATCGAAATTGAACGCCTCGAAGAGCATGCCGGGCGTCACGAAGGTTTTAAAGGATTCCTCGGATCGCTTGGCCAGCTGGTAGATATCGTCGCCGATTTTCGGCAGAGACTTCAGAAACTCACCGAATTCCTTTCGGAACCCCTGGAGATATTTGGCGGAAAATGTGCGGCTGAGAAAAGAGGAGAGGGCGCCGACATTATGGGAGATCGACATGTCGTTGTCGTTCAGAATCACGATCATGTTCTCGTCTTTGTGCAGATCTCCGGCCTGATTCAAGCCTTCATAGGCGATTCCCGCCGTCATCGATCCGTCGCCGATCACACTGATCACCTTCGATGCATCATGGTTCAGCCGCTTGGCGCAGGCGATTCCCAGGCCGGCTGAAATGGAGGTGCTGCTGTGGCCGGTGGTGAAGGCGTCATGCGGGCTTTCACTTCGTTTCGTAAAACCGCAGATCCCCTGGTATTGCCGCAGTGTCCCGAAATTTTTCCTTCGCCCCGTCAGCAGTTTGTGGGCGTACGATTGATGTCCGACATCCCAGATGATCTTATCCTGTGTCGTGTCGAACACATAATGCAATGCGATGGTCAGCTCGACCGCTCCGAGACTGGACGCCAGGTGCCCGCCGTTTCGGGAAACGACATCCACGATGACCTTCCGGATTTCTTCAGCAAGAACGGAGAGATCGGATATTTTCAGGCATTTCACATCCGCGGGGGAGTCAATGCTGTCAAGAATGTTCAATGGGGAACACCGGGTCCTTTCCATAACGACATGCGGGTCGATAAAGGAGAATGAATCTGCCGTGCCGGCCGGTTCTTGCAGGGGGCAAAGCGTTCCTTTCACTCCGTTAAGTCCTCAAACGGTTTGGCGGTAATATTTCCATCCTCGTCGGACATCAGCATCGTAATCTTTTTTTCCGTCTCGTCGAGCAGTTGGGAACAGTACCGGGAAAGTTTCATGCCCTCTTCGAATTTTTTCATCGCATTTTCAAGGGTCAGATCGCCGGATTCCAGCTCGCGAACGATCTCCTCCAACTGTCCCATGGCTTTTTCAAACGTCTGTTTTGTTGTCACTGTCAGACCTCTCTTCCACACGGCATCGTATGACGCCTTTTGCGACACGAACGTCCAGCGCCCGTCCGACCGCAACATCACGGGCATCCCGCACGATACGGGCTTCGGGCACCGTCAAGGTGATACTGTAGCCTCTTTCCAGAACCGCTTCAGGGTTCAAGGCGCCAAGTCGGGCATAAAAATCTTCGACACGCATGCGCTCGCGTTCGATCCGCCGCGACATCGAGGTATTTAGGGCGGTATACGCTCTTGCCAGGGTGCGGCCCAATTCCCGGATATGGTGATCCGGTGCGTTGACGAGCAATCGCCTGTGGTGCCAGCCCAGGTGTTCCTTGTGTCTGCGGCGGATATCCCGGCATCGCACGGTCAACCGACCGGTCACATCTTCGAGGCGCATCCATAAATCCTCGACCCTGCGCCGCGGGTGCACCAGGCGTCTCGAAACCTCCTGCAGGCGTTCTCTTTTTCGCGTGACATACCGTTCGGTCCATCGAAACAACTTGCCGGTGAGATCCATATTTCTGCCGACGAGCTCCGATTTCAACGGCACCGCCAGTTCCGCCGCGGCCGACGGCGTCGGTGCCCGGAGGTCGGCGACAAAGTCCGCGATGGTATAGTCGGTTTCATGACCGACGCCGGATATCACCGGTATCGTCGATGCAAATACCGCTCTTGCGACCGCTTCGGAATTGAAGGCCTGAAAATCTTCAAGGGAGCCGCCGCCCCTGGCCAGAATAATCGTGTCTATGTTGTTATTCTCTGCACGCTCGTTCAGCACCGCAAGGGCCCGGATGATTTCATTCTCGGCCCCGGCCCCTTGTACCTGGACGGGGCAAATCACGATGCCGACCCCCGGAAAACGCCGATAGGCCACCTTGATGATGTCGTGCACCACTGCGCCGGTGCCCGATGTGACCACCCCGATATTTCGCGGCAGAAAGGGAATCGGCTGTTTATGGGCATCATCGAAAATCCCTTCGGCGGCAAGCCCGGCCTTGAGCTGCTCGAAGACGATCTGAAGCTCACCGATGCCCCGGGGTTCGAGGTATTCAAAGATGATCTGATAATTGCCCCGCGGTTCATATACACTGATGCGCCCCAGGCCGATGATGCTCATGCCGTCTTCGGGCAGAAATTTCAGGTTCCGGTTCTGCCCGCGGAACATGATGCCGCTGATCTGCGCTTTTTCATCCTTCAGGGTGAAATAAAAGTGTTTCGAAGCCGGCATGTGAAAATTGGATATCTCGCCGCTGATCCAGACGAACGGATACCGTTCTTCCAGAAGATTCTTGATATCGATGGTCAATTCTGAAACCGTATAGACTTTTCGTTGCAACTCGGCCTGCATTATCATCATATCCGCGGCATTTGCATGAATAACTGATTAAGGAGGGCAATCTGTAGCATAATTGATAGTGGGATTCAATCATTTTGGCACAGCGATAGGTTACGGTTCGCCGCCGCGCTTACGTGGTCAATGACGTCTATGATATCATGAACGGATATCATAGACGTCTGATAATGGATATTATGTCAACTTTTATCGAACCAGCCTGAATATCCCGCCGTTTACGTCATGACGGTTCGTCCCTGTCGATCGCTGCGGCCGCGATACCTTCGATCATCTCCCGCAGCAGCGGCAACAGATAGATCTCTTCATGCGGAAATCCGGCCAGACAGCCGCCCAGCAGTTGAATTTTTTCATTCAAAGATTTGTTCCGGTCGATAATATATATTTTTTTGCCTCTGACCGTACACAAGCCGCTTTTCACCGGAATGCCCACATTCTTGAAGCTTTTTTCAGATACGGTCACACCCAGTTTCTCGGCCGCGGCTTTCAGGTCCTGATACAATTGGTCCGGGTTCATCTCTCTCTTTTGGATTATTCCGCCGGCCCTCGGGCTTCCGAGCCCGTGGACATGTCGATTACATTTTGGTCATAGAGGCCTGATGCTGACGGATTTATCTTGAAAAAAAGCATTTGGGTGTTATATTCATTGCAAAACGGATCGTTGGACAACGCGATGGATCACGTCGTTGGCTTATATCAACAGGATCATCCTGATCATTTTTACCGATACATTCCATTTAACTGGAGGCTTCAATGCAGCAAATTTACGAAAAAGCACAACCGCAAGTCAGAGTCAATTCGTTTATTCAGAGCGTCTACAACTGGATGGCGATCGGGCTGGGGCTGACCGGTGTCACCGCCTTTTTTGTAGCGAACAGCCCTGCCGTGATGCAGCTCATTTTCGGCAACCGGCTGCTCTTTTTCGGCCTGATCATCGCCGAGCTCGTGCTCGTCTTCTCGATCAGCGCAAGGGTCGGCAAGATGCAGGCATCCACGGCGACGGCGCTTTTCGTCCTCTATGCCGTTTTAAACGGCCTGACGTTGTCGGTGATATTCATCGCCTACACGGCGTCGTCGATCGCATCGACCTTTTTCATCTGTGCCGGAACGTTTCTGGCCTGCAGCATCTACGGCATGATGACCAAGCGGGATCTGACGTCCATGGGCGGCTTTCTCATGATGGGCTTAATCGGCATCATCATCGCCTCGGTCGTCAACATGTTCATCCGGAGCTCGGGGATGTCTCTTGTCATCAGTTATATCGGCGTCCTGGTCTTCGTGGGGCTTACCGCTTACGATACCCAGAAGCTGAAATACATGGCGATGACCCAGCCGGACGGCCTCGATGCCGCGGTCGTCAGGAAAGGCGCCATTATCGGCGCGCTCTCGCTCTACCTCGATTTCATCAACCTCTTTTTGATGCTCCTCCGCATTTTCGGCGGCAGCAGGGACTAGTCCGTCATCCTCAGCAGGAATCTACTCTGCCTTCGGCTGCCATGTATGGGGCAACCTGAGATTCGGAAGGTTCAGCCGCTGTGATAGGCTGGATGCCAACTCCAGGTTGTCCCTTTTCAAGTGTTTCAAGTGTCGCCTGCTTCATTCCTGTGCTCAGATACCGCATCAACGCCTGCACAAACCTGGTGATAACAAATGAAAATGCATAGATAATGATAACCGTCAGAAAAAATATCGCATAATTATAGTACGGTATGGTTAAAATATTTCTGTAGTGTTCCACTATTTTCGTAAGAATGACATGATGCGACAAAAACGCGGCATATGAACATGAGCCAAGAAAATATACCCCTTTTACGGGGATATATTTTTTAAAAACAGATGCAAAAACGGTAAGGATGACAAACGCCAGCATTCCCCTGATGATGAGCATCATGAACAGATCGTCACGAAAAATGAACAATAGGGTTGACAGCACCGTCATCATCACTGCCAATGGAACAATATAGTTTTGTTGAAGGGAAGCCGGCGGCCTGCATGTTGTCACGAAATACATCCCGAACACGAATTCACAGAGTCTGAACAACGGAAACCTCATCAATTCCATATCCAAGTGACAGAATCTCTCTATCAGGATAGAGGTTGCAAATGACGCCGCCAGCAGCACGTATCTGTTTTTGTCGAACAAATATTTCAGCACCGGAAATACGGCATATAAAATGATAATGCATCCTAAAAACCATTCTCCGATAAGATAATAGTTAGGTATTTTATAGAGTAAAAATCCATCCAGCCCGACAATCGTCAGCAGAAAACTCAAGCGGTTAAGGCCAACAAAATAATTCGTTTGTAAGATGATGGCCATGGCAAGAACAACTAGGATGTATATCGTCCAGAACAATGGAAATATAGCAAAAAATCGTTTCTTGTAAAAATGCTTGATGGAGAACTTAAACTGGGTGCTCAACATCAATGAAGCCCCTGATAATACGAAAAACATACTTACCCCGAGATCGCTGGCGTTTCCATAATAGTTGGAAAGCGTCACCTCATTCGATATTATTCTCACAGTCGCGCAATTGTAGTGAAAAAATATGATCAGCAATATGGCTGCAGCTCTAACGAAGTCCAAAGAAAAATCCCTGTATTTTTGCATAATCCAACTCCGATATGAATCGCTTCAAGAGTGAACGTTACATGCCTGGTCGCCTCCCCAGCTCGCTTCTGACCACATCGATAATCCGATGGCAGTAATGCTCGATTTCTTCCTTTATCGGCCCCTCGATCATCACCCGGCAAAGCGACTGAGTGCCGGAATAGCGTACGAGAACCCTTCCCTGCTCTCCCAGTTTGCTCTCGACCTCGGCGACGGCGTCTGCAATTTCAGGAATTGTTGCGATCGGCGGCTTGGCCGTCACTTCCACGTTCATCAGAACCTGCGGATAGACCTTCATGACCTGCGTCAGAAGCGACAGCGGTGTTCCGGAAACCTTCATCACCTCGATCAGCCGCAGGGCCGTCATGATGCCGTCTCCGGTGGTATGATGGTCCAGAAAAATCATATGGCCTGAATCCTCGCCGCCCAGCATCGCCCCCAGGCGGCGCATCTCCTGCACTACATACCGGTCGCCGACGTCCGTTTTCCGGTGATCGATCCCCATTTCCTTAAAAGCCATCCCCAAACCGATATTGCTCATGACCGTACTGACCACGATATTATTGGTCAGCAGCCCTTGCTGCTTCAGGTAGCCTCCCAGAACCGCAAGCATCTGATCCCCGGTCACCACCCGCCCCTGTTCGTCAACGGCGATCAAACGATCGCCGTCGCCGTCAAAGGCAAGACCGATATCCGCGCCCGACGCGACCACGCGTCCGGCGAGATGCTCCGGATGCTGGGAACCGCAGCGGTCATTGATATTCCGGCCGTCGGGCTGAACGAAGAGCGCCTCGACATCGGCGCCCAGCTCGCGGAAAAGCAGCGGCGCCGCCCGGAAGGTGGCCCCGTTGGCGCAGTCCAGAATGATTTTCATTCCCTTCAGGCTGAGATCACCTGGGAAGGCAGAGCTTAAAAACCGGCGGTAACGGTCCTCCGCATCGCGCATCGTATGGTCGCCTCCCGGCGCCTGAATCTTTTCGCACCTCTCCCGCAGCCGTTCCGGCGGTGTTAAAAGCGCCTCGATATCGATTTCGGCGGTGTCCGGAAGCTTGAAGGCATCGCATCCGAAGATCTTGATGCCGTTGTCGTAATAGGGGTTGTGGGATGCGGAAATCATGACCCCCGCATCGGCGTTTTCAGCCACCGTCAGATACGCCACGCCCGGCGTCGGCAGCACGCCGGCCAGGCAGGCTTCCCCGCCGGCCGAGCAGATCCCTGCTGCCATGGCATGCTCCAGCATGGCGCCGGAGAGCCTGGTATCCTTCCCGATAATGATCTTCGGTCGCTTTCCGCCATTGGCAAAATGCATCACGACCGCACGCCCCACATTCAACGCCATCTCACATGTCATCGGAAATCGATTGGCGACTCCCCTGATGCCGTCCGTACCAAAAAGTTGACCCATAATTACCCTATTCTGCAGCGATCGGTTGTTTCGATTGTTTCATCTCGGGAATGATGTTCAAAGCATTGTCCAGAATGGAGGACGCGACACTTTCAAGCCAGCGGGTTCCCGTGTTCACCGTTTCCTGCGCCAGCACTTTGATGACCGTCACGTAATCTCTGCCGGACCGGCCGATTTCACTCTCGAGCGCCGTCAGGAATGCATCCCGGAGATCGTCATCTCCACTCCGGCCGCAGGCGTCCGTCAGGGCTTCTTCCAGCACGGGCCAGCGGTCGCAAAGCGCCCGTTTCTGGGCGATCAGGACGGCGGACGCATTCTCCCCCGCCGCCGCTTGATACGTTTCAACGGCGGCGGGCATTTTATGTGATAATTCACGCATGCGTGCCGCCCGTTCATCGAGGCCTCTACGGAGGGTGTTCATCAGCCCTTCGAGCAGCTCCCGCGGGAAATCGTCGGAGATAAAGCGCGCGCGGGCATACCGGTACCATTGCATCAACGCCGTCAGATTGGCGATATAGATCATATTGTTCATGAAAATGCGTTTGATGTTCGGATAGGTTCCCGCTGAAAACGGAACGCTGCCGCCCCGCGCGGCCGCTCCGATCAGAAGCCTTCCCGGCCGGAGTTCATCCTTCCGATAGATGCTGCCGGCGGCGATCACCGTACCGAAGGCCAGCCGGCACGGCCCCACCAGGCCGCCCTGTCCTCCCAGGAATACCGGCCGTTCCCGCAGCATCACACCGCGCGGCACATCCCCCAGAAGCGACGCCGTCGCCTTGTCCTGGTTCGGCGTATAGTTGAAATGGATGTAGGAGCTGCCCACCTCGCTGTGGTCTTTTTTCCCGGTCCCGCCGGCCATCAGACAGTCACAGAAATTGATGAGGCTGCCCAGGGTGACGAAGGGAAAGAGGATGGTCTGCTTCAGACCGACGGTATGAGCGATACTTGCGCCCTCTTCCATGATGGTTCCCTCGCGGACATGGCTTCCCGACCCGGCCGAAACACCTTTTAAAAAAACAGCATCCTTAAAATATCCCCCATGGAGGCGCACCTCCGGTCCAACGCGGCATTCCACCAGGGTTGCCGGGCCCTCGCGGCCGATCTCGGCCCCCCGAAGAATCAGAGTTCCCCCCCCGTATATTTTGGTGCCGGCATAGAGGATAACGCCATCGCCTGAAATCCTGTCGATATCGACGTCCATGCCGATATCGACACTCTCGGGATTGGGGATCTTCACCCCTTTTTTCAACAGAAGATCAATCTGAACACGTTTTTCCAAACTCATGCCTTCACCTTCCCACCCATCGCTCCCGCCACATTTCCCACATCAGGAGCGTCCAAAGCAGATGCTGATAATTATGAGTGCCGTCAAAATGCGCTTTCAGCTTTTTTTCAACCATGCTTGGATCGAATCGCCCTTCTTTTTTCAGATTGGCGAAAGAAACATAGTCCATCAACAGCTCTTTGAGCTCCCTACGGAACCATTGTCCGATCGGGACGCCGAATCCCATCTTGGGCCGTTCGAACAGATCCCGGGGAAGATATCGTTCCAGAAGCTTTTTGAGCAGATATTTCCCTGATCCCCGGCGATATTTAAGATCGTCGGAAAGCGACCCGGTGTATTCGACGACACGGTGATCGAGAAGCGGAACGCGGACCTCCAGCCCGACCGACATGCTTGCCCGGTCCACCTTGGCGAGCAGGTCGTCCGGCAGATAGGTTTCTCGATCGACATGCATCAGGCGCGTCAGAACCGGCAGCCCTGCAGAAAGCTCGAATGCCGCTTCATACGTTCCGCAGCAGATCCTCCTGCCGGTCAAATCCGCCACCTCGTCGATCGGCCACGCACACACGGTGGTGCGGTAGAGATCATGAAGGTCGCCGGGGCGGATCAGCCCCTTCATTTTCTGCCATTTATCGGAAAAATTTTCAACCTGCAGCCGACGGGGCAGTCTTTGTTTCAGCCGATGATAGAGGACGGCGACACCTGCAGGGGACATGCGTCTCAACCGGTCATGCATCAGGCGCTTCAAAACATCGGGGGTTTTCTGGAGCGCCTGATGCATCGTCCGTGTGATCCAATAGCGTGCGTATCCCGCGAACTGTTCGTCACCGCCGTCGCCGGACAGCGCCACGGTAACATGGCTTCTCACGAGGCGGCTCAACAGACAGGTGGGAACCGCGGATGAATCGGCAAAAGGTTCGCAGTAGATCTCGGGCAAGCCGGGAATCACCGCCAGGGCATCGGCCGCCGTCACATAGAGCTCGGTGTGGTCCGTCCCCAAATGCGCGGCCACCCGGGCGGCCCAGGGCGCCTCGTTGTACCCTTCCTCCTTGAACCCGATGCTGAAGGTCCGGGCCGGGGGGCCGCCGGCCTTTTGCATCATGGCGGCCACGAGGCTCGAGTCGATCCCCCCGCTGAGAAGCGCGCCCACCGGCACATCGCTGACCAGGCGGTCTTGCACCGCCCGGGCGATCCGGTCGTCCAGCTCTCTCAGGCAGCGGTTTTCATCAATCGAAGATGCTTCTGAAGATGCATCTATAGACCCGTATCCGTTTTTTCCCTGAAAGGATGTCGCAGCCTGCCAATACATGCTGGTTACCGCGCTCTTTCCATCGTAGACAAGACAGCACGCCGGCGGAAGCTTCCGGGTATTTTGGAATATGGTTTTTGGTGTTGGAATATATTGATAATGGAGGAAAAGAGATACCGCGTCCGGGTCGATGTCGCGGGGAAATCGGGGGAACGCCATCAGCGCTTTGAGCTCGGAGGCAAAGAGGAAAAGATCCTTGTCATGATAATAGTAGAGCGGTTTGATCCCCAGACGGTCTTTCACCAGATAGAGCCGGCGCTCCCGCCTGTCCCATATCGCCATCGCGAACATGCCGACCATTCTTTCAACGGCGTCGATGCCCCAGTGGAGATAGGCATTTAAAACCACCTCGGTGTCACTGGTTCCCGCAAACCGGTATCCATGATGTTCGAGATCGCGGCGGATGTCCTTGAAATTATAGACCTCACCGTTGTAGACGAGCTGAACCCGGCCGCCTGCGCCGGCCATCGGCTGACGGCCTGCGGAGGAAAGATCGATGATCGAAAGCCGTCGATGCCCGAGGCCGACGCCGGCCCCGGGGTCAAAGAAAAAACCGGCGTCATCGGGTCCGCGATGCGCCAGCTCAGCCGTGGCCCGTTCAAGCGATGCGCGGCAGTCCTCAAATCCTCCTGCCGTTACAAAACCGGCTATTCCGCACATATCATATTCATTTTCATTTCAGAACTATGCCTCCGACAATATTTTGTACAGGCGAAATATGCCGGCGGTCCCCTCCCATCTTTCCATCGTCAAGAAAGCCGCGGCGGCGGCCAGGCCGTAGCAGGCCATGGGCATCAGCTTTCCGACGGCACCGTTCATGGCGGGGAGACGGCTGCAAAGCCATGCCAGAACCGGCATGACGATGAAAAATATCACCCCCCAGCGTCCAACATGGTAAAACCATTCTTTCATGCCGACGCGGGTTTCGGCGAGTGCCGCGAAACGATAGACCCATGTCACGGCAGCTCCTTGAATCGCGAGACCCGCGATCAGCGGCGCGACCACGCCGAACCGACGGAAAAGGAGCAGGGTCAACAGGACTTTCAGGCCAAGCTCGGCAAACTGGACGATCACGATACGCCCGAGCCTGGCCACGGCGTAATGAAGGAAAACATCATGTCGGTTGACGACCTGAAAGATCAGCAGCAGGCCGGCAACCCAATAGTACCAGGCTGTCGCCGGACGAAACCCCTCCCCTACCCACATGGCGGCCATGTCCGCACCGAAAACGGCATAGGCCGCGCCGGCGATCACGGCCAGCACATGCTGCATCCGGCTGGTGCAGAGAAAGATCCGCGCCACCGAGGGCGTGCCGGAGCGGGCCGCGAGCCGGGTCAGATACGGACTCAGGATTTCACTGATGCGCCCCAGCATCAATCCCATGACCTCGGGAATTTTCCAGACGATCAGATACGTCGATACCCCGGCCGGTCCCAGGACCCATCCGACCAACAGGATGTCGCCGTAAATCAAACCGAACTGGGCAAGGCCGAAGATGAAATAATCGCGGCCTTTCTGATAGAACATCTGCCGAACGAGATCCCACGGCGGTTTTCGCCATCGCCAAGGGCCGAGGCGGCCGGATAGCCTGAGATGAATCCTCGCCCACACCGCCACGATCAGGATGCCGATCAGGTTGGCCAGCATCAGCAGGTCGAGACGCGGATGTCCGACAACGATCAGGAAGACCATCAGGACGAACACCGACTGAGAGACGACACGGTAAAAATAGCCCCACCCCTGCTCCAGGAGTGCGGTAAACAGGGCTATATCGGCCTGATGGATGTAGTGCACCCAGATATACAATCCCAGGAAGAAGCAGGCGTTACGCCCCTCTTCGACCAGCGCCGGGGCGGATCCGGCCAACCACCACCGGCCGGCGCTCACCCCCCATCCCCAGATGACAACCATAACGACGCCGGCATAAACCGTGTATCCCAGAAACACCACCCAATGGATCTCTCCGGAATCAGCCGCACCGTTTGCGCAATCGGCGGACGCCAGCAGATAAACGCCCGAGCCGGTCAGCCATCCCACGCCTACCGCGGCAAAGTTGGAGATGGTCATGAACAGGTAATAGAGGCCGGTCAGCTCCCGTCCCAGGTGAACAAGAAGAAACGGCATCAGGAACACCTGGATCGCTATCGTCAGCACCAGGCCCAGATAATTGGTCAGAAGACCAAGGATATATCCTTTCACCGGGCGCCGTCTACCTTCTTTTTTTCATCAGGTCTTCATAGAGAGATTCGATATCCCGGATCAGGCGGTCCTTGTCGAAATGGTGCTCTGCATAGCGACGTGCCGCCTGAATCCTTTTTTGCTGAACGATCCTGTCCTCATGGATCAAATAGGATAGACCCCGAATAAAGCCATCTGCATCATGTGCGTGACACAAGACACCTCTTTCACTGATGACAAACCCACGCGTTTTTGCTTCAGGCAGAGACTTTCCCAGAAGGTCGCAGACACCGCCGACATCCGTGGAGATCACCGGCACCGAGGCGGCCATCGCTTCGATGATCGACACCGGCGTTCCTTCATTGCTGGACGTCAACGCGAGTAGGTCAAGACCGGCATACACCATCGGCATATCCTTGACCCATCCGGTGAATTTAACGTACGCCGTGATACCAAGCGCTTCACAGTATGCTTCGAGCCGCCGCCTGAGGTCTCCGTCACCTACGACGACAAATTGCATGGAGGTGTCCGGATCGTTTTCGAGCAGTTGCTTTGCCGCCCGTAAAAACAGCTGATGATTTTTGATGGGAACCAGCCTGCCGACAATCCCGATTAAAACCACATCTTCAGGAATGCCGTAATGATGTCGAAATCCTGCTTTCATGTCTTTCCGATGGAGACCTGCCCGGAAAAACGGAGAGAGTTCCAGTCCCAATTCAATGATCCGAATCTTTTGATCGTTTCCAATATGATATTTCTCGATCAATATCTTCTTCTGGTTTTGACTGATGGCGATGAGTATGTCTGTCATCGACGCCAGCAATCTTTCGATCACCATGAACAGCATCGAATGAAAAGATCCGAAATATCCTTCAAAGATATTCCCATGGAACGTATGCACTGTCAGGATACGCCTTCTTTCGGCGGCGTTGCGAAACATATTTCCGAACTCGTTCAGGATAAAAACGGACATCCGTGCGCCTGTGCCGGCTTTTGCCGTATGGGTGTGCACAATGTCGGGATTTTCATGGAGAATCAGTTTGAAAATGCGGAAAAAAGATTTGATGTCCGCCCGGAATGAAATTTCGCGTTGTAATTCCGGTATAAATAGGGGCTGAGGGTCTTCCGGCCTGAACAGGTAGCGCATATCCCCCTCGCCTTGAGAGATATTGCCCGTTGCTAAAATCGATTCAAATTTTTCCGCATTCAGAGCCTTGTTGAGCAGATAGACATGAATGGCGGGCCCCCCGATGTTCAGCCGGGAGATCATTCTAAGAATTTTTACTCTCGCCATGGCAGGATATTCATCGACGATCTCTTTCCGACCAGCCGTGTACACCGTCGATATCGACTTGAAATCTTTAAAAAGCTGCAACAATATGATGAAAGCACAGCGAAAGGCAAGACACCCGAAAGCCACGGGCTTTGTAAACCTCAAAAGTGGATGTAAATATTTAACGAAGAGAAGATAAACGCTTTTATGGAATTCAAGAACAGAGCGAACGGCTCTTTTTTCACTGCTGCCGCCGACATAATGATAGACGACGGCCCTTGGGAAATATACAATCTTCCATCCCGCGGCCCCCATGCGCCGGCACCAGTCCGTATCTTCCCAGTACATGAAAAACCGCTCATCCAGCATCCCCACTTCAGCAATGGCTTTTTTCCTGACGATCATGCATGCGCCCGATACCCAGTCGACGTTCATCGGAGTTTTACCATCACAGTGGAGGCTCAGAAGGTTCATGCCGGTAATTGGGTTTTTCGGAAAACGTTTGGAGATGTATGAAGACCGACCAAACAAGGCCGTGAGGGGAGTGGGAAACGATCTGGCCGAATTCTGAAGCTTTCCGTCACTGTCGAGGATTCGGGGCCCCATCACCCCAATATTTTTATTCTTCTCCATAAAATCGGTTACGGCATCAAAGAATCCCTCAGTTACATAAGTATCGGGATTCAACAAAATGACATACTCGCCCCGGCAGAGGCGAAGCGCCTGATTGACGGCTTTTGCAAAGCCCAGATTGGATGGGTTCCGATGGAGGTTCACATATGGAAATGACGACAATATGTTTTCAACCTGATCCGTTGATGCATTGTCCTGGACATAAATATTGATTGAAAACGATGTCATGCAATTTTCCACTGACCTCAGGCAACGTAGAAGATGCTCCGTGCTGTTGTAATTGACGATCACTATATCTATAAGGTTCATAATATCAGCGAGGGATGAGGTTATGCTATCGGCTCGGGAAAGAAGCCGTATAAGAATAAAATTTATCGATAAAGTGATTTTCTATGCTGGGTTACGGAAGATTTAGAAACAGATGGCTTGGCAAGGCCTTGAAAAGTCAAAGCCTTTTTATCTGGGAACACATGCCGGTCCATCATCTGCCAGATCCTACGTGTATCGATACGCCGGCGCGCCTGCAGTTTTTTGCGTTTTTTCAACGCCAGCGGCAATCCTGTGATACCGTCCCACTTGGCGCGGAGAATCAGGCGGCATTGTTTTCGTAAGGTGAATACACCGATGGTGACGCCGGTGAGCAGCAGATGGAGCGGCAGAAAAACCCAGAACAACATTCCAGGCATATTCTTCACATAAGTCCACATCAGGTTGCGGTGCCCGTAATACACGGCAAAGTCGCTGTGCTGACTGCCGGTGGTACCCGAACCGACATGATAGACCACCGATGCCGGCACATGGAGACAGCGATAACCGGCCAGCCGCAAACGAAAACCAAGATCGACGTCTTCCACATAGCAGAAATAATCCTCGTCGAAACCGCCCGCTTCGATCAAGACACTGCGCCGATATAGCGCGGCCGCCGCACAGGGAGAAAAAACCTCCTGTGGCTGTTCATCAAGAGACGCAAATCGTGCGCCATGCCCCATGCGCCATACCAGACCACTGATATGATAGGCGTCGCCCGCGCCGTCCAGCACCGTTGGATCCGTCGCGTCCACCAGGGTGCTGCCGAACACGTCAAAAGCCGGGTGGTCGCGTGCTGCCGCCAACAGCATCTCAAGCCATCGAGGTTCAACGAACGCATCCGGATTGAGCAAGACAATCCATTCCGAACTTGCATCCGACGCGTCGATAGCCAGGTTGTTGGCGCGTGCAAATCCCAGGTTTTTATCCTGCACCAGCAACCGCACCGATGGGTACTGCCGTACGATGCCTATCGAGGCGTCGGTGCTGGCGTTGTCCACCAGGATGATCTCGTGTGGGGGAACCGTCTGGGCCATCAGGGCGGACAAGCAGCGATCGAGGAAGCATTCACCGTTCCAGTTGACGATAATAACCGTGACACGGTTATTATCGCATATCTTTATGGGCATCTTTCCATGCATCTTCTCACTTTGATACCGATAAACTCGCCGCTGCTGACAAACATCATATTCGATGATGCTACAATAAAACATCCTATAGCATTGGATATTGGGTGCGCCCCCAAAAAAGAAAAAAGATACCCGCGCAAATCAATGTAAAACCGATCCAGTTGATAAGGGTCATTGGTTCCCGGAACAACATCATGGCAACGAGAACGCTAACAGCGGAAACGCCGGAAGTAATAACCGGTTGAGCCAAAGAAAGGGGAACAATCCTTAGAACATAGATATATCCCAGAAAAGCGGCTGAATAAAAAAAGGCGCCCACCCAAATCATGTAGTTACCAACTAACGTTGAAAAACTAAAAGCCCCCGGTAAGGCGGAGGCCCCGACTTTTAAGAATATTGATGCGGAAGCACTGAGCAACACGCAGAGAAAGAGTAAAACGGGCCAACTCAAAACCGTTGCTCGCGGGTGGGCAACGTCAGAAAGCCCATGATTGTAGATGTCATCATCGTAATATTTCCTAACACAATCAGCATTGTTGAAAAACTAATCGTTCGCAATAACTGGCCCTCCGCAAGAGAACCGAATCGTACTGCACTCCAGGCCCTTACAGCATCAAATCCTACAATAAATCCGACAGCCATCATAAAAAAGCCCACCGCCCCCCCTATCTCAAGTATAGGAGTTGCCCGTAGTTTTTCCAGTAATAGATGTTCCTGCAGCAGACCCTCGCGGATACCGATGGTCCTGGTGATGATGCCAAGCGCTGCAGCTAAAAATCCTATCACCATTCCGGCTTCAGCAAAAAAAAGAGTATGTACATCAAAAATGATCTTGCCCACATGAACAGGCCCGGATAACAGCGATCCATAAATGGCCAGGCATAAAAAAAACAATATGGACCCTGGTATAAAAAACAACCAGCGTGGGCTGAAAAGCAGCATGAACCGAAGATGTCGCCATCCATCCCGCCAAGGCCGAAGATGAGGTGGACGCGAACGTCCGTCTTTAGAAAGCGTTATTGGGACCTCCGCAATGCGCATGTCAAACAAATTCGCTTTGATCACCATTTCCGAGGCGAATTCCATTCCGCTGGTGCGCAAATCCATCCGTATAAATGCGTCTTTCCTGAAGCCTCTCAGCCCACAGTGAAAATCCCTGGCCGGACATTTAAAAAGCATCCGGCCGATCCACGTGAGGATTGGATTACCAATATAGCGATTTTTCCACGGCATGGCTTCCGACGCAATGCCACCTATAAATCGATTGCCCATTACGAGATCACATCCTTCGCGCAACTTCTCAACAAAAACGTCGAGTCTGCTGAAATCATAAGAGTCGTCCGAATCGCCCATGATGATCCACTCGCCTCTGGCAGCCAGACATCCATGAAACAAGGCGGAACCATATCCCCGCTGCTGAACTGTGATAACCCGCGCACCTAAAGATTCAGCTATAGCTTGTGAACCATCGCTACTTCCGTTGTCAGCTATCAGGACCTCGGTTTCTATCCCGGAATGCGAGGCCCAGATATTGGCCTTGTTAATACATAAAGCCAAGGTTTCCGCTTCGTTAAGACATGGCATTAAGATAGTTAGCTGCATTTAAACCTCTCAAATACAAATACATTATTCAATCCGAATTGGAAGCTTTTACGGCTTACCAGCCGTAATGAATCAGAAAAATACGTAAGCAGGACTTTTGGATCAAAGCCATGATGTTCCTCTGTTACCTGCCCCTCAATTAAGTGAAGGCAAATTAGCACCTCTAGTATTTTATCAACAAAAGGGTGTGGAACAGTAATTATCAACCGCCCTCGCGGAGATAACATTCGAGCTATTACCGGTGCGGATTGGCGAATATCACTTTCTGAGAAATGCTCAAATACAGCTAAAGCGAAGATCGCATCATACGATTCTTGCATGTGATGAGGCTTCATTGCCGAGGGGAAAAAACCTTTTATTATTTCAGAATCGCGACTGATACATTCAGCACCCAACCGTGGATCGATCCCATCCTGCCTATTTGTTATATGTCTGATTTTACGTAATAAATAGCCATCATCACATCCAATATCAAATACATTCTTCATGAATACAGGACTATTGTTTAGCGCCGCCCTCACGCGCCAATATCTAATGAATTTATCAAGCAGCTTCATGAATGACACCTGAATTTTGACAAAAAAAATTGATCTACGTTTACTCAGAGAGCCGATCTTTGGAGACCCAGCCTGTTATAAAAAAAAAACGAATATTCATTTTGAGCGAACTCGAAATTTTATTTTAGTTTCAAATGTCAATTGCAAAGACAAAAAAGCGGCTAAGCATAAAATTGGAAACGCAGCGGACATATATAACGGATTAATAGCCGGGAAAGAACTCATATCAACCAAAACGAGTAAAAATATTCTGGAAAAAAGTAAGCACCACAGCGTTGTACTGATGATAAAAATATCCGTCATGGGAGTCTTTAAAAGCAATAGTAGCATTGAATTCGCAAAATAACCAATTGCACCCAAAATTACCAAAACAGGAACAGTAAATTTGTAGAATGTTGCCAATAAAGTTTTTAACTTAAAAGGTAATTCGCACAAAGGATGGCCATTCATATCCACAATTTCGTCAAAATGTAAATTTCCCTCGTTTCCGATTTTGAAGCTTGTCTGTTGCGTGTTTTTTAATATTTTGATGGGAAGTGTATTTGAAGACGATGAATCTGCACAAATAGTACATTCTTCGTTGTAGGGTACACCGAAAGAAAAACGTTGGAAATTGGCATTTGAATCTCCAAAATATTCAGCAATGTCAGGACTGTTCATTCTGTCGATGGATTGCTTGGTTTTCGTACCGTTATTTAAACAGTGGAGACTTATCCATTCGTTCTTTGTTGAATAGAACCATCCCGTTAATCTGATTTCATGCTCGCTTGGAGCAAAAATGCTTCGGGGATTTCCAAGAAAAAGACGTGCTTTTTGCAGCTGCTCTGGTGGATCCCAGCTCGGTCCTCCTGTGATGGCCACCGGGAACTGAACCATCGCAAGTCTTAGTGCGCGAAGTAAAGTTTGTGAAAATTCTCTCATTTGAATCAGAGGTATATTTGGCATAAAAGGGACTGGGTTTGTTCTGCAATGAATCAGACCATCGTTTCGGGCCGCTTCAATTTCTTCTGTGATTTTGTTATAGAATACTGCCGCTCGTGCGGGGGTATTGTAATGACCCTGGCGTGCAACCGCATCTCTCAAGGCCCACATAAAACATCCGGCAGCATAATCCCCACATGTCCAGGGATAGGAGGTGCAGCCATGAGTGGTCCAACCTTTACCCTTATCTTCAAAAAAACCTCTCAATTGAGAGAAGGTCGGACTGACTCTGTATATTTCTTGTCTCTTTTTGACTGAAACAGGCAGATACGGCAAATCAGATCCCACATCGACACTATATAGGCTTTTAAGGACGTGAGAGAAGGCTTGATTTTTAATATCTACAACCTCAAATGTACCGTACTGATAATAATTGATCAGTGCGATTGAACAAACAAATAAAATTGCCGTCATAAAAAAACAAGACTCATTATAAAGAACTTTCTTGACCGGTGAGTTTTCCTTTTTTAATAGCAGGATCTTAGGAAAGATCAACAACAGCAATCCGGGAATCATCCAAATACCTTCCTCACGGGTAATCCAAAAAAACCCCCCAACCAACCCATAAGGAATGACACTCAGAAGTCGCCCATTTTGTGCATGTTGACCAAAGACCAGCCGGATCGTTCCGGAGATGATAATTAAAGACAGACCGGGATAGATATTGTCCCGAATAATTGTCGTCGGAAATAATTCCGGATGGAAGAGAATGATGACAAAGATGATGAATACAAAATATTTGTTCAGATTTAATTCACGTAAAGTAGTGGCGGTTAAGACACAGGAAAAGAGGTAAAACAGCGCAATCAACAGCGTAACCGGGGTGCCTATAATGGCATTGGCGGCTAGAAACAAGGAAAAACCAGGCCCTTTGGCCAGGGTCAATTCATTGTAGGGCCCGAGCCAGTTTCCTTTCATAATCTCATATGCATGGCCCCAAAACAACGCATCGTCGTGAATCGCCCCCGTGTAGATGGACACAGGCAAATTCATTGCCAGGACGAGGTATGATATGGAAAATAAAAAATACAGTTGTTTTAATGGCGGATGCGCCGGAAAAAAGGTTGATTGTATGATAGAAGACTTAAAGAATCTGTTTTTGGAACGCACTTCCACTGACCCTCCAACATAAGGACCTGAAACAAAATAAACTTAACAATCCTGCTTGTCTTCCGACCCGTCTTCCGCGTTGCGCCAAAGGCCCTATACGTAACGTATGCGACCTTTGACGCGCCTTGAAGGCGACCCAGCATCCGGCGCAATCTTTGTCAACTTTATTTGGTTTCAGGTTCAATCAGTTATTTTCCTTTATTCCCTAAGCGACTATAAATTCTTCTCACCATCTCTTTAAATCCCTCATAACGATAAACGAAATACGTTTTTTTTATGAGAGATTCCAAGCCTCCAGGAACGCGGGAATTAAAAGAAAAGATACGTCCATAAACATTTTTGTGAGAGACATCTTCAGCGATACATCCCGATAGAATATTCTCATGCTGAGAATTCTTTTGTTCCCGATATCGCATGCGCAGAACATCCCGAATGGTACGTGGGGCATGAGGATCGCCGAAACCCAACATGGTCTGTACCTCGGGTGACACATATGTTGCCTGACGGCGCTGTTCAATCCGGGCGCATACATTCCCGTAGTCGGATCGTATCTTTTCGGTAAGCCCCATGTTCGCTACCGTATTGCTGCCGTCGCTTTTAAAAAAATAATATCCGATATTCGTTCCGAGAAGAGATAAATCAGCTTTGAACCGAGCGCAGATCCGCAGCAGCAGGTCGTAATCTTCCTCGATTGTCAGGGACGTGTCAAAATATAACATTTCCGAAGAGATTCGACTGCGATCGAAGACATAGCTGTGAAGGGGACAAAAATTATGACGAAACAAATCCAATAAACCGTTTCCGTGAAACGGCTGCGGATCCACTTTCCCTTCGATGTAGAAAAATTTTTCAAACACCTGGAGTTTCATGAGTTCTACTGACGCAAATCCTATAGCTGCGCCACTTTGCTGAAGTCTTGCCACTATTTTTGCATACGCTTCCGGAAAAAGCACATCATCGTAGTCCAGAAATGCAAGATATCTTCCCGTAGCGGCTTTGAGGCCAACATTGAGGAGGTGGCTCCGCCCGTCCAGGGGTTCGGTCCGGGTCCAATTCAGAATCGATAGAGACGCTCTATGGTTGATCTTCAACAACGGTTCAATAGCGGCACGTGTCGCCTTGATTTCGTCTTCCGAAAATCGCTGAAGCACGAGAATGATATTGAGAGGCTCGTACTGCTGGGCGGCGAGTGAAAACATGCACCGCTCGAGCTCTTTTATACGGGATGGATTATGGAATCGAACAATGCAGTCGATCGCGTTTGTCCTGTTCATTATTTCACCAGCGTGGTTTTGCGAACGTAAACTGTTGCGAGAATTCTGCATATGCATGCCAGGCCTCCGGAACGGATTCCGGCACGATGTCTGTGGGCGGATAGCCCAAGGCGGCCAGTTCCGTTGTCAACCATGATTCAAACGACGGGGAATTCCACTTCCGGGCCAAAAGAATCCCTGAATTGAAGATCATCCGCAACACCGCTGGATCCCTGTCTCGGTTGGTCACGGAATGGAGAAACAACGCTCTGGGGCAAATGCGAACCGAAAAGCCGTTGGCTCGGGCGCGCCAAGACAGGTCAACATCCTCGCAATACATAAAAAATGTTTCATCGAAGCCGCCGATCTCTTCAAATGCGGCTTTCGGGATCGCCAAACAAGCGCCTGAACACCACATCGTTTCAAAAGAGTATGGATCATACTCCTTGGGATGTTCGACGGGAAACTGAATCGCTTCGATAAGGGCCCGTCCATGATTTGCCTGCATCATCCGCATGAGAGCGACGATTGCATCCGGGTGAAACACACCATCGGGATTGGCTGCAATGTAAACATCGGCTCCATCGCTGAAAGCTTTGGTCATGAGACGGTTATGCGCCGCTCCGAATCCAACATTTCCCCGGCTCTGCAAATGACTGACGAATGTACCGTCATCTGCGATATTGCTGGGACGTCCGTTATCGACGACGAGAATACAACCTTCACCCAACAAGCCGGCATGCGATAGCGCCACCCGAGCACTGTCGACAGCGCGTTGAATCGATACATCGTCATTGTTGTAAATGACAATCCCAACCGCGGCCTTTGCTGCGGGCGAGAGTGCGACATCGCATCCAAGAGCACTGTTTTGAAGACGGGAAATCAAGTTGGGCGAAGGAAAGGCAATCGGTGTCGGCAACGTTTTTCGCGGTTCCGGCAAATTGGGTCCAGTGAGCTTTATGCCATAATCGGCCATGTATCGGTTCAGAGTATACGCATTGTTCACGGAAATAATCGCCGGTGTCTGACCAAACAAGTCACGGCGCGCTATCTTGACCCAGCTGAATCCGGCATGTTCACAGATATGATAAAAGATGCGCTCCACCGCATGTGCAAGCGTGGCGTCAACCTGACCGGTTTCCGGTTCGAAGTCCTCCAGCGCCGGATTGATATCGAGCAGAGGTTGAAGGGCTGCGATCCTTGCCCAAAACATCGATCCGGATGGAAAATCCAAAACCGTTTTTTCCGACAACGACATGCCGATTTTTTTGGCCAGCATATCTGCCTTGGCAAAATTCCCCCCCCAGTTGATCCAGTGTCGCACCGGTTCGAAATGCTGGGAAGCGATTATTCCCAGGGTCGGACACTGATCAAAAGCATTGAAAACGCTTGCAACGATCTCTGGGGACCCGAGCAGATTCTCCTCCAGAAAACCGCGCCAGGTGCCTAGCACAGAGGCATGATCCGACTTCTTGGAATGAAGAAACAGAACAAATTCATAATGATCGTATATATCTTTAAATCCGATGATCTTCGGTGCGATGTCGCGTCCTCTATTTTCCATAATTCGGACGTCGAGTGACCCCCGGCGCCATCCAGTGAACGCTTTTTCTATGATTGTTTTCTTAAACGCTGTATCCGTGGAAATGAATATATCGAAGGCAAAAGGGATGTTCAGCAGATATCTCCGGAGCTCACTTGCCCATTCCTCATAGTACACATGACAAACCACGGCGAGGCGGGGATCATCAGCCACCCTTTCCTGAAGATCACTAAAAGGCACGCCGATGCTGTAATCGATCTCAACAGGTCGAGCGATTTCCGGCGGCGATTTTGGTGCGGAACCGACATCTGTAACGACAGCATTGGAAGAAATCTTGCGGCGCATCCTGGATGGAATACTTTTAAGACAGCTCTTGGCAAAACGTAAAGGTTCAGTCAATCTCCAGCTGAGACTTTTAAGTATGGCCGAGATGATTCCCTCATATTCAGCGATTCGCAGACTACGCTCGGCGATCGTTTGTTTGAGCGTTGCAATCTCCGCATCGCGCACTGCCACTTCAGGGTTCAGTTCTGCAATTTTTTCATTGGGATCGACAATCCATCGTTCTCGCCCGGAAATGGCATTATTCATTTGCGCAATTTGCGTATCACATTCTGCAATCCGAATATCTCTCTCAACAAGAGCCTGATTCAACTCTTCTATCTGTTCATCGCGTGCTGATAGGGCATGATTCAGTCCTGCAATCTGCCCATTACATTCTGTCATACGCAAATCCTGCGCTATGATGGCGTTATTCAATTCTGAAATTTTTGCATCGCGCTCGACAATCCATATATCACGCTCGACGATGGTTTGGTTCAGCTCCGCAATTTGCTCATCACGCTCGGCAATCCATGCGTCCCGTTCGACAATGGACTGGTTCAGCACAACAATTTTCGAATAACGCTCAGCCGCGGTTTGGCCCAGTTCAACAATGTGCGCATCACGCTCCGCAATAGCTTGGTTCAATTCCGCAATCTGACCATCCCGATAAGCTGCCGCCTTACGTGCTTCACTCAATTCAAAACGTTCTAACTGTCGATTGCCGAGAGAGGCGAAATAGGTTTTTAAAACCTGCTGGTTGGCCTCACCCGAACTGAGCCAGGACAATCTCTTTTCTTTTGGGCCATTCGCCAGTTGGAGAATACCCAACCCATGAGAATGAACGAATTCCATACTCAATGGATATTCTGTTCGCAGTTCCTCCCATAGTTTCCAAACGCCAAACTCGCGTTCGCGCACATTCGTATCGTGAAACAAGACCACCGCGCCCGGTGCCAGTTTCGGCAGCCAGGTTTCGAAATCGTGTTTGACCGCCTCGTAAATATGCAGTCCATCGATATGCAAAAGGTCTATGGTTCCATCGGCAAAATATTTTGTGGCTTCATCAAACGTCATGCGAAGCAGTCGGGAAAAACCCTCATAATGTTCTTGATTATGGGCGTTGACATGATTGAAGATTTCTTCGCCGTAATAACCGGCATGTTCATCTCCATGCCAGGAATCCACCGCATAACATTTGGTCGGAAGGCTTGAAGCCAAGACGGTTTGACAGAAAGTAAAATAGGAATTTCCGGTATGGGTTCCGAGCTCCAGAAAGATTCGCGGTTCGATCTCTTTTATCACCCACGCCGCAAAGGGCAAATGTCCGATCCATGCATCCGGAGCCTGAAGGGAATTCGCTGAAAAAGAAGCTGCGGCAATTAAATCGTCTTTATTCATCCATCCGATTCCATCGTTTGAAGTTTGACATCGATCATTGGGATTCCAATCAGCCCGGTAGCGACACTACTCGATTCCGATTTAAACATTACCGCATCATGTATCCAGTGATGCTGAACATGTTCTTCCTGCGTCCCGTCGGCGATCGCTGCGGTAATGCTGTAATCACCCGAAGGAAGTAACGGCATGTAGAAAACAAAATCTGCAAGAAGCGCATTTCCGCTTCGGCACTGCGCCGGATAATCGACATATGTTAAAAATGTGTTTTCCCCAAAAAGAGCCTGTCCTGAACGATCTTTAACATAAAAACCGATAATGGGGTGGTTCAGGTCTTGATAGGTTTGAACGATGACCCTCAGTGTAACCCTCTCTCCGCCCACGATCCATGCGAGTGGATTTTCGTTTTCATCCAAAAGTCTGACATCGCAGATTTGAGCGCCGCCTTTGCCGAAAGATGCCGCCTCCGGATCAAATTTAAAAACCTGCAGATCATTACGCAGGTTGCTTGAATTGATAAAATCCAGACGCTGATCTTTTATGGGTGTCAAATCACCCGGCTTCCTGGCGGTGCGAAGCCTGGTTGAGCTGCTCTTACCCTGTTGAACCTCATAAAATGCCTCGAGATACAGCTCACACACTTCTTTGGGCTCACCGATCTGCAGCACTTTTCCTTTTTCTAACCATACGGCACGGTTGCACAAACTTCTAACGTTGCCTGTATCATGGGATACAAAGAGCACGGTTCCTGTTTTCATAAAACTTCTCAAAAATCGCATGCACTTTTGCGTAAAGAAGGCGTCTCCGACCGCCAAGGCTTCATCGATCACCAATATGTCTGCATCAACATGAGCGATCACTGCAAAAGCAAGACGAACCATCATGCCGCTCGAGTAGGTCTTGACGGGCTGAGCGATAAATTCGCCAATGTCGGCAAAGTCGATAATATCGCCCAGACGTCCATCGATTTCATGCTTGCTGAGGCCTAGTACCGATGCGTTCATATATACATTTTCGAGCCCGGTAAACTCGGGATTGAACCCTGTCCCCAGCTCGAGCAGAGCTGCAATACGGCCGCTGGTCTCTATGCTGCCGCCGCTCGGGGTGAGGGTTCCGCAGATCATCTGAAGCAAGGTTGACTTGCCCGATCCATTCCGCCCGATAATCCCGACCGTTTCGCCCCGCTTGATCTCAAACGATACATCACTCAGCGCCCAGAATTCCTTAAAATAGTTTCTAGGATTTTTCCCGATCAGGCGCTTTAGTCTCGGTACGATAAATTGTCTCAGACGGTCCCGCGGCGTTTCATATATCTGATAGCATTTATGCAGATTGGTAACGCGGATGGCAATTTCAGAGGACATCGGCAAATCCCTTGCGGGTCTTTTGGAACCATGCAAATCCTGCCCAGGCAATAAAAAATGTGACGATGAAATATGCGCCGGCCATGTAAACAGCAGGAACCCTTCCCCAGTAAAGAACGTCCCTGGTCTGCTCTATCGCGGGCATTAAGGGATTGAGAAGCAACAAAGACCGGTACGATTCAGGCAGGGCCGTGACAGGGTAAAAAATAGGGGAAAGAAACATCAGCACCGTCGTCAGGATAGTGACAAACTGAGATACATCCCGCAGATAAACACCCAGGGAAGCAAGCGCCCACGATACGCCCATAATGAAAAAAATTAACGGCAGAAAGACGCAGGGCAGCAGCAGCATGGTGACATGCGGCACTCCGAATAAAAGTATATAGGCAGCGATCCATACGCCCAGACTGATGACGGCATGAAACAAGGCTGAACCCAGGCTTACCCATGGAAGGATTTCCAATGGAAAAATCACTTTTTTCACATAATTGACATTCGCAAGAATCACACCCGGCGCGCGATTGGCGCACTCGGCAAACAGGTTGAATACAATCAGGCCGGCAAACAAAACCAGGGCGAATTCAGTTTTTGAATTGTTACCGCCGCCCCACCGGGCTTTAAAAACAACGCTGAAGACGAAGGTATATACCGCCAACATAAAAAGTGGATTGAAGAAGGACCAGAAGATACCCAACATCGAACCCCGGTAACGCCCGATCACGTCTCTTTTGACCAACGTCAGAATGAGGCTGCGGTTGCGCCAGAAACTGGCGACCATTTCTACAGGTGAAACAGGAAAAGAGTGCATCATGCAGACACCTTATATCTCCCAAACCAAAAATAGCTCCGCCGTTTGGATTACCTCATCCATAATATTCTGCAGGGAGAAAAGGTGCGATTCGCGTTTGACAAGGTGGATAAAGCATCGATCTATTGACCATAATCGTCGGTGGGAGTCAATATCAAAGTCGGCGGAAGGAAATTACGCGGTTTTCATGACCATAAACCCCAGATGCGCTGTCAACGACCCGATTTACATGCAAAAGCACATATCGACTTTCAGATAAAGTTTTTAGACTGCGTATCGTTCGTTGACGGTTGACTTATACGAATGTCTCGTTCTGCCTTGCCAAAATCCTTATTTGAAAGTCTATAGCAATGCATGGCAAGTATTGCAAACCCGTTCTGCTGAATCTATCCCTTCAGATGAAATCCTCCCGCCACCCTCTCCTCGTTTTCGAATCGGCTGTTGAAGATCTCTACGGCTTCGGCGGTCGGTTTGACGATGAGTTCAATGTTGGCTTCTTTAAGGACGCTCCGCAGGGAGTCGTCAACGGCCATATTGCCCGAGAAGCCGCATCCGACAACCAGGATGTTCGGCCGAATGCTCAAAATGTCGGGCAGATCCTCGATGGTGAGACGGTGGCCGCTTTTCAATTTCCAATTTGTCACCACGCGACCGCTCAGAATTTTGATATCATGGGTATAGGTGCTTCCCCCGACAACGATCTTTCCATAGCTATAGCTTTCGATCATCGAATTCTCCTTCAGGGGCGCCATGATGGGTGGGCCGGCCGAAAACACCAAAGCCGCCTGATGACCGGCGAGCGGCGCGGTGTTGAAGAGGTCCGGAGGCGCTTTTGGCGGATCGGCCGGCGTTTCGGTAAATCCGCCATCCCAGCCATCCCGCCGCTGCCGTGAATGCCAGCAGCACCAACGGGAATAAAATAGAATAGATGACGAGGCAGCAGGCGGCCACGGTGATGACCGCGGCCAGACAAAGTAAAATAAAGGTTCTGAGCGATGTCAGGATGGAAAAAGTGTGCCGCCCGGAGTAGCGGATGGAAACCTCGATGGGATGACCGGCCGGACCTGCGTCTTTTCGGGAGGTGATATTGATGCGCCTTCCGGGGCGTACCTTGTCGGCCAGGGTGCGCATGATGCGGAAAAACGGTTTTTTTTGCACCGGCGCCGCGATCGTCGGTTCGATCTCTTCGTGCAGGCCCGGATAATCCCGGAGGGCCTGCATCAGGGTGTAACGGTCAGGGCCGGTTTTCTGCGTCAGCCGATACGCCTGGGATTCCGACAAGACCAATGCCGCCGGGATCATCGTGAAGACCCACGCGCCGCCGTCTTTATATTTTCGGATGAAATTCCCCAGATCGCTCCGCGATGGATCGCTGATCCGCGCAAGAAGCCCCGCCACCACGGCAGGAGCCACCTCCCTGCCGGCCATCCGGGAAACAGCTTCCGCGATATCCCGCGTTTTGAGAGCAGTGCCTGTCATCAGAACCGACACGACCATGCGGGCGTTTGTAAGATTGTTTTCTTCTTGTTGATGCATTGACGTGTTCCCGCCGGCTAATTGCCGCTGTTGATTTTTTCCCTGAGTTTGCCCGAACATTTGAAGGTCACCACCTGCCGGGGAGACAACAGCATATCGTCGCCGGTAGCGGGATTTCGGCCTCTTCTCTGTTTCTTCTCCTTCACGCAGAATTTTCCGAAACCGCTGATCAGAAGGTCTTCACCGTCGGCCATGGTCCGCTTCATGATTTCCAGCAGGGTTTCGATGAGATCCGTCGTTTCCTTTTTGGAAAACCGGAGCTGGTTCTGAATTTCCTCGATGATGGATGCCTTTGTCAATGTCATGCCCTTCTGTTTCCTCCCGCCTCATCACAGCAAACAGTAAAAACCGATTGTATGTATGAAGATCAAATCACTGATGCACATAATCGTTATGGATTTAACCGAAGCCTTTTTTGAACCAGTCGATCAACCTGCCGGCGACGCTGCCCCAACCGGGCACCATGGGAAGCTCATGCGGCCCATACCATCCTGCGTCGAGTATCTCCTCGCCGTCGACCGATATCTCTCCCGACTGCCACTCTCCGGTAAACGCCACCATGAGCGACCCCGAATAGGGCCATGGCTGACTACTGAAATAGCGCAGATTTTGGATGCGGATCCCCGCCTCCTCCATGACCTCGCGATGGACACACGCCTCGAGCGTCTCTCCCAGTTCCACGTAACCGGCCAGAACGCTGTAGAGCTGTCGGTTCGGAAAGCGGCCGGAACGTCCCAGCAGTATTTTTCCGTCCCGGATCACCGCGACGATGACCGCAGGAGAGATGCGGGGATGATTGGTCAGCCCGCAGGCCGTGCAGACCCTGGCTCGTTCATCCGGCATGGGCCGGGTTTGGCCGCCGCACTGGCCGCAATATTGATGGGTGCGGTCCCATTTGATCACCTGCAGCGCCGTTCCCGCCAGATGATAGATCGTATCGTCAAGACGGCCGAAAAGATCCCGTACATTGACGCATGTAACACCTGCCGGCAGTGAGGCGTCATCAGGAATTTCACCCGAAAAACACGGGCTTTTTCCCAAGGTTCCTAAGTGCTGAACCCGGAGGGGATGTAAATTCATGGCGGCCGGCATCATCCTTCCGGAAATACTCACCGTTTCATTTCCCTCTTCCATCAGAAGCTTGTCCTGCCGGAAAAGAAACCAGAGTGCCGGAACCTCTGTCGGATTTTCGGCGATAAAGGAATGTGAGGGTTTAAAAAACATCAGGTCTACAATTTTCCCTATTCATGCGCATGAAAAGCGTCATGAGAACGCTCAGCGCATTTCACTTCGCATGTCTCGCCATGTCAGACGGCTTGTTTTATAGCCACATTTCTATAGGTTGTAAAGAGAAGTTGCGATTGGGAACACATTTTGTTATCCAAAAAATCGATGCAGGCGTCAACTGCAGACCCGGGCTGAAATAAAAGTTGCAAAGCCCGTGACCGGAAAAGATGGAATCACCGGTAAAGACGGAATCAAATGATCAGGGCCGGGAACAAGGACAGACACATGCCGACCATTCGCGAACAAATGATCGATCTGTTGTCGGAAGGGCCGCTGAGTGCCCATGACATATCCCAAACGCTCAAAATACAGGAAAAAGAGGTCTATTCTCATCTTTCACATATCAAGAGATCGCTTCTTGCCAGGCGACGGCGGCTCTACATCGTTGCCGCCCGGTGCATCTCCTGCGGATTCACGTTCAAGGACCGCGAACGTTTTAAGAAACCCGGCCATTGCCCCGTATGCCGGAGTGGACGCATCCGGCCGCCGCAGTATGGGGTCGTCACCTGAATCAATCGCAGAGGCCGCGGTATGAAGTCATATCATTCCGGTTGGATAGGACGGCAAGGGCCCTGAACCACACCGCCGGCAGTGCGGAGGCATGCCGGCGGCGCATTGTTCGGAACCTTTTTTTCGTAAGAAGGGAGTTATTTTTTGGGAGTAGCGGCCCTGGATGACCCGTAGCCGTCAGCGTACCATCCACTGCCCTTCAACGAAAAGGTGCAGCGAGACATGATTTTCGATGCATCTTTACCGCATTTGGGGCAGGAAATTTTTTCAGTTCCGATTTTTACCAGCTCTTCCGCAAGATTCCCACACGATGCACACTCAAACTCATAGTACGGCATGTTGTCTTCCTCCCGTCATTTCGTGATGCCCGTCATTCAGTCATAAAAAACGCCTTCTTAACAGATCGCCATATCCCTGGCAAGCTTTTTTTCAGGCGGACGAAACGCCTCTCCGGATCCGCCGGCGTTCCACTTTTCAGAAAAAATTTAAAATCGGATTAACTTTTGTCAATAAACGGATCTTCAGAAAAATGACGCCGTTAAAATCCTGCATGGGCCGTCCGGCGGATGATCTCCTCCTGCAGCTCCGGTGTCAGATCCACGAAATAATCGCTGTATCCGGCCACCCGGACAATGAGGTCCCGGTAGTCATCGGGCGCCGCCTGGGCCTTTTTCAGGGTTTTTGCATCCACGACGTTGAACTGGATATGGTGTCCGTCCAGCTTGAAATAAGCCCGGACCAGATGGGCCAGCTTGTCGATGCCCGTATCGTCGGCCAGCACCTGGGGCAGAAACTTCTGGTTGAGCAGGGTTCCCCCGGTTCTTAAATGGTCGAGCTTGGCGGCGGACTTGATGACCGCCGTCGGCCCATGCCGATCGGCGCCCTGGACCGGTGAAATGCCCTCCGACAGCGGCATGCCCGCTTTCCTGCCGTCGGGCAGCGCGCCGACCAGGCCGCCGAAATAGACATGAACGGTGGTGGGCAGCAGGTTGATGCGGTGGACGCCGCCGCGGGTATTGGGGCGGCCGTTGATCGCCGCGTAGTAGAGCTCGAAGACCCGACGCATCACCACATCCGCCCGGTCGTCGTCGTTGCCGAATTTAGGGGTTTGGTGTAAAAGCGTATCCCGCAGGGCTTCATGGCCGCTGAAATCATCCTGCAGGGCATGGAGAAGATCTTCCATCGAAATGGTCTTTTGGTCGTAGACATGGGTCTTGATCGCCGACAGAGCGTCGGTGATGGTGCCCAGGCCCACCCCCTGGATATACGAGGTGTTGTACCGGGCGCCGCCGTTGGTGTAATCCCTGCCTGTAGCGATGCAGTCATCGATGAAAAGCGACAGGAACGGCACCGGCATGCAGGCGGCATGAATCCGCTCGATGATGTTGTTCCCCTTGATCTTGATATCGACAACGTGCTTCAGCTGGCGGCCGAATGCTTCGAAAAACCGGTCGAATCCGGTAAATGCCCCGGGAGGGCCCGTCGCGATGCCGATCAGGCGTCCCGAGACCGGATCGACGCCGCCGTGGAGGGTCAGCTCCAGGATTTTGGGGATGTTGAAATAGCCGGTGAGAAAGTAGGCTTCCCTGCCGAAGGCGCCGCTTTCCACGCATCCGCTGGCCCCGCCGTCCCGGGCGTCTTCGATCGCCTTGCCCTGACGGACGAGCTCCTGCACGATGCTGTCGGTGTTGAAGATCGACGGCTGTCCGTAGCCGGTCCTGACGATCCTTAAGGCCCGCTTCAGAAACCGGTCCGGGCTCTTCTTGCTGAGCTGCACCATGGCGCTCGGCTGCAGCAGGCGCATCTCCTCGATGACATCCAGGATCAGATAGGTCAGTTCGTTGACGCCGTCGCCGCCGTCGCGCATCACCCCGCCCAGGTTGATCAAGGCGAAGTCGGTGTAGGTGTTGCTTTCCTTCGCGGTGACGCCGGTCTTGGGGGGAGACGGGTGGTTGTTGAATTTGATCCAGAAGGCCGACAGCAGCTCCCGGGCCCGCTCCCGGCTCAGGGTGCCCGCCGCCGTCTCCCGCTGATAGAAGGGATAAAGGTGCTGGTCGAGTCGGCCGGGATTGAACGAATCCCACGGATTCAACTCGGTGATAACCCCCACGTGAACGAACCAGTAGTACTGCAGCGCTTCCCAGAAGGTCCGTGGGGCGCAGGCGGGCACATGCCGGCAGATCTCCGCCATCTGCAGGAGCTCCGAACGCCTGTCGGCGTCTGTTTCGGCCGCAGCACGCTCGTCGATGAGATCGGCATACCTGAGGGCATAGGCCATGATGGCGTCGGCTGCGATCTCCATCGCCTTGAGCTGCTGTTTCCTGGCGAAGGCCTCCGGATCCCCGATGTAATCGAGGGCGTCCAGGGCCTCTTTGATCTCGCCTTTTAAATCGATACACCCTTTCCGGTAGATCGTATCTCCCAGGACCGTATGGCCGGGCGCCCGCTGCTCCTGAAACTCGGTGAAGAGGCCTGCCGCGTAAGCCGCCTTCCAATCTTCTGAGACCTCCTCGAAGATTCTTTCCCGCACCGTTTTGCCGCGCCAGAAAGGGACAACCGTCTTGCGATATGCCGCTTTCGTCTCCGCCGAGACATCGAAGGCGACCTTTTCCCGTGAATGGATGATCTCTAGGTCCGCCGCGCTGTGGATGCAGATCTCCGGATAGGTCGGGGTCGCCTTGGGGGCGGGGCCGCGTTCTCCCACAATCAGCTCGCCGTCGCCCAGCCATAAGGATTTGTTTTCCAGGATGGTTTTGAAGCAAAGCGCCCGCTGCACCGGCACCGATGCCTTCTGGGCGATGCCGGTCCGGTAAAACGCCGTAACGAGCATGGCTCTTTCCGCTGAAAGGCTTTCCCGGGCGGCCACACTCGCCCGGCGCAGCCTGCCGATGCGTTCGTTCATGATTTTATCCTCCCACGGTTACCGTAAAGCCGTATGATGCAAACTGATCCCTGATCCGTTGGGTCATGCGCCCGGTTTCGGCGGCATCGGGCGTCCGGACCCCCGACATTCTGTCGTTTTGTCCCAGTTTAAGGTATTTTGCCGCCGCCGTTCGATGATAGGGCAGAATGCAGACATGGCGAATGGTTTTTAGATCTTTCACGAACCCGGCCACATCGCGCACGTTTTCCGGGGTGTCCGTCAGCCCCGGAATGGCGGGAAACCGTACCACAACCGGTTTTCGCGCCTCGGAGAGCGTTTTGAGGTTTGTCACGATCCACCGGTTCGAAACGCCGGTGAGGCGCAGATGTCTGACGGGGTCCATCATTTTAAAATCATACAGGAACAGGTCCGCGGCCGCCAGGATTTCCGAAAAAATTTCCGGAGGGGCATATCCCGAGGTGTCGACCGCCGTATGGATCTCCCGCTCCCTGCAGGCACCCAGAAGCGCTTTGAGAAACGGCGCCTGGTATAAGGGCTCGCCGCCCGAAAAGGTTGCGCCGCCGCCCGATTCATCGTAGAATACCACATCCTTTTCGATCTCGGCCGCCACTTCGGAAACATTCATGTCGCGCCCGATCACCTCGGTTGTCACCACGGGATCTTGTCCGTTTCGATCGACAATCTTCCGTATCCGTTGGGGTGCCGGACGAATGCCCTCGGGATTGTGGCACCACCAGCACGACAGCGGACACCCTTTCATGAAGACCGTGGTCCGGATGCCCGGGCCGTCATGGATGGCGTATTTCTTGATATTGAAGATCGTTCCGGTCTTCATTCTGATAAACAGCCTCCCTTTCTCATATGTGTCACCATACCAGAATTTTGGTTGGGTCCGCAACAGAAACGCTCTTTAACACACTATATTCATTGACATGTCTTTTTCTCATATTATATTCCTTCCATACCGTTTCCGCACGCCGTCCTTACCGATACGGGGAATCCTCAGGGTGAAAAAAATGATGGTGCCACGCCATATCCGTCTTTTTACGCTGCTCTGGTTGTCCGTTCTGCTGCCGGCATTCTGGCTTGCGTTATCCTCATGCGACGCCGGCAAGCCGGCGCCGACATCCTCTATTCCCAGCATGATTCATCACGATCTGCACATCCGGATCTTCCCCGAAGCGCAGCGCCTCGCGGGCACCGACGACATCAGCATGAACGTCCCGGACGCCGATCGTCTTTCCTTTTATCTTTCTGAAACCGCCCGGGTGAAAGAAGTACTGGTCAACGGCACGGCGGTTCAGGCCCGGCAAAAAAATGGCCGCCTTCTCATTCCTCTCACATCCGGTCAGAAAGACCGTAATATCTCCGTGACCGTCCGGTACGAGGGCGTCTTCGACGATCCGGCGCCCGACACGCCCGTCAACGCCGACAACCCGGGCTACGGCGTCACCGGCACCATTTCGGGAAGGGGTGTTTTTCTGCTGGGCGGCGCCGGCTGGTATCCCGCCGCCGAAACCCCGGCTGCCTCTTTTCGTCTGGATGTCGCAGCCCCCGTGGGCATGACCGCCGTCACCGCCGGAAGGTCGCTGGGCACCCGCACTGAAAACGGACTGAGCTTCTCGACCTGGGAGATTGCCCGCGCCGCCGAACCGATCGCCTTGTCGGCGGGACCTTACGAGGTTCGGGAAACCGCCGTCGGCAAGGTCACGGCCGCCACCTATCTGTTTCCCCAAAGCCGGGACCTGTCGGCGGAATATCTTGCGGCCGTTGCCGGTTTCATCGGTTTCTATCAGGATCTTTTCGGCCCCTACCCTTTCGAGAAATTCGCGGTGGTGGAAAATTTCTTTCCGACCGGATACGGCTTTCCCTCCTACACCCTGATGGGCACCCAGGTGCTTCACCTTCCGTTTATCAAAACCACCAGCCTTGGGCATGAGATCGCCCACTGCTGGTGGGGCAACGGCGTCGGGGTCGACATTTCCCGGGGAAACTGGAGCGAAGGGCTCACCAGCTATGTGTCGGACTATCTTTTCGAAGAGCGGATATCGGCCGCCCGCGGCGCCGATTACCGCCGCCAGATGCTCCGAAACTATGCCGCCGTCATCCGGCCCGACAACGATTTTCCGCTGAAGGACTTCACCAGCCGCACCGATACGATTTCCAAGGTCATCGGATACGACAAGGGCGCCATGGTGTTCCACATGCTGCGGCAAACGGTCGGGGATGATACGTTCTGGGCGGCCTTGAGAAAGCTCTACGCGGATGATCTCTTCAAGACCGTTTCATGGACGGAGATCGAAGGCGTTTTCGAAAACGTCCATGGAGGTTCGTTAACATTCTTCTTCGACCAGTGGCTCGAGCGTCCGGGCGCGGTGCAGCTCAGTCTTGAAAACGCGGTATCCACCCGGAAAGGCGGCACATATCATGTCACCGGAACGCTGCGCCAGCAACGCCCTTTTTACCGCGTCCTGGTGCCGGCGGCGGTGATGTCGAAAGCGGGAGAAACCCGGCGCATCATCGAGATGAAGGGAGAGACCGCGTCGTTCGACATAGAGATTCCATCTGAATCGGTACAGGCGGATGACAATCTCCCGCAGAAGCTCATCATCGATCCGGACGCCGACGTATTCCGGAAACTTCATCCCTCTGAAAAGCCTCCCTCGATCAACAGCCTGAAGGGGTCGAACAGCGTGGTGGTGATTGTGCCGCCATTCGACCCGGCGATACGCGCGCAGGCCCGGCTTCTCATCGCGGCAATGGGGCTGACGGCGGATGTCATCGATGAAAACAGGCTCTCGCCCGACAGCGTTCGGGATCACGATCTCATCTTTATGGGAATGCCCCGGGATGCCGGGCTGCTGAAAGGCGTTCCCGAAAATGCGCGCATCGGCAACACCAAGGTCGAGATCGGCGATCAGGCCTATGTTGCAGGCGATCACGCGGTCTTCATGGTCTTCGGCCACCCCGTGTCGGAAAATCGGGTGGCGGCCCTGTTTGCCGCGCCCCCCGCCGCGGCCGATGCCGTCCTCCGGAAGATCCCCCATTACGGCAAATACGGGTATCTGGTCTTCCGGGGAGACCGAAACGTTGTAAAAGGCGTCTGGCCGGTGGCGGCATCCCCGTTGATGCATCGGTTTTAAATATTTTTAATTTGAGGAGATATTTATGATAACAACACGGTCTTTTCCGGGTCCCCGATACATCGCCTGCATGCTGCTGGTCATCCTGCTGAGCTGCACGGGATCGGCGTCCGGGGTGCGGATCTTCGATATTGCCGGCCAACGGGCGAGATCCATCGCCGATCTGCTGCCCGAGCTCAAAAAAAACAGAATTATTTTTATTGGCGAGAATCATGACCGGCAAGCGCATCATCAGGTGCAGCGCGATGTCATCGCGGCGCTTCATCAATCCGGCGCGCAAGTAGCCGTCGGTGTGGAAATGTTTCGGAAGGACAGTCAGGAAGGTCTGGACCGATGGGTGGACGGCACGCTGTCGCCTGAGGAATTCCAGACCGTGTATGACGACAACTGGAACTTTCCGTGGCCGCTATACGGCGATATATTGGATTATGCGCGAAAGGAAAAAATCCCGGTCATCGGTCTGAATGTGCCGAAAGAGATTACCCGCCAGGTCGCCACAGGCGGTTTCAAATCCCTTGGGGCCGATCAGCGGGAATCGCTTCCCATGGTCAGCTGTCACGTGGATAAAAGATACATGGATTTTATTCGGGAATCCTACGGCATGCATGGCCACGGCAGGCTTGATTTCACCAATTTCTGCGAGGCTCAGCTGGTGTGGGATAAAGCCATGGCGGTCAACGTGCTCGACTATCTTGCCGGCCATCCGAATGCCGTCATGGTCGTCATTGCCGGCAAGGGGCATGCCCAGAAGATGGGAATTCCGGCGCAGATCGCAAAAAGAAGCGCGCTGCCGGTCGCGGTAATGCTGCCCCGGAATCCCACCGGCCTGATTTCCGGCGAAGGCGATATAGAAGATGCCGATTATCTCTTCTAGCCGCCGCCACTCTTGGTCGGAAGGGCATGCCCGTCTCCACGGCGTTCAATTTTTCCTGAAAAGGTTCATGGTGTCTTCGATGACAAACCTTCTGAGGCTGTCATCCCCCGAATAATGAACCGTGTTGCTTTCGGCGTTATAGGTCACGCTGCAATCATATTTGGCGCAGGCGCTGTTCATCAGTTTGGATATGACCGCAAGGTTGTTGTTTTTGACTTTGACATTCAATCCGTCCATAATGGCACCCCCTTTTCTAAATCATTTCTCATGCATAAAGCTAACCTATAAACTAATCCGATATATCTCCCCGTAAAGGCCGCTTTAACGAATCAGGGGGTTATTTATGGAAAAATAGGGAAAAAACGTAGACCGCCATGACCGGCGTTCGGTTTACCAGTGTCCGTCGACGTTGGCTTCCTCGATGAACTTCAGCCGCCCTTCGGTAAAGGCCAGAAGCGCGTCCTTGACGGTGCCGCAGGCATTGGCGTCGTTTGCCACTTTTATCCTGGCGGCCTTGAGGGTTTTAAAGGCGTTGGGCCCGCAGTAGCCGGTAAGCAGAACGTCGACCTTTTTCTCGCTGAGCGCGGCGGCGGCCTGAATGCCCGCCCCCTTGAAGGCGTTGGTGTTCTGCTGGTTGTCGATGATCTCGAATTCGCTTTTTTCCGAATCGACGATCAATATGTAAGCCGCGCGCCCGAAACGGGGGTCGACCGCGGCATCGATGTCGGTTCCCTTGGATGTGACCGCAATTTTCATGATATTCTCCTTGGATTAATGTCCGGCGGCACCTCCGCCGCAGACCTGGGTTTCATCGATCATCGGCAGGGTGCCGGCGATCAGGTCTTCCACAACCGGATGGATATCGATTCTCTCGGCGTCGTAGTAGACATCGATGCCGACCTGACGGAACCCCATGAGGGGCCGCATGCCGATGCCGCCGACGATCAGGGCGTTGACCCTGTTTTTCGCGAGCAGGTTAACCGGCACCATGCATCCGCCCTGCACGTGCTCTTCGTTTGCGATCGTCGTAACCGATTGGATTTTGCCGTCGGTCACATCGATCAAGGTGAATACATCGCAGTGCCCGAAATGACCCGCTCGTTTTCCACCTATTCCGCCGTCGGCCAGAGACGGCACCGCAATTCTGCCTTCCTTCATTGTCAGATCTCCTCTTTCTTTCTGATATTTATGAAACTTCGTCTATGATAAGACATCATCCGTCATGGCCGGAAACGCGGCTACCGTCCGCCAGATTTCCGCAAGTTTCAGCGACACCTCGGCTTCGGGGGCATATTCAATGACCGTCCGCCCCGCGACCATGGCGTGGGTAAAGATCGGATCGAAAGGAATCCTTCCAATCACGTCCATATCAAATCGGGCGGCATGCCGTTCGATGTCGGCGGCCTTTTCCGGATTCAGATCGTATTTGTTCACGCAGATCATGCCCGGCACCTTGAAATGCGCCGCCAATTGTGCCGCCCGGTCCATGTCATGCATGCCCGATACGGTGGGCTCCGCCACGATCAGGACGGCGGCGGCGCCCCCGATCGATGCGATCACCGGACAGCCGACGCCCGGCGGACCGTCGGTGATGATCAGCCCCAGACTTTCCTTTTCGGCCAGCGTTCTCGCCTCCCGGCGGATCAGGGTGACCAGCTTGCCGGAATTCTCTTCGGCCAGACCCAGCCGGGCATGGACCATCGGCCCGAACCGGGTGTCTGAAACAAACCATCGGCCGCACGTGTTGACCGGAAAATCGATCGCCTTCTCCGGACAGAAATCGACGCAGACGCCGCACCCTTCACAGTCGAGGGGATCGATCACGAACACCCCGCCCCCATCCCCACCGGCGGCGTCAAAGCGGCACATATCGCGACAGATGCCGCATCCCGTACACCGGTCGGGAACGATCACGGCGGTATTTCCGCCGGTAAAATCGGTTTCCCTGCGAATCTCGGGCTTCAAAAGAAGATGGAGATCCGCGGCATCCACATCCGCGTCACAGAGAACCCTGTTATCCGCCAACGCCGCAAAGGCGGCCGTGAGGCTCGTTTTTCCCGTGCCGCCCTTCCCGCTGATGATCACCAGCTCCTTCATGATAGGTCCTCCTCCCGCCTGGATCTCCGCTCGATATCGCGGTAAAGTTCTCTGAAGCGATCTTTCCATTCGGGCATTTCATCGACCATCATGATGCCCCTGGAATAGGCATAGGCGATTTTCCGGTCGAACGGTATCTCCATGAACACCGGAATATTTTCAGCAGCCGCGTATCGCCTGACGTGTTCATCGCCGATGTCCGAACGGTTGATTACGAGGCCGCAGGGGATGTTCAATATTCTGACCGCCCCGACCGCAAGTTTCAGATCGTGGAGTCCGAATGGCGTCGGCTCGGTCACCATGAGGACGACATCGGCCCCCTTCATGGCTGCCACCGCCGGGCAGGAGGTCCCCGGCGGGGCGTCGATGATCGTGATCCGCTCCGGATCGCGGCAGGCGCGCACCTTCCGGATCAGCGGCGGCGACATGGCCTCGCCGACCCGCATGCGGCCGTGAACGAAATCGATTTTACCGGCCCGCCCCTGTTGGATCTCGCCGATGTTCCGCCCGGTCTCCGTCACGGCCCCTTCGGGGCAAACGGCCGCACATCCGCCGCAGCCGTGGCACATCTCGGGAAACGTCAACACGGTCTCTCCGATTACGGCGATGGCCTTGAACCGGCAGATTTCCATGCATTTTCCGCACCGGGTGCATGCGGCCTCGTCGATCTCGGGAACCGGCACCGAGACGGGCGTCGTTTCAAACATCTCGGGATGGAGAAACAGGTGGGCGTTGGGCGCTTCGACATCGCAGTCGAGCAGTTGAACGCCCCCATCCAGAGAAGCCGCCATATTGACCGCAACGGTGGTTTTTCCCGTTCCGCCCTTGCCGCTGGCAACACTGATGATCATGGTTTTTTCTCTCCTGCGCGACGGCTCATATCAAGAATGCGGGACAGGGTTTCAAGCAGGACGCAAACGTCCTTCCGGGCCGGTGCCGCCGGCAGCTGCGCCAGAATTCCCAGACCTTCGGTGGCTTCGTGGAACGCCTCTTGATCAAGCGGGCTGACCAGCGCGACGGCCGTCATGGGATATCGGACAGCCACCTGCCGGGCCAGATCGAGCCCCGACATGTCGCTCAGGGCTTCATCGATGACGACCAGGTCCATTCTCTTTTCCGATAAAATATCCAACGCTGCCGACCCGGATGCCGCAAGCGCGATCCCCGCATCATCCCGCGCGCCGAGTGCGTCGCTGAACGCATCGAACGACGCGGCGGCGCCGACTGCCAGTATATCGATCATGTCTATCCTTTCTTCTAAAACCGGCCTTTCTTCTAAAACCGGCCTTTCTTCTAAAACCGGCCTT
>AMWB02080534.1_pt6 | contig 84634 bp, 64 predicted proteins | sample 200311 | NCBI WGS metagenome assembly AMWB02 (sample SAMN02737377, study PRJNA173069) | bioreactor metagenome | biome: anode biofilm in microbial fuel cells | place: USA: California | collected 2010-12-16 | reverse complement strand
CCGGCGGGCTGCCGATGGCCGTGCTGGTGGATCGCGGTTCGGCATCGTCATCCGAAATTGTCGCCGGGGCACTTCACCAGCTTGGACGGGCGCAATTGGTCGGCGATACGACCTTTGGCAAGGGGCTGGTGCAGGGGTACACGCGGTTTCCCGACGGCGGCGGCTCCCGGCTGACTATCTCGCGCTATTATCTCGAGGGCGGTCTGTTTCTGAACCGGTTTGACTCGGCGCTCAGCGACACCGGAAGCGGACTGGTGCCGGACCATCGCTTCGCGTTCCCCGACAACAAGCCGCTGATGCGCGATCTTGAGAGCGCCGGACTCCTGCAACAGTTTGCCCTCACCTATCAGGAGCAGATTATCGCCGGCGCCGACTTGTTCGCTCCTCAGGGGGCGTGGCTCGACAGCCTCCGGCTGTTTCTTACGGGGCACCAGTTTTCGCCGCACACGCCCCTTGTTCTGGATGCGGAAGAGATGTCCATCATCGCAAGGATCGACGAGAGTTCACGGGCTACCATGGTGTTGGCCGATCAGATTCTGGTGGCCGCCCGGCGCGAGTCACTTCGGGAGTTGGAGCAGGACCGTGAGTACCTGCGGATGCGCCTTCGGCACATGGCGTTTGAGCGGAAGTTTGGTCTTTCGCGGGCCTATGCCGAAGTCCTCGTGAAGGAACGGGCCGATATCCGGTTTGCGGCCGCTCTGTTGACGGGGAAGCTGTGATGCCGGCTATCCTGGCGTATATCGGCTGCGGCCTGCTGGCCGGTCTGCTGGGGGGATATCTGGGGGTGGGCGGTGGGATCGTGATCGTGCCATTCCTTACGCTGGCGATGGGACTCGATATCAAGACGGCGGTTCCCGTGTCGATGGCGGCCATTGTCATCAATTCGCTGGCGTCATCGAGCGAATACCTGCGCAAGGGGATGGTGGATTTCGAACTGGTGATTCTTCTCACCCTGTCCATGGTGCTCGGGACGATCATCGGCAGCACGCTCCTGACGATAATCTCGGCCACTTATATCAAGCTCGTGTTCGCCGGTATGCTTCTGTACACGGCGGTCACCTTCGTAAGAGCCAAGGAGCCCTCCGGACCGGCTGCCACGCTCGATCACCGCAGCGGACGGCTCTGGCTCTGCAGCGTCCTCTCGTTTCTCGGGGGAATCCTGGCCGGTTTGGTGGGGATTGGCGGCGGGGTGATCGTCATTCCGCTCATGTTTCTGATCCTTGGCGTCCCACTTGGCACCGCACGGGGAACGTCCTCGTTCATCGTCGGGTTTGCCGGCGCCGCTTCGGTGAGTGTGTACTTCATCAACGGCCTGGTGGACCTCTCGGTCGCGCCGGCCGTCATGCTGGGGACCGTCTTCGGAGGAAAACTGGGCGGATCACTGGGGGCGCTGGCCAAACCAAAGCCGGTGCGGCTGCTGTTCTTCGCGCTCTTGCTGTACGTGGCTATTCGTCTGGCCTACGGCGCCTGGGGAGAGATGCGATGAACCACGCGCCGGACGGATTGGTCAGGTTCGACCGTTACTCCTGGTACTTTTTCTCCCTTTGGTTCGGAGTGGCCACGGTGGTTCTTCTGGTGGCGGGATCAATTGCCCGCGACCTGGCGTTCTGGGGGCTGATACTGCTGCTGGTCAATGCCGGCGTGCGACTCATTCTGGTGGCCATGCAGTTCCGCCGGATGCAGCGCGCCGGGCTGTTTGCCCTCTGCTGGCTCCTGCTGGTTATCCTGGCGGCCAGTGTGGCCATTCAACTGATGTTGCGGAAATAGTATGCGCACAGTCATCTTCTGCGATTTTGACGGCACCATCGCCACTCGCGATGTGGGATATTCGCTCTTCAAGCATTTCAGCAACGGTGAAAACGCCCGTCTCATACCGGACTGGAAAGCCGGGACCCTCACCAGCCGGGACTGTCTGCAAATGGAGGCGGCCATGGTGAAAGCCAAGCCGGGTGAGATCATGGCGTATCTGGAGCAGTTTGAACTGGATCCCGGCTTCGCGACGTTCGAGCAGAGGTGTCGGGAGCATGGGGTCGAACTGATGATCCTTTCGGATGGTCTGGATTTCTATATTCGACACCTGTTGGGGAAGTTTGATTTAGCGCACGTACCGTTCCTCAGCAACCGGGGCCTGTTGCATGAGGGGGGCATGGCCGTTGAGTTCCCGAATCTGCCCCACACCTGTCCCCGGTGCGGGACCTGCAAAGGGGAGCAGATCGAAGCGTACCGCCGGCGGTTGGGGGAGCCCTGCCGGGTGGTGTTTGTCGGGGATGGCTACTCCGACGCCTGCGCGGCCCGGGCCGCCGATCTGCTGCTGGCCAAGAAGGATCTTGAACAATATTGCCTCACGCAAAAAATCGCCTATACTACCTACCATGACTTCAACGATGTCGCCCGACATCTGGCAACACACGGTTATGTGCCGTAACCGAACAGCCTCTAACCGCGAGGGGAAGCCACAGTGAAAGCGCTTATTATGGCCGGCGGGTTTGGAACCAGACTCCGCCCGCTCACCGTCACCATCCCGAAGCCGATGGCTCCGATCGGAAACCTTCCGATGATGGAGCATGTCGTAAAACTCCTGGCCCGACACGGGATCACCGACATCACCTCACTCTTGTATTTCCAGCCCGAATCGATCCGGGCGCATTTTCTGGACGGCCGCGCCTATGGCGTCCGGATGAAGTATTGCCTGCCGGATGATGACTATGGTACGGCGGGCGCGGTGCGCTACGCCTTGCCCGAAGCCGATGAGCCGGTGATTGTCATTTCCGGCGATTTGGCGACCGACTTCGATCTGACCGAAGCGATCCGCTGGCACCGCGAGAAACGGGCCGAGGCGACGCTGCTTTTGACCCGCATGGAGAATCCGCTGGCGTACGGGATCGTCATCACCGACGCCGAGGGCCGCATTGTCCGATTCCTGGAGAAACCATCGTGGGGTGAAGCATTCTCCGACACGATCAACACCGGGATCTATATTCTCGAGCCGAGCGCGATCGAGATGATCCCCCGCAGCACCAATTTCGATTTCTCGCAGAACCTGTATCCGCTCATGTTGTCGCGGCAGATGGGGCTGTACGGACGGATCATCGATGGCTACTGGAAGGATGTGGGGAATGTCGACGAATACCACCGGGTACATGTCGACCTGTTCGCCGGGAATCTGAAAGTGCAACTCGATGGTGAGAAGCTCGTGGTGCCGAACGGCACGGTCTACAAGGGCAAAAACGTGCGGATCGAACCGGATGTCGAATTCTCGGGAATGGTGATTCTCGACGATGACGTGCTGGTGCAGGCCGGGTCACGCCTGACCAACTGCGCGGTGGGGCGGCGGAGCCGGATCGGCCGAAACTGCAACATCTCCAACACCGTGGTTTGGGCGGATACGCTCATCGGCGATGATGGCGCCATGAACGAGGCAATCGTCTGCAGTCGCAACCAGGTCGGCCACAATGTCCAGTTGTCCGACCGGGTGATTGTCTCCGATGACTGCATTCTGGGTGACAATGTCACGGTCAAGCCGAACTGCAAGATCTGGCCCGGCAAGACGGTGGACGAGGGAGCGATTGTCTCAACCTCGGTGATCTGGGGCGAGAAGTGGAACCGCGAGCTGTTCACCGACTCCAAGGTGACCGGTATAGCGCTTACCGAGCTGACACCCGAGATGACGGTGCGGCTCGGAACCGCCTTCGGCGCCTTCCTGGGACCCGGCGCGAGAGTCGTTTCCAGCCGGGACGCTTCGGATATCTCCCGTCTGCTGCGGCGTGGTTTGATCTCCGGGCTGCTGGCGGCCGGGGCAAACGTCTCGGACCTCGAGACCATGCCGATCCCGGTGGTGCGGTACGAACTGCGCAAGGGGAAGTACAGCGCCGGCGTCTATGTGCGGCATAATCCGGACGACTTCCGACTGATCGATTTTATCCTGTTCGATGGTTCCGGGCTGGATATGCCGACCTCCAAGCTCAAGAAGATCGAGCGGAACTATTTCGGCGAAGAGTACGAACGGGCCTCGATGGACAAGATCGGCCATCTGGATACGCCGCCGCGGATATTCGATGACTACCGTCAGGAGTTCCTGAGAGAGGTGGACTCCGAACTGATCCGCCAGGCCGGATTCAAAGTGGTGATGGACCACTCCAACGGATCATCGAGCCAGATCTTCCCGACGCTGTTTTCGCTTCTGGGCATTTCCGCAACGGAGTTAAACGCGTCGCTCAACCCACGCAAATTCTCGAGCTCGCCGGCCGAACAGGCACAGGCGATTGTCCAGCTCTCCGCCATCGTCACGTCGCTGAAGGCCGATATCGGGTTCATCGTCAACTCGGCCGCCGAGAAGCTGACGGTCGTGGATGAGCTCGGCAAGCCGGTCGACAGCCAGTTGTTGCTCCTGATCGTGACCGATCTCTACCTCCGCACCAATCAGCCGAAAAGAATCGCCGTGCCGGTGGTGGCCTCTATGGGGGTCGAAGAGATCGCCCGTCATCACGGCGTCGACGTGATCCGCGTGGCCAACGATCACCGGGCCATGATGGAAATTCACACCAAGGGCGAAGTCGACTTCGTCGGCGGCACGCGCGGCGGGTTTATCTTCCCCGGTTTCCAGATGGGGGCCGACGCCATGCTGGCGGCGGTCAAGATTCTCGAGATGATGGCCAAAACGCGGAGCCGGTTCGGCGAACTCCGGCGGACGCACGAGCGGTTCATCCGGCAGAGCGCTTCGGTCCCGTGCCCGTGGGCCAAGAAGGGGACGGTGATGCGCCGCCTCATCATGGAATCGAACGACAAGCAGCGACAACTGATCGACGGCGTGCGGATATTCGAGGATGACGGCTGGGTGTTGATCGCGCCGGACCGGCTGCGGGCATCGTTCAATATCGTGGCCGAATCCGCCTCGCGCGAAAATACCGCTCAAATTCTGAACCGCTGGCGCGTATTTGTTGAGACGTCGCAGACCAACTGAGACGACAAAATTATGACCGCCCCGTTGGCGCGAGGCGGTCATGAATGATAGGTTGGGAACTATTCTAAAGCTCGGCTGACTGGCTTTGGTCTGATCAGTCGCGCTTCTGAGTAGTTATATGGGAGTTTCTCGGCCAAAGTTTCAAAAATGTTGTTAGCGTTTTGTTTCGTGCGGGGAGTGGGTCCACTATTCTTGCCTCTTGATCGTAGCCGCCGACGTAGTATCTTGTCACTGTTGAAGATACCGGGCTGATGCCCGGGGTAATTTGCCAACAGGAGCCAGACATGGATTACAGAACTCGGACCAGAATTGCCTCTATTATTATCGACGACCGGGTGCCGGTCGACGCCAATGTCATCATTCTCGGCTGGGTCAGAACGATCCGCGAAAGCAAGGAAGTGGCTTTTGTCGAGGTCAACGATGGCTCCTGTCTGCGCAATATCCAGGGGGTAATTCAGAATCCGGGGCAGTTCCCGCAGCTCAAAGACATTCTGACCGGGGCCTCGGTCCGTCTGGAAGGGAAGCTGATCCACTCGCAGGGGAAGGGGCAGAAGTACGAAATCGCGGTTGAGAAGCTCGATCTGATCGGCAAAGCGGACGCGACTTTTCCGTTGCAGAAGAAGGGGCACTCCGTGGAGTTCCTGCGCGAGATAGCCCACCTGCGTCCCCGTTCCAACCTGTTCGGCGCGGTGAACCGGGTCCGCTCGCGCATCGCCTACGCAATCCACAAATATTATCAGGAGCGCGGCTTTTACTATATCCACACGCCGCTCATCTCCGCCTCCGACTGCGAAGGGGCCGGCAACATGTTCCGTGTCTCGACGCTCGATTTCCACAACATCCCGCGCAAAGAAGGCGGGATCGACTGGAGCGCGGACTTTTTCGGCACCGAGGCGTTCCTGGCGGTTTCGGGTCAACTCGAGGGAGAACTGCTGGCGACCGCACTGGGGGATATTTACACGTTTGGGCCGACCTTCCGCGCGGAAAACTCCAACACGAGCCGCCATGCCTCGGAGTTCTGGATGATCGAGCCGGAGATGGCGTTTGCCGAGCTCGATGACAACATGGATCTGGCCGAGGATTTCCTCAAATACCTGTTCCGGTACGCGCTGGAGCAGTGCGGCGAGGACATGGAGTTTTTCGAGCAGCGGGTGGACAAGGATGTGCGCCGCACATTGGAAGGCGTCGTGCAGTCCCAGTTCGAACGGTTGCCGTACACCGAGGCGATCAAGATTCTGGAGAAGTCCGGCCAGAAGTTCGAGTTCCCGGTCGGCTGGGGGCTGGACATGCAGTCCGAGCACGAGCGGTATCTGACCGAGCAGGTGTTCAAACGTCCGGTGATCGTGTATGACTACCCCGAGAAGATCAAGGCGTTCTACATGCGGCTCAACGAGGACGGCAACACTGTCCGCGCTATGGATGTGCTGGTCCCGAAAGTGGGGGAGATCATCGGCGGCAGCCAGCGCGAGGAGCGACTCGATGTGCTCGAGGGGCGGATGAAGAAAATGGGGATCACGAATCTCGAGGCGTACTACTGGTATCTGGATATTCGTCGGTTCGGGACCGTGCCGCATTCGGGGTTCGGACTGGGGTTCGAGCGGGCGCTGATGTACATCTCGGGGGTGGGCAACATCCGCGACGTGCTGCCGTTCCCGCGCGTGCCGGGCTGGGCGAAGTTCTGAGTTAGACCAGATATGGCCCAGGCGTCCGCTCATGGACGCTGAGCCTTTCTACCGCACGCTCAAAATCGCGCAGACTGAATGGAAGAGGAAGGGCTGTCCAGCGACAGCCTTTCGGACCACATATCTCTTGCACGTCTATCACGATGCGAGATGCAAACAGGATCAGTGGAATTCTGTACGTCTGCGCCATGTTGAAGGCAAATGCCAAATTTGCTTCGACGTTGTTGGCCGCCGCAATACTCGGATGGGTCGCCAGGTTATTCAGGACAATGACCAGAAGTTCATATGTGCCCTGCTGCAATTGTGTCTCGATGTCCAGCGCCGAGCTGAAGCACACCGCAATGAGCGAACGATCCGGCAACATCGAGTGCAGAAGTTCCACTACGACTGAGTCCACGACGTTACCTCGAAAGTCACCGCCGAGAATTCGCAATGGGTGTCGTGCGCTGGCAGGGCACGCGATGGTCTGCGTTTGATTCTGCATACCCCGTGTATCGGCTGCGACCGATGGCGGCTTCAGGGACTTGAGTTGCAGAGGAGATGAATGGGCGCCCCCCCAAAAAAAAACACCCTGCGCCGGGGGGGAGGGGGAACGGCACAGGGCGAATAGGCGGCACTGATGCGAAGCATGGCTAGCAAGGCAGGCCGCCGTCATATTGAACCCATCCGGCGGCCATAAGTTCAGAGAAAACTTGGCCCGCCCGGACGATTTCAGGTCACATCTCAAAGAACCATTTTCGACGCCGACAGCCTTGGTCAGCACCGATAAACGCAATGAATATTGTATCAAGAAATAGTCAAGGCCTTTTCGTCGTATTACTTTGTATCAGTTGCCGGACAGTGAGTTACCTGATTATTTGCGGACTTCTTCAGCCCCCTTTTTCGCCGTCCGGCCCGGGCCTGTTTCTCCCCCGGGTTGAGCGTGGGTTGGGAAGAAGCCGTTGACCAAGGACATTTCCGTTCCGTCCTGTCGATAACTATAAACGTATCATATAATTAGCAGGCAATCATCGCCTAAATAAGCCATATGATCCTGCCGATATAGGTAGACGTATGATCTCAAAGGACAATATGATGGCGAGAATCACGCTGATCCTGATTGGGCTGGCCCTGCCGGCGCTGTTTAGCTGCAATACCACGCCGACCGGCGGGACCGACCCGAGCGACTATCATGTGGTCGGCTCCCTGGTGATCAATATCGATCGCGATTCGACCATCACGGCGGTCGACTTTCGTCGTGGCTCGGCACGCGTGCCGAGAGGCGAAGTGGCGCTGGGGGGCAAGGGGCTGACCTTCGATCAGGCGGCGTACGAAATCGACTCCGTATTTGCGCGGCGGGTGGATTCATCCGATGATTACAGCTCGGGAACGCGGTATCTGAAAGTTGTCGATTCGACGTTGTTTACCGACAGCACGATCACGACCTCGCCGGGAGGACTCTCCATTCTGACTATCACCCCCCCCAACCGGATTGTGGCGGGAAACGAAACCGTATCGCTCACCTGGTCGGCCTCCTCGGGGACAGCCGGTTATGTGGTGGCGGTGGTGCTGAAACGGCGCGCCTACAGTGATTCAGCCTATGTGGCCTATGTTACCTCGCTAAACACGGCCGTGACGGTCCCGCGTGATGCCTTCTACCTGAGCGGCGCGGTGCAACCGGATACCGGCTGGTACTACACGTACATCTATGCCTATTCGGGATCGCCAGACTCCGTGCTGGCGGGCGTGTCATTGCCAGCGCCGATGCCGAGCCAGTTGGCGGACAATATCAACCGCACCAAGCTGGACGGACATTTCGGGAGTGTGGTGGTGGCGCAGCGGGATTCGGTGCACGTGCTGATCCAGCCGTAACGGCTACTCTCAGATCAGAGTTTGACGGACGCGCGGAAAGACTCCGCGCGTTTTTCGTCAGTAGAGCCGACCGCCGATTACGGCGTCGTCGACCGGGCTCACGAGTGCAATCCCGCCCCCTATGCGAGGCACGCCCAACATCAATACCTCGGACATGAACCCGCCGATATTCTTCGGCTCGAAATTCACCACCGCCAGACACTGACGGCCGAGCAACTGGTCAGGCGCATAGTTCTGCTTGAAGCGGGCCGAGGTCTGCTTGATACCGAGTTCGGGGCCGAAGTCGATTTTCAGCTTGTAGGCCGGAACGCGGGCCCGTTCGAAATCGGCCACGTCGACAATCACGCCGACGCGGATATCGACCTTTTCGAAATCGGAGAAAGAGATGCTATCCATGACCTCAGAAGATATAGTGGTTGATGCTGGCTGTCAGGTTGAATCTCCGATCACGGGTATCATCGGCGGACCTGAGATTCTCGCTCTCGGCGTAGTCCCATGAGCCGCTCGCCGACAGGCTCGTCGGGATGGCAATACGATACGTCAGGCCGCCGCTCAGAGAGACGCCAAACGAATGGCGATCGGGAGAAAACGAAACCTCGTCTGATCCCGGGGGATCGTCATTCGTAGAATACTCACGGTCTCGGTAGGTCTCATAGCTGGTCGACAGTTGTATCGTGGCGGTGGTTCGCGAATCGGGAATGAACGATAGCGTGGTGCTGAGCGACGAGCGCGTGTGGTTCTCGTAGTCGGTCCGGTAGGAGTCGGACTGGCTCCACTCCTTCAGATAGATCCGGAACTGCGCCTGTGCGTCCCATTGCCACTTCATCGAAATGGGCCGAAAACACTCCCCCACGGCCAACCAGTACAGCTGACTTGTTTTGGAAGAATGATGGTTGTAGTGAGACGCCCTGTAGTAGTCGACAGCGGTGTCGGCATCGCTGGGATCCATCTGCCAATAGGTGATGGTCGTATCATGACTTATTGTCGAATGGCTTGCATTCTGCGACCGAAACGTGTAGGAACCGCCGAGCCCCGAGCGTATCCGCCAGCCGAATTGCCGGCTCTGCATCGGATAGAAGTACCATACATCCTGGGCTGCCAGATATCCGGCCGGTCCGAGTGTATCACACACCCCCTGCCCTCGCAGCAACTCCGTAATGGCAGTCAGCGCTTCAATCTGCTGAATCCGTTTGTCGGGCGTGTGCCGGAGCCGGAAGTCATACACCAGATCGGTGAGCTGCCGCAGGTCCTCCGGCGAGGGCTCGCGCCTCAATAGCCCCAGTTTCCGCAGTTCATCGATGATATACAGACTCGTGGCGGCGTAATTCCCCTCATACACGCGTCCGAAACCCGGGAGAAGTTCGCCGGAAATGCTGTTCGAGCGGAAGTTCCCGCTGGACTCCGACTCAAGATGTCCGGAGGTGATCTCAACCGTGTCGTTGTAGTGGACATAGTGCGTGCGGAAGTCGGATTCCGCACTGCTTGTCGGACCGTCGGTGTACGAGAGCGAAGCGTACGTCGTGGCGGATACAAACAGGTCGTTCCGGAGATAGATGCCGGCATCGCAACGGGGACGGGCCAGGGCACTGATATCCCAGTCGCTGCTGTTCCGATCGAAGCGCGTGTCGTAGTCGATCTCGTCGTAACGTGTGTGGTTGGTCTCCCCGCGCGGAACGCGCATATAGGAACCCTGCAGATCCATTTCAAACGTAAGGAACTTCGGCACCGTGATATACCGACGCTGGTAGGACGACGTCGCCATCAGTTGCTGGGCGCTGGACCAGGTCCGGTTCATCCCCTCGTCGTCTTCATAGTCTCTCGTGTAGCTGGAGCTCTGGAGCGCGGTCGATCCCCCCACCGTCCAGCGTAGGTCCGTAAACCGTGAGGGGATGTAGCTATCGATCCTGAAACTCCCCGAATCGGCCTGAAGCGGTGGCGTCAGCGAGTAAAAGGATGCGATGATCAACAGGATACCAATGGGTCGGATGCGGCGTGCAAACATAACTCCTCCCGGTGTGCGAGTGTCGGCTAATTTGCCCGCGTTTCAGCCAGATGCCATGCGACCGAAACGTGGCTTCCAATATCTCTGTATACCGACGAAGGGGCAAGAACTTCCCAGAAAATCGAAAAAAACTAGAACGAAAAGCGGTCAAAGCAGATGATTTCGCTCCGCGGCTTGCGGGTGCGCGGCGCTTCATCCTTGGCCCGCGTGCGCTCATCGAGCTGCTCGATCGGCCCCGGATACCCCAGTGCCACCAGGCAAAGGACGTGGTAGTCCTCCGGAATCGCCAGCGCCGCCTTCACCTCTTTGGCGTCGTAGCCGCCGAACGGATGCGCCAAGAGGCCCATATCCGTGGCGCCCAGCAGAAGCGACATCACGGCCAGCGCGGTGTTGAAGGCGTAGTATTGGACCGGGTCATCATCGCGCACGCCATCATCGGTCGGGCGCGAAATGACGGCGATCGTCACCGGTGCCGCCGCCGCCCACTGGTTGCCGCGGGCGAATGATTTGGCGAACCGCTCGCGCTGCTCGGGATCGAACACGAAGATGAATTTCCAGGGCTGGCTGTTGCTGCCCGAGGGGGACCAGCGAATGATCTCATACAGCCGCTCCAGCTTCTCTTCCGGAATCGGGTCCGGCAGATACGAGCGCATGCTCTTGCGACGGAAGAAAATCGAATCATCCATGAGTCACTCCCTGCGGGCTTGCCCGCAATACGCCGGCGTGTTTCCGCGTGCAGTTATGCATTGACGGCCACTTTCACACGATAGTCCTTCATGGCGAGCAGCTTCTCCTGGCGCGCGCGGACCAGCGATTCATTCATCACGAAATCCGGCCCGACGTTTTCAATCATGATCGACGACGTACACGAGGCGAAGCAACCGGCTTTCCGCAGGTCGCCGCCGGTCTTCAGATACTCGAACGTAAACCCGGCCATGTAGGTGTCGCCCGCGCCGGTGGCGTCGATCAGATCGATTTCGTACGGCGGGATGTCGATGAAACTGCGGCCATCAAAAATCACCGAGCCGAGTTCGGCCAGTGTCACGATCACGAGTTTCGGCCCCCAGGACTTGATGATCCGCGCCGCCTCGTACGGATCCTGGCGGCAGTCGATACCGGTCAGGATCTTCCCTTCGAGTTCGTTCGGCTTGACGATATCAAACAACCCGAGGACGTGTTCGATGCCGGGCTTCTTTTCGTGAAAGATGCGGCCATCGGGTCCCACTCCGCGCAGAAGCCCCTGCGGGTCGCAGAAGAAGAGCCCCTTGAACTGGCTGCGGATCGCGCGGATATCATCGAACGAGAGTTCGCCGAGAATCGGGCCGATCAGCACGGCCTTCGAGTCGGCATACATGACCGGCGTGAGGCCGGTGATGTTGTCCGCCTTGCCGAGCAGATCGAGCGTGCGGTTGCCGAACGCATCGTAGTAGATCAGCGAGAAGCCGCCGGTCCCTTTCGAGGGGGTGATGACATATTCGATACCGAACCGCTTCAGGTCGTTGAGAAACTGATTCCTGAAATCATCGCCGACGCTTCCCACCAGGCGGGTCTGCTCCCCGAGCTTGCTGAGGGCGAGGACGGCGTTGGTTGAGCAGCCGGAGAGAATCCGCTCCTTGGTGTCGACCCGGGGGGTCTTGATATAGTCGTATACGGGATTGCCGAGAGCCGTAATCACGGGTGGTTGATACTCCTTGTCAAAAAGATGCCGCGACGCAGCCGTCGCGAGGTTCAGACCTGCCGTTTGTTGCCAAGCAGTTTGCGGGCGTAGATGAGCCGCTGGACGGCGGTGATGACGGAGGTCAGGCCCACGATAATCAGCGCGAATTCGAGCCACCGGCCGCGCGGCCAACTGCCGCCGGGGAGATAGATTTCCATGATCGCACCGAACATGATGAGGACGAATTTCTCCAGGCGCCCCATGATGCCGACCGCGCAGTTTTCGATTTTCCCCATGGACTCCGCGGCGGCGCGGGTGTAGCTGGCGATCAGCATGGCGAACAGCGCAAACAGCCCCCAGCCGGGGTGAGCGGCGCCGGACAGGGTGATTCCGGCCAGAATAAAGAACTCACCGTAGCGGTCCGAGACATGGTCGAGGATGCCGCCGAACACTGTCCCCATGTTGCCGGCGCGGGCGGTGGAGCCATCGAGCATATCCGTGAAGGACGTCATGAGCATCCAGAAGACGCCCCAGCCCATCTGGTGGCGCCAGAAGTAGATTCCCGAGACCAGCGCGCAGACCAGAGACACGGCGGTCAGGAAATTGGGGGTCATCCCGAGTTTGAGACAAGCTCGTCCCAGGACCAGCGAGGAGGATTCGTACCACTGCCGTTTGCGCTGGTTGAGAGTCAGTGGGGTATCTTTTTGCATCGTCTTCACGCGGTCGGAATATAGGTCAGGCACAAGCGGCCGTCAACAGTCGGCTCGATGGTTGAACCAGAAAGCGGGGCAACGAGATAGGGGGTGCCGGTCAATGCGCTCAACCCGATGTGGTGGGCGTCCCCTGATGAAACCGCATGCGCCACGCGCCGTCTTGGCGCACCCAGATCGAACTGCGAAGAGAGTGGGTCGGCGGTGCCCCGGGCGGAGACTCGATCAGGGCGCGATAGGTGACCAGCACGATCTCGGGTGCGAGCATTACGGCTTTGAAATCGGCCAGCGAGATGCGCATCGGCGGCTCACTGGCGAGGGAGTCGATTATAGCGCGCTTGTCGTAGATCTTGCCGGAGGCGCCGAATTCGATGAAGTCCTCGGCCAGCAGCCGGTCGAGCTCGGTTGCCGAGCGGCGTACCTCGGGTTGGAAGAGGCGCTGTTCGAGTTCCTGCAAGTGGCGGGCGGTGAGTGAATCGATCATGGCGGTGTTCCTGCCCATAGTTTATGGGCAGCTTGCGGAAAATGCAACAAGCACCGGGGGTCCATCAGGGCAGCTTCATTTGGAGTCTTTCAACCGTCAGGCAGACTCCCAGGGAGACGGCGTAGACAGCGATATCCCACCAATCAAACGTTCCCTCGATGAGATGCCAGCGCTGGGCGAGTTCATAGGCGATCCCGGCGAGAAGAACCGACACGGCAGTTCGTTCGGGCGAGGCGGAGAACCAGCGGAGCAAACGGGGGGTGATCATGCCGGTGGTGGTTTGGGAGCGGATCACCATATAGTACCACGGGGGGAAGGTGAGGTCGGCGAGGTAGTTGGTGAGGAATCCGGCCGGGATGCGCCACATGTGCAGCGCCGCCCCGACGATCCAGCAGGGAAGCAGAACCCAGTAGGCGATTTTCCAGGGGAGAGTTGAGGTGCGGAGTGCCATAGCGCGCGAGTATAGGGGACAGAGTGGATTCAAGCAAGCGGGTCGCGGAATTTGCCCTGTGATTAGTCAGGCAACGGCGTGCCGAACTGGGCGCCAGTGATTCAGGAGACTGGCAACGCGATCAGCTGAATGCCCGTCCCAATACGGCGGCAGCGAGCCGAAACGAAAAGGGCGTTTCAGCGACTCTTCGAATGCCCTCAGGATGCCACTTGGCTGGATGCCGACGACCCGGTTGGACCCAAGATACGTTGTCACCGGCCGCTCAGTACTCTCTCGAATAGTCAGGCACGGAACGCCGAGGACAGTCGTCTCTTCTTGGACGCCTCCGGAATCGGTCATGACAAGGCGGGCATGAGACATCAATGCCAAGAAATCTCGATAGAAAAGCGGCTCGATTACCTCGACCGCTGCCCGATCCAGAATGTATCCAAGTCCGAACCGGTCAACGCATTTTGTGAAGTGTGGATGCGCAAGTACGACCATAGGCAACCTCTTGGAGGCAGCCGAGACTGCTTCGAGCAAAGGCTCAAGAGTCTTTCGGTCTTCCACATGTTCTGCTCTGTGAATGGTAACCAGTCCGAAAGCTCGACGCGATCGTGAGATTAGGGATATTTCCCTTCTGAGCACTCGCATTCTTTGCCGCATATTCGCGGAGTCTGAAAACAGGGATACGCTATCGGCGACAGTGTTACCGACAACAGCAAGGCGTTGATAAGGTTCAAGGCCTTCCCTAATGAGATTCAGATACGCCGCAGTCTCAGTAACAAGAAGCAAATCCGACATTCGATCAATGGAGATGCGATTCTGTTCTTCGACCATGCTCTTCTGACCCGAGCGAAGCCCTGCTTCGATGTGGATAAGGGGCAGCCCATTGCGCTTACTCGCTGTGGCTCCGGCAAGCGCTGAGTCTGTATCGCCGACGACCATGACTGCATCCGGCCGCATGCTCTTCAGCAGTCTCAGGAGTTCCTCCTTGACGCCGCAGGCTGCAAACCTAATGTCACCTAGTCTGGGGGAAATGTGGACCACGGAACTGGGCATGTGAATGTCGCCACACACGGCGTCAGATAGAGACTTGGTGTAGTGCTGCCCGGTATGAACCCAGGCAAACTGGTGCCGATAACGCGGAAGCACCCTGAGAATAGAGAGCACTTTGATGAACTCCGGGCGCGTCCCTGCGACGATAGCGACTTTCATAGGTTGGCCTGAGAACCGGCGAGCTTTGTAAATCGACCACGCAGTGTAGCAAGCACGGGGATCAACCTGTCCCCCTTGTCGAGAACATTAGGAGCCCAAAACTGAAGTTCCCTTTTCCTTGCAGCGTGGTTCTCGCTCAAAGAAACGATGTCACAAAGCGACAGACACAATTCGCTTTGAACAACTACGATCAGCACCTCTTTGCCGTCCTTAGCCTCTTCGCTGAGCTTTCGCCATGACTCGATGGCTTTTCCCAGCTCACTCGAAGCTTCTTCGGAGACCTTGAGTTTGTTGAGCACGCGTCCTAGGTTTCGGTGAAGGTAGGCCTCCCAAAACGCCTTGTCATGTCTTCCTAAGTCGCAATCACCAAGAGCTCTAAGCGACTCTTGGAATGCTTGACGGGAAAGATCAAAGTGCTCGTTGTTTCCATCCATCCCATCGCTCTTTCCGATTCGATAGTGCAACAACCCTGCATAATTAAGACAAACAGCTTTGAGAAAGGGCGATTTCGTCAGTTTTGCCGCCTGCTGTAGTTCCTGAGCAAGCACGAGTTTATTGACGGCTTTCGCGGGGGTATTGAGTTCGTCGTAACAGCGTGTGAGAAAGAGACAGATTCGGACAGCTTCATCTCGCTCTGTGCTGGCGTGCATTAGAAGTTGGTGGACGACTTTTTGATACTCTCGCATATCGTTGTTGTAGTATGCCCCCAAGCAACAGGTAACCAAGACTCTCGGAATCTCCTTCTCCTTGACCACCCGTCTGGCGATAATCTCCAGCAAGCACACTCGCAAGAAACCCCAGTTTTGAATGATAGAGGGAATGCTCTTGGTCATTTCGTCCAAGTGTGGCGGGATAAGGCCCGCTTTACCATCCCGCTTGCGCCAACTCCAAACGGCCCCGCCGATCAGAATAACAGCTCCAGCGGAGTAGTACTGCCACTCCTTTACGGGGTCTTTTGGCTGTCCGATTTTGAGATTCACAAGGTCGACTCCGAGAAGGTAGAAGGCTATTGCAAAGATGCCTAGAATGATCATTAGACCTGGGGCGATCTCTGATGCCCTCTCTGCTAGGCCCCGAACTGTTTCCACAACCGGCTTGTCATCAACCTGTACTTTCATCTCGCCTCCGTGTGGGAATTGACGCCAGTTGCACTTGTCCGTGCGTTCCGGGCGCCACGCTCGTGAATCGTGTCAGTCATTCAACTTCACAAGCGTTGTGAGGACGATCATCGTGCGGGTCAGCGAACCTCACATGAACGGCCATCCATGATGCTTGACTGACATTATTGGGCATCTACATCGCCCGCGGGTACTCTTGCAGACTGTTTGTCTTGCGCGGTTTGCCTCAGCAGTTCAAGTCTTTTGCGTCGTTCCTCGCGTGATATGTACCAGTCTTTTATCAGTGTCTCGATCAGACCAATGAGTAACTGAGCCTCGTGGGGCTCGACATCGACGATCAGGTCGATCTCTTTTTCCATGTGAGCACCGATGTTGCCGATCTCGCGCACGGCTTCAATTGCATCCCACGTCAGTGGTTCGACCTTGTCTCTGACCTGCCCGATTTCATCAACTAGGCGGCCCGGCTTAACACTCCAGAAATCCCTGAGAATTCCCTGCATGCAGCGCCGGGAGAGAGTCGCAGAGGCCTTCGGGCTAAGATCGACTATTTGGCAGGCTTCGTTGTAGTCATCCAACACAGCTTTTGGTATGTAATCAGGAAATGACATGGCTTTCGACGATGGAATCAGTTGCCAATGGGAAATCTCTTCCGCAACCTGCCAACTGCCTTGAGTCCATTTGTCCTTGTGCAAAGCCACTCTTAAGCTGAATCGCTTGCAGTTGGCATTTGGGCATACTACGAACCAAGATAGCAGCGCAACTTCGCCTTGTGCGTTCTTGATGTGCATCTTTGTCATGCTGGTGTGAAGGCTAGACTCTGTTATGGTTGCGCCGCGATTGCAGAATGGGCAGGTCCAGTCGAAATTTTCCATGTGATTACCGATCCCCTCAATAGACCTCGTTTCAAAGAAACAAAAGTCCGCCATGTTCAATGGTGATGCACTTGGACCAATGAGGCGCTCTTGAGTTTGGAGCGATGCGGAGCGGCATTGGTCGCAACTTATCTCTCATGCTTCAATTAGTTCAATATACCGGCCCAGAGGCAGCGGAAGCAATAGCGATATAGCGGCGACTGCGGCAATTATCGGATATCTCCCCAATCACCCACTAACCCATTACCACATTGACAATTGCGGGGGGAATCCGGATATTGGGCGGTTATGTTCATAGACTATGTCGAAATCGAAGTGCAGGCCGGCGACGGCGGCAACGGCTGCGTCGCGTTCCGTCGCGAGAAATATGTCCCCAAAGGGGGGCCGGACGGCGGCGACGGCGGCTGGGGCGGCGATGTTATCGCCGTGGCCGACTCAAACCTCACCACCCTGCTCGATTACCGCTACCGCAAGAACTACAAGGCAGAGCGGGGCGGGTTCGGGTCCGGCGGGCTCCGCTCCGGAAAAGGGGGCGAGAGCATTCGCCTGCGCGTGCCGGTGGGGACTCTCATCAAGGACCTCGAGACGGGGCTGACGATTGTCGATCTGGACACGGAGGGGAACGAAGTGGTGCTGGCCAAAGGGGGCAAAGGGGGGCACGGGAACGCCTACTATAAGTCGGCGGTGAATCAGGCGCCGCGCAAGGCACAGGATGGGGCGCCGGGAGAGTTAAAGAAGCTCTCGCTCGAACTGAAGCTGCTGGCCGATGTGGGGCTGGTGGGGCTGCCGAACGCAGGGAAATCCACGATTCTGGCGACGTTCTCCGCGGCCCGACCGAAGATTGCCGATTACCCGTTCACGACGCTGGTGCCGAATCTGGGGATTGTCAAATTTCGCGAATTCAAGTCGTGTGTGATGGCGGATATTCCGGGGCTGATCGAGGGGGCCGCCCAGGGGAAAGGGCTGGGGATTCAGTTCCTTCGGCATATCCAGCGGACCGGGATGTTGATTTACGTGATCGATATCAACGATGAGAATATCAAGTCGGCCCGCGCGGTGCTGGCGCAGGAGCTGGAGCAGTTCGACGCCACGCTGATCACGCGCCCCTCGATTACCGTGATCACCAAGACCGACACGGTCTCGGAAAGTGATCTGAAGGCCATTTCCAAGAAGCTGCCGAAAGACTATCTTTACCTGTCGGCCGTGGCCGGGCTGGGGAGTGAGAAATTCCTGCAAACGATAGAGAGAACCCTTGACGAACAGCGAGCTGCAAGAACGACTGATTGATACGATCGCGCTGCTGAATGTCCCGGGGGTGGGGAAGGGGCGGTTTCACCGTCTGGTGAAGCAATTCGGCAGTCCCGCGGCGGTGCTTGGCGCGCCGGTGTGGGAACTGGAGGCGGTGCCGCTGGTGTCGCACACGACGGCGGCCAGTATCAAGACCAGTTGCGACCGGGAAAAAGCCAAAGAGCTGTATGATCGGATCAACCAGCTCGGCTGGGCCATGCTGTATCCGGAACACCCGGAATATCCAAAGCAACTTCTGCCGCTGGCGGACCGTCCGGCGCTCCTGTTTCGCCTCGGGGATCCGCCCGGGCCGGAGGACAAGATGATCGGGATCGTGGGGACCCGTCACGCCTCGGAAAAAGGGCGGATGTTCGCCAAAAACCTGGCGTTCGAACTGGCCAAGGCGGGGGTGATCGTGGTGTCCGGGATGGCGGAAGGGATCGACTCGGCGGCCCATCAGGGGGCGCTGGAGGGGGGCGGGAAGACGATCGCGATCTGGGGCACGCCGCTCAATCTGGTGTATCCGTCCTCGAATCGAGGGCTGGCGGACAAGATTATTCGGCAGGGGGCGGCGTATTCAGAGTATTTTCCGGATATCAAGCCGGAGCCGGGGTTCTTTCCAGAGCGGAACCGGATCATTTCGGGGCTGTCCGAGGGGCTGGTGGTGGTGGAGGCGGGGCGGAAGTCCGGGGCGCTGATTACGGCCGATCTGGCGCTGGAGCAGGGAAAAGAGCTGTTTGCGGTGCCGGGATCGCCGGAGCAGGCGACGAGTCTGGGGACAAATGCGCTGATCAAGAAGGGGGCGAAGCTCCTGACCAGTGTGGAAGATATTTTCGAGGAGTTGCCCCGCCTGAAAGGGCAGGTAGTGGCCCAGCGATTCCAGGCGTTGCCGGACCTGACGGATACCGAAAAGGGGCTGGTCAAACACCTGGCGACCGGGCCGATGCAGATCGACCAGTTGTCGCGAACCGCCGGGCTTCCGGTGAACGAACTTTTGGAGTATTTGCTGGCGCTCGAGCTAAAAGGGGCGGTGCAGGAACTGTCGGGCAAACGGTACGTTCTGGTCGAGTGATTCGATGATAAAACAGACAGCAAAGATCGTCAACAAACTGGGCCTGCATGCCCGTCCGGCGGCGTTACTGGTGACGACGGCCTCGAAGTTTCAGTCGGAGGTGTTTATCACCAAGGAAGACCTCCGGGTGAACGGGAAGTCGATCATGGGCGTAATGATGCTGGCGGCGGAGATGGGGTCGGAACTGCATTTCGAAGTGAATGGGCCGGATGAAGAATTGGCCCTGGCGGAGCTTCTGAAAGTGGTGGCCTCCGGATTCGGGGAAAACGGCTGACATTTGGCTTGCCAGTCGTAGTGGCACTGCCGACATTTGGCTTGCCAGGCGTTGGTACGCTGACGTATCTTCTTTTGTTATAACGATCTGCGAGTGAGGTTGCAGGATGCGAACTGGTCGCCGCACGTTCAAGGGGCTGCCGATCTCTCCCGGCATTGCCATGGGGCGAACCCGAGTAATCCTTCCCGGAGAAATCAAAATAGCGGAAATCGCGATCCCGGCGACGCGCGTGCAGGCCGAAATCGAGGCGCTGGAGCGCGCGGTGGCGGCGGCGCTGACGGAGCTGCAGGCGCTGCGGACGACAGCCGGCAAGAAAGTGGCCGGGCCGGTCGCGAAGATCTTCGACGCCCAGTTGATGATCGCGGGGGACTACGAATTCCTCAAGCAGGTCAAAGAGCAGATTGCTGCGCAGAAGCGGAATGCGGGGTTCGTGTATCTGTCGCTGGTGGAGCGGACCACGGTGCCGCTCCGGCACTCGCGTGATCCCTATATGGCGCAGATGGCGCTGGATATCGAGGCGGTGTCGCGAAAGGTGCTGTCGCACCTGGAGGGGACCAACCAGCTCCTGAGCGCCGATTTCCAGCCGGACACGATCCTGGTGGGGAAGCTGTTTACGCCGGGGGAGGTGTTGTCGTACCGGGACCGCAAGGCGATCGGGTTTATCATGGGCGAAGGGGGGCGGAACTCGCACATGGCACTGATTGCGCGCTCGCTGATGGTGCCGGCGTTGGTGGTGGAGGGGATCTGGACCCAGGCGTGCGATGATTGCCGGGTGATTATCGACGGCAGCGCCGGGCTGATTATCGCCAATCCGACCGATGTCGAGTGGAGCGAGTACCAGAAGCGGAAGAAACGTCAGGGGCCGGCCACGGTGGTCCGCCTGAAAAAGCTGACACAGGTGCCGCCGCGGACCAAAGACGGCAAGCCATTCGCGATTGCGGCGAATCTGGAGCTGCCGGGGCCCATGGATGGCATCCTGTCCGACCAGCGATTCCCGGTGGGGCTGTACCGCACGGAGTTCCTGTATTTGCAGGCCGGGGCATTTCCCGATGAAGAGTCGCAGTTCCAGCATTACGCCCAGATCGCGGATACTTTCGCCGGCTCGACGGTGGTGCTGAGAACGTTCGATATCGGTTCCGACAAAGCGCCGACGGAGAGCAAAATCCTGCACGAGGATAATCCGGCCCTGGGGTTCCGGGGGATTCGCCCGATGCTGGCCATGCCGGAGCTGTTCAAGACGCAGTTGCGGGCGATGTTGCGGGCCTCGGCGCGGGGGAATCTTCAGATCATGTTGCCGATGGTGACGGATCTGACGGAATTCGAGCGGGCGCGCAAGCTCATGTCGCAGGTGATGCTGGAGCTCCGGCGGGAGCGGGTGCCATTCGATCCGGATATCCAGTTGGGGATCATGGTGGAGGTCCCCTCGGCGGCGCTGATGGCGGATTGCCTGGCGCAGAAGGTGGATTTCATGTCGATCGGGACCAACGATTTAACCCAATACACGCTCTCGGCGGACCGGAATAATGGCCGGGTGGCCGACCTGTACAGCCCGTATCACCCCTCGGTGCTTCATTTGATCAAGTTGACGGTTGATGCTTGTAAAAGGCATGGGAAACCGGTATCTATATGCGGCGAAGTGGCCGGCGACCAGTTGGCGCTCCCCTTGTTCATGGGGATGGGGGTCGACCAGTTGTCGATGAGCCCGGTCAAGATTTTTGACATGTGCCGTCTGGTCAAGCGGCTCGATTCAGAAATGGTGCGGCTCTTGGTGGGGCCGGTCATGGGGAGCGGGTCGGTCGCCGGGGTCACGCGGAGGCTGCAGAGTTTTCGCGATGCGTTGGAACATAAACAACCTTTTAGATAACAGGAATGGCAGCCTTGGCAGTCTTGGATAATGTCGATACCATTCGCTCGGTCGATCCGGGCAACATGTATAACCGGATATTCGATTTTCCGGAGCAGGTGGCCGAGGCGCACAAGCTGGCCGACGGGTGGAAGATCAATCCGGCCGAATTCGCGGGGGTCAAGAATATCGTTGTGATCGGCATGGGCGGCTCGGCGATCGGCGGGGATTTCGTGCGGTCGTACCTGGGGCCGCGTCTGCAGGTTCCGATGATCATCTGCCGGCACTACGCGCTGCCGGAATTCGTGGATGACGAAACGCTGGTGATCGCGTCGTCGTACAGCGGCAATACCGAAGAGACGCTCGCCGCGCTCGATGATGCGCTGGGGCGGAAGGCGATGCTGGTGGCGATGACGACCGGCGGCCTGATGGCCGATGTCTGCAAAGTGAACGAGATTCCGTTCCTGACGCTGCCGGCCGGATTGCAGCCGCGTGCGGCGCTCGGGTATTCGATGGTGCCGCTCCTGGTGCTGTTCGACAAGCTCGGCCTGGCGAAGGGGCTCGCCAAGGAACTCCCGCAGGCAATCAAGGAGATGCAGATGCGCCGCGAGGTGTATATCGAGGATACGCCGACCGAGAAGAATCTGGCCAAAGCGGTGGCGGCCCGGCTGCACGGGCGGATTCCACTGGTGTACGGCGGGCCGACGATGACCGACGTGGTGGCGGTGCGCTGGAAAGGGCAGATCTGCGAAAACTCCAAGAACATAGCGTTCGCCAATCAGTTTCCCGAGTTCAACCACAACGAACTGGTGGGCTACTGCGATCTGATCAAGGCGCACAAGGATCATCTGGTGGTGGTGATGATCCGGACCGGCGACGATCACCCCAAGGTGACCAAACGGATCGATATCGTCAAAGGGATTATCGAGAAGGCCGGCGTGCCGGTGGTGGATGTGTGGGGAATGGGCACGACGCCGCTGAGCCGGCTGTTGTCGCTGGTGCAGTTGGGAGATTTCGTCTCCTATTATCTGGCGATTCTGAATAATGTCGACCCGACGCCGGTGGCGGCGATCGAAACGCTGAAGAAGGCGTTGGCCGAAAGCAACTGAGTTGTCGACGGTGCCGCTCACGCTGACGAGAGAGACGCCGGTCGAGGAGCTGATAGAAGCCTGCCCGGCTGCGGTGGGCTTTCTTGTTACCCGGGGCCTGCCGGGTGTCGTATGCGGCGAGCCGTTTTGGGGAACGATTGCGGAGCTGGCCCGCGGTCGGGGGTTTTCAGACGAGCAGATCGAGGAGTTGGTGCGTGATCTGGCCCGGCACTGCGGCTGTGCCGGTTGCACAAATTGAGTCAATGGTCCGTCATAGAAATGGATACCGACCGGTCAGAAAGACCCACCCATGGATAAGCGGCGTGTGAACATCCTGATTTCGATGGTTCTGGTGGCAGTCCTTTGCCTCGTTTTCGTCCATCCCGCGCTGGCGCAGGAAGCAGAGGATCACGCCATCTTCCGGACCGAACGGCTGAACGCCCTGGTGCTGCTGGTGGTCTTCGCCTCGGCCGTGCTCTTGTACACCCGCTGGGCCCGGCAGGGGAAGCCGCTCTTCATCCGCAAGATCGCCGGTCTGGATGAAATCGAGGAGGCGGTGGGGCGGGCCACGGAGATGGGGAAGCCGGTGCTGTTCATCCCGGGGCTGCAGGAGCTCGATGAAATCCAGACGATCGCGGGGGTCTCGATTTTAGGGCGGGTGGCCAGAATCACGGCACAATATGACACCCCGCTGGTCGTGCCGGTGCGATACCCGCTGGTGCTGGCGGCCGGACAGGAAGTGGTGGAGCAGGCATACGCCGAGTTGGGGAAGCAGGACGCCTGCAACAAGGACTCGGTGCGGTATGTCGCCGGCGAGCAGATGGCTTTTGCAGCGACCGTGAGCGGCATGATGATGCGGGAGCGCCCGGCGGCGAATATCTTCATGGGGGCCTTTTTCGCCGAGTCGCTGTTGCTGGCCGAAACCGGCAATGCGGCCGGGTCAATCCAGATCGCCGGAACCGCCCTGCCTGAGCAGATACCGTTTTTCATCGCCGCCTGCGATTACACGCTGATGGGGGAAGAGCTCTATGCCGCCTCGGCGTACTTGTCGCATGAGCCGCTGCTGCTGGGGGGGCTCAAGGGACAGGATTTCATAAAAATGCTGATCATCCTGTGTGTGATTATCGGGGTCGTGCTGACGATCCTGGGTTACGGTGACTGGTGGCTGGAGTTGTTTAAGCAGGGATGAAGACGACCCTCCCCCTGATCGTGGCGTTCGTCGCCGGACTGGCGATGGCCCTGTCGTTCTTCGCCGGACCCGGCGTGCCGGTCATTCGGGATATCTCCGCCGAATTTCTGATCTGGAGTTCAATCATCGCGGGCTTCTCGTTCCTGCTGGGCGTGGTGTCGATTACGCGGGTCAACTGGCGCAAGGTCGTGGCCCGGCAACACGGCTGGGGGTACAACCTGATCACGGTGATCGCCGTGTTTGTCATGGGGCTGCCCGCCCTGATTCCGGCCGCCTGGCTTCCCGAGGGTATGCAGTCACTCGCCGGGCGGGGGAGCGGCTCGATTTATGACTGGTTCTTTCTGAATTTCATGACACCAATGAGCCAGACGATGTTCGCCCTGCTGGCTTTCTATATCGCCTCCGCGGCCTACCGGGCCTTTCGTACCCGGAGCACCGAGGCATCGCTGCTGCTCTTGACCGCCTCACTGGTGATGTTGTGGCGTGTCCCGATGGGTGAAGCGCTCCTGAACAGCATCAGCCCGGCGATCCCGGATTTCATCAACACCTACGTGATGAACGGCATCAACCTGTCCGTCCAACGCGGGATCATCATCGGGGCGGCGCTCGGCGCGGCCACCATGTCGTTGCGCATTATTGTCGGGATCGAGCGAACCTATATGGGGAAGGGCTGAGCGATGAGCTTCTGGAGCCGACTCGACAAATTGGATCGCCGCTGGGTGTTCGTCCTGGTCTGGCTGGCGGTGATCATTCCGCTCATCGTGCCGGCGACGTTCAAGATTTCCATATCCCCCGAAGCCAAGAGCCTGTACGAAGCGGTGGAGGCGTTGCCGGATTCCTCGACGGTCATTCTGACGTTCGATATCTGGCCGAACGCTCTGGCCGAAACGGAGCCGATGGCGCGCGCCGCGCTGCACCACTTGTTCCGGAAGAACATGTACGTGATTACGGTAGCCAACATTCCGCTGGGCGGCCCTTCGGTGGCGGAGCGGGTGACCCGTGATCTGGCCAAAGAGTACCATAGAACATACGGCGTGGATTTCGTGAACCTCGGGTACAAGCCGGGGTATGTGACGGTGCTGCGCGGCATGGGGAGTTCGATCGAGGGAATCTTCCCGACCGACAACACCGGAACGCCACTGCCCCAATTGCCGCTGATGCAGCGGGTAAAGAACTACGATCAGGTTGACTTCATTTTCGTGGTGGCGGACAACGCAACCCTGGATTATTGGGTGTCGATCGTCAATGCGCAGTTCAAGAAGAAGATCGGCGCCGGAGTGACAGCGGTGCAGGCGCCCAAGCAATTCGCCTACGTGGGATCGGGGCAGTTGGTCGGTCTGCTGGGCGGGATGAAGGGGGCGGCCGAGTATGAAAAAATGGTCGGCAAGTCGGGACTGGCCACTACCGGGATGGGCATGCAGTCGCTGGCTCACTTCCTCTTGATCGGCCTGATCGCAGTGGGGAATGTCGGCTACCTGATGTCACGCCGGGCCAAGGCAAAGGCGGGAGGGTCGGCAGCATGACCGGCTGGGAAATCTTCCAGATCTGGCTGATGGCGTTTCTGACGCTGGCCATCTTTTCGTTTTTGTACAAGGACAACCCGCTGTTCCGGCTGGCCGAGCATATCTTCGCCGGACTTTCCAGCGGCTATTATCTGGGGCTCTATTACGACACGGTCATAGTCCAGCGGCTCTGGAATCCCCTCACGACGCAGGGGGAATGGTGGCTGGTTGTGCCGGGGGTGTTGGGGCTGCTGATGTTCGCCCGGCTCTCCAACAAGTACTCCTGGCTGGCCCGGGTGGGGCTGGCGTTTGTCATGGGGACCACCTCCGGCGTTTATGTGCTCTCGGAGCTCCACGGCAATGTGTTCGGTCAGATGATGGGGACCATGACGCCGCAGAAGATGCACGGACTGGTGAACTGGTGGCTGACGGCGATTGTAGTGGTCGGGCTGATTACGACCCTGATTTACTTCTACTTCTCCAAGGAGCACACGGGTCTGCTGGGGGGAACGGCGCGGGTCGGAATCTGGTTTATCATGATTTCTTTCGGCGCCCATTTCGGCTATACGGTCATGGGGCGGGTATCACTACTGATCGGCCGCGTCTATTTCCTTTGGAACGACTGGATCGGCTCGCTCCGTTAGCTGTTCTAGTCCTCCTCGAACAACTCCAGTTGACCTGCCGTCAAACGATCCTCCGCTGCATGAAGGCCATTCCCAGCCCTCAGTTTCTCCAGCGCGACCTTGCCAATGTCATCCCCTAACGCTCCCGTGATGGCCGCGAACAGCGTCATACCCGTCATTCTGTAGTATGTTGCCTTTCCCCGTTCTTCCACGGACAGCAACCTCTTCTTTACCAACCCCTTGAGCGCCGCTGAAAACGCTTGGGGAGTCTTGTAGCCAAACTTGGTGAAGTCCTTCGGTCTGCAACTCTCTTTGTCGTACACAGCCTTGAGTACGCTCACCTGGGATTGCGACAACTCAAGATCCTTGGCCCGATCATGTGCGAGACGGACGAATGCCCGCATTGCCACGTCAGAGGGAATAGCGCTGAGTGAGGGGTTCACCATTATTACGTTCTTGACGACTTCTCCGCAGTTCTTGAGTGTCTCTCTTATCTCATGCATAGAGAAGTAGTGAATCATTTCGATGGCATCATCTGAAAGTGGACAATTGACCGATGGCTGCTTTCGAAAGACTTCAACCCGTCTGTCAATCACCTCTTTGGCCTTTTCAAAAGTGAGAGGAGGAACATTCAGCTCTGTTCCTGACAAATAGTTAGCGACACGAGTCACTTCGGTCTCTATTACGCTTCCAATGCCCTTTCTGCCGATAACTGTCCAGTAAATTCCGGGTATGTCAAAAAGCTCATCGCGAGCCGTGTCGAAGAAGTCCACAATCTTCTCTTTGGACAGGATGTCGAGGTTATTCACCAGTACGAAAATGCCCCGGAAACCTAACTCTTGTTGCGCCGTTTCCACTAACTTGGTCAGGTGGATGCGGGCATTACGAATAACGTTCTGTGCCTTTGTCTCCGCGGTCCGTCCGAAGTCGAAACCGGTGCCGACTACGCTCGCTCCCCCAGAATAGCCTCCGCCCCCGGTTGAAATCATCAGGTCCTGAAAGACCGTCAGAATTTCTCTCACCTGCTCCGGTGGCTCGATCCCCTCAAGTCGGCAATGAAGAGCAATGCTGTGACAAACGCTTGAAATCGTCTCCTGAAAGAAGGCGTCCAAGTCATCAGTCTCTCGAATCTGAATCTTCTGGAAGCACGGAAGAACCCGTGGAAGAGAGAATGCAAACCCTTCTGGGGGTCTCCCGATGTAAGAGAAGTACTGGCAAGCGTTTACAAAAGTTGTCTTGCCTACTCCGATCTCGCCGGTCACCACCTTCAGGGATCGCGAGCCGCTCAGCGTTTCGACCAGATATCGGCTGACCTCATTGTCCCGCCCAACGAACAGCTTGATATCGTCTTCAGTAGGACGTAGCGGTTCAACAAAGAAGATGTCTCTAGTGAATCCTAGATGATCCCAGATCATGGTTCCGCCTTCATCTGAAAAGAAGCAACATTGCCATCTGGCAGTTGCCCTATGACATCGCAAACTGTATACTTAGTATATGTCCAATCTGCTACGTTTGTCAATCCTGTTCCTTATTACCATGAGCCTGGCCGGGTGCGGCTATAATCCGGACACTCCCGTGTATGACACGGCCGGCAACCCGGATGGGTTTCCCATAGCGGCGGTCAAGCTGATCGAGGCAGTGCAGAGCGGTCAACTCAACTCGTTCGAGTCGCTGGTGGGGGCGTTCGGCGACCTGTACACGACCAGCCCGGAGCTGCTCGATGATTACCGCTGGCGCGTGGTGATCGAACGGCTGGGCGTGCAGTTCCGCATCAAGGCGGAGAAGGGGGCCGAGGCAGGGATTGTGGGATATCGGAGCGCCGCCCAGTATTATGATCTGGCCTCGATGGCCCGTCCCAAGGATGAGCGCCTGCAGCAGCGAAAAGAGCTGTTTGCCGGGTGGCTTCAGGCCATCGAGGATTCGATCATCCCGCCCGATTTTGATCCGGTCAAGCAACCGGTCCCAGCTTCGACCGAACTGGCATTGATGAAATATTTCCTCTTGGGTGATTCGCTGCACCGCCGGTTTGCCGAGCAGATGCTCCTGCCGGAGCTCTCGGTGGTGGGCAGCCTGAGCAAGCCGGGGGTCGAGGCCGGGGCCTCGATGTCGGACCGCTGTTTTCTCAAGTTGCTCCGGCTGACCCAGGAGACGCCGCGAGGGAAGATCGGCACATTTACCGAACCGACGATCGATCTGGTCGCGGCCCAGATCCGCCGTCAGGCCGGCGACTGGTATGCGGCGGAGTTGTACTTCCTGCCGCATCAGAAGCTGACGGCGGACTACACGGTGGCGTTCCGGATGTCGGCGCGCGACACGGTCGGTCAGTCCGGTGCGTCGGTCACCGGGCATGACCTGGCGTTCGATTTTCACCCGGTTCTGCCGACCAGCGGCTGGAAAAGCGGGGAGCTGGCCGGTGTCTACCGCAGATTCCGTTACGCCGGCGCGCCGGTGGAGCTGGCGGTCGGGCTGTATGAAACGGCCGCCGACAGCGCCCATTACCTTCGTGTCGGGGAGACCGGCGAGCGGCTGCTGATTCTGCCGGCAACGACCTTCTTGGCGAAGTAGCGCGTCGGCCGACGCGCCGATCCTGAACCAATAGGACTTGTCAGGGCCCCCAAATCTGGGTACCTTGGCGAGCAACACGAGATCAAGTATGAAAGTCATCATCCCCGTAGCCGGAATGGGAAGTCGTCTCCGGCCGCATACCTACACGACGCCCAAGGTGCTGCTGCACGTGGCCGGGCGGCCGATTCTCTCGCATGTCCTGGAACCGATTCTCAAGCTGAACCCTGAGGAAGTGGTGTTCGTAATTGGGTTCCGGGGCGAAGATATCCGCGAGTTCGTGGAAAAAAACTATCAGTTCAAGGCGAGTTTCGTCAGGCAGGAAAACCTGCTCGGTCTGGGATTTGCGGTGAGTCTGGGCATGAATCATATCCAGGACGGACCGGTGCTGGTGGTGCTGGGAGACACGATTGTCGAGTGCGACCTGGAGAAGTTCGTCCGGGCCGGGGAGTATGTGCTCGGGGTACGGCAGGTGGAGGACCCGCAGCGATTCGGCATCGCCGAGATCGAGGATGGCGTGGTGGTCCGTCTGGAAGAGAAGCCGACCGCTCCCAAGACCGACCTGGCGGCGATCGGGCTGTACTATTTCCAGGATTCCCGGCCGCTCAAGATGGCGTTGGACAACCATATGGCCTCGGGTCGCACGACGCACGGCGAGGTGCAGTTCACCGATGCCCTGCAGGCGATGGTGGAGAGCGGGATTCAGTTCCGCCCCTACGAGGTGCAGGAGTGGTTCGACTGCGGAAAGAAAGAGACGATTCTCGAGACAAACCGGCATTTGTTGAAGCGCCTCGGAGCGACCACCCGGGTGGCCGGTTCCACCATTGTCCAGCCGGTCTTCATTGGCGAGGGGGCGGTGGTGCGCCACTGCGTGATCGGCCCGAACGTCTCGCTCTCCGAGGGGGCGATCGTCGAGAACTGCGTCGTTCGGGACACGATTATCGGGCCGCACGCCCGCGTCGACCACGTGGTGCTGGAGAACTCCCTGATCGGTCACCACGTGATCATCCGGGGCTCGGCCCGCACGCTCAATCTGGGTGACTCATCGGAGATGATCGTCACCTGACAGACATGATCTTAGTCAATTTTCACGCATACAAGGAGTACGGCTCATGGCAGGAGGAAATTTCCTCTTCACCTCGGAATCGGTGACCGAGGGGCATCCCGATAAACTGTCCGATCAGATTTCCGACGGCGTCCTGGACGAGGTTCTTCGCCAGGACAAGCATGGCCGCGTGGCGTGCGAAACCTTCGTGACGGTCGGCTTGGTGGTGGTGGGCGGCGAGATCACCACGACCGGCTATGTCGACATCCCGGCGCTGGTGCGCAATATTATCAAAGAGATCGGGTATACCGATCCGAATATGGGATTCACCTACAACGCCTGCGCGATTATCAACACGATCGGGGCGCAGTCGCCCGATATCGCCCAGGGTGTGGATACCGGCGGGGCCGGGGATCAGGGCCTGATGGCCGGGTACGCATGCCGTGAGACCAAAGAGCTGATGCCGATGCCGATCATGCTGGCCCACAAGCTGACCCGCAAGTTGGCCGATGTCCGCAAGAAGAAGGTCCTGGGGTATCTGGGACCGGACGGCAAGTCGCAGGTGACGATCGAATACCGCGACGGCATGCCGGCGCGGGTGGACACGGTGGTGTTATCGTCGCAGCATTCCGAGGAGATTCTGGACCGGACCGGCAAGAAGATCACCACCAAGTCGATGGAAGAGATCATCGAGAAAGTGGCGCTGCCGGTGATTCCGCGCCGCATGATCGACAACAAGACGAAGTTCTATGTCAACCCGACCGGGAAGTTCGTGGTGGGGGGCCCGCAGTCCGATACCGGGATGACCGGGCGGAAGATCATCGTCGACACCTACGGCGGGATGGCCTCGCACGGCGGCGGCGCGTTTTCGGGCAAGGATCCGACCAAGGTGGATCGTTCGGCCAGCTACATGGCGCGGTATATCGCCAAGAACGTGGTGGCGAGCGGTCTGGCGGACAAATGCACGATCCAATTGGCCTACGCGATCGGCGTGGCCAAGCCGGTGTCGATGATGGTGTTTACCGACGGCACGGGCAAGGTGCCGGAGAAGCGGATCGCCCAGTTGATTTACAAGCATTTCGATCTGACACCGCGCGGCATCATCAAGACGCTCAATCTGCTCCGGCCGATCTACCGCCTGACCGCGGCCTACGGCCATTTCGGGCGGACCGAGAAGGAGTTCACCTGGGAACGGACCGACAAGGCCGCCCTGCTGGCGAAAGAGGCGTAGGCTGATGGCACTGAAATACGATATCGCCAATCTCAAGCTGGCGGCCGAGGGAAAGCGGAAGATCGAGTGGGCCGAAAAGAGCATGCCGGTGCTGCGGCTGATCCGCGAGCGGTTCGCCAAAGAAAAGCCGCTCAAAGGAACGACGATCGCCGCCTGCCTGCATGTCACCACCGAGACGGCCAATCTGGTGCGCACGCTGCACGCGGGGGGCGCGACGGTCGCGCTGTGCGCCTCCAACCCGCTCTCTACGCAGGATGAGACCGCCGCCGCCTTGGTGGCGGAGTACAAGCTGCCGGTGTTCGCCCGCAACGGCGAGGACCACAAGACCTACTACAAGCATATTCACCAGTGTCTGGATTTCGCGCCGCAGATCACGATGGATGACGGCGCCGATCTGGTCTCGACGCTCCATACCGAGCGGAAGAAACTCGCTCCGGGCGTCTGGGCCGGAACGGAAGAAACGACCACCGGCGTGATTCGCCTGCAGGCGATGGAGCGGGATAACGCGCTTCTGTTTCCGGTGATTGCGGTGAATGAATCCAAGACCAAGCACTTCTTCGACAACCGCTACGGCACCGGGCAGTCGACGCTCGATGGCGTCATCCGCGCCACCAACATGCTGATCGCCGGCTCGACCGTGGTAATCGCCGGTTACGGCTGGTGCGGACGCGGGGTGGCGGTGCGGGCCAAGGGGCACGGGGCCAATGTGATTGTCACGGAAGTTGATCCGGTCAAGGCGATTGAGGCGGCGATGGATGGGTATCAGGTGATGCCGATGGCTAAAGCGGCGCCGCTGGGGGACCTGTTTATCACGGTGACCGGCGATATCAATGTGATTCGCCTCGAGCATGCCAAGCGGATGAAAGAGGGGGCGGTGATCTGCAACTCCGGTCATTTCAATGTCGAGATCGATCTGGCCTCGATCGCCAAGGCATCCTCCAAGCGCCGCATGGTCCGCCCGCATGTCGAGGAGTTCACGATCAACCGGAAACGGATTCACGTGCTTTCCGAGGGGCGCCTGATCAATCTGGCCGCGGCGGAAGGGCATCCGGCGATGGTGATGGATATGTCGTTCGCCAACCAGGCGCTGGCGGCGGAGTACGTGGTGAAGAACCACGCCAAGCTGCAGCGGAAGGTGTATGTCGTGCCCGAAAAGATCGACGAGGCGATCGCGGCGCTGAAGCTCAAGTCGATGGGGATTTCGATCGACAAGCTGACGCCGGAGCAGAAGAAGTACCTCAGCTCGTGGGAGATGGGGACGTAAGGGGCGCGTCAAGTCGTCGGTGAGTTGCTCACCATCAACTGACTCTGAGTGGACACATCATGCGGCGAGGATCATCTCCTCGCCGTGTCACTTCCGCGCCCTTACCATCAGGATCTGCGGGTACGGCGAGGGGCCGCTCGGCGGGTACCAGTAGCCATCCCCCTTGGGTATCCAGTCCTCGCGCACCGGATAATACCCAAAATCATATTCCCCCAGCTTCTCAATCGTCAGCCCCGCGCCGATCAATGCGTTGATGATGTTCGCAGTCGTGTGCTGCCACTCCACCGATTCTTCCGTCGAGCGATGTTCCCGCACGCAGTAGTCCGGCGAGTTGATCAATCGTTCCGGTTCATGGCTGAAGTAGTTCAGCTTCGTCTCTTCAAAGAGAATGGTCACCGGGTGACCATCGATCAACAAATACGTGCCGCCCGGCTTCAGATAGTGCGCGATCACTTCCGCCAGACGTTTCAGATCGCCGAGCCACAAGAGCGCGCCATAGGATTGATAGATGATATCGAAGCGATCCTCTATCACGCCAATCAAATCCATGATATCGGAGCGGACAAAGCGCGCCTCGAGGCCGGCTTTTGCCTTGAGTTCATTGGCGCGTTCAATTGAGCGATCGGAGATATCGACGCCCGTGACAATCGCCCCCTCGCGCGCCCAGGAAAGCGTGTCGAGCCCGAACTGGCACTGCAGGTGCAGCAGTTTCTTCCCCCGAACATCGGGCAATTCCGCCCGCTCCAGCGGCAGGAGGGACGAGTGCCCCTCGAGAAACTCCTTCACATGATAACGGGGGTGGGTGTAGTGCAGATCGACCGTGGTATTCCACAGGGCGCGGTTCTTTTCGTGGTCGGGATGCGGCATGCTACTTCCTCGCACGGAGCATCAGTACCACGCCAATCAGAAAGAACAGCCCGTTGACGCCCCACACCGACAGCTCCACGGGAATCTTCTCGTTGTATCCGGCCGATTGCATGACCCGGAACAGAATGAAATAAATCAACGCCAGCACCGCCCCCATGGCAAAGGACACCGCGACTCCGGCCCGACGCGGATTGGAAGCAAACGGCAGGCAGATCAGGATCACCACCACTGATGACACCGGGTACGAATACTTGATCCGCAGGTCGATTGACTCCCGCAGGTACGGACCCCCGGCCCGTTTCACCAGGCCGATGTACTGTTTCAGTTCCTCCAACCCCATGTCTTCCGGCTTCCCGAGCCGTCGGACCAGATCCTCCGGCTTATCGACCACATCGGTGATCGTCATGGTGTCGAACCGCTGATAGCTTTCCTGGCCGGAGCTTTCGAAAGTGCGCAGGGTCCCCTGGGTAGCCCGCCACTGGAAATCGATATAATCCAGGCGCTGGGCGGTAGTCAGCCGCTGGAGCTGATTGCCGGCTGTCTGGTACAGTTTGAAGTCCTGCCCGGAGTTCCGTTCGACATCGAAATTGGCCAGCGTATAGAAGTAGCCGGGGCTGATCTGGCGGTAGATGTTTTTCGCCTTGGTGATTCGATCCTTGGACTGCCGCTCGATCGTGAACGCCTTGATCTCCAGCCGCCGATGATTGAGGGGCGGGAAGATATATTCGTTGTAGTAGAAATGGCCGATAGCCAGCAGGATTGCCGCAAACAGGTACGGCAGGGTCACCCGATACAGCGAGAGGCCATTCGCTTTCAGGGCGAGGATTTCGTTCCGTCGCGCCAGTATCGAAACCGAGAACAGGGTCGCCAGCAGCACGAAGACCGGCAGGAACGACTTGATCACCCAGCCGCCGAAGTAGACGTAATACTGCAGGATCTCCCAGAACGGGACGTGGTGGTCGATGAAGTCGCGCAGCTCCTCGACCATGTTGATCACGACGATCGTCAGGCCGATCGCCATGATCACCACGAACAGGGCGCTGAAGAATCCCTTCAGCAGGTACTGATCCAGTTTTTTGAACAACACCATAGAGTCAGTTCAGCTTTCGGAAGAAGGAGAAGACCGGGCGTTCGGACACCACGATATACATGAGATACAATCCGAGCGCGCCGAGCAGGATATTGGCCCCCCACATGGCGATGAAGGGGGAAACGATGCCGCGATCGGCCAAATCCTCGCCGCCGATCAGGAAGGCCCAGTAGATGATGAACAGGGCGATGGAGATACTAATGGCGGTTCCCATGCCACCTTTACGCGAAAGGATGCCGAGCGGCGCCCCGATCACGATAAACACCACGCAGGCGGCCGGGATGGAGTACTTCTTGTAGATCTCGGCCTGGAACTTGTCGACCGTCTTGGCGTGGGCCACCATCTGCTCGCGGCTTCGCGAGACCATCTTGGCCAGCGCGTTGGCGTCCAATTTCGCTCCGAACAGCGCGGCGGAGTCGGTCAGCACCAAATGCTGGCGGAACTCGAATGGCTCGGCCAGCAGGTATTTCACTTTCTCCGACAGACTAGTGTTGATCTTGTCCCGGAACGGCTGGATGAGCGCCTGTGCCTCGCCTACCATCTGCCGCATATTATCGATATTTCGCTCCCGGTCGGTGCGGTAGTCCGAGTCGGAGCGCACCAGCTCGGAGGGGGTCCCGGTGATATTGATCACCTGATTCTGGAAATTCACCTTGCGGTAGTTGTCCGGGTCCTGCGTGTCGAGCGAGTGGACCTCGCCGTTGTACAGTGTGAATTCCATGTTCTTGCCGTTGTCGGTCATCTTCAGGAAACCGTACTCGGCTACGATAATGCGGGGCTTGGTGGGGATCTTGGTCTCCGTGATCCGGACACCATCGACCCGCGAGGTGGCATGATTGATATGGTCGATCAGGATCAGGTAACCGGGGACATCGGTGACAAAAATGCCGGACCGGAAGATGAGCGTGGGGCGCATGGCGGAAATATCGCCCCAGAGCATGCGGGCCCGCTTGTTCAGATCGGGCAGGATTTGATCATTGAACTGCACCATGCCGAAAGCCAGGACCGAGGCGGCCAACAGGAGCGGAATCAGGATGTGCAGCAGATTGACACCGCACGCCTTGATCGCCGTGATCTCCATATCGGAGCTGAGCCGTCCGAACGCCATCAGGGTTGCTACCAGCACGGCCATTGGGACCGACAACGCCAACATCCAGGCCAGATTGACGCCGATCAGCTCGAGCACGACCCAGATAGAGAGGTTCTTGTCAATGACCTGATCGATGATCTTGGGGACATAGTCGATGATCAAAAGAAAGGTGATAGTAAAGAAGGCGAACAGGAACGGGGCGAGATGTTCGCGCAGGATGTAGCGGGCCAGGATTCTCATATCAACATAGCGTTCTTTGACTTATAGTCTTCTACGGCGCATCCGTTCCAGAGTCGACATCGGGGGTTGACCGCCGTGGGGCAATATTGGTATAATCCCAAGGGATGGAAAGTAAGAAAATCAAAGAGTATGTCGTTGATGACCGCGTCGAGGGGTTCTTCGCCGTGCGCCGTCGCGAACTGCGCGAGTTCCAGCGCGGGCAGTTCGTCTCGCTCGAACTGGGGGATAACACGGGTCGAATCAATGGTGTCCTGTGGGATCCGGACCAGTTCGCGCTCACTGATCTGGCCGAGGGGATGGTGGTCAAAGTGCGCGGGACGGTCACCGAATACAACAACAAGCTCCAGATCACAATCATGCGGATCCGTCAGGCGACCGAGGATGAGTACCGTCTGGAGGAAATCCTGCCGCACTCCACTCAGTCGCGCGAAGAGCGGCTGGCGCGCGTGCGGGCGCTGACCGAGAAGATCGAGAACAGTTACATCCGGGCGCTGGCGGATTCCTTCTGGTCCGATGAGACGTTTCTGGACGACTACCTGAAGGCGGCGGCCGGGAAGCTGTGGCATCATGCCTATATCGGCGGGCTGTCCGAGCATTCCTGCAACCTCGGCGAACTGGCGTTGCGGGTGGCGGCGGGGTATGATTTCCTGAACAAGGACTATCTGGTATTTGGCGGGCTGTTTCACGATGCCGGGAAGATCCGGTCGTATTCGGCCGACATGCTGATCGACTTCACCGATGAGGGGCGGCTGGTGGACCATATCGCGATTTGCGACAACTGGATTTGCGAGCGGGCCCATACGATCGAGGGGTTCCCGGACAAGCTTCTGGTCAAGCTGCGGCACATGATTCTCTCGCACCAAGGGGAGCGGGCGTTCGGTTCGCCGGTAGTGCCAATGATGCCGGAGGCGTTTGTGCTGTATTATTGCGACGAGATCGACTCCAAGATGGGGGCGATCGATCGGATTCGCCAGAAGCAGGGGGGAACCGGCTGGTCCGAATTCGTGAAGATGCTGGACCGGTTCCTGTATTTTGGGGAAGAGAAGCTTCCGCCGGACGGGCGGTAGCGGCGGCGGAACGAGGGGGAAAACGGCCTGTCCTGGCCTTCCCGGCCACATTTCCGACATCGGCCTTCGTTGTTGCCATTTTCCCAAATTGGCGTACATTAGAACCCTGCCCGGGGTACCCCACCGCTTGCGGTGGGTCCGGAGGGCGGGTACCCCACTCCTTGCGGTGGGACAGAGGCCTTGACATCATGATTTCGTTGGACCGGAGAGGTGGCCGAGCGGTTGAAGGCGCACGCCTGGAAAGCGTGTGTAGGTAACCCCTACCCAGGGTTCGAATCCCTGCCTCTCCGCCAGATTTCTTAAGCCAAACGTAACTCAATCCTTGACAATAGATTAAGATTCCGTATATTGCCCTCAGATGGTCGTTGTGACCAATTTGTGACCATCGGGAGGCAGTTATGGGAATGATTTACAAGCGAGGAAGAGTCTGGTATCTCGACCTCCGCGTCAATGGCCGGCGTGTCCGCAAACGCGTAGGATCTTCTAAAGATGTCGCTCAGCTCGCTCTCAAGGACGCAGAGATTCAGGCAGCTCGCAATGAGTTCGGCTTTATCAAGAAGGAGATGCCGCTCCAGCGGTTCCTCGCCGAATTCGATGACTTCTCACGTGCCAATCATCGTGTCAGCACCCAGACTCGCTACCGAGCCGTTATAGACCACTTCAAGCGGTTCCTAAGAGAACATCCCAATGTTGTCCTGCTCTCACAGATCAATGCGTCAGTAGTAGACAAGTACAAGGTGTACCGCAGAGACTCTTGGGTGAACCCGAATGGCCAGCCGGTAAACGGCGATGACGACATCACCCAGTATACGCGCAAGGGAGCCAAGGCACACACGATCAATTTCGAGATCGGTGCTCTGAAGACGATCTTAAACCAGGCCATCAAGTGGGGATACCTCAAAGAGAACCCGACCAAGGGGATCACGAAGCTCAAGGTGGAAGACTCCAAACAGCCGCGATTCCTGACCAAGGAAGAATGCCAGCGGTTCCTGGAAGCTTGCTCGCCCGATCTGTACGCCGTTTTCTTCACGTTCCTGAACACCGGCATGCGGAAGGCCGAGCTGGAGAACCTCGAGTGGGCCGATATAAATCTGGGCCAACGGAAGATCAACATCCGGGCCAAGAAGCACTGGCAGCCGAAGACGGGGGAGAGGGTGATCCCGATGAACGATGCGGTCCATGACCTCCTGAAGAAGCTCAAGGGCCGGAACGACCGGGACCTGAAGAGCAAGTACGTGTTTCCTCACGACGATGGCGGCAAGATCCGTTCGAAGCTCCGGGAACAATTGATCCGTATCGCCAAAAACGCCGGCATCGCAGACCTGACCAAGGTCCACACGCTGCGCCACACCTTCGCCAGCCATCTGGTCATGTCTGGTGTCGACCTACCGACGGTCAAGCGCCTGATGGGGCACTCTGACATCGACACGACCATGATCTACGCCCACCTGGCGCCGGACCATCTGGCGGATGCGGTGAATAAGCTACAGGCGTCTTTGGCACTTCCGCCCAAGAACTGATCTGTCATCGGGCTCTCGCACGCCCTGTCGCGCACGGGTGTCACTCCTTAACAGGCCAGGCGCCCCATCATCATCCTGGACGCAGTTGCGCATTCGTCGCCCGACCAGCTATACTTGTCTAAGAAACGCGGCTGTATTCCAGAGGGACTTTATGACAAAGAGCTCAAAATCCCCCCACCTTCGAGACTTGTACTCCTTTGACGGTTTCCTGGCCGATTACTGTGACAGACTTGAGAGAGACACCGACTCGCTAGTTCGCAATCGTGAACACGGGTGCTGGCCTCGCGCAGTGTGGACCTACATCCGGCCAGCAATGGTAATCAAGAGCGATAAATACGTCGTCCCCAAGCGGAATGCCAAGACTATCGGGGTCGACAGCTATGTATTCCTAATTGACTGCACCAGAGACACTGTTGATGTTCTGAATGTCACTATTTCCACATACCGGCTCAATAGTCCAATGTCGGTCGATGAACAGGTTGAGTTTCGGGTTGTCAATGAGATTCGCTTTCTCATCGGTGTCGCCGACAAACTGAGGGGAAGCCAGCGCTTGATTCCAGTTGCGAAAACTCGGAAGGTGGCGAGGGGTTCTGAACGCGTAAACGGTCAATTGTTCGAGTATGTTGAGCCAAGGCCAACCAAGAAGGGTGAACCTCCTGTTACGTATTACCTGGGTGCTCCTGGTGAATTTCTACTGAAGTACCACTGGCTTCAAGTGTCTCCTGATTGTCTTCTGACTCAGAGCTTCCCATTGCCGAAACCAGGAAATCCTGCCAGGGAAGGTCGGCCCTTTCCATATAGCGTGGTGGATCAGGACTACGACCTCCTGGATACTGATGTTGACGACGTAAACAGTCCCGGGCTGCGCGAGGCTGTAGACTTCATTGGCCAAAGTTCCGATGCAACTCTTCTCAGATTCCTTCTCGATCGAGAGATACCAATTCTCCTTTCAATCCTCCGTCAAGATTTCGATCGCCTCCCAGACACTTACCTGGCCTACCTGAATTCGGTGACTGCGAAATTGAGAGACATCGTCCGCACTTTCCCCGATGCTGTGAATCTCTTTGCAGCCGCGTTTTTTGAGGGGTTCCGAGTTGGACTGGCTGAGGACGGAAAGGCAGGCGAGTGCCAGTACTGCCACAACCTGTTCAGATTCGACTCACGGTATCCTAACAAGAAGTACTGCTCGCGACGCATAGAAGGAAGCGATTGCGGCAAGAGAGCTAGGAACCGCTCATCCTACGAACGTCATAGCGACAAGAGACGGAATTACTATAGGGAAGAGATGAGAAAGACTCGCGCTCGCTACCACGAAGTCTTCAGTCACTCAAGCAGCAGGCACCATCCAAGACCTACTGAAACGGATCACACCGACGAATAGTTTTAGCAGAATTGTCAATGCTTGAATCGGCGTTATCTTTTGGTCATGAAAACGACCTCTCACGACCACGGTACGCCCTCATCGGCCGCGCGGATCCTTCAGGAATCCGCCCCCTCATTCGTTAGCGTCAGGTTCGAGACTGACGCACCTGTTGGAGAGTTGGCAGTCTGGGCGCCGCAACGCCGCCAAATACTGCTGTCTCGCGTGGCTACTGAGCACCCATTGCTGAACAGTTGCGCATTTGCAGAGGGGAGGCGCTAAGTGAAACTCGATTTTCGGGTCGACGCGCATTGGCGGGACGACCCCAAGTCCCAGCATCTCTTTGAAACGCTTGGGCCTGACGGAGTGATCGCGTTGTTCACCCTCTGGGGGTTCGCACGGGTACAGCGAACAAGAGGTGTCCTCCATGGCATGAAAGCTCCGGACATCGCCAAAGCCGCCCGGTTTGAGGGGAACGCCCTTCACTTCATCCGTGCGCTCAAATCGACTGGCTTCCTCGATAGTGTAGAAGGTCAATATGAGCTCCACGAGTGGGAAAAGCACCAACCGTACTCCTACCATAGTGAAGACCGTTCAGATGCCGCGAGCCGTGCTTCAGCTCAGCGATGGGGAAAGCGCTGCAAGGAGTTAAGTGATGCTCCTCCTCCTATTCCTAATCCCAACCCTAAACCCTCTCCTTCTCCGGTTCCTACCCACAATCTCGATTCGTCAAATTGCAGTGACCTCTCGGTCTTCCAAGAGCAGGAGACAGCTCCACACACGACCGATCGCCTGTTTGGCACAGCTGTCAAGAAGGCAGTATGCCCCAGGTCAATAGGCGAAACTCTGGACGAGTTGATCGGGAGTTTGGAATGCAAGTCTCCCCGTACGGAATTCGAGGAGAAAGAGTTGGATGGGCTAAAGAACAGACGCAATCGCAGCCAGCAGGAGAACAAGACGAACGAGGTTGGACGAGAGAGCGGCTCACAGGGCAGCCTAGAGGAAAATGGACACTCTCTTAACTTCTGACCAGATCGCCGAAAAGCTCGGCGTAAAGGTCTCAACTATTTACCAATGGACCCACAGAAGGTATATTCCTCATGTGAAGATGGGGCGCCTTGTTAGATTCAATGTGGCAGAGATCGAGAAATGGTTGGCCAGAAAGTCGGTGACCGGGAGAGCGTCAAGGCGGCTGGATACACAGGGATTCGGCCTATGAAGCCGGTGCCATCATCGGGGAATGAAGGTGATGTCGGGATCGAATTCGCTGAACCGCCTCATCTCTCTGCAGAATTGGATAGACGCCTGGATGCAGAAATCCTCGTCCGGCATTCGCCTCTGTTTCTCCAAACAGATGCGGAACCGCGCGACTACTTGGTCAAAGAAATCCCGTGTGATTATAATTCGATCTCTTGGCGGGCAGATGCGCTCCTCCAACTTCCTGAGCCTGGACTTCACAGACATTCCCTTCACGCTGCCCCCATATCCTAGATTGTGCCCCAAACGAGTTTCTGTTGTCGCGCGGGCCGCCGCGCTGGCCATAGCTCGTGTGTTGCTCTGATCGCTCATAAAGCAATAACGCTAGCTCCAATCTCGCAGTACAGACAAGGAGTATGCCAAAATGGTACCTCTGTCTTGTATTGTAACATCCACAATTCTCTACCCCGTGGCGGGTGCTCCCACCAGCGTAGCCCGCGTGAAATGCCACTGTCCTGATGCCATTTCCGGTTTGTCAGGCGGATGCGCGAAAGGAGCCAACACTGCCTTCATCCGATCTCAGGACCAGCTCTTCCAGAGCAAGAAGTCGCTTTTCGAGGTCCCCCTGCACCGTCGCTCGAAGCAGGATGCCAGCCAGATACCCGATAGCCTGGGCGATCTTGGAGTCGATCTCACCCCTTCGAACCTGGTTGATAGTCAGGCTGAGCAGGTCAACCACTTCTTCAGCTGTCTTTGCCGAGATATCCGGCGTCTCCGGCGGCAGGGTGTGTGGTCTTCCCATCTTTCCGCCCCGACTTTGTGCCTCTGTCCTTTCGGCCAATCTGCTAGGGTCATGAAAGAAGCAGAACTGCGACCCCCGAATCCGCTGGGCTCCGCACCTGGCACCGTCCTCCTTGACGAACTCACACGACCCCGTGAACTTCTGCACAGCCATTACTCAACATACCCCCATGCCAAATGGTTACATCTTCAGGTGGAAGTACTGCACAAATGAGCAGTTTGTCAAGTCCAAACTCCACGTGACATTCCCATTATTGACACGCCAGAGAGCACCGTATATCTTCCTCTCACAGGCCAGGTCTTGCGATCTCGATAGGAGGGACATTTTGTCACGTATTTGCGTCCGTTCCAGTTGGTCGACGTGCGGAGCCAGGTACTACTGTCCTGAAATGGGGAAGCGTTGAGCCAGAAAATTCCGACTATCGTCGACAATAGAGGGGAGAACACACTCCTTTCTGCTCTGTCAAGACTGCTTGCTGTCACCAAATCCCTGGACATCGCCACGGGCACCTTTGAGGTCGGTTCCTTGCTGGCTCTTGATTCCACGTGGCAAGGAGTGGACCAGATTCGGGTCGTCATGGGGGACGAGACAACCAAGCGAACGAAGAACGAGTTGGTTCTTGCTCTCCGCAAAGACAGCGACAGAAGCATTGAAGAGGCCAAGGAGAAGAATGACGCACTGTCCGGCCTGTCGGCTGTCCGCGACGGATTAACCTCCAAGAAGATTCTGGTCAGGGCCTACCCCAAAGCGAAGTTCCATGCCAAGTGCTACCTCATGGACACTCGCGACCAAAGTCTGGTCGACTTTGCAGTCGTCGGCAGCTCCAACTTCACGCGCCCCGGCCTTACTCAGAACCTGGAATTGAACCTCGTTTCATCGGACCAGTCCCATATTCAGAATCTTAAAGACTGGTATGATGAGATTTGGCAGGAATCTGAGACGGTTAATGCTGAGATCCTAAGCGTCATAGAGCCGCATTTGCGGGAGTATTCCCCGTTCACTGCTTATGCACGGGCTCTGTGCGAGTACTTTGCTGGCCGAGAAACGATGGAGGACGAGTGGGAGGAGAAGGAGTCGGTCATCTATCGGCTGCTTTCCCAGTACCAGAAGGATGGCTATCACAGGGCGCTCCAGATTGCCGACAAGTGGGAAGGCGCGCTCATATGCGACGGCGTCGGCCTTGGCAAGACGTTCATTGGCCTGATGCTCATCGAACGGTTCATGCGGGACAAGAAGAGAGTGCTTCTGATCGTGCCGAAGTCCGCTCAGAAGAGCGTGTGGGAGCGAGATATTGACAGGTACCTGAAGCCGCATTACCGCGGCGTCTGGAGATCTCTGCTCCGCATCGCCAGGCACACGGACTTTGGCAGACAAGGCACGATCGATGAGGAGACGATGGGAGAATATCGCGATCTCACGGATATGGTTCTCATCGATGAGGCACACCACTTCCGCAATCCCAATGCCAACCGAGGTCGCCTCTTGTTCGACATTGCCGCAAACAAGAAGCTGTTTATGCTTACCGCAACTCCCGTCAACAACAGCCTGGATGATCTGTATCACCTGATCAACTACTTCGCACAGAACCGGCCGGATCATTTTTCGAGGATTCGTATCAACCACTTACGGCGTTATTTCCTCGACCAGGAGAAACGGCTGGCAGCAGCACACCCTGATGCCGAGGTCGTGAGCGAGGTCGAAGACAGCGACTTCCTTCGAACTGACGAGCTGCTCAAGAGCGTTCTGATCCAGAGAAGCCGTAAATACGTCCGGGACTCCGAGCCGCAGAACAACCACATGCCGCTGTTTCCCGAACGCCAGAAGCCCAGAGTAGTGGAGTACTCCCTCAAGGAGGTTTATGCCTCTGTATATGCCGAGGTCAAGGATGCCTTCGACAAGCGCCAGCCGCTCCTCAGTCTGGCCATCTACAATACCTCGGGATATGCATTCACGCCCGACGAGACCAAGGCCAATACCCAGAAGCAGGTTGTGGCGCTTATTCGCGTCCTGTTGCTAAAACGTCTGGAGAGCTCGTTCAAGGCTTTCGAGGCGAGTCTCGAGGATTTGCTTTTCAAGATGGCGCAGTTTCTCAAGGTCGTCGATCCCGACCGGTTTATCGCCTGGGACAATACCAACAAGCGTTGGTGGAAGATCGTACAGGACCACATCAATGAGCGGTTCGAGCGCGAAGAAGAGGAGTCGGAAGAAGAGAACGACGTTCCGGAGTTTCTTGCCGACTTTCGTCCCGAAGACCACGACGTGGAAAAGCTCCTGCGCGATGTGCAGGAAGATATGCGGTTGGTCACCGACTTCCTGAGCAAGCTCTACCGCCGGTTCTATGTTGGGGACAAGGAAGGCGTGACCGAGGACCCGGAGAAGGATGACAAACTCCAGCAGCTTCTGGGCTTACTGAAGTCGGATAAACTGGTCAAAGGGCGCAAGGTGCTCATCTTCAGCGAATTCCGCGCCACCGCCAGGTATCTTGCCGAGCAACTCCGTGATGCCGGAATAGCCGATGTTGAACAGGTGGACAGCGGCCGCAACGTGGATAACCGCGAGGAGATCATCAAGCGCTTCGCTCCCTACTACAACTGCTTCCGCGACGAAAAGGACCTTTTGGGCGAGACTGAGCTATCCCTCATGCGCAAACGGCCGATCGACGTGCTGATCTCCACAGACGTCCTCTCCGAAGGCCTCAACCTGCAGGACTGCTCGCTGATCATAAACTATGACCTCCACTGGAATCCGGTGCGGCTCATGCAGCGTATCGGTCGTGTCGACCGCCGCCTGAATCCGGAAATTGAGGTTGCGCTGAAGCGCCCGGCCGATCTGGACGGAAAGATTTACTTCTGGAATTTCCTTCCTCCTCGCGAGTTAGAGGACTTGCTTCACCTCAAGAAGACGCTCGACGGCAAGATTCTGAGGATCAATCGCACGCTCGGTATCGAAAGCCCGCTGCTCACGCCGGACGATGAAGGGATGGCGCTGAAGCTGTTCAATGAGCGGTATGAAGGCCGTGAGACCATAGAAGAGCTTATGAGCATCGAGCGCCGCCATATCGAAGAAAACCACCGGGAGCTTTGGGCCACCCTCCGTGACCTGCCGCTTCGCCTCTTCTCCGGTAAGGCGGTTGGGGATGGGTTCGCGCCGATTGTGAACCGCAAAGGGGAGTCCGTGTCGCATTTGGCGGCTCACCCACAGAAGGGTCTCTTCTGTTGCTACCGCATGCCAGTCGTGCTTGGAGAGGCACCGAAGAACCTATTCGAGCAGAAATTCGAATCGACTAAGCAGCATCCGGATCGAACTGGTGAAGTCCGCTGGTATTTCGTTGATGCCGAGACCGGGAAAGTGTCCGAGGACATGTCGCTGGCATGGACGGCCATACGGTGCACAGCCGAAACGAAGCGCAGAGTCACTAAGGGAGTCACCGGCCTGGCAGAGGCCCGCAAGGCGGTTGAGAAGCACATTAAGAACACATACCTACGGGATGTCCAGGCAGCGGTCGATTCCAAGCCGGTCCTGCTCGCCTGGATGGAGATTGACTGAGGAGGGAGCCCGTGACGCCGGACATCACCGAACGCCTTCGCGCTATCAAAACCCTGCCTTCGCTCATCGCATATCTCAGAGACGAACTCGACTGGCCGATAAGCCAGGACATGGTCGAGGACGATCTGACCTTCGAGTACAAACCGGAGGAACTCGGATTCACCCGCGAGAATGCGGTTGGCATAAAAGAGATCAAGCAACTGAGACCTATGAAAGCGGGCCAACCGTGGGGTATCTTCTGGGTTAACTTCGAAAAGAAGCGGCTGCCGGTCGTCATGCTGCGTCGAATCCTCGGCAATCTCGTGGTGAAAAGGCACGGCTCTGCAGGAAAGCCCTCGCAGCCGGCCTGGCAGCTAAACGATCTCCTGTTCATCTCTGCCTATGGCGAGGAAGCGGATCGCTCGATCACCTTCGCCCATTTTGCCAAGGACGCCGCAAGCCCGGGTGATCTTCCGGTTCTTCGCGTACTTGGATGGGACGGGGGTGACACGGTTCTGCACTTGGCCGATGCCCACCGGACACTCGCTCTGAAACTCCACTGGCCTCCTGACCCTGATAACCTGGCAGGATGGCGGGATCAATGGTCGGGCGCCTTCACACTCCGGCACCGGGAGGTAATCAGCACTACCAAGGAGCTTGTGGAGGAACTTGCCAAGCTGGCAACATCGATCCGCAAGCGGGCGGAGACCATTCTGACGAGAGAGACAGAGCGAGGCCCGATGCGTCGGCTCTATGCCGCTTTCCGAACGGCGCTCATTCACGATCTCTCCGAGCCGGACTTTGCCGATGTCATCGCGCAGACGATCACCTACGGTCTGCTTGCCGCCAAGTTCTCGCGTCCAGCGGGCATCTCGGTCGACAATTTGGTGGACATGATTCCCCCCACGAATCCGTTCCTTCGTGAATTGCTTGGGGAGTTCCTGTCCATCGCCGGGCGAAAGAGAGGCGCGTTCGATTTCGACGAACTTGGCATTCAGGACGTCGTGATACTTCTGAATCAGGCGCAAACTGAGGCCGTCAAAGCGGATTTCGGTAACCGGACGCGCAACGAGGATCCGGTTATTCACTTCTACGAGCACTTTCTGGCCGCGTACGACAAGAAGAAGAAGGTGCAGCGAGGAGTGTTCTATACGCCGCAGCCGGTTGTGTCGTACATCGTTCGGAGCGTGCACGAGCTTCTGCAGACTGAGTTTGGTCTCGCGGATGGTCTTGCGGACACGACCACTTGGGGTGAAATGGCCGATCGCTGCAAAGGCCTAAAGATCCCCGACGGCGCCCAGCAGAGTGATCCTTTCGTCTGCATCCTTGACCCCGCCACTGGGACGGCGACTTTCCTCGTCGAAGCCATCGAAGTAATCTTCACGCATCTGCAGGTGAAGTGGACCGCCGAGGGGAAGAGCGAGAAAGAGATCAGCTCGGCGTGGAACGAGTATGTCCCCAAGTACCTTCTGCCTCGGCTGTATGGCTATGAACTGATGATGGCCCCATACAGCATCGCTCACATGAAGCTCTGGCTGAAGTTGTCCGAGATCAACACGCGCCTGGGCCAGCCGGGATATGAGGCCAGGTTCGAGGGCCGGGCGCACATTTATCTGACCAACTCGCTGGAGCCGGCCAACAACGATGAGCAGGGCGTGCTGGAGGGCATCTTCCCGGCGCTGGCGCATGAAGCGGCGGCCGTGAATCGGGTCAAGAAGGGCAGAAGATTCACCGTTATCATGGGGAATCCGCCGTATTCTGCTCGGTCGTATAATCTGACAGCAGAGGCCCGGGCATTGGTCGAACCGTACAAATACATCAATGGAAATCGGATAGTCGAAAAGGGCGCTCTGCAACTAGAGAAAAACTTGAACGATGATTACGTCAAGTTCATCCGATTCGCCCAGATATGTGCGAATATGGCTACTGGCATCGCAGGTATGATTACCAATCATTCCTTTCTGGAGAATCCTACGCTGCGCGGAATGCGGTGGTCACTACTGCAGACCTTTCCAAAAATGGATTTGCTGGACTTGGGAGGAAACATCGCAAGGAAACTTCAAGCCAAAGATGGCGCGCCTGATGAGAATGTCTTCGACATCGGTCAGGGGGTAGCGATTTCATTACTCGCCGCCACCGGCAAGCGGAAGGCATGTCAAGATATTCGATGCGGTGCGCTTCTGGGTTCCCGGCAGATGAAGTATGACTGGCTTGAACACCACTCGCAGCACAACGCCGGTTTGGAAGTTGCAGAGCCAGCACCAGAGCTCTATCTGTATAGGCGCGAGGACGTTGCTTTAAGGAAGGAGTATGACCAATACGTAACGGTGTCCGCGTTCTTCCCACTCAATTCCACAGGAGTGAAGACACATCGAGATGGGTTTTGCATCGACTTTGATGAAACCAAACTCCGGAAACGCATTAACGACTTAGTGTCGGAGTCGCATTCAGACCATGAACTCCGCGACTTATATGGAATACCAGACACCTATGGCTGGGCGCTTTCTACATGCCGCAAACGGTTGCGCCAAGATGCAGCGAGAAACAGTCACTACACAAGCATATTGTATCGACCGTTTGATTGGAGACCAATTTACTTCAGCCCAGACGTAATCGAACTCGCTCGCATGGAGGTCAGCCAACACTTCTTGGGCGAGCGGAACATTGGGCTGATATTCATGCGTCAAGTTGCGAGCGATGAGCCTTACAGCCATTTCGGGGTTACCCGCCATCCTGTCGACAATCGCGCCTTTTACAGCAACCGTGGAACTATGAGTTTCGCGCCGCTTTACCTCTTCGGTGTGGGTGAGGGGGATATGTTTTCAACCGGTGGACAGCCCGCAACCGGGCTGAATGTTGATCCCCGCTATGTCCAACTATTGCAGAGGGGTCTCAAGGTACAACTTGCTACCGAGAGTAAGTTGTCGGTGGGGCATATTGCGCCCGAAGACATCTTCCACTACATCTACGCAGTCTTCCACAGCCCGACCTATCGCACTCGGTATGCCGAGTTCCTGAAGATCGACTTCCCGCGCCTGCCGCTGACCTCCAGCATTGACCTGTTTCGCGCTCTTGCAACGCTCGGCGGCGAACTTGTGGCGCTGCACTTGATGGAGTCACCGAAGTTGTCGCAGCACATCACCGATTGGATCGGAAGCAGTGGGGCTGTAATTGAAAAGGTAACCTACTCGGACGAGATGGTCTGGATTGACAAAGCTAAGTCGAAGGGTTTCGAAGGCGTTCCAGAGCCCGCCTGGAGCTTCCACATAGGCGGCTACCAGGTCTGCGAGAAGTGGCTCAAGGACCGCAAAGGCCGCATGCTGTCGGGAGAGGACATCGAACACTATCACAAGATTGTCGTCGCCCTGAGCGAGACCATCCGCATCATGGCCGAGATCGATCAGGTAATTGACCGGCACGGCGGCTGGCCCGGAGCGTTCACGAAATAGCGAGGACAGATGACTATCGGAGTATCGGGGCTTGCTCCTGTAATCGATGACAAAACGCGCGTTCTGATCCTTGGATCGATGCCGGGAGAGGAATCGCGTCTGAGGCAACAGTATTACGCGCGCGCCAATAACGACTTCTGGAAAATCGTTGGGGAGTGTCTCGGAGTAACGTTACACGGGCTGGCCTACGAACGAAAGACCGCGCTCCTTCTCGCCCACGGTGTCGGGCTGTGGGACGTGTACCAGCATTGTGATCGCACCGGCAGCGCCGATTCAACCATCGCCAATGCTGCGCTGAACGACTTCGCTGGGCTGAGGCGGGAGTACCCCTCGGTAAGATGGCTGCTCCTGAACGGCAAGGAGGCCGCCAGTCAGGACAGGGTACTGCGCGCACTGGGGTTTGAGGTGGTGGCGTTACCGTCCACCAGCGGTGCCAACCGCCGCGACATGACCGGCCGATTGAACCAGTGGCGTGCCGCCCTGCAAAAGGCCACACTCGGCAAAGAGAGGAGCAGTTGATGACAAAGGATCCCGAAGCCATAGGCCGAGTCGAGACCCTGCCTATTCGCGTTGCATTTCCGAAGGAATCACAGCATTTCACGAGATGGTTGGAGTCTCATATCGACGCCCTCTCCGAGCGGCTCGGCATGGCGCTCACGGTCGTCCAGCGCGAGAAGGCGGTCGGCGACTTCAACGTCGACCTCCTCTGCGAGGACTCAGATCAGCGCCCGGTGATCATCGAGAATCAGCTTGAACGGACCGATCACGATCACCTCGGCAAGCTCCTGACGTACCTCGTGAGCCTTTCGGGTGTCCAGACCATTTGGCAACATGCACCTGATAAGTCAACCGCAAGCGAGTATCTGACAGCACTGGCAGAGCGGTTAACGGAAGTCGAGATGGTTAAGAGCTTCGGCACTACGGTCAACCAAATGGATGTGAAGGAGGTGTGCATTTGAATCGTTCTCGATGGAAAACGGCACTTTTCTACGGATTGCTAACCCTTGCATGGCCGCTAGGAGCAGGCGAGAGCCGAGGGGGGACGGTTGAATTCGATACTACTTCTATCGCAGACACGCACGACAAACGACAATTCGATTGGCTGCGTGCCAAAGTCCAAGGATATGAGACCGTAGGGAAAGGAACTGGGTTTAGTCGCATCGAGGCCTTAGTCGATGCGTTCTCTTCGCTCTCGGAACGCCTGGATACATACTATCGAACCTCCACCAACCTGAAGACGACCAAGCCGGGTGAAGAGGACAACAAGGACACTCTGCAAACCATCGCGCTGTCGTCTCGACGCTGCTTCTTGGGATCCTTGGGCTGTCGGACTGTCATGAGGTTGTCTCATGATAGTGTGCGTGATGCTTTCTCCTCAAGAAAGATACTGGAACTGTGCCGAGATTCGGCCATTTGCGAGATAGTACTGACTTTTGAAGAGGCGCCTGACACGAGCTCGTGCCGTCTCTCCTACCGCGGGCCGCGACTGAGACTGCAGGAAATCCTGAACGAGCTTGCTCGACATGATATCGAGGTTGACTTCTTGTGGCAGTCTGATCTCTGGGCTGCCCGCATGCGCGTCAGTGATACCGCAGTTGTCACGTTTAACAGCAATCTGAGTACTTCTCCAGGTAGTTGCTGGTCGGCGTGGTGTCGTGCTGCGACTGATAAGGTCTTAGAAGACCTGGAAGAAGTGATATCGAAATACGAGACTTCAGGAAGGTCCGGCAAATAGAGTCGTGCAATAGTGCGGCGCAGGTTATTGCGTGCACGCACAGGAGAATTCGCGGCTGTACCAGCAATTGCCTGCGGCTAACGGTTGTCCCCGCAATGCTGTGGTCCGCGTACTTCATGGAGGGGGGTTCTGCCAGCGTACGCAACATTTCGCTTGCAATGTGCGGGACATGTATATATCCTCATACAAGACTAATTGCTACACATTGTCCGGCTGCATCGCCCGTGGTGGTTCAATTAGGCTCAATGGGCGTGCATCCTGGAGAGGGACCGAGGAGATGCGACCGATCAAAGGGTGGCTAGTTTCCGCGATCAGCGTCATACTTTCCATTTTTCTGACTCTCAATAGCGAAGGTCGAGCTGAGGAGAAGTGGCTCACGGGAGTGGGCACGGCCGCTATTGCCGGTAGCGTCGGCCCGGAAACGGCGCGCCAGTTAGCTATCGCCGAGGCCCGAAACGCTGTTGTGTCGCAGCAGATGCGCGATGTGTTCGGAACCGACCTCTTACTGAAAACAGATAGTGGCGCGACGGTAGCCGAGTTCTATCAGAAGCGCATTTCATCCAGGGTCTATGGTCGAATCCTCGAGGAGTCTGTCACGTGCGACTCAATAAGCACGGTGATCAATCGCGATGGCAGGCAGTCGTTCATCCAGTGGATCTGCCTTCGCGCCAAGGTGTTCATGGAGGAATCGAAAGGCCCCTCTCGGTACGAACCGACAGTGCGCCTTGATCGACAATCCTATGAAGCCGGTGACCACATGACAATCGAGGTCTTCGTAAAGGAATCCAGTTACCTGCACATCTTCAGTGTCGCAGCTGATGGTACGACCACGGTATTGTACCCACGCTCGGTACGTGATACAGTCCGCATCGATGGGGGAAGTCGGTTCACCTTCCCAAACGGGGGAGGAATCCTTGCAGTGTGGAATAGCCCGGGTCGGGACGTGGACATGGAAGAGATCCGAGTGGTAGCTACCAAACGACCACTTCGGTTCGCACCCAATGAGATAGACTCCGTGCAGTCACGTCCTGGATTCGCTCCGCTGCCGATTACCAAGAGCGTCAATCTAGAGTATCAGTTGATTCAGTTGCCGTTCGAAGATCGTGGAGAGGCGTTCGTGTCATATACCATCAAGGCAAAGAGTCAGACGTCACGATAGGACGTTGGTTTCAATTTGAGATTTCGACGAGGCTTGTAGGAGGCAAAGCGAGAATATGAGCAATAGTCCATTGTGTCTAAAGCACGTGATTGTGGCGGTACTTGTCGCGCTGGCGAGTCTGAGCACTTTCACAATCGATGTCAATGCTGCGGACGAGTTGGTAGGTACGGTGACATCATATGAGAACGGCGAGATAATCTGCCAGATCAATGACTACTCGGCGAAGGTTCGGGTGAAAGAGCGATTGGAGGTCGTTGACTATAATGGCAAGAATGTCGCTACGCTCAGTGTGAAGAGCATTGGCCCGAAGGAGATTATCTGCAAAAAGGAGCGCGGCTCCGGCGATATCCGGCCTGGATTCAACGTGCGTAAACGCCGCCCTCTCAACTGGGCGCTCACTTTTGAGGGGATAAGCTTCCCGGTCGATGTGGTAGCCAACGAGGAATATGCCACGTTGACCAGTACCGAACCTGCAAAATCGGTTGCGAAAGGCAGGTCGTTCGTCTTCGGAGCAATCTTCCGTTTCAAGAAGGACATGATGATTCCAGGTATTGGCCCGGTTCACAATATGCCTCCAATTCAAGTGCAGCTGACCACCGCTTATATCGACTTTGGCGCCTTCAGCGCCTGGGAGATTGCCAACCTTGGACCGGCCCTGCGTCTGGAGTTTGTGCCTGAACGGTTCCGACTGGAATTGGGCGGTGGCGGTGGACTTGTTGCGCCAATCGACAACATAGACTGGGCGCGCTCGCCTGGCTCCTATGCTGACAGTCTGAGCGACAACCGGGGTGCGGCAGCTTATTCGTCGTTTTTCCTTAGCTATCGTGGCTGGATTGGTCTCCACTACCAGGTGACGCGCGAATTGGGCCTCTTTGTCCGTGGCACCTACTACAAGTTTTCTAACGGCGGAACGCTGTACGACACTCGAGCTCCGTCCGGAGCTGAGGGAGATGCGCGGCGCCCATACTATGTGTCGGAGAGTTGGCTCGAAAAGCGGATCACCACTGACGGTGGAATCGGAATTCAGACGGGAATACAATACTGGTTCAAGCTGAAATGAACGCGAGGGTCGCGAAGGGATAGTTGGTGTGGTAACGCTGTTAAGGACGAGCCGGCGCTTGGACCATACCCCAATCGCCTTTCATCGGCGGCGGCTCCTGAATCTCGGGTAGCGGTGTTATGAAGATGCAGTACTTGCTTCGCCGAACAGTTAATTGTGCCGCGTGGCGCACGCTCTTTCTCTTGTTCTGTGTCATGTCTTTGGGAATGAGATCACACGGACAGTCCTCACAGGATCGACGAGAGTTTCCGGCTAATCTCGACTGTGGGGACCAAGTTTCTGCAGTTGTCTGGTCACTCGATGACCGCATCGTCTACTGCGGTTGTGGGAGCAAAATCGTTCGCTGGGACCCGTGGCGCACTACGCATAGCCCCGTGAACACGGAGGGGCACTCCGGCAACGTGCGTTCGTTGGAAATCAGTCTCGACGGTTCAATCCTGGCCTCGGCCGGGTGGGACGGCTTTGCGCGAAACTGGCAGCTGGACGGTGACGGTTCACTGGCGCACAACGCCTATTACAGCCTCAACTCCAAATACGGCGAAGCGGTCGCAATTAATCCTACCGCAACGATGGTTGCCGCCGGGGATTGCGCCGGCATGGTGTTCGTTTTCGAGATCGCCTCCGGTTTGTTTAAGTGGGGGGGAAAAGCTCATGACAAGTGCGTCAACGCCGTTGCCTTTGACCCCAGCGGCCGTTTTGTTCTGTCCGGAGGGGACGATGGCAAACTGAAGTGCTTCGACGTGCAGTCGGGGAAGAAGCTTGGCGAAAAGGGGACTGGAGTCGGTGGCATTACCGATATGGAGTTTACTCAGCTTGGGGATCGCCTCTTTGCGAGCGGAAAAAACGGCAAGGTGGCCGAGGTGAGCTTTCCAAAACTGGAGGTTCTCCACGAGTTCCAAGACCACGAACGTTCGGTCAATCGGCTGTCGCTTTCGCACGATGGCCGATTCCTTCTCTCGGCTGGCAGCGACACGAAGATCCAGGTCCGGGACCTGAAGGCAAACCGAGTAGTTGGGACCGTCACGGGTGTCACAGGCGAACGCCTCACGGCCCTGGCTCTAAGTCACGACGGCCGCTGGCTAGTGTATGGCGGATCGGGCCGTATCCTGTCTTTCTATAACATGCTGGCACTCGAAGGATATGCTGCTGCGAATTTGGCCGCGTGTTCATTGTTCACGGTCGTCTCGTTCGTCGATACTGCGACGTTTGATCCCAACCGCATTCTCGACGGCGCAGAAAGTGAGGGATTCATCGAGACCACGACCCGCAATGCCGGCCAGGGACCTGCCTTTGGTGTGCGTTTGGAACTCACCTGCGACAATGCCGATATCACGCTCGAGACTACCAGCCGCGAGTTGGGGACCATGCTCCCCGGTGCGGAAGAAACCATCCGATGGCCGTTGCGGGTGTCTTCGGAGGCGAAGACCGGACCGGCGAGCTTCCTCGTTGCTACCAGGGAGCGGCAGATGCGGGACGGTGTCTCCGTGAGACTTCAGGCTAGTGTGGCCGCCCTCAAGTCACCGCGGTTCGAGCTTGTCCGAGATGAATGGAACGATGGTATGGTGGGCTCGGCGCGAGGAAACAACAATGGCGTGCCCGAGAACGGTGAGAGAGTTGTGCTCTCAGTGTTTGTCCGCAACAACGGAATCGGACGCGGTCGGGGCGTCCAGGTTGAGTTAACCGGCTTGGAGGAGTCTGGTGCCGCACTACTTTCCGGGAAAGCAGTGTCGCTCACCAGTATGGCTCCCGGCGAGACGAAGTCCGCTGAGTTTGTCCTCGAATTGCCCAAGCAGTTCGACCAGTCAGCGTTGACCTATGGGTTGGCGGTAACCGATCAGCGAGGAGTTGCCTCCTTGATCCTGTCGAACCAAGAAAAGAAGGTCAATGTGAACCGGCCGATTCTCACTGTGGTTGTCGATGCGCCGCCGTCGGTCGCCAATGGTGACTCAATGGTTGTGTTGTTGTCGGTCCGCAATGACGGGACGTTACAGGCAACTGATGTGGCCGCCCGACCGACCAGTTGCCCGGGCGTGACCTTTCTCGACAGTCAAATTCGGATTGGGAAGATAGATCCCCGTGCGACAAGTCCGGTGCACAAAGCGATTGCGGTGGTTGCGCGCGACTTTGTGGGCGCCGAGGTGCCGATCCGCATAGAAGTCACTCAGGGCGACAATTTCCCAAAAACTGAGACAGTAACGAGGACGACAGTTTCCAGTCGAAAGCCCGACCTGCAAATCTCGCTGGCTCGGGCCGATGGCATAACAGAAAAACGATTCTCATTCGGTGATACGCTCACGCTGCTGCTGACCGTAGCCAACAAAGGAGAACTTGGCGCCGAAGGAGTTGCCGCTGTCATCGAGGCGGATCGGCCAAATGTCCATTTCGAGAACTCAATGCAGCAGCTTGGGAGTATCCCGGCTGGCGTGCAGTTACCCCCCTTGCTCATTCCCGTATCCGTCGACCGCACTGGTACGCCGGGCCCAGCGCGCGTCAGCGTGAGACTGACGCAGACCGCCTTTGCTTCGATCTCCGAGGAGTTCCATTACGAAGTTAGTGCAGCGTCTCCGGCGTTGGAGGTCAGTATCAAACGGGTCGATGGACAGCAGTCATTCACGCAAGGTGAGCGGAGTTCAGTGAGCCTGGTGATTTACAACAAGGGATCGCTGGATGCTCGAGAGGTCGCTGTCGACTGTGCGGTGGACCGTCCGGACATCAATTTCGCCATGAAACCTCAGAGTATCAGCCGAATCCCGGCTGGCGGAGCATCGGCTGAACTGAAAATGCCTCTCTTTGTGCCGGCCGGAGCCGAGGCTGGCCCCTTTGTCCTGACTGCCACAGCTCGACAAGCCGATTACCCTTCCGTGACGTCGTCATTCTCCTTTGACGTAATGGCCAGGGATGCGGAAGTGCAGGTAGTCGTTCCGGAAATTCCATCACCACAGATATTCAGCGAAGAACCCGCTCCTGCGCCAGCGGCTGGGCCCACCATAGTGTGGTCCAGCGAGAGAGAGACTGACACGGTATTCAATCCGACCGAGGTCCTCTCGTCATTGACGATCGTCTCCCCGGCGAAGATTGCCACGCTTGCCTATACTGTCAACGGCGTCAAGATCTTCGATCAGACCGATCTCGAGGTGCAGCGCAGCCTCCGGCAGTCGGGGCAAACGCTGGTAACGAAAACGAATATAGCTATGGCCCTTCGGGACGGTTCGAATGTCGTAGAAGTGTCCGTCCGCGACCTGGCCAACAACATCTCCCAGAAGTCGATGAGGATCGTCTATATCCCCACCCGCGTGGCCAGTGGGTACAGCGATGCATCCATGAGTGATGTGGATGTTCACATCGGCTCGCACCCCGAGGCACCGGAAGAGAAGAACCGCTACGCCATAGTGATCGGCATCGAGAAGTACTTGCACGCAGCTGAGGCCCCCTTTGCCCGACGGGACGCCAAGATCTTTGCGGAGTTCGCCAAGCGGGTTCTGGGGGTACCGGATCGCAACGTAATCGAAGTCTGCGATGAGCAGGCAACGGCAAGTATCCTGAAGTATGTTATAGAGGACCTCGGCCGACAGCTGGGCGGAACGGCGGCGCAGGCCGAGGTGTATTTCTACTTCTCGGGGCACGGAGTGCCGGATCGAACCGTGGGCGGCTCGAATGCGGTGGCCTATCTCCTGCCATTTGACCTGAGGGCGGGAGCCGAATTGGGCGTTCGAGGAGGCATATCCACGCGTGAGCTGTACCGGCAATTGCGAGCCCTTGGGTTACGCTACTTCTTCGTTGCCATAGATGCCTGCTTCTCGGGTACGGATCGCTACGGTAAGTCTCTGGACGGCGCGCGACCGGTCGGTTACCTGGAAACGGACAGGCTCGACGGATCAAACGAGGCCCTCCTAGTGGCGACAGACTTTAATCAGACCGCTGGTCCTTACAAGGACAAGTCTCATGGTTTGTTTACCTACTTCCTGTTGAAGGGGCTGACCGGCAGTGCGGCAGACAAGGACGGCAACGTGACACTCAGGAGTCTGGACGACTATCTCCGGGAGATTGTCCCGGCTACCGCTATCCGGACGCTTGGCACAACGCAGAATCCACAGGTTTCAACAGGTGATCCTGATCACATTCTCGTGAATCTCAAGAGGTGAAGTGGTGAAGAAGCTCTTCCTCGCAATTGCGGTCGTCGCACTGCTTCTGGTAATCTGGTATCGCGTCAACCCGGGTGTGCAAGGCCAGGTCGACGACTACATCGTGGAGACCATTCTCTGGACGAAAGGTGCGCCGGACATGAGTGTGTCCGACCGCGCCGATAGCCTCGTCGTCCTTTCCCTCACGCTGCGACAGAACGGCCGCTCGGACCTGGCAAGATTGGCTCTTGAGCAGGCGGACTCATTGCTTCCAGCGGAACCGCTGCACAAAGGCCTGCTCGGCCTGTATGCAATGGAGCAAAATGAGCCGGTACAGGCGATCGCATTCTGGAAAAGGGGTGCCGCGTCATCCCCCGCCGATGCAAACCTCACGTATCTGGCGTCACTGGACACCAGTGATCTTCATTTTCTGGATAACCACATGCTGGAGAGAATGTTCGTCGATACGTTGAAGAATGCCCGGCTCAAGACCGCCCTTTACCACGCAGCAGACTCTCGTGTGATTGCCGTCACCGAGCGCAAGATCAGGATCAATAACAGCCTCAGCTACACCTTCTACGCGCTGGCAGCGCTATCCTTGCTGTTCTTCGCCCGTCGGGCTCTTGCCAAACACAAAGACGCAGCTCCGGCGGAGCCGTCCGGCGGCTCGGGAGGAGTCTCGGCCACCGTGACCCAGGCGGGCCTTGCTGCGGGTGTACTCAAGCTGGCCCAGGTACTGGCTGCGTTCTATGGCACGATCAAACTGGGCAAAGACGTGACGTCCTTCGTCTCGGAGTACGTGCTCACGCCCTATCACCTGATCGACCTTCTGACATCCAATGTGCTGTTCGCCGGAATATTCAGTGTTCTGGTCGTACTAAAAGTCGTCCCTCCGACCCGCTGGGGGAGTGGTTCGCTATTAAGAAAGAAATGAGATGAAACACGGAAGCCTCATGAAGGAGAGAACAATGATGTATCGACAGTTGGTGCTTTCAGGTGTCATGACCGTGATCTGTCTGCTGATCGTAGGTTGCGGCGGCGGTTCGACTTCGACCGTAAAGATCCAGGAAAACTCGGATCAAGGCGCGGCAGTTAGTCTCCCGGCGGAATACGAGCGCAATTACTCGCAGGACACAACCGCGATCTACGGAAAGGGAACGGCGCTGTCCACGGATCTCCAGACCGCCGTCGACAAAGCCAATCTCGCAGCGGCCGCTGAATTGGGTACACTTCTGGAGTCCAAGATTGAGCGTTATCGCACAAATATCGTACGCGATGATGCCGGCGCAAATCAGTCGGAGTCAAGTTACAAGGACGCGGTGAAGCAGGTCGTTTCGCAGTCACTGCGTGGCACAGAGGAGCAGTTTCGAAAGGTATTCACGGAAGCGGGCAGATACCGTGCGTATGTCGTTCTGAAACTGCCGGTTGGAAAGGCGAACAAGGTCCTGCTAGATCAGATTCAAAAAGACGAAAAGCTTTGGAAGCTCTTCATGGATGAAAAGCTACTGAAGGAACTCGAAGAGCAGGTGACCAAGTACGAAGCATCAAAATCATGAAGTCTGCAATGAAGGCTATATGGTTCTGCCCACAAGCAGGTGAGGGCTGCCTGGGGAGTGGATTATCCGTTCTGCTGGCGCTGTCTTTGCTGATCGCGAGTCAGATACGCGCACAGGCGTCCAGAGATGATTTCGATCTCTTTCGGCAAGAGGCCGATTCGGCATTCGGCCAGTTCGCAGACTCGCTCCAGCAGGAGTATGACAATCTGGTTGCGAGAATGCACCGTGAGTTCGAGGTGTTCAAGGCTGAGGTCGACAAGAAATGGGATGATCATCTGTATCCGGGACAGAGAATCTACGTCCAGTACGGACCGGAGTTTCGGAGCCGGGCGAGCGTGGATTTCGAACATGGGGTCCTTGAAGCGTCGGCGGTGATCGACATGACCGCCGACACTAACCAACTCGCCGAAGCGCGGGGATTGGTCGAGCAGAAAGTGGCGAAGGTCATTGCAGAACCGGGAGGGGGCGATCCATTCCAGGCTGGTGCCACGACCAACGCGGCCGGCACGCCTCTTCTGGAAGGACAGGTTGCGGATGCGCGTGGTAGCATTGTGACGGCGGAATCGGCACCGACGTTCGCTAGAGAACTCGTTCAAAGCCAGGGTGTTTCGGTGGACACAGTCCGGGCTGGAGATGGTGTCCGTCGCATAAGGCTCTCCGTCTCATATAGTCTTGTCCCGAATCAGTTGAAGGTACGTGCCGAAAGGTACCTGATTCTGGTGCGCCAGTATGCTGCGCAGTTTGGCCTCGACCCGCGTCTGGTGTTGGCCATCATGCACACCGAATCATATTTCAATCCGCGTGCGGTATCACAAATCCCGGCCTTTGGTCTAATGCAGATAGTGCCGGGGACTGCAGGTCGGGACGCCTATCGCCACGTCTTTGGAGAGGACCGTCTGGTTACGGCTGACTATTTGTACGATCCGCAGCGGAATATTGAGCTGGGGTGCGCCTATCTCAGTGTGCTTCGCGAGAAGTACCTAAGAGGCGTCAGCGCCGATCAGAAAGCGTATCCATGTATGATCGCTTCATACAATGGAGGCATAGGTACTGTATGTCAGGCCATGGTGTCGTCGAGGTCGTTGACTACCCTCTCTGCCTACGTAGAGAGCATCGAGTATTCCGAGGTTGTAAGTAAACTGAAGGCGAAACTGCCTTATCAGGAGACACGTGACTACCTTACCCGCGTACTGGATCGTATGCCCCTGTATGATGAGTGGGCAAAGTAGATCGGTGACGCGCTGCGTGTCAGCGTGACGTCCTCTGCCAACGTCATAGTAAAGGAGGCATGAGAGCATGATGGGTCAGTATGCCGTTGATGGGCTCCTCTTGGCCTGCGTCGCATACGCAGTCTATCGAGGGTATCATAAGGGGCTCCTTAATCAAGTGATGTGGCTTTGTTCCTTTGTGGTAGCCTATCTTGTCGGAGCTTGGCTGAGCGATGATCTCGCGAGGCTTCTGGGGCGGTATGTGCAGGGTGAACGCGTTTGTCTGGCATTGTCCTTTGCGATTCTGGTGCTGGCAAGTCTGATTGTGATGCATTATGTGGGGCGAGGCGTGACCAAGATCCTGAATCTGACATTTGTTGGTCTGGTGAACTCAGTGCTGGGCGCTTTGGCCAATCTTCTGATTTGCCTGATTGCCGCCGCCACACTTCAGGGCCTTGTGCTCATGATGGCCCCATCGGCGAAGAGGTTATGGGAGGATACGGTGGTTCTCGCAAGACTGGCATCCGTCAACGAATGGCTGATGGACACAGAGGCTCTCGACATTCTGAAGCGAACTGCAGAGAAGCTGGAATAGCGAAGCCATGATGTTCGTAACTGCAGCAGGCACTCGGCCTGTGACGCGGAAAGGCGAGGTTTCTCATGATACGATGGATATGCCTGACATTTGCACTGCTGATGTTGTTGGGAAGTGCGCCGGCCAACAGCAGTGATTTGGGCACGGTTATTTCAGTCGAACCCGATGAGATTATCATCAAAGGTTCTGCTCCGTGCAGTCCTGGCGGACGACTCTATGTGATCGGGTACAATGGTGAGCGGGTAGCGGTGATTGAAGTGACGGCCGTGCGCAGCGGCGAATACTCGTGCAAAAAGGTCCATGGATCTGGGGATATTCGCGTTGGCTATACCGTCAAGCAACGGCCGACGGTTGTCGGCGCCCTCTTTCTCGAGGCCGCAAGAATCAAGCTGAACCAGAGTAACAATCCGAGCTATGTACAAGTCAGTGGAGAAACGGCCAATGGGGCAACCAGTGCGGGCACAGCTGTCACGCTCGGGATGTTCGCTCTCTCGAAGGGTTGGGGCCCCAAATACCTTCATGGCTACACTGCTACCGCATATCTCGACTTGGGGAAGATCAAGTGCTGGGATATCATTCAAATGGGTGCTACTATCCGTCCCCACCTGAAACGGGAGGTTGCGTATGTCGAGGTGGGCAGCTGTGCCGGTCTGGGGGCACTTTTCGGAAAGCTCAAGTGGGCTCGCCCCGACAGCAGCTATGATGATCAGCTTGAGCGCAATGCAGGGGAAGCCAAAGGTCGGACCTTGGGCGCGGGAACGTGTATCACGTATCGTGCCTGGCTCGGCGCCAGCCTGAATCTCAGCCCGCACATTGGGCTTATGGCGAAGCTCGGCTACTATGGGTATTACATCGACAAGTTCGTGGACTCCGAGTCCACGAAGGATATCGAGTATCTGATCAAAGACGAATGGCTTCAGAATTCCATTGGAAGCGGCGGGCTGACATTCGGCATTGCCTTTCTCTGGAATGCCGCCGGCTCCAGTCGTTGAGCACGTGCAATCAGTGCTGTTGTAGCAGCGGTGGTAATGCTCCGACTTTTCGTTGTGAGGCCCGAGTACGCTGCCCGCTTCGCAGATGGTAAGACGTTCAGAAGGATGACTGCGAAGCGGAGCATAGTGCCGCGGAAAGTTGGCTCCGGTGATCCCGTATCAGCATGCGTCGAAAAGAAGAGTGGTAGTTGACTTGATAGACGAAGCCGCGGAGAGGGTTTGCATGAGTCGGGTCGAATCGCTATTATACAATTGTACTCAAGGCTACAAACAACCGGGCTGATATTCTCTGAATGGACAACGTGTATCTGCTTCTATTCTACTTGCACCGAGCGATGTCCTATTACGTGGAGGGGAGAGCCGGCTCCCTGACCGAAATCGCTGCTTTGGAGCAGGGGTTCTTCCATGACCTCAAAGGCATTTTCAACAAGCGTCTTGGGTTGCCACTTACAAAGTACCGAAATGGCGACCGTGATCCCCGCATCAAGGCCGATATTCGCCAAGGTGCGACCGACCTGGTGGCGCGTTTCGGAGACCAGCGCACAGAGCTCTTCCGCGTCCTGCCCCCGCAACTGGAGCTAGTCCGAATCTTTCGTTTGATCGCACGGCTCAGCGAAATACTGGAGTGCGGTCCCTTTGACGGGGTTCCTGACCTGCTCGATGCGGTCAAATCGCGCAGCTTTGCGCTCTACGAGAAGCAGATCAAATCATCGACCTTTGACCTCAGAGAACTGCTGGGGCAGATTGTGGCCACCAACATGCATTCAAGTGACCGTCCTGACCAGCCCGTCAGCGTCTCCCTCCAAGTCAAGGGGCCGAGCCGTTCAGTCCGCCTCCCGTATTCGGATTTCAGCACTTGGAGACGTCTGTTCGAGAACCTGGTTCTGAACGCTGTCGAGGCGGTGCAGGGGACTGGCCGAGGGGGCAGGGTTGAGGTTATGTTCGATGCCAAGGGGCCCGACCTAATTGAGGTCACTGTGGCAGACACTGGCGTCGGCATGGATGAGGCCACGCTGGCCAACTTCACGAGTCGCGGATTCACGCGCGGGAAATTGGCCGGCCAGGGGCTTGGGATAAACGAAGAATTGGTCGCCTTCGTAAATGAACGAGGCAGGTTTGCGGCTCGCAGCACAGTCGGGCTGGGGACCACCATTAGTGTGGGTGTTGACCTCTCGAGAATCGTCGGGGCCAAAACTCAAAGCCGATGGATGACGCTTGGTGTGCAACGGCGCCTCCGACCTGCGGGTTTACTCATATTCCTCGGTATTCTACTGTTTGTTGGGTCTAGGATTCTCGTTCCCGATGTCCCACCTGCTTTGCCAGAGCAGATAGCGGACTATGAGCTTCGCGATACGGCTACATTTCAACCAAATTCCTTCTATTCCGTTATAGCCAGGGACCGAAATCAGCGTGAACTCTGGCAAAAAACCTTCGCTCCCAATGCCATCTTCCAATCGCTCCCTTTGGGGCGATGCGACCCTACGGTAAAGGACGTTAATCAAGACGGACGGAGCGAGCTAGTTCTCACATATGGTCCTCATCCTATGGAGGAAAAGGGGCCCGGCTATCGAGGGGCAGTTGTCTGCCTTGGCGATTCCGGACGGACGTTGTGGCAGTATCCGCTTGGGCCGAATCCGCCTCGGAGCGTTTTCGAGTGGGATTCAATAGGTCTCGAGGGGCGGTATACCCCTCACTGGTTTGGAATCGTCTCATCGTCGGGAGGATCAAAGATCGTAACGGTGGCTGTAAGTAACCAGTATCCATGTCAGGTGTTGTCTCTGGATGGCAGAGGGAGTCTCGTGGGCGAGTATTGGCACCCAGGGCATCTTCAGATTCTTAGCCTGTCGCGGATCGACACTCTTCGCCACTCCATAAATTGCTGGGGGATTAACAATCGCGCGGGTTGGAGTCCCGTGGTCATGCGCCTCGATGTCGACCGTCTAAGTGGGCAGGCCTTGCCGTATCTGGATCCCGGGCTGCCGGCCGCCACCGAGGACTGCTACTACCACTTCGGGCATGCTTGGGTGGACGACCCTGCCGCCCCCGACGATACTCTTACTCCATATGAGAAATACGGTTGCTCGATTGAGTCCGGCGACCGAAGGTCATGGCGGGACCTGGCATCAGGCATCGATCGTACCGGCATACAGTTTACGATTAGCGACGGTCGCACTATCTGGTTTGATGACCAACTGATTCTCGATTCGATAGTAGTCGATACCGTGTTGTTCTCTCGCTGGTGGTACAAGCAATGCAGAGGGGCGGGTGTGACGCGACACTGGAGCGCGGCAGACACCCTCGAACTACATGGCTACCGAAAATATGTGCGAGGTGAGCTGGTGGAAGATAACATCAAGATCCACAAAGAACGATACAGCTACGATTATTGGGCACCGATTTTGCGGAGATCAAAATGAGCAGAGACGCCAACAAAAGGAAACGCATGGAGCCCTACGAAGTCCTGATCATCGAGGATCAGCCCGAAATCGTCAATTACTGCGAGCGGTACTTAGGCGATGACTTTCGCTATGAGATGATTCAGAGCGGACGTGAGGTCGATAAGCTCCTTACGGACAAGGAATTCGACCTCGTCTTGCTGGACAAGAACTTCTCCCATTTGCCGGCCGAACATTTGGTTGGACCGCCCCATCAGGTCGCACAGGAAGGGATCGCCATTCTTAAGAAGATCAAGCAGGCCGATCCCAATCTCCCCGTGATCATGATTACGAGTTACGGCGATGCCGAGTCGGTCTCGGCGGCGTTCCGTCTGGGCGCCTTCGACTATATCGAGGCCGAGATCCTGACCAAGGATGAGATGATTCTCCGACGCAAAATGGAGAATGCCGTTGCCGGCTTCTCGGCTCGCACACATGAACTGGTGGAGAAATACAACGGGGCTGGCCTGATCGGGCGATCTGCAGCCATGATCGAGCTCTTCCGCAAACTGGAGGAGGCGCTGCGGTCGGAGGCGACCGTCCTCCTGCTCGGCGAACCCGGTGTCGGCAAGGACGTTGTAGCGAGAGCCCTCCACGCCCTCTCGTCCCGATCAGACAAGCCTTTCATCATGTGCGATATGACCCGCAGCTCGCTCATCGAGAGCATGCTGTTCGGCGTCGCGGCCAGATCGGCAACGGGTGTCGACGGCAGGAAAGGACACTTCCAGCAGGCCGATGGTGGCTTGTTGTTCCTCAATGAGATCGGGGAACTGCCGCTGGACATGCAGTCCAAGTTGCTGACCAGTCTCGAGGACCGCGAATTCTACCCGGTCGGCGGCACGGCCAAAGTCACTTTCGATGTACGCATTGTTGCGGCAACCAACCGCGATCTGGTGCGGGAAGTGGGAGAGGGACGGTTTCGAAGTGATCTGTACAGCCGCCTCAATCAACTGAAGATTCACGTACCGTCGATTGCAAGACGGCGAGAGGACATTGCCCCCCTCGTGAGACACTTCCTGAACCAGGGCTGTGCCAAAAACGACATCCCGCCCCTTGAGATTTCCGACGCTGCGCTCAAGCACCTGGAGCAGCGCCCCTGGAAGTTCAATGTCCGAGAGATTAAGCACCTCGCGGAACAGCTCGTGTATTCGTGTGATGGCGTCATAACGCTCAAAGACGTAGTGGAAATGGACCATGCCGCCGCTGCTCTTGACACACCGGTGGTTTCCGATTCGGCCGCGAATACCTACGAGGGGAAGTCACTGCGTGACGTCGAGCGCGAAATGATGATCTACAATCTCAAACGCAACAAAGGCTATGTGAAGCCGTCGCATGAGACCATGAAGATGTCGCGAGCCACATTCTACTCCCGCATCAACGAATACGGCCTCAAGGATCTGGTCCGAGGCTACGACCCCGCAGAATAGCCATTCTCCCTCCAGATTCTGGAATAGATTCCAGAATCTGGAGTATCTCCCAGTCAAGCTCGTGCTGTCCCGACTTCGCCGTGCGACTAACGTTGTGTTAGACAGCCTGTTGTAGTCCGGTTGCCAGATAATTGCACGACTGGCATGCTGCCTGCAATACAGGTATGTGAAGGACCCGGAGTACCACCCGCCCAGACCTACATGCGGGGATTCGGCCGGAACATCTGAGTCACACAACACGCTTGAAGGAGGCACACATGCGAACACTGATAACAGCAGCGCTGACGCTGGTCGCCTGTTTTGTTCTGGCGACAATGGGTGCGGCCGCACCGGTAGTCGATTCGGTCGATCTTGGAGTCCCATCATGGGGACTTGGGGCGGATGACTTCAACCGGGATGGTCGGTTGGACTTCGTGAACCGGGGGACGGACGGAACGGTATATCTTTTCCTCAATAACGGCGACGGGACATTCACGAAGAGCACCGTTGCGACCGGCATCCTTAATGACGGCGGCGATATAGCCGCCGGCGACTTCAATTCTGATGGTTGGCCGGACATCGTATACACTAACTTTTCCGATACCCTGTATCTGCTGTTGAATTTGCACGACAACACCTTCAGTCCAGCTACGAAGCCCACCGGTCGCTGGGAGCTGTATGGAGTCGACTGCGGCGATTTTGACAGCGACGGTCTCCAGGACATCTTTGTCATCGCCTACAATACGAGAACGGTACTGGTAGTCAAAGGAGATGGCCTTGGCCAATTTGCGGTCGTAGACACCTTCATTGCAGATCCAGACAACGTGATGACCGGCGGGGTCCCTGCGGTGACAGCCGGGGACTTCAACAAAGACGGATGGCTTGATCTTGTAGTCGGACAGGATGATGACGATCGTCCAGGAGATACTTGGTTTTATGTTGGGGACGGTTCAGGGCAATTCACCTACGTTGGTCTGTCGTACGATACGAACCCACTCGAATCCAGCGGAACTGACCGTGCTGGGAGCGGCAGAGGAGATGCCTTCGATTTTGATGGTGACGGCAACCTTGACATCTTCGCGGCTTCGGCCAGTGGCTTTCCGCAAGACTCTGGAGCTATGGTGATGTTCAAATCAAGTGCGCTGCCCATATTTGGTTCTTGCGACACGATCGGAGTTTGGCCGCACAACCTGAACGTGTGCTCGGCACCGCCGTTGGGCTTCCGTGGCACGGAGGTCTTCGGAATAGTCGCTGGCCCGTTCAGTCAGTATGCATACCTGGCACGCTTTCAGAAGTCGGTCCTGATCGCCGAAGACTGGGAGTCAGGTACAGTCGATGCTCTCAAGTGGCAGGAGAACGGTGCCGGCACCACCGTCACGTCGGGTGGGCTCGCCAGTGATCACGCCGCTTGCTTCGGCAGCACCAGTTGGGGGGACAGCAAGTCAAGATTGAGTCTCACCTTCTGCCGAATTCGTCCCGAAATCGACTTCTGGGCCCGTTCCACTGGAACAGGTGGTTGGAACAATGCGGGAGTCTCTCTGGAGGGACCAGCGGGGACCGCGGAGACCTACTTGGGCATCTACATCAGACCGGAGGCTGAATTCAGAACTCTGGAATGCTACGTTCCTGGTCAGGTACAGAACGTTCCATATCCGTCCTCGAAAGATGGCGTCTGGCACCACTTCAATATGATGACCAATCTCGACGGTTCCATCTCCTTCCGAATGGATGAGAACTTGCTCTGGACCTCAGCGCCGATCGTCTGGCCAGGCAGCGCGTCGTCCTGGCGACTGCGTGCGGCAGGATACCACGACTTGGACACAACTTATGTCGACAATATTCGGTTAATCAACCATAGCTTGGAGTCAATTCCCGGCGATGGTGACTTCAGTTGTGCCGTTGACGTTAGCGACCTATCGCTACTCGTCGATTACCTCTTCTTTGGCGGCTTCCTGGCTGATGCGCTTCTGTTCGATGTGGACGGCTCATGCAGTATCGACATCAGTGACCTTGGTAGTCTTGTCGATTACCTGTTCTTCTCTAACGGCTCATTACTGCAAAGATGCTCAGGCAAGAGGATGTTCCCAAAAACCGCGAGTCATCTGGAAGTGAGTACCAGTCTCTCGGGCACTAGCACTTTGGTTGAACTCACCTCTCAAGAGCAGATCCGAGGACTCTACCTCGAGTTAATTGGTCAGGGCTCATGCCAAGGCACTAACCTGAGCGACCCGGGTCTCGAATTGACAGTAGGCCGTGTCGACGGTGTCCTGCGAGTCGGTCTGCTCGACCTTAATGGCGGTACCCGCATCCCCGCCGGCAATCGCGCGGTGCTGCGGCTCGATGGCGAGTACCAGATCGTCCGGGCACTGGTTTCCGATGAAAACCATCAGACGATCGTGGCGACAATCGGCTCGGTTGGGAAGGAGTCGACTCTACCGACCAGCTTCGCACTGTCGCAGAACTACCCCAATCCGTTCAACCCGAACACCCAGATCAGCTTCGATCTGCCGGTGGCCTCGCACGCTACATTGTCCGTCTACAACTTGCTCGGGCAACAGGTGCGAGTGCTCGTGGATGGAAGTCTCGAAGCGGGCTCTCACCTGATCGAGTGGGACGGCAGAGGGTCAGATGGCCAGCCGGTGGCCAGCGGTGTCTACCTGTACCGGCTGCAGGCTGGGGAGTTTGTAGAGACGCGGAAGATGATGCTCTTGAAGTAGCCAAAGGGGGCTGACGCTCCGGTTCACGCGAGTGTTCACTCAAACTCCGCGATGCGGAGCATGGCGAGGAGGGGGGCGGTGGCGAAAGCCGCCAGCCCCCTTCTTCGTGATCTACGATGTGCGATGGTCTTACCCTGTCTTGACGTTTGGCTCGCAACGAGCTATCTTGGTTGCGAAATCCTAATCAAGACGAGTCGCAAATCGGCATGACTGAACCGGGCAGATCCGACGACAAGGCAACAATGCAGGCCGCACTGGCTTCCTTGGTGCGTAGGTGTTGTTCCGGGGCGCCAAGCCGCAGCGAAGTTGACTCCCTAATTCTGTCGGCCGTGCGGATGGTGGAGCGGCGCCTTGGCGGGAAGCTGAGCGCGGTGGCCAATCGTGAGGGGGTGCCTGTGCGGGGCCTCGCTACCAGCGCCGTGGCCGAGCTGTTCTCCCCCGGATGTCCAGATTCCCCGCTATGCCAAGCTATGCGGGAGTACTTGGGCGATGATGCCGCTTTGGCTTCCCGGTTTCTAGGGGTGATCCAGAGCCGCGTAGACCAGTTTCTGTTTCATCGGCTGGAATCGACCGATCCGAATGGATACAAGATCACGCGAAATCTCCGTATCGCCTGTCGCGAGGATCCGCGAGTCGCAGTCTGGCCAGCGGACAATCCTCGCTGGATTTCGCTCGTAGGGTTCAAGGACTCGCTTGAGCCACTGGCCCCATGGCCGTATCGGGAACTGCTGGCTCTGGTGATCCAGGCGGCGGCAGGGAACCTGACCATCCCCGATTGGCTCGTATCGGTTCTGTCCGCAATTCAGGATACGACGGAGTATCAGAGGTTTGTCGATATCGGGCAGTTGGAAGCGGCCTTCCGTCACGCGAATGCCGAACTCCTGTCGCAGGAAATCGGCCGTCAAAGCAACAATGAGGGGCTGTTGACCCCTCACCGGCTGGCTCTGCAGCAGGCAGTCGATGTCGTTCAAGTAGAAGTCCTTGACCGGCTCGATCGACTCGTAGAGATCGGCCGAATCGATAGCGACACTCGATGCCGCCTTGGTTCAGCAATGACCGATCTGCTGGGAGACTTCGCCGATGATGGTGCACCATCGATCAGCCGGTTTGAGTACGTATCCCGGCATTGGCCCGGGTTGACCCCTGAGCACTATGCCCAACACTTGAAATCACCCTTTCAGACGGCTGCCGAATACGTTCAGCGGCGACTAGGAGAAATCCTTGCCCACAAACTTCTTTAGTGTCTGCATCGGCCGTCAGATGCCACTACTGAGTATTCTGACAGTGAGAACGGCAACTCGCCGATTTTCGGCAGTTCTGACCGTTGCCCTTGGTGCAGAGGAGAGGATTTAGGCATATGCTGTTGCGAGCATGTCCAACCGGCGACGAATGGGATCGCTATCTACTGAGCCCGGTTGAGGCGCGAGACGCCGACCTGACCGAGCACCTGTTCGCTTGTCCCTTTTGTCGGGTGACCGTGCGTCAGTGCCGGGCTGATCTAGATGCGCTTGGCTTTGCTGTACCTGCCGACACCGATAGCGAGACTATTATCCTCAGGCCCATGACATGGGATGCGGAGATCGTACGAATCGAATCCCGTTTGGCCGCGCAGAGCGGGGCTGAAGCGACCTGGCCAAAGACGGTCAGTCTTGTGTCGTCGGATCGTAAGCTGCTCCTGAAGGCTGTCCAGGATACCCGGACCAAGGAGACATGGCTGTACCTGATGGCCGATGAGCCATCGCTGTACCGCAATGTGCTGGTTCGCTTCCCCGATGAGGACCGGGAGTTTGTCACGGACGAGGCCGGGCGCATAGCCCTGGGCCAAAGGGATCAGGCGGAGGTTTCGCTGAAATCGGCCGAGGTTCGACTCCCGCGGGCGGTGTTTTCGCTCTCCCCGATGGATCTGACACGCGAGTCTCGACCTACAGCTGTTCTGAGGACTGAGGACGGCAGTGAAATCCGAGTGACAGTCGCCGAGATTGGTGCCAGCCGACAGATCGAGATTGAGGTTCTCAAACTCTCCCGTCCGGTAACCGGAGCACCGGTGCGGGTAGCGGCCCGGACAGCAAGCGGCGGTGAGCTGGCAGTGATTGCACTAGGGCCCGGAGCCGTGCAAGTCCCCGGAGTAGCCGGTACAGAACAGGTGCAGATTTTCGTGTATCAGTGATTCTCGTCTTGAGACGAGGCCGAAGCGGGCGCGTCATAGAACGGAACAAGAGTGATGGACATCCTACAGCTTGAAATTCTGGCCGAGCGGCTCCGACAGTGCGTACGGGCGCCTATCAGTCCGGAACTCAAGCTGCTCTGCGGTCTGCAGTTTTTCGATCACTTTCATAGTGATCCCGTGACCCGAGCGGAGCCCTATGTGCGCGAATTTGGGCCGGCCCTCGCCGATGCCGCTTCCCACTCCACTGCCGACAAGTTCCTCCCGGACGAGGCGCAGTCGCTCCATCGCCTGGCCGATCTGTTACGCCAGCAGCCAACTGACCTCGTTAACGAAGCCGATCGGCAGACGATTGACAGACTCGATCGCGACGTGGCGAACGTACTCGCCGACGTGTTAGCGCCTGCCGGTGCGAGGCCACTGCCGAGGACCGATGACATAACCTGCTTATTTGTCGAACACTACCCTGAGCTTGGGCTGGAGCCGAGGGGAAGGATCATCCGGCTCAAAGTGCTGGGTTCAAGCGCTCCTTCCGGAGTCAAAGAGGACATCGTCACGGTGCACAACCCTGTTGAGCAACCGGACGACCGCTTTCTGAAGCAGGCACGACAGTCGGTAGCGGTAGCGAGGGAGTACCTGAGTCGCCACAATACTCTAGCCGGGCGCGCGAGACATCGAATCGACTTCGCGCTGGACTCCACCGGCGCGCGATTTACCGGCGAATCGCTGGGCGTGGCCTTTGCGGTCGGTGCGGCGGCGGCGATCAGCAAGACCGAACTGCTCCGCGATCGCCTCGCTGTCTCCCCCGATGTGGCGTTCAGCGGCGCACTGGCGGCCGATGGTACGATCGAACCGATCGACAGCCGGGGTCTGCAACTCAAAATATACCGCGCCTTTTACTCGGACTTGCGCTACCTGGTGATTCCACGCGAACACCTCACCGAGGGCTGGGAGTATCTACAGACTCTTGAGGCACAACATCCGGGCCGCAAACTGGAACTGATGGGGGCGGATCGGTTTGAGGCCGTGGTGGAAGATGCACGACTGGTGACGCGTACTCGCCTAGGGTGGGGAGAGCACGCCTGGCGACAAGTCAGAAAAAAGGGGCGGTCGCCATGGATCGAAGTGCCGGCGTTGGTGGTGTTGGCAGGCATGCTGTTCACACTTGTCGCGCCGGCCAGGTGGATGCCATGGTTTGACCGAAATCCTGTCCAATGTTCAGTCTACATGAAAAACAACGTCATAGCTTTTCTCAATGCTGCGGGCGAAAAAGTGTGGACGCTCGAACCCTCTTGTTCAATAGCTGATAGTCTCTCACAACCGCAACTTGTTCGATTTGTAGATATGGACGGCGATGGACGCAATGAGGTACTGGTCATGCTGTCTGCCAGGGAGGACTGCGAAGAGCGCAATAAACTTTACTGCTATTCCAATGATGGTGATCTGAAGTTCTGGCGCGACTGCACCATCCGAGGGCAATACGTCAATGACACTGCGGGCGTATGCTATGACAGTGAACATCTGAATGTCTTTGTCGTTGACAGCATGCCGATGATCGTGACCAATATGTTCGCCAGTTTTCCTGCCCGGTCGCACATGCGATTCTGGTCGACGACCGGGGACTCTCTGGGGTGGTTTCTCAACGCTGGGTGCAGCTGGCCCATGCTCGTCAGAGACCATGATCACGATGGCCATGACGAACTACTTGCTCTCTGCTTCAACAATCGCATAAGCCGAGCCGCTCTGCTGGCAGTTCACCCAATTGGCTCACATGGTTGCTCACCGCCCTATTCCGATAGCGGCATGGATATCACGTGGGTAGATCGGGGAAATCAGATCGCATATGTCGCATTCCCGCAGACCGACGTTGGCGAGCGGCTCTCCCCTCGCAGCTACAATCAACCGGGGCAGGAGGGGATCAAGTCAACAGACTCGATCCTTGTGGCGGTAAATATAGGCGAATGCGGCTGGCGCGGATTCGAGGCTACCATGATCTACTACGTCGACAATCGATGGAGAACGGTCATGACAGTTTCAGACGATACCTTTGCCAAGGCCCGTGACAGCTTGTTGGGAAGCGGTGGGCTGACTTCTCCTCAGTCGCTCAACGATTACCTCGAGCTTGTTGAAGAATCTGTTTCCTACTGGGCCGATTCCGGTTGGGTGACGGAGGGGCAGCTCCGGACAGCCGGGCAGTAGCACTCCATGTCCGGCCTTCCCATTTGACTACCCGTCATGGCGTCCCGGCGCGCGGTGGCCCCAGCACTGCTCTCTCCGTAAAATCTACATGTCTATCTTCGAATACCACCGGCAAAGCTCCGCCGATGCCACTACTTCACATAGTAGGACTCGGAAGGTTCGTTCCAGCACCCGCCGAGGAATAAACTCACTCAATTGGAGGAAATGCCATGACACACAGGTATTTACACGAAAGAGTACTGCTCATGGTAGTTGCTGTCCTGATGCTCTCAGTCTGGACTGCACAGGAATCGGTGGCGCAGATTGCGGCGGGTACCCCTGTACCTTTGCTTGGGGCATGCGATCCGTCGTACCAGGAGGACTGCCCGGCGTGGTCACCCGACGGAAACTCAGTCGTCTTCGCGGCCAACAAGGACGGGAATTGGGACATCTATAAGATCCCCGCTTCCGGTGGAGCGCCCGTCAGGCTTACCACCGACCCCGCTCCGGAATCGTTTCCCAGCTATTCCCCTGATGGTCGAAGGATCGTCTATCGGAGAGGGGATTGGCCGGCCTGGCCAGCGCAGCCATTGGAGATCTGGGTCATGAACGCGGATGGTTCTGGTCAGGAGCGCCTGACCACAGGCAGTTTCGATGAGGAGCCAAGCTTCTCGCCGGACGGCTCCAAGATCCTGTTTCACAGCAAACGTTCTCCAGTCGGCAGCGGCTCCCTCGGCATCTTCACGATGAATCCTGACGGCACCGGGATAACCTACCTGGGGCAGCAGGGAGCCAGCCCCTCGTGGTCGCGCGACGGCGCCCAGTTGGCCTGGGAGCAGTATCCTAATCTCGGCGTGTGGGTGATGAATGCCGATGGTTCCAACCCGCATCAGTGCAGCCCGCGAGCCAGCAACTCCAATGATGGTCAGCCCACGTGGTCACCGACCGGGTGCATAGGCTATACGGTGGCGCCGTCAAGTGCGCCGCCCTGTGGCCAGACGGGACTGGGAATAATCAACGGGTCTTCGTGTCAAGACCAGTACCAGGCGGTTTCGTTCAACACGGGCGTGCAGAATCCGGCTTGGTCTCCAGATGGATCAAAGATCGCCTATATGGGTGGATGTGGCACGAGCCCGGACATCTACGTCATGGCGGTCGGCGGTTGTTCTCAGCAAGTCTACTCCCCCGTTCGTAACTCCGCTAACGGGCACTGGTACCAAGTGGTGCCAATCTCCGGGACTATGTGCTGGACTGACGCCCGGGACGAAGCTGTACGCATGGGTGGCTATCTTGCTACCGTAAATTCGCAGCAGGAAAATGACTTCCTTCTCTCCCTCAACCCGCCCGGCACACATGTGGCCTGGATTGGCGGCTCTGATGCCGAGCAGGAGGGCGTCTGGAAATGGGTAACGGGCGAGACCTTTTACAATAATGGCCAATGCACGGGCTACTGCAATTGGGGCCCGGGCGAGCCAAACAACGGTACCGTGGAGAACTTCCTGGAGCTATGGGTGCCGTCGAGTTACCAACCGGGAAAGTGGAACAATGGCACCGCAAGCGACGCGAACAACCGTAGTTTCATCGTCGAGTATAATAACGATCCTAACCAAACACCCTCTTCTGATGCGTTCTGCGAAAACTTCGACGACGGCGCCTCATGGCGCTCGCGCTGGATCAGCACTCAAGGCGGGCATACGTTGGTCAATACGCCAACTCCGTACTCCGGGACGGGGGCGATTCGTACCGAAGGAATAGTTGCCGATCCTCCCCACTCGATGTTGAAGCGCGACGGTTTCGTGGCTGATGCAGGAGTGTACAGCGTTTGGTTCTACCAGACCAACGTTTGGGGCGGAGCAATTTATGCACAAGTGGATCCATCCGGAGATCCAGCCACCGGCGCTCCTCGGAGTTACCGAATGGGCTTCAACGCCCGGGATGGTGCGGGCGGCGGAGTGCTGGATCTGACGAAGATCGACAACAGTGGCAATCTCACTCTGATCTTCTCAATGCCGAGTCCACAGTATGTCCGCAACCAGTGGGTGAGATTCTTCTTCAGGAATGAGGGCCTGGGACAACTCCATGTGGGTTACGAGGTCGGAGGGAATCGTTCTGAGTACCCGGTTGTTGACCCCACTCCTCTCACGCAGCCCGGGGGGTTCTACCTCCAGTCAAACGGCACAAACTACTTCGATGATGTGAGCTATGATCCTGATCCGAATAGCAGCGGGTGCGGGGGGGAAGAAGGCATCTCGGAGTTGTTCTTGGTTGGAAACAGTCAAACTCCTTTGACTGCCACGTGTGGCGAGTTGACCAGTTTCGACTTTGTTGTTCGCAACATCGGAAGCGCTCAGTCCAGTCCTCAGATGGCTTTGTGTTCGTTGATCGTGTTGGACAGATGTAACACTGGTGCGGTCAACTCGTTTTGGTGCAAGTTCTCAGATCAATCAGAATCCATTAATAGAGACATTTTCACGGCGATGGTGCCTTTGCCGGCCATCGCCCCCTTTGGCAGCGAGGCGCACATACAGTGGCCAGAGGAGATTCGATTTGTGTCGCCGCACTACACGGACCACCTTTTTCTCAAATTGACTGCTCAAGATGGTGTGGGTCCGTTGGATCAAAGTGGACAATACTCTATCGAGAACTACTTCACTAACTTCTTCGTAGCCACGAACCCCGACGCATATAAGAACTGCGCCTTTGAGTTGCTGGATGTCGTCGCCAACGCGCTAAGGAAAGCAAAGGGCATTCTCAAAGCGGCAGGTGTGACAGTGGAGACGCTTGCGATGACCGGTGCCTGCCTCGATCCCATCGTCAACGACCTTCCCTGTATACAGGACGCTAACGCGACTCAGGGGCAAAGAGCTGCCTGCGCACAGAGCGCGTTCTTGAATTGGATTTCTTGCTTCGTATCCAAAGTCGCCGAAGAAGTGAAGCAAAAAGGCCTCCGAGCAAGTTGGGAATTGGCAGGAATCGTGGTTTCTGCAATCGGCGCGATCCAGACGGAGTTCATAGAGAATTCAGGTTGTGCTTCTGTCTTTGTCGACTACTGCACCGTTCTTAGGCAGACGGGTACACTCACGGCGATGCAGGTCACACCGGGTGGTGCCATTCTATTCTTATTATGTTGTCCGGCCGATTTGCGCGTTGACGACAGTCAAGGTCGTACTTGGATTGTGCCTGGGGAAGGAGAAATTGAAATGCCAGCCGGCCCTGTTTCCGCTGCCAGGCTGGGAGATGGCAAACTCGTACTGGCCGATGCGGGCGAGCAATATGATGTGTCTCTTGTGGGAAGGGACAATGGAGAACTGACCTTCTCCTTGTTTGTCCCGTACAGAGATAGTTGCCTCTTGGAATTCATGTTCGAGAACGTAAGCTGCGGCCCGTCATTTAGCGGCAGTGTACAGGACATTGTCTCAGATCAGCGAGGGATACTGATGGTGATTGATGACAATAGTGATGGAATTGTCGATCGCACTCTTCTGCCGACAGCCACTTCGGACAGCGCAGTAATCAAGACCATTGTTGCATCACCGTCGGGGTCAGTAAGGTCAGGGATATCCCTCGACATCTACGATGCTCAGGGGTCGCTCGTACATCAAGTGTCTACAGACGATCACGGCTTCGCTCTAAGTCCGGAACTTATGGCTGGAGTCTATAGTGTGGTTCTTACTGCTCCCATTGGCTTCGAAGCAGATCAGGAAATTCAGGAGGTATCGATTTCTGGTGATACGACCATTGTCTCCTTTGTGCTCACGAAGCTCGACATCACAGCCGCCCCTCGTTCGCGCGGTTTCTGGGGGATGCAGCTCCAGAAAGCGCTCTGGAATAAGCCCGAGCAGTACACGCGGTCCGATTTCTCGCGGTTCGTCGGCCTTATTGGCAAACACTTCAACGACAACCGGCTCAATGCTGTCGACATCTACACCGTCGCACAGCCCGCCACGCAGAACGACAGTCTGTTGGCACTCAAAGCGCTTCTGCCGTTACAGCCCATGATTACTGAGGAACCCTTCGTCAAGCGATTGGCCAAGGCCGAGCTTACAGCGCTGATGCTCAACGTCGCGGCGGGGAAGATCAGCCAGACCCAGGCGATCACCAAAGACGGCATGACAGTCAGTCAGGCGATCACCTACTGCGACCTGTTGATCAACGAGCCGCTCATACCGGTGCTCTGGCTACCCGAAAGCTGGATGCCGGAATACGACCACAACGGTCCATGGCGCCCGTATATCGGGGCAAACCTGATCGCTGGGTTCATCAACTACGGCAAGATGCTGCCGGCTGGCAGTATCCCCGCCGATATCGTGAACATCGCCTACAAACAAGAGAGTGAGAAGGACCTCCCGAAGTCGTTCTCGCTCTCTCAGAACTACCCCAACCCGTTCAATCCGAACACGCAGATCAGCTTCGATCTGCCGGCGGCGACCAACGCCACGCTGTCCGTCTACAACCTCCTTGGGCAGCAGGTGCGGGTGCTCGTGGAAGGTAATCTCGAAGCAGGTTCGCACCTGATCGAGTGGGACGGCAGAGGGTCAGATGGCCAGCCGGTGGCCAGCGGTGTCTACCTGTACCGGCTGCAGGCAGGGGAGTTTGTGGAGACGCGGAAGATGATGCTGTTGAAGTAGCCAAAGGGGGCTAACACTCCGGTTCACGCGAGTGTTCACTCAAACTCCGCGATGCGGAGCATGGCGAGGGGGGTCGGTGGCGAAAGCTGCCGGCCCCCTTCTGTCTCATGTCGAAGCGCGATCGAAGGCAGATGTTCGAGCTCCAAGTTCAACCGTCAGATTCTGACAGCCAATCACGTTGCGGGGAAGCAGGCGATGCACGGCCTCACGGTGTTGACGGGTGGGTCAAATCTACCCCTGTTCTTAAGCAGGCGCATTGGGTTATTTGTACCCGACCCTTTCCCTCCACCCGTTTGAAGTGTGTGAACTGCGTTGCACCAGGCTTGCGAGAAGCAGGATGGTCAGGCCTGATAGTGGAGTAGACAGGCTTTGTTCTTGACGCGAGGCAGCCTCGCTACGTATTATTCGCTCAGGCAATCTCACAATTTCAAACACCTCATTTCGGAGGTCATATGAAGCTTCGGTCAACGCTGGCCTTAGGGCTATTGGTTGGCATGATCTATGCCATTTCACTGGCAGCACCTGCCGACTTTATCTATCAGCAGAAGCAACTTGGTTCGTCCCAAGTTCTGCCACTAGTCTTCACCGAGAACCGGGGGCAATGGGGGGGCAAGACCCTCTTCAAGGCTCAAGATGGCGGAACAAGTGTCTATTTTTGTCAGGGCGAGGTTGTATACCTCCTGACTCGGGAGTCGGACAAACTGGCTCCGTCCGTATCGTTGTCAGGGCGTGACGCAGCCGCCTCCGGTGGTGTCGCCGACACGGAACGCCATTTGAGGGAAGGGCTCCTTATTAAAGCGAAGTTCGTCGGGGCAAACCCGAGTGCGCAGATTCTGGGCGAGAGCGTGCTCGATTTCAAATGTAACTACTTCTACGGAAATGATCCATCCCTCTGGCGCACTGACGTGCCGAGTTTCTCGGCACTGATCTACAAGGATCTCTGGCCGGGGATCGATTTGAGATTCTATCGAGTCAATGACCGCATGAAGTACGACTTCGTCGTGAACCCGGGCGCAGATGTTGAAGACATCAAGATTCAATATGAGGGAGTATCAGATCTATCTGTGCATGCGGGCGGGATACTCGAGATAGCAACCGACTTCGGGTCGATGCGGGAGTTGATACCTCGAATATACCAATCAGACGGCGCAGACGCTGCGACTATTACTGGTCGTCACATATTGGTTGCCCCCGGTGTATTCGGCTATTCCATCGAGCAAAACTATAATCACTCATTGCCGCTGGTGGTAGACCCGCAGTTGGTATTCAGTACGTGTGCCGGAGGCGGTGCCACATTCGACGCCGCAATCGACGCTTCCGGGAATGCGTATTGCGCCGGCTACACTGCTGGTGCATACCTTCCCGTACTCAACCCATATGATGCTACCTACAATGGCAACGACGATGCTTTTATCTCCAAGATCTCGGCGGCAAGCCGATCTCTGGTCTATTGTACCTATCTGGGCGGTACAGGTGGAGACTGGGGAGATGGCATTGCCATTGACAATGACGGCTGCGCCTATGTTACCGGCTATACGTGGTCCACAGATTTCCCTATGGCGAATGCATATGACGCCGGCCCAAATGGTTATCGAGATGTGTTCGTCACGAAGCTGTCGGCAGCTGGCAATTCGCTGGTTTACAGCACCTACCTTGGAGGAGGGGATGTAGATCAAGGGCGCGCAATCGCTGTAGACGGTTCGGGCTGCGCATATGTGACTGGCTATACGTACTCAGGCAACTTCCCCACCGTCAGCGCCTTTGATGGCGGCTTTAACGGCGGCTATTACGATGCCTATGTCACCAAGTTCTCCGCCTCAGGAACAGGTCTTGTTTACTCGACCTTCCTGGGAGGGTCAGCTCAGGACGAAGCTGAGGCCATCACTGTGAATAGCTCCGGTAACGCCTTTGTCTCGGGCTATACAAAGTCGACAGACTTTCCCATGGCCAGCCCGTATGACAACAGCTTCAACGGGAATCAGGACCTGTTTGTCACAAAACTGTCCACGGCTGGGAATGCATTGTCTTTCAGCACCTTCCTTGGGGGGAGCGACGTTGAGTGGGGAGGTGGAATCGCAATCGACGCCTTGGGGAACACCTATGTTGCAGGCAGTACCGGCTCATACAACTTCCCAACAATCAGTGCCGTGGACTCCACTTGGAATGGCGACAGAGATGCCTTTGTGTCCAAGCTGAACCCGACGGGAAATACTCTCGTTCACAGTAATTTCATCGGCGGAAGCGGCTTTGATTTGGCCTGGACGCTAACGACCGACACTGGCTACAATGTCTACGTAGGCGGTTTCACGCGCTCCGCCAACTTCCCACTTGTGGATGCATACGATACCACTTGCGTGGGGGATGAGGCGTTCTTGACTGTCCTGTCTGCCAATGGGCAGGCCAGGAGGTATAGCACGTTCCTCGGAGGGAACAGCGTGGACGAGATTCGCCGCATAGCAACCGATCTGGAGCTGAATGCCTATGTGGTGGGCGGGACGGGGTCTTCTGACTTTCCCGTAGTAGACCCGCCAGGTACTTGTGCCTACAGCATCTTCCTCGCCGAATTCGGCCCACCGGCGGACACGATTCCGCCGAATACGATTACTGACCTGGTGGCGACGCCTGCGCCCGACAGCTCGATAACGCTATCCTGGACCGCACCGGGGAACAATGGCAACCAAGGAATTGCAGCCTCCTATGATATTAGGTATTCGGCCTTCAATATTACAGACGGCAGCTTTGCGTTTGCAAAGCAAGTGACTAACGAGCCAGCCCCTCAGCCTGCCGGCATGAGCCAGAGTATGGTCCTCATGTCAATGCCGTCTGGGTATGACTACAAGATCCGGGCTGTTGCATCCGACCGGGCGGGGAATTTATCGGATCTGTCAAATCAGGCAGTCGCGTATGTTCCGCCGACTTTCGACCTTAGTGTGAATCGGATTGAGTTAAGTCAAGGCCTTGTCGTCCCGGAAGGAAAGTCCGTAATTGCTGAAAGAAATCTGGTCGTTAGGGTATATATCGATCCTGGATCGATGAATACTTTATCATCCATAGACAATGTGACGGTGACGCTTCAGTACCAGATTGACGGTGGATCACTTAGTGCGCCCAAGTCTGTTACCCAGGCAGTTAAGGATGAACGATACTACTGTATCGATGAGAACGAAAGAGGTAAGTCATCATTTAACTTCACTGTCTATCCAAGGAGTGGAACCTACAATTTCACTGCAACAATCCAGGTGAAGAGTGGGGAAACAAATCCATTCAACAACTCTGCTAGCAGGTCGGTCACATCCACGGCAGCAAATAGCTACATACACCTGCAGCCTTTCGGTTTCAGGACGCCACTCACTGGATATCCCTCGTCACAGAACCTTACCGGTCTAGCAGACTTTATTCGTTCTGTTTTCCCTATCAGCCCTATGAAAGTACAGGAGAACGCTCAGGGGAATGACAACGCCGAATGGCAGGATGTCATGACTGTGTGGCCGCCGCAAAACAATGTGTTGTACAAAATCTATGCTTATAGTACTGCGGCTGCGCTCGCATCAACGGGGTTCCATAGATACGTCTATGTCGCGATGTGCAAGCCTGGATTCCTGGGTGCAGGGGGGTTCAATTTCCCGGGGGCTACGAATGCTTTATTGGTTGAAGCTAATGACATATTGAATGCTGCAAGCAATACGAAGATAAGCTCCAATGTAACAGCTCACGAACTTGGTCATTCATTTGGGCTTTACGCTGGATTGTCCCAAGAGGAGTACGAGCTTTATCCGACGACCCTCGGGAAGCCCATAACAGCAGCGCTAGCATTCGATGTGCAGAGGCAGATGCCCTTAAGGACCACGTATAACGGTCAACGGCTTGTCAACTTTATGGGCGCGAATTTTCGCCCGAACTGGATTGATCCCGAAACGTACGCGTACTTGGGACCGTTCTTTGCGGCGAACAGACCCATTGCGCGCGACATGGCAATCGATTCATTCTTGCTGGTGTCGGGACTTATGACAAGAGGCGATTCAATTGCCCGTTATTGCATCGTCTCAACTAACTGTCAGAATATCGGGCGGCAGCAAGAATCGGGTGTTTACACGTTGCAACTCGTGAACAGCGGCACTAGTCAGAGTGTTGCAGTGCACCCAACGATTGAATTTCCTATTGTAGATGGCGATACGGGCCAGGTGACGTTGTTCACTGTCGTGGTGCCCTACTTGGCGGGTATCGACCGAGTGCAGTTGCTTAAGGGTTCGCAGCTAGTGTATGAATCAGTGAAGTCCGCCAATGTGCCGCAAGTCACAATCACGTCGCCTCTCGGTGGCGAGGCATGGAGTGGTAGTCAAGTCGTGTCTTGGACGTGCACTGATCTCGACGGAGACTCAGTAGAGTCAACGGTAGAGTTCTCGCCAGACGGAGAAACTTGGTATCCAGTGTCACAGTCGCAATCAGGCACAAGCGCCGAGCTGGAATGCGACAATTTGCCGGGAGGAACTACATGTCGAGTACGTGTTATTGCGCGAGACGGCATCAATACTACGACAGCGACCTCCAACACATTCTCCGTCACAGAGAAGGCACCAAGGATTGAAATCCGGTCTCCGAGCGACTCAAGTGTTTGGGTACGCGGGCAGGCCATTCCTCTTAGCGGGCTTGGTGCCGACCTCGAGGACATCTCCTTGCAGGACACGGTCCTGATTTGGTCGTCAGATCGAGACGGTAACATAGGAATCGGACATACACTAAGCGTGGCGAGTCTTTCGGCGGGAGTCCATGAGGTTGTTCTGTCGGGCCGCGACAGTGACCTGAACGCCGGGGCCGATACTGTCATACTCACTGTTCTCCAAGATACGGATCTCGACGGCATGCCAGATATTTGGGAAATCTCTCATGGCCTGAATCACCTCGTCCAAGATGCTGATCTCGATCCAGATGAGGATCAACTGACAAATGGAGCAGAGTACTACTTTGGCACTGATCCACACGACTGGGACTCCGACGGAGATTCTCATTCTGACGGATATGAAGTCGGCAGGGCCTCCGACCCTCTGAACGCGTCGGCTATTCCGAATCTCGTGTTTCTATCGCCGTTTCATCTTTCCGCCCCGTTGAATGATGATGTCATACGTGACTCAACCCCCGTATTCACTTGGAACAGACCTTTGTGCAGCGACTCCGGGGCTATTGCGAGCTACATATTCTACTTGGATATCGATTCGCTGTTTACTGCCCCCCTAATGTTCATTTGCCAGACCGACAGTTATTCGCTCACGCTTCCCCTGTTGGACAAGAGTAAATACTTCTGGCGAGTTCGTGCGGTAGATGGCTACGGTCATTTTGAATGGTCTGCCGAGATTGGCTCCTTCACCACTGATTTCACGTGTCTGGATACCGACGGTGATTTTATCTGTAGTGTTTCGGACAACTGCCCATCTTCATATAACCCGGATCAATCCGATGAAGATGCGGACGGCATCGGAAACGTGTGCGATCAGTGCACCGACACCGACGGTGATGGTTTTGGTGATCCGGGGTTCGCAGCCAACACCTGTGCCATCGACAACTGTCCTCACACTCCCAACCCCGACCAGGCGGACAGCAATGGCGATGGTGTCGGAGATGCTTGCTGCTGCGTGGGACTCACCGGTAACATTGATGGCGATACTGGAGATGTTGTGGATATCGGAGATCTAACGAATTTGGTGGATTACCTGTTCCTGGGCGGTCTTCTCGGGGGCTGCCCGATGGAAGCAGACGTCGACCCATCCGGCAGCGTAGACATCTCTGATCTTCAGCTAATTGTTGATTATCTCTTCTTCGGAGGGGCATTAACCGAATGCCCGTGACGGTCGATCACGGTCTGGCTGATGTCCTTACATGTGGCAGGACGGCCACCTCTTGACTGGGGCGGCCGTGTCACTTTTGGCCGCTGCTTCGTCTCGCGGGATACAGATATGATGAGAACAAACCTGTGAACAACGGCGATCAGCTATAGTTGTGCCAGGGGTCTCCCGGAGACCGTGCGAGACGTGCTGTCCCCTTTCGGCTCTCAGAGCGATCACTCCGCTGATCCCTTTTCTTTGGAGTTGGGGTTTATGACACGTGCTCTAACGGGTGCCTGTGACCAACTTGTGTCCATCGACCATCAAATCACACGAATGCGCGCACAGATCCACAGAACTACACACAAGAACCAAAGCCGTTGTACGTGAGCGAATTACGCTGTAATAGATTGTACGATAATCGATTACGCGAAATGCATCACAGAGAATCCCTGCCTCTCCGCCAGATTTCTCAGAATCACCCCTCAGTTCGTTCCCTCGCATTTCGTGATCGACAATCTCTCGTAAGTTCTCTCAGTAGATAGACTATCCTGGCGAAACGGCATTCGTCGTCCACCGCCAGACATCATCGATTCGCGGTGCAAGTCAACATCGGGGTTTGTGCCAGGGCGTCCCACGATAGGGTGAAGATGTACTTGGGCGTCATAATGAGTTGCTTTGGCATCTGTTCGTGGTAGATAATGAACTGCGCCAAGTCCACTTCGTTGAGGATTTCGCCTTTTGAGGAAGTTCGAAAGAATGATTCTCTGCTTGGCTCAGGTGTCGCGTAAATGGGGGACCCGTGGAGCCTACGATCTTCAATCACCTTCAACCCAGGGCTGAGGTACTTCCGGCGGTAGCCACCGCCGAGTACGACCTGCTGATCGGTCGAACCCGGGAAGAAGTAGACCGTGATGGTATCGGCGTCGAAGAGGACATAGGAATTCATAGGCACTCCTTCCTCCTCAAACTCCTTCAAATGCTTCGTCTTCATGAGATCGAGTGCCTTAAAGCCGAGAAAGGCAGGCGACGACGGGAGAAAACATCTGAGGTTTGGCTCAATATGTAGCGGAGTTCCGTTTGTGAAGCGTACCCTGGCCGGCGAAATGAGTCCGGTGTCAGTAATCCCTCCGAAGATCACCTCCTGCGATCCGGAGTCTCCGATGACGATCCATCCCTTAACGAGAGCCAGATCAAAACTGTCTTGGTACGCCATGGCGGTGTCAGACGCAATCCAGGAGTAGCGGTCATAGTCAACGAGCCGGTATGCGATCTGCCAATTGCGTGCCATCTCCGTCTGTTCTTTCTCGGAAAGCGAACTGCTTTCTGGCTGCGCTCCTCCCGCAAGCCCGCACAACGCGACAAAAAGAACGGCGGCCATTCGCTTCAGCCGCCAGCAAACTTCAAATGTCCTTTTCAAAATTTCTCCTCTCCGTATGGCCGTGAAGCCACCCTGATAGTCGTTAGTGCAATAGTATATCCTCTGTATAGGGTTGTCAATCTTCCGGCTCTCGGTCGTGTCTTAGGCGGCAGGATAGACAGAGCGGCAATACTTCAATACCCTTGAATCTCCCACCCATTTGCGTATCTTCCCCCCCGATGAGGGGTGCAGGCCAAGGGCATCCTGTTGCCAACATTACCGTCCACCAGTGAGGAGCGCATGGAGCCGATGCAGATCGCCAAAGGGGAAAAGGAACTACTGCTGCTGCCCGGCATGGGGAATCGCCACGGGCTGATCGCCGGCGCCACCGGGACCGGCAAGACGGTCACCCTGCAGGTCATGGCCGAGCAGTTCAGCAGAATCGGCGTGCCGGTGCTGCTGGCCGATGTCAAGGGGGACCTCTCCGGTATCGGTGCGCCGGGAAGTGCCACGCCCAGGATCAGCGAACGACTGAGTCTGCTGGGGCTAACCGGTCATTCGTTCGAGGCTTGCCCGGTCACCTTCTGGGATCTGTTCGGCGAACAGGGACACCCGATCCGAACTACCGTCTCGGACATGGGACCGCTGCTTCTGGGACGACTGCTCAATCTCAACGAAACGCAGGCCGGAGTGCTGACGCTGGTGTTCAAGATCGCTGATGATCGGGGGCTCTTGTTGCTCGATCTGAAAGACCTGCGCGCCATGCTTCAGCATGTCGGGGAGAATGCCCGGCAGTTCACCACCGAGTACGGCAATGTGTCGGCCGCCAGTATCGGCGCAATTCAGCGGGGACTGCTGGCTCTCGAGCAGCAGGGGGGAGAGCGATTCTTCGGCGAGCCGGCCCTGAACCTCGATGATCTGTTGCAGACCGACGGCGCGGGGAAGGGGATGGTGAACATTCTGGCCGCCGATAAGCTGATGCAGTCCCCCAAGCTGTATGCCACGTTCCTGCTCTGGCTTCTTTCGGAGCTATTCGAGCGGCTGCCGGAGGCGGGGGATTTGGAGAAACCCAAGCTGGTGTTCTTTTTCGATGAAGCCCACTTACTGTTCTCCGATGCCCCGAAAGTGCTTCTGGAGAAGATCGAGCAGGTGGTGCGGCTGATTCGCTCCAAGGGAGTGGGGGTCTACTTCATCAGCCAGAATCCGCTCGATATACCCGATATCGTGCTCGGCCAACTCGGCAACCGCGTGCAACACGCGCTGCGTGCCTTCACCCCACGCGACCAGAAGGCGGTAGAGGCTGCGGCGCAGACATTCCGCGCCAACCCCCGCC
>AMWB02165874.1_pt1 | contig 84666 bp, 74 predicted proteins | sample 200311 | NCBI WGS metagenome assembly AMWB02 (sample SAMN02737377, study PRJNA173069) | bioreactor metagenome | biome: anode biofilm in microbial fuel cells | place: USA: California | collected 2010-12-16 | reverse complement strand
CACCTCCATGCGAGCCGATCTGGTCAACGAAGATGCTGTCGGGGTGTATGCCGCGCTGGATTATCTTATCGGCAACGCCGACCGCCATCTGGGTGTGCAGCGCGATCGCTATCCCTATGTGGATATGGCCGGCAAGAGGGTAGTCGTTTTGGGCGGCGGCGATACCGCCATGGATTGTGTACGCACGGCGGTTCGTCAGGGGGCAATTGATGTCGTCTGTGCCTATCGACGGGACAGGGCAAACATGCCCGGATCGGCCCGGGAGGTGCAGAATGCCGAGGACGAGGGGGTGCGTTTTCTGTGGAATTTGCAGCCTCTTGGTCTTGTCTGCCGGGAAGATGGGCATGTCAGCGGTGTGCAGGTTGTCAACACCCGGCTTGGTGATGCCGATGAGCGCGGACGGAGAAAGCCGGAGCCTGTTACCGGCACAGAGGCGGTCCTCGATGCCGACAGCGTGATCATGGCCTTTGGCTTCAGGCCAAGTCCACCCGATTGGCTTAAGCAAAATGATATCGTTGTCAACGACCGACAGCTTATCACCGCGCCTGCATGCGGAACAATGCCCTTTCAGACGACCAACCGGAAGGTCTTTGCCGGAGGCGATGCCGTGCGCGGTTCCGATCTGGTTGTGACTGCAATTGCCGAAGGACGCACTGCTGCAGAATCAATTCTTCTCTACCTCGATGTATAATCCCGGCAGGACGATCCCGTTTTTGTGCATCTCCTCGTATTTTGCAGCATATGGTAGATATTTTTGAGTTTTTTCTTGGAAAATTGTTGTGCCCGATGCAGATACCAGATAGTGTGATGCGCAAATTTCGAAAGACACACTCCCCCTAGGAAACGGACAATACGCCAGGATACATTTCAGGTCTCGCTTGCGTGACGCAGTTGCCTTGGTGGTAAATTCAAATTATTAGTTTTACATGTGCTTTTCCTTTCTGCGTTTTTGGCAGGCTTTCAGGAGGAGGGCACCACGGAGCAGGTATGAAAAAAATCGTTGTCGGTAGTCTTTTACTCCTCCTTGTTGCGGGGGTGGGGATCCCGTTCGTGAACGGGCTGGCAATGGAAAAAATTGTCAAAAAATCTTTTGCCAATCTCAACAGCATGTATGCCGATACCGGCTCAGGTGTCTCCATCGAGATACTGCGTTATGATCGACATTTTTCTTCGACGGAAATTGAGTGGGACATAAAACTCGGACCGTTGAAGGCGATATACGGGGTTGATGAGATAATTTTTGTCGATCGGGCAGAGCATGGATATACCGGTATTGTTTCGAAAACAAGCCTTGAGAAAAATAAATGGTTTACCGATTTTGTCAGCACGAAACTTGCCGGGAAAAATCCATTGGATATTTCCACCGAATACAAACTTTCCGGCGAGATTAAGTCAACCATTACCCTGGCGGCCTTTTCTCTGCCGGTGGACGGTGAAGTGGTCGCAATCAAACCAGGCAAGGCACTTTTTACCTGGGAAGAGGCTTCGAAGAATTTTTACTCTGATACGTCCTGGCAGGGATTTTCTGTTGCGGATAAAATGGCGGTGGATGGCATCTCCGTCAGCTCCAACCTGGAAAAGATTTCCACCTATCTGTGGGATGGTACCCTCTCCTATGGGGTGAAAAAAGGGCAGATTAACGGCGATGCCAATGAACAGCTCCAACTCGTAGATTTTAAAGGCGACTACAGCCTGGATATCGATAAGGAAGAGAATACCGTATCGGTTGTGGCAACCTTTGGTTTTGATGCGCTGCAGACCGGTCTGGAAAAAATTGACAACGGTTTCGTCCGACTCGGCGTTATCAACATGGATGCTCAGGGATTCGAAGAGTTTATTAAGCTGTATACCGAAATGGCCAACACGGTCTTGAATGATTTCGCGGCAGCAGGGGATGATCCGGCAAAAATGAAAACGATTCTCCGGAACCAGGTGAGCAGGACGCAGTTTCAGATGTTGACGGCATACGAGCGTTTATTGAAAAAAGGGCTGGAATTTCAAATTTCCGATCTCCATGCCAAAATGCCTGAGGGAGAAGTAAAAGGTGATGTGGCGGTGGGCCTGAATAAAGACATGACCTTTGCCCAGTTTGTGCCCCTTCTGCAGCAACCGGAATTGCTGCCGGAGATTTTTTCCATGAACTCCGAGATCGTTCTTCCGGCGGACCTTGTTGGTGATAACCCGGTGTTTTTGTCACCGATGTATCCGGGAATGCAAACCGGTTTATTTGTGAAAAACGGTGACACACTCACGCATAAGGCGGAAACCAGAGATGCCAAACTCTATCTGAACGGTCAGGAGGTTCAGTTTCATTAAGCGGCGGGCTTTGATGGCGCCGTAAGGATCCTTGTCCGCTTAGCATGTGCCGGCAGGGCGTGCCTCCACGGACAATTTTTCTCTCATTTTGGCGCACTGATTGTCGTAATGACAGAAAAATTGTCTGCGGAGGCCATGCCTTTTCGAAATCTACGCGTCGTAACTTCGCCATCCTGGAACTGGACTTCTTACGACGCCGTTAACTCTGGTACTCGTCGACGGTGATGTTTAAATCAGCCAGTTGTCTGAAGACGTAATCGCGACAAGTGACATCCAGCTGTTCCGGCACTATGAGACCTGTTTCGTGGCAAAGCTGCTCAACCATCATCGAGCTGAAAACCGCGGCGCACTGACCGGTTGAGTACGATTCGTGGGTCATTTTGGCTTGGGAGAATGCCTCTATCAGGCCGGGGAAGTTGGTATAGCAGTCAATCTGTTTATCCTGCCCGCCGAGCTTGCCTTTGACGCGAACCAGAAAAGCTCCCTCATCCTGAATGATTCCTTCATCAATGACCGCCTGAATTTCTTCTGCAAAACGGGGCGCCCGTGGAATCTGCTTCATCAGCAGCTCGAATGGTACTATCTCAACCCCATTGACGTTGACTTTTTCTTTGCTGAGCAGGCCGACTTTATAGAGATGTTCAGCCAGTTCCACCTGTGGACCGCCGTATTTGAACTCGATGTTTCGAACTCCTTTCAGAACCGAATCGGCCAGCAGCCCCATGGTCACCGGTTCGTCATGTTCATGGTCGACCATACGGACCTCGTGGTCAATACCCCGAAACTTCATCTTAACCGGCCGGCTGAATGGGACGTCGGTGACAATCTTGCCGTTTTCCATGCGGAAGGTCTTGTACATCATATCCCCCAGGGCGACTTCCGGTGACCACCAGAAAGGAATATAGCGCTTGCTTAAGAAACCGTCGTAAAAATAGATACCGATGGAATCACAGCTGTCGAGCTTTTCCACGGATCGGCGAACGATGACATTGGCGAGGCCGGGCGCGATGCCGCAGCCGACCAGGGCCAACAACCCTTTATCCTTAAACCTTTGGTGCCATTCGGAAAACAGCCATTGGTAGGTCTCGACAAAGCCTCTTTCTTCCATGGGGCCCGACAGGTCCATATAACCGGCCCCCACGGTAAGGGCGGCCTCCATGACATTGAGGTTATATTCCAGCGGTAGGCCATTGATTATCAGGCTGCATCCTGCAGCGGCAGTTATGATCGAAGCGGTTTCATGGGCATCTACCTGTATGGCCTCCGCTTTTGACAGCGAACCACTCAGCCTCTCGCTCAGGAGTCGGTCATAATCGGCGCAGACAATCTGTTGTACCTTGGGGTGTGTGTTGAGGTGTTTTGCGATGGTACTCCCCTGAGCACCCAGCCCGATAACAAGGACTTTTTTCATTACTCCATTCTCCTTCAGACAACTATTTTAAGTGGGTGGCAGGAACAATTTTTCCCGCCCTCTCGCAGGCAGGAGGACGGGAAGTATTCTGTCAGTGTGATTTGATTCTGGTCCAGGCCTCGTCATACAGTCGCATGGCGGCACCAATATCGGTTATGGCGTGGAGTTTGGCATTCATTTCCGGGGTCGGATAGATTTGCGGGTTTGCCCGATCCGACGGTGTGATATAGGGAAGTGCCGCCTCGTTCGGGGTGGCGTAGCTGTTGTAGTTGGACAGTTCAGCCCCAACCTTCGGTTCGAGAATCCAGTTGATCCATTTATGCGCGGCATCCGGATGTGGTGCCTTGGCCGGAATAGCCATTACGTCGACCCAGAATTCGCCGCCTTCCTTGGGGACAACAAAGCCGAATTTGTCAGGATTTTCACGGACATCGCGGAGCGCATCACCGTTAAAGACGACCGCGACGTCGGCTGTCCCGGCGACAACGTCGTTTTTCCCGCCGACGCCGGTCTTGAATCCCAGGCATCCCTTGCTGTTTTTGGTCTTGATCAGGAGTTCAGAGGCCTGTTTGATCTGTTCCGGCTTGGTAGAATTCATCGGATATCCAAGATAAAGCAGGGCCTGGTTCATCGAGCTGCGGATGTCGTCCATCAACCAGAAGGAACCGGGCTGCTTGGCAGGGTCATAGACGATCGACCAGCTGTTTGCCGCTTCATCGGAGACCTTCTCCCTGTTGTACATGATGCCGATCGTTCCCCACTGCCAGGGCACGGTGTATTTATTGCCCTTATCCATGTCCATTGTTTTGAACCGGCTCATGAGATTGCCGAGATTAGGGATCTTCGACTGGTCGAGCGGCTGGATCAGGTTCAGTCCAAAGATGATCGGCAGAACATACGACGAGGGAATAATGATGTCATACTGGCTGACGCCGCCAGCCTGGAGTTTGGCCAGCATATCTTCGTTGCTTTCGTACAGGTCGATCAGAACCTTGATGCCGGTCGCCGCTTCAAAGTCGGCGGAGAACTTTTCCTCATCCATGTATTCCGACCAGGTGAAAATACGCAGCTCTTTGTCTTCGGCGAAAGACGAGCTGATGCAGAAGAGTATCGGCAGCAGCGACACGACCAGCAGAAACAATTTTTTCATGGGGTTCCTCCTTGTGCTTGGTTGAATAAGGGTTAGGACTTGTGATGCGATTATCATTAATGCTTTTCTGGTTATTTTTTTCGTGAAATACGTTCGGCCAGGACTACCAGGATCACGGTGATCAGGACTATGATGGTCGACAGGGCATGTATCTGCGGCGTTACCCCGCGGCGTACCGCCGAGTAGATGTACAGTGGCAGGGTCTGCGATGTCGGACCGGAGGTGAAGAAGCTGATGACAAAGTCGTCAAGAGACAGGGTGAAGGCGAGCATCCCACCGGCGACGATGCCCGGCAGCAGCAGCGGAAAAATGACCCGGCGCATCACGTACCAGTTGTCGGCGAACAGGTCGCGGGCGGCCTCTTCCAGATCGGTGCCGATGGAAACCAGACGACTACGCACCACCAGGGCGACAAACGCGATCTGGAAGGTGATATGGCCGATGGTCATGGTTACCATCCCGGGTTGAAACACGTCGGAAACCGAGCGGAGAATGGCGAAGACCACCACCAGCGAACCGGCCATGACGATATCGGGAATAACCACCGGGAAATTGAGCATAAGCCCGAGAAAACCGTTGGTACGGCTCCCCCAGGGAAAGCGGCTGATGCCGATGGCCAGCAGGGTGCCGATAACCGTTGAGACCAGAGTTGAAACAACCGCCAGCGTCAGCGTGTTCCAGGCTGCCTCCAGGATGTAATTGTTATGCAGCAGCCCGGTATACCATTTCATGGTGAATTCCTGCCACACCCAGCCGTGCTTGGCCGAGTTGACCGAGAAAACCGCAATACCAAACAGCGGCAGGTAGAGCATACCGATGGTGAAAAGAGAGATTGACTGTAAAACCAGATGACGTTTTTTCATATAATATCCACCGTATTCCCTTTCCGGCGGTAGATCCGCATGGAGAGAAGGGTCAGCAGCATCAGGGCCATGCTGATGGCGGCACCGAAAGGCCAGTCGCGGCTCGTGCCGAACTGCTGCTGAATGAGATTGCCGACCAGCATATACTTGGCACCACCGAGGAGGTCAGGCACAACAAACGTTGCCATGGTTGGCACCAGCGTCAGGATGATCCCGACCGTGAGGCCCGGTGCGGTCTGGGGAAGTATCGCCTGCATGAAGACGCGGTACCTCGAGGCATAGAGATCCTGGGCGGCTTCAACCAGCGCCCAGTCCATTCTTTCGACACTGGAATAAAGCGGAAGGGCCAGAAAGGGTAAATAATCGGAAATCATCCCGATATAGACCGCAAAAGCACTCGGGTACAATGACGAACCATCCGGGATAAAGCCAAGAAAGGTGGCGAATCTGGCAAAGGGCAGGTCTGGCGACAGCAGCAGGAACCAGGCATAGGTACGGATGACTATGTTGGTCCAGAACGGGATAATAAGAATGACCAGCCAGACAAACCTGTTTCGGGCGGGACGTGAGGCTATGAAAAAAGTTAAGGGGTACGACAACAGGATGGAGACCAGGGTTGTGACCAGCGAGACGACCACCGAACGGCCAAGTATTAACAGATAGTCAGGGGTCCAGCCAAAGGAGCTAAATCCGGCCAGGCGTTTGTAGTTATCAAAGGAAAAATTCCAGATGACCTCGCCATAGACGCCTCGCTCGGCAAAACTGAGGACGACGAAAATGAGCGATGGCAGGACCAGAAAAGCGGTCAGCCAGAATATGCCGCTGGAAAGAAAGGACATGCCCCTTCGGGTCAGGGCCCTTTCGGTGGTCATTTCACCGTGCCAGAGAATAGTGTTTTGTTTCATCCTCAGCCCTCCAGCACAACCAGTTCAGCCGGGGGAAGCTCCAGCCAGACCTGATCTCCGATCTTGAAATTTTTGAAGGCATTGGTCCGAACCCTCAGCGCTCCGGGAGACATGGTGAGATCGAAATTGGTGCCGCGATAGACTATATCCTGGACGGTGGCATGGACGCCGTTTACGCTCGGCTCGCTGCCAACCCGTATCCACTCCGGTCGGATGGCAACGAGCCCCTCCGGCCATTCCGGCTGCTTGTTCAATGACAAAAAGCCTACCTCCGTCTCGACGCCGCCATTCACACGCCGGGCCTGCAGAAGATTCGCCGCGCCTAGAAACTCGGCGACAAACCGGTTGCGGGGGAAATCATACACTTCAAACGGGGTGCCGCACTGGACGACCTCGCCGGCCTCGATAACCGCAATCCTGTCGCTGCAGACCAATGCCTCGGCCTGATCGTGGGTGACCAGGATGAACGTGGTACCAAGCCGGCGCTGCAAACGACGCAATTCCTCCTGGACCTGGGCGCGCAGCTTGGCATCGAGAGCCGACATGGGTTCGTCGAGCAGCAGGATGTCCGGTTCATTCACCAGGGCCCGGGCGATGGCCACCCGCTGCTTCTGTCCGCCGGAGAGCTGCTCCGGGCTGCGGTTGCGCATCGGGTACATTTCCAGCAACTCCAGGGTGTCGCTCACCTTTTTACGTACCTCCTGCTCGGGGAACTTGCGTGAGCGAAGACCGAAGGCCACATTCTCGAAAATTGACAAATGCGGGAAGAGAGCATAGCTCTGAAAAACCGTATTGACATTGCGTTTGGTAGCGGGCAGGGCCGTGATGTCTTTTCCGGTCAGGATTATCGCCCCCGAGCTTGGCTGTTCCAGGCCGGCAATGATTCGCAGCAGGGTGGTTTTCCCACAGCCCGATGGGCCGAGAAGGGTAAAGAACTCCCCCTGGCGGACCTCCAGATCGACTCTTTTAAGGGCCGTGACCGAACCAAAACTTTTGGTAATATCGCGGATAATGAGATTTTTTTGCGGTTGATCATTCATTTCGATATATCCTTACGTAAAAAGTAACACTCTATCGGTCCCCGGATCCCTGCCACGCCAGTGCGCAGAAAAGAATAGCAAAATCAGTGCCATGTCCGCTGATGCTAATTATCCGTGTGCATAGCTGCTGATTGAATCTTAACAAGCATATCGATAGCTGGAGTAAAAATTCATAATTGTTTATTTGTTTTGGTCTGTATTTCAAATATGTAAAATACAGATGCATTCTGCTCTATAGCTCTTCTCACCGTAAGAAACGAGAAAAGAAACGAATCATCACATCCGTGCGATATTTTTATGGTGCTGACCATGGGCTGGCCCTGTTAATCAACCGCCATTGAGCGGTTGGAAAAATTTTATCTCAGCGCCTTCGGGCAGGACATCTTCCGCTTTTGCCAGCATGCCGTTTATGGCGACAATAGCGACATGTTCCTGAGGTAATTTTACCCGTTCCACCAGTTCCGCCACTGTGGTATTTTCGGAAATGTCCATAATGAGGCCACTATCCGGGTAGAGACCCGGGTAGTGGGTCGGCAGCGTTCCGTAGAGTTTCAGGCGGATCTTCATGAATCATTTCTTAAAAAGTTGAAAGTAGAATCCATCTCCGCCGCACTCACTTTGACGACCACATTGTGTGGCGGCAATGGCTCGTTGTAGAACATGGGCGGGAGTCGATCGTCTTTTCGGGTCAACCCGGCCATTTTGTTAAATGCCAGCTCTGCTTTGATGACCCGTTTACCGAGTTCGGTCCAGTCGTTCTGGTTGAACGCCTGACCTGATTTGGCGCTCATCATGGTAAAGACATTTTCGATCCCCTCCGCGGTTGCCAGTCCTGACTGGGCAAAATCACATATTCCGGCAGTGTCTACTGCCGCCATATGGATCTGGGTATTGCGGGAAATTTCCACTTGCCCTGCAGCTTCGAGAGCATTAACTGTTCCGCCAAAGGCTTCGAGGTTTTTATCGACAACCCAGCCCGCAGTGTGGTCTGCGCCCATCGGCGTCGTCGCATAGGTGACGGCCATGCCCTGGATTGCTCGTGGATCATATGCAGCCATTCCCTGCCCTTTAACCGTCGGGATACGGTCATGGCGGAAGTGTTTGCCGACCGCGTCAGGGCCGTTGCCGATAATCCGGCCCATTTCAGTGCCGGCAGCCGCCTCTTCTACCAGCCGAATAGCGGCGTCGGCGTCGCCAAATGATGCGTATCCGGCGTCAAAGGCTACTGCCAGGGCCACCCCGGTGTTCATGGTGTCAAGCCCAATATCATCGCAGAGAAAATCAAGTCTGGCGATCGCGTCCAGGTTGTCATTGCCGATCATGCCGCCCATGGCCCAGATGGTTTCATATTCGAGCGATGAGGTCACGTAGTCACCCTTTTCGGTGACGAATTCATTGGAACAGTCAATTATGCACTGTGAGCATCCCTTGTGCTGCGTTTTGCCGCCACGTTCTTTGATGACGCGGGCCATGGTTTCGCCGCTTATTTTATCGATACCCGCAAACTGGCCACTGCGCGCATTTTTGGTTGGGAAGGCGCCGGCTGCGTTAATTGGCTCGACGAGCACCGCTGTGCCGAATTCGGGAAGAATCTGGCCACTGAATTCGTCCGCCCGCACCGCCTTGGCATAGGCGGACGATGCTTTCTGGAAGCGATCCTGGTCGGCAATTTCGATCGGGGTCTTCCCCTGGCGATCGACGATGAGAGCTTTCAGGCCTTTGGCGCCCATGACTGCCCCGAGGCCGCCGCGTCCTGCGGCCCGGCATGGCCGTCCATCCAGGTCGGTTGACTGGATCGATGCGGAGAGAAGCTGAAAATCACCGGCTGGGCCGATGCAGGTAATACTTTTTCTGTCTCCGTATTCTTCCTGGAGTTTTTTGGTGAGTGCATATGTTCGCATGCCTTTTAAGGCATCGGCACTGATCAGGGTTGCCTTGTTTTCCGCTTCGATGTTGAGGCAGAAATATTTGCCGGCAGCCGCTTTTCCTTCGATGATGATTGCCTTGATGCCAAGCCTGGCGAGCGAGTAGGCGACAGTTCCCCCGACATTGCTCTCCTTGATGCCGCCGGTCAGTGGACTTTTTGCCCCGACGGAGAGTCTTCCGGTGTTGATAAGAGATGTGCCGGTAAAATATCCCGGAGCAAAAATGAGTTTGTTATCTTCTCCAAGCGGGGCGGCTGTAGCGGGTACTTCGTTGCTGATCATAATCGAAGTCAGGGCCCGTCCCCCAAGTATTGCGTACTCTTCTGCAACGTTTTCCCACTGTACCGATTCCGTGCTCATGTTCACTCTAAGAAATTGCATGGCTCCCTCCATTTTTGCTGAAAAGAATCCCGGATAGATTTTTGTTTACCGGGGATACGTGTTGACGAAAACGGCTATTGCAGGCTCGCAAACGTCTCTTCCAGTCGCTGCAAAACAGTATCGAGCAACGCGTAAGGAATATTGAGCGCCGGCTCAAGCCTGATGACCTTGGCATTGTTAAGGGTTCCGGCGGTCAGTATCCCGCGACTGAACAGGCCGGACGCAACTTTGAAGCCAATCTCATCGTTTGGAAAGACCATGCCGAGGAGCAGCCCGCGTCCGCGAATTCCACTGAGGATGTGGGGATATTTCTGTTGCAGTGCCGACACCTTTTTCTTCAAGTATTCGCCTTTCTCCGCTGCCTGACCTGCAAGATCTTCTTCCAGAAGAACAGTAATCTGCGCGAGTGCGGCAGCGCACGCGACCGGGTTTCCGCCCGTGGTGGTGGTGTGCATGAAGGGGTTGGGTTCCATGCATTCCCAGATTTTAGCCGTTGAAAAGAAAGCAGACATGGCGATAACCCCGCCTCCGAGAGCTTTGCCGAAACACATGATGTCCGGAGTCACGCCCCAGTGGTCAACTCCGAAGATTTTACCGGTACGGCCAAAGCCGGTCTGTACCTCGTCGGCTATCAGCAGTACTTCATATGTATCGCAGATCTGACGGAGTCTTGGCCAATAGTCGTCCGGTGGTTCAATGGCGCCGGCTTCCCCCTGGATGGGTTCGACCACAACTCCGGCGATCCCGTCACCGACTGCCTGGGCGTTTTTGAGTATCTGCTCGACAGCATCGGCGTCACCAAAGGGAACCTGCCGCACGCCGCTGAGCAGCGGGAGCAGGGGTTCGCGATACACTGCTTTGCCGAGAAGCGACAGGGCGCCGAGAGATTTTCCGTGGAAACCTTTTAAGGTGGAGACAAAGCCGCTTTTGCCGGTGTACAGCTTGGCCAGCTTCATTGCTCCGTCGACAGCTTCGGTGCCGCTATTGGCAAAGAATCCGTATTGAATGTCACCTGGCGTCAATCTGGCAATGACTTTGGCCAGATGTGCCCGCAGGGGGTCAAGCATCTCCTGGCTGTATTGCGGACTGCGATCGATCTGAGCCTTGGCTGCAGCGACAATCTTGGGATGACGAATCCCGGGGGAATACAGTCCGAAGCCACCCAGCATATCAATATATTCGCGACCCATGACGTCCTTGAGGATTGACCCCTGTCCCTGCCAGTCGGTCAGGGCGAAGTCGTCTGTTTCGGTGACGGATTTACGGTATTCCAGAAAACCCTTGTTGATATGGTTGGCGAAGTTCTGATACGTCGATTCTGCCACCCATTTACGCTCAGCATCCGTTACTTCAGCCTCCGGGGTTTCAATAAGAGCAACCATTTTTTTTGCTTCATTGAAGGCGGCATCAATATCTCTGGTGGAAGGTGTCTGGCTTGTATCTGTGTTGGTGTCTTCTGACTTCATCACGTCTGAAATCTCCTCTTGGTTGCTACTTGGGATTGTTTATTGATAGCTGTCTTTGTTGGCGAGCCCCATTACGTATTTTACAGCGTTGCCGTTGAGAATAATGAACCTAATTTTTATTTGAATGGTTGGTTAATTTTTTGTCGCGACTCGTTGCTGTGCGTAAGTGCTGGTGCAAACGTATTGCTATATCAGTTTATTTTTCAACACTGCCAGGGCAGATTGTTTGGCGGTGTCGGCAAATTCGGCAAAAGGTTTGTCGTGACCGAGAAATTGCGCATGAAATTCCAATCCCTCCATAAGCGTGACAATGAAATCGGCTGCCTTGCGCACATCGTTGACCTGGATGATGCCTTTGCTGTTGAAAATGAGAAATTCGTCATACAGATAATTGCGCAGCCATTGAAACATCTCTCGAAATAAAACGGCGACGTTTGCGTCTCTGAAGCTCTGGTAGTAAAAGCCAAAATGGACACCCGGATCAACGGTGCGTGACCACTTGTAGCTGAATATCATATTGATAAGCGCCGTGAATCGTTCGGGGTCGTCTTCGATATGGTCGAATTTAAGCAGATGCTGTGATTTGAATTTGCCAATCATCAACTCGATAAGAGCAAGCCGCAGGTTCTCTTTATTTTTGAAATAATGCAGGATGAGGCTGGGGTGAATCCCAAGATGGCTGGCGATCTTGCCGATAGATGTCCCTTCCAGGCCTTCCTCGATGAGAACGCGATAATACCCTTCGAGGATTTCGGGCTTACGCAGTTCAGCATTCTGGTTTTTTCGACCGGCCATAGGAGAGATCCTGAGCTTTGAGTAACGAAGTGAACCGTCCACTACAATGTTGTCATGTTTTTTCAATTAATCTTTTCATTTTTGTTTGTCAATATTATTTGGCAGAATTGTTCACCAACCATTCAATAATTTATATTTTTATACATCCGTTCTTAATTGTCTGTTATGCAACAATATGTTTGGGAACAATTGTTTTGCTGACGCCGGCAGTATGCATTGCATTAAAAATCCATCCGCTTTGGATTATTGCTTCTTGCCTTCTTGCCGGTTTATGGCTCCAGCCTGCTTTTTGACGCCAAAAGACAATATTGTAAACTTCAGCTGGCTCGTGTATGGATAGGTAGCCCCGTTAACGGGAAATAGGGTTGTGACGTACTGAAGTGGCTTGAAAGGAACCAATTACTCTCCAGGGGACCGATGAAAAGAACATTGGCGGAACTGATTGAAGACCGGGATATCTTGCATTGTCTGAGCAGTGGTGTTATCGCCACGGATCATTTGGGCGTGATCACGCATCTCAACCCCCGGAGTGAGGCAAAGCTGGCTATCGCGGCAACGGATTATATCGGCAGGAACATTCGCGAAGTTTTGCCTCTTTTTTACCCATTGGTGCGCGAATGTCTCGCCTGCGGCAGATCCGTTCTCGGTCGGCAGATCGGTCTGGAGCAAGGGAATCTTGTCGTTCATGTCAGCCCGATTTTACGTGGCCGTAATCTTCTTGGGGCGGTGTGCAATTTTCAGGAACCGGACACGTTCGAATTGGCAGCCAGGAAATCGGATTCGTATCAGAAATTGAATCGGCAGCTTGAAACTATCATTTCTGCATCTTCTGACGGGATATGGGTGTGTGATGGCAGAGGCGTTATTGTTTCCATAAATGCCGCTTCTGAAGCATTGAATGGAATACGGGCCAAGGAAGTCATTGGGCGCAATATCAGGCAGCTTCTGGATAACAGCATTTTCGACCAATCCGTTACCACCAAGGTCCTCGCCAGCGGCAAGCAGGAAACGATTGTTCAGCGCGTCGATAAAACCAAGCGAACCCTCGTGTGTACAGGTACTCCGGCGCGTGACGAGGAGGGGAATATTGCCCTGATCGTGGTGAACGAAAGAGATATGACCGAGCTGGAAACCCTGCATCACCAATTTGAACAAAACCGGAAGCTGACAGAGAAATATAAAGAAGAGATCGCCGGGTTGACCCTTCGGGAGCTGGAGCAGAATACCATTGTAGCCGACAGCAACGTTATGAAGCATATCCTGCATAAATCGCTGAAACTGGCTCATATAGGTGCCTCGAATATCCTGATATTAGGGGCTTCAGGCACGGGGAAAGGGTTGCTCGCCAAGTCAATTCACAAGAACAGCAACCGAAGAGATAATCCGTTCATCGAGATAAATTGTGCCGCGCTGCCGGAAAATCTTCTGGAGGCGGAGCTCTTCGGCTATGAAAAAGGTGCATTCACCGGGGCCTCTGAAGTCGGCAAGGTGGGGCTGGTTGAGCTTGCCCAGGGGGGAACCCTTTTTCTTGATGAAATCGGCGATATGCCGCTTGGCCTGCAGACCAAGCTGCTCAAATATCTCGATGACAAGAAATTCCGCCGTCTAGGCGGCACAAAGGCCATCAGTGTCGAATGTGCGACCATATCAGCCACCAACAGAAACCTGCAGGACCTGGTGAGAAACAATCTGTTTCGGGAAGATTTATTTTACCGGCTGAGCAGTTTTACCCTCGAGATTCCGTCGTTGCATCAACGCAGGGACGATATCCCCGGTCTGGTGCGATTCTACCTCGAGAAATATAATCGGCAATATAACAAGTCGATGTATATCAGCTCGGCGATGATCGGCATGCTGCAGAATTATTCGTTTCCGGGAAATGCCCGGGAATTAAAAAATATCATCGAAAATGGTGTTGTTCTCAGTGACGAAACCAATATTGATGCCTTTCTTTTAGCGAGTATCCAGAAAAACAGTAATTCGCTGTTCTCTTCGGGAAATATTGGCTCATATGCCAATCCGGTGAATTTTTCCGATGCCATGAATCAACTGGAAAAGCAGCTTCTTGTCGCCTCGAGACAACACTGCCGGACAACCCGGGAAATTGCCGATTTTCTCAAGATCAGTCAACCATCAGTGGTACGGAAATTGAAAAAGCATGGACTGTAGGATTACCGCTGCGGGGGAGCGAATGTTTTGCGTGTCATCTGCTTGTTGTGGTGCTTTGTCGGGAAAAAATCTGGTGCAGATTGCGGTGGGGGAAGGGGCCAGGTGAAAATTTGATTTGGTACCATTCTGCATGGAATCGCCGTGCCGGTGTATCGCCGGTCGAATCAGAGAGAGGTGCGCTCTGGCAATTGCACGAGTTTGGAAAAAGTGGGAGATTGGACTGGTCATCTTTTTTTTGTTCGCCACTGTCAGGTGGTAGAATTGGCTAAACGTACGATCAGGATCATGCATGTTTTCAGGTTGCAGTAATAAAAGCCTGGGCATCGTTTCTTCCACTCTCCCGGATTTTGAGCCTGTTGAAAATTAGTTGAAATATTCTTACAGCACTCGGCTATTCATTAAATATTTCACAAATTTTCGTTTTGCATTCTGGTACTCGTTTCTGCTGTAATAATTAAAGTTTTCCTCGATATCAAAAAGGCTCTGGTAGTATTCCGCCAATTTTTGTAAGCCGTTTTCGCTCTTGGTGTGGTCCATCCCCTTGGACTTCGCTGTTGCTTCAGAAAAATTCTGCATAGGAATCCTCCTCTTTCTTTGTAGCTGGCGCTCGCTCTGTCGTTCCTTTTGGCGGAGCATGAACACTGTTGCCAGAACAGGAGCAAACGTCAGAGATGCAAAGCGCTGAGCTGCTTGCTGTTTGTATCGAGAAGACGCAGCATTATGTTCCAGTTTTTATCTCTCCATGTCCTCTCTGCTCTATCATCTAGCAAGAAATATTCCTAAAAGTACTTCGTTGTCGTATGGCTGTAACGGCTGGGTGTTGGGCCTGATTTTTACCTTGTTGTTCCTGTTGCCAATAAAAAATTCCGGTTAACGGATCCGGGCTTCCACCAATCCGGAAAATCGGAAGAGGCTAAGGGTTTGACAAATAAGGAAGGGCGGACCTTGAATGAGCGGCGGGCGAAGTATAATGAACAAGGCTCTTGGGCGGCATGCCAAAATCGACAAATATAACGAAAGCCGTCATCATAATTGACACTGCCGATAGTACCCAGTGTGAAAGCCTTCTGCTTCATCCTGTTACGGCGGCCATTGCCCGCCGTCATTTCTCATGGCGTCAGGTGCTACAATATTGGTTGTATTACAATTTTGGTTGTAAGTTCTCCGAAGCCATTGCTGGTGAGCGTCTCGGAGAAATATTGACCAATGATACAATTTATATTGTAGGGTCGGTAACTATCTGGAAAGACGTATGTTCTTGTTCTTGTGTCGTTATGTGAAACCTTTATGCATCGGCATCTAATTTGCAAATGATGTGTTGAAATGGTTGTAACTTCCGGTAATTGTGGCTGATTAAGCAATATCCAGTGTTTTGTTAGAGGAGTTGCTCATGTCTCGTGAAAAAAATACGCCTTCGGGTAACCCTGCTGTTGCAGGTCTAGGCGGTTTCGGCCTCACTGCAATTATTTTGCAGTTTCATAATCTCGAGCTTTGCAGCTTCGGTCCCGTTGTCGCATGTGGGCTGATATTCGGTGGACTGGTTCAGCTTGTCGCCGGCTTTAACGAACAACAAGGTGGGGACAATTTTTATTATGCATTTTTTACAGCCTATGGCACCTTCTGGATTGCCTACTGCATCATCCTGCTCTTCAATAAACTTGATATTTACCCGTCCAGTACGACTGATATCGGCTACTTCCTGGTTGTCTGGACTCTTTATACGATCATCCTCTGGTTCGCCTCTCTGTATATCCATGGCGCAATGTCGATCACATTTACGCTGTTGGTTCTTGGTTTCATCCTTCTGGATCTGGCTCACTTCGGATACCCGTCAATGAGTAAGGTTGCCGCCTATGTGCTCATTTTTTGCGCCTTGAGTGCCTGGTATATGATGGCCCATGTGATTTTTCTGGAGATCTTCGGCCGTGATGTGTTGCCGGTGGGGACTCCCTGGCTTGATTCTCGGCCGGCAGTTTAAGCTCACGCCGGAATCCGACAAGAGATGCGAAGGAAAGGTTCATGAATTTGGGATCACCGAAAATTTAACACCAAAACGCTGGGAGGAATTGTTTGTTTCGAAACCCAAAAATGTATGCAAAGTGTGTAGCACTACTTGCAGTCTTCTGGACGTCAACAGGTAGATAAAAAACATCTCACATAAGTGGGAAAAAGTAATCACATTATTAAGGAGAACGAAATGGCTGATGCAATACCCATGGGAAATCCGGCAGTTGTTGGACTGGCAGGCTTTGCCACGACCACATTATTACTTCAATTCCATAATCTTGGCTTATGTGGTGCTGGTGTGGTTTTTTGTTGTGCGCTTGCTTTTGGTGGTGGGGCTCAACTCTTGGCTGGTCTTCAGGAGTTCAAGGCCGGAAACAATTTTGGCTACAGCGCCTTCTCATCATACGGTGCGTTCTGGATTGCCCTGGCGCTCATTTTCATGGTTTCGGATTATCAAGCTGCACCGGGTAGCTGGATTGGCGCGCACCTTAAAATTGGTGCTGGAGACCTCGGCTGGTTCCTGGTGGCGTATACTGTTTACACTGCAATTATGTTCGTTGCCTCATTTGCCGTCCATACGGCAATGATCTTCACCTTCGGAACACTTATCCTCGGCTTTATTGGCCTTGATCTGGAGATCCTGGCCGGAATGGGGAGCATCAAAACGCTCGTCGCGCTTGATCTGGTTGCCTGTGCCTTAGGTGCATATTACATGATGGCCCATGTCATATTTTTACAGGTTTTCGGCAGAGACGTGCTGCCCGTTGGCAAGCCGTGGGTTAAAAAGGGATAATTTGCGGCCTTGAGTTTCCTGGTCGGGAAGAAAGTAGAGCGTTCTGGTCAGCTTCCTTCGGGGTGTTTATGTCTGGTCGCTTGACAGTTTTACGGAAAAAATGATTTCTGCGTGTAAGACCGACTCAGGTATTGTTTGAGTCGGTCTTTTTTTTTGCTGCCAGGTCAATAGAAAAAAATGCCGGCAGAGTATAACCGTTTATTTCCGGTCAATGGGAGCCATGTCTGATCTTGCTTGGTTGCGCCACCTAAGGACCGTAGTCGAAATCACAATCTCGGGCGCAGAATTCCCTTTCGGTGTCGCATTTTTCCTTGTTTTGTTCTGCAAGCTCGCAAGTGGCGTGCTTCATCTCGCACTGTTGTATGCAATCCTCGTGCTTTTGTAAAGTATCGTTACGTATCATTTTGCATCTCCTGCCGCTATCGTTTCAGCCTCGCTGCGAGACTGAGACGGTAGCAGTCGAGAAAAAGTAATCCGTTCTATGGGACATCCTGTCTAAAGAGCGGAGGGAGGTGATGAGAGGCGTTAGCCTGGGCATCGTTGGCTGATTAATGGACACTGCTTGTGTATGTACCATGATATTTGGCGTACAGGTCATGCAGTCTCCGGCGCATGTTCCTGAGTGTCCGCGAATAGTCGTCTGCTGCCCAGCGGGGTTCGCTGATTGAATACAGGTCTTTCGCCATCTCATCGAGGGACAGTTCAATTGCCCTGCACCATTCTCCGGTACAGATATCGTCGATTTCACGCGACTCCTCAAAATCGGCTTCGATCTTCTTGAGGCAGTCATTGAGATTTTTCATATAGGCACGGTGCGTCATCTGAAACGATTCGACCATTTCTTGTTGTTTTTTCATAGTCTGACCTCCCGATTATGAAAATAGAAAGTAAGAACATTTGGCGGAACATTTACTCACCTCGTTTCCCGTAACACGGTTTAACTCGGTTGTTATTATGATAATCATTGTTCAATGTCGCGCAAAGCCACTCTTTGTGCCTCATGGGTACAGATGGCTGGTGCGCAGAGAGTGAGCGTCTGTTTTTTACATCGGCTGGAGGCCAATGCGTTTATAGTCTCTGGTCTGTTTTGATTCATTTTTGATTCAAAAATCTTTTTGCCTATCGATTCGTCTTTGTTGGTAATTTTGTCATTCAGCGATTTCTGTTTCTAGTTTCTGGTGTAATTATATGTTATTAAACGTTATTTGTATTTCTGTTTATTTTGGAGTTAGTTGAAGATCTATGGCGTAAACTTTTTGATTCGTTTATGTATCGAATTATTGTATTTTATTTCAGATGATTATGGAGAATTGATTCGTTTATGTATCGAAGCTTTGCGTCGTCGGCCTCTCCATTCCGGTCTATCTCTCTGTTTTGGCATCCTTTCATTAAACATATAAACATGGCATCTCTTTTGCTACTCTAGCTGCAGATATTTCATCTCTCAGTCAACTTTACGCAAGGAACGCACAATGGATAATTTACATACCAATAAAGCTCTGCACGAGCTCAGAAGTAAGGTTATCGCTCAAGGCAATGCAAGCGGTACGGACAAATATATCGCCCACGCCCGGGGCGCAATCCTTACTGATGTGGAAGGCCAGGAATATATTGATTTTGCCGGCGGGATTGCGGTGATGAACGTTGGCCACTCCCATCCAAAGGTGGTGCAGGCTATTAAGGACCAGGCGGAAAAATTTACCCATACCTGCTTCATGGTGGCTCCGTACGCATCGCCGGTGAAGTTGGCGGCAAAACTCTGTGACGCTGTCCCCGGTGATTCGCCGAAAGCCGTGATGTTTGCCAATAGTGGTGCGGAAGCGGTTGAAAATGCGGTTAAGATAGCGAGATATTATACCCAGAAAACGGGAATTATCGCCTTTGAGTGTGCTTTTCATGGCCGCACCTTGATGGGTATGACGCTCACCTCGAAAGTGAAACCATACAAGCTTGGCCTCGGCCCCTTTGCCCCCGAAGTATATCGGATGCCTTATGCAAACTGCTATCGTTGCCCCTTTGGCAAGAATTACCCGGATTGCAATGTCTCCTGTGCCGATCACCTGGAAGAATTTTTTATCAGTCATGTGGCAGCAGAACAGACCGCAGCTATTATTATTGAACCAATCCAGGGGGAAGGCGGCTTTATTGCCCCTCCCAAAGAATACTTTCAGAAATTGAAGGCAATTTGCGAGAGAAACGGCGTTCTGATGATTGCCGATGAAATTCAGAGCGGCATGGGGCGAACCGGTCATATGTTTGCCATGGACTATTATGGCATCGAGGCGGATATCACCACTGTCGCGAAGAGTCTTGCCGCTGGAATGCCGCTCAGTGCGGTGGTCGGTAAAAAAGAAATTATGGATTCTGTTCATGCTTCAGGCATTGGCGGCACATATAACGGCAATCCGATAGCCTGCGAGGCCGGACTTGCAGTTTTCGATATCTTCGAGACGGAGGACCTGCTGGGCCGTGCCAAGAAACTGGGCGAAAAACTTGCGGTAATTCTTACCGGCCTGAAAGAAAAACATACGCTGATAGGCGATGTGCGCGGTGTAGGTCCGATGATGGCCATTGAACTCGTGCATGACAGAAAGGATAAAACACCCGCCCCGGACAAAGCAAAAGCTCTGGTTAAATACTGCCTGGAGAGAAATCTTATGATTCTGGCCTGCGGCACATTTGGCAATGTCATCCGCTTTTTGATGCCTCTGGTGATTACCGATGAGCAGCTCGAGCAGGGGATGCATATTGTGGATAACGGTCTGACGGCGATCAGGTAGTATTTATTTGATGCAGGCAACTCCTCGGAGGTATACGCTTTTTACCTCCGAGCAGGGGCGTTGTCTGCAGCTATGAATGACAGCATGAAAGACACCAGCGAGGTAACAGATGTTTGGCTATTATAACCGGATTTTGACGATTGATCTCAGCGCCAGATCGGCAACTATTGAACCCGTGGCAGATGAGGTACTTGCAGAAACTTTTGGCGGCAAGGGGCTGGCCACGCGTCTGTTGCTCGAACGAAATAAACCGGGTATTGATCCTCTGTCACCCGGCAACCACCTGATTTTTGCGACCGGGTCTTTCTGCGCGGGGCGAATCTGGGGGGCTAGCCGTTATGGCGTCTATACGAAGTCTCCGCTTACCGGCTTTTATGCGGAGTCGTATTCTGGCGGCAAAGTCCCTGAGGCAATCGACTCGGTCGGCTTTGATGCTATCCTGCTGATCGGCAAATCTTCGAGCCCGACTGTTCTGACCATCACTCCCGATACTGTCGAATTTCATGATGCCGGCAGCCTGTGGGGCATGGATTCGATAGCCGCGGAGATCGAAGCGGTCGAGAAATTTGCCCCAAACACCGCCGGCTACGGTAAACCAGGAGCGGTAACTATCGGGCCTGCCGGGGAGAACATGGTCAAATTCGCCCTGATCGCCAATGACAAATGGCGCTGTGCCGGCCGGACGGGAGTTGGCGCGGTAATGGGATCCAAGCTGGTCAAGGCGCTTGTTTTTCAGGGTGACCGAAAACGGCAATATTTTGATCCTGCAGGCGTTGCCCAATACGCCAAAGATTTTGCCGGCAAGAACAGCCAGCACCCCGGGGTGAAAGCCTATAAAGCAATGGGGACGACGATGATGGTGGCCCTCATGAATACGGCGGGGGCCTTTCCGGCAAAATACTGGAGTGAAGGATCCTGTGCGCACTGGGAAAAAATCAGTGGTGAAAAATACCATAAGGATCACGACATCAAACCGCACGCCTGTGCTAAATGTTTCATGGCCTGCGGTCGCCTGGCAAAGATGAAAAAAGGTCGCCATACGGGCCTTGAGGTAGAGGGGCCCGAGTACGAGACCATCTACTCTTTCGGGGGGCTCTGCATGGTTGATGATATGGCGGAGATCGCCTATCTCAACGACCTCTGCGACCGCCTGGGCATGGACACGATTACCGCTGGCAACCTTTGCGGGCTGGCCATAGAGGCGAAAGCTCGCGGCAAGATCGATTTCGTGATCGAGTATGGCAACGTTGACCAGATTGCCACGCTCGTCAAGATGATTTCCGCCCGTGAAGGTATCGGTGATATTCTCGCCGATGGCATTATCCCTGCATCCCGGGCCTGGGGCCTGGAAGATATTGCCGTTCATGTGAAAGGTCTCGAACCAGCCGGATATGACCCGCGCGCCCTAAAGGGCATGGGGCTGACTTTCGGTACCTCGCCAAGGGGCGCCTGCCATCTGCGAACGACCTTTTACAAGCCGGAACTTTCCGGCCTCATTCCGCCGGATCAGATTAAAGACAAGGCGGCAATGCTGATCGAGTATGAAGATCGGCTGAATATTTTTGATACCCTGGTGCTGTGTCGTTTTTACCGGGATCTGTATACCTGGGAGGAGCTTGAGGCCAGTGTCTATCGAGTGACTGGTCAGCCAAGCGGTAAAGCGGATCTGCAGAAAGTTGCCCGAAATATTGTCAATATGACCCGGACCTTCAATCTGCAGGAAGGCCTGCAGGTCGAGGACGACCGGTTGCCCAGACGTCTGCATAAAGAAGTCCTGCCCACGGGAAAGTCGCTGACTTCGGCAGAAATGGAGTACATGCTGCAGGATTATTATCGCCTGCGAGGCTGGAATACGGCGGGAATCCCTGCTCAGGGATAAAAGCGGCACGCTTTAACGAGAGAAATGTTTCTATGGTTTATTAAGACACAATAAAAGAGAAATACTATGTCGATATTTGCTAACAAAAAGCAGGTTCTTGAAATATTGGTGGAAAATCTGAAAAATTCACAGCCGGAGGTGGTGAATTCCGAGCATATAGCCAATAAACTGAAGATGAGCGAAAAGGACACCTGTCAATTGATGAAGATAATGCATCAGATGGGTATTGTCATAAGTGATAGTGATGGCCAGAGATCGCTTATCACCAGAGAAGGACTGCAATGCGTGAATCAATAGCACTTTCCTGCACCAACGCTGGGGCTGCAGGGCAATGGACCGGCAGATATCGGGAGTCTGTCTGCCGTTCATGAAATCCTTGGACTCTTTCCCGTCAGCGGGAACATCCCCCCACTGCTTGCCTCACTGTAATTTATAGTTAGAATATGGTGTTGTTCATTTGTCATTACCCCTCGGCCGTGTGAGAATGGTAAAAGGCTTATAAACAAACGACGGAGTGCCGCGTTACACACCATGGGCAATTTGGTTTCAATGATCAGAGATACCAGCATTTTTCGCTGTTTATTCAACTTTTCGCTATTACCTCTTGAAAGGGAAAAAGTCGGGATAAGGAGAATTTTATGGACAAGGCAATGTGGATCAATGGATGTTGGACAGCCGGCCAAGAAGGTCGGGAGCTCCCTGTTGAAAACCCGGCAACGGGCGAGATTATCGACAGGGTGGTCAATGCGACCCAGGCAGATGTAGCAGCGGCAGTTTCTGCGGCCAAAGAGGCGTTTGTCGATGGTCGCTGGTCCGGCAAAACCCCCCGGGAACGTGCCCTGGTCTTGTCCCGTATGGCCGATATCGTCGAACGGCGTCAGCAGGAAATCGCCAGGATAGAATCGGAAGATTCCGGAAAACCATATGATTTTGTCGTCCTTGGCGCAGATCTGCCTTTTTGTATTGATAATCTGAGGTTCTTTGCCGCCGCGGCTCGCGATACCGGCGGCAATCGAGCCGGAGAATATGCTCCCGGCTATACGTCAATCTATCGCAAGGAACCGTGCGGGGTTACCGCCGGTATCACGCCGTGGAACTATCCCTTCATGATGGCCATCTGGAAGGTGGGGGCGGCGCTTGCTGCCGGCTGCACCTCGGTTATCAAGCCGGCCTCGATAACCCCCCGATCCACTCTGCTCCTCGGCGAGATTGCGCAGGAAGCAGGGTTGCCCGATGGGGTTCTCAATATTATTACCGGCAACGTCGGCAGAGAACTGGTCAGCCATCCGGATGTCCGTCTTGTCAGCTTGACCGGCTCTTCGGAAACCGGCAAAGCGCTGATGAAAAATGCTGCGGATACGCTCAAGAGGGTTCATCTTGAATTAGGTGGAAAGGCGCCCCTGCTGGTTTTCGGGGATGCGGATATCAAAAGAGTGGCAGAGAAGGCGACTTTGGCCGCCTTCTTCAATACCGGACAGGACTGCACGGCCGCGACTCGGGTCTTGGTCGAAGCCTCCAAAGTAGCCGAGGTGACTGAAGCACTGGTTGAGGCGGCAAGAACATATATCATTGGCAACCCCTTTAGTCCTGAAACCATGCTCGGCCCCTTGGTCTCCGCCGAACATCAAAGCAAAGTGCTTGGTTTCGTAGAGCGGGCCAAAGGGTATGGCGCAAAAATTCTTTGCGGCGGAAAGGTGCCGAAATCCTGGGAAAAGGGCTATTATTTCGAGCCGACCATCATCACCAATGTCGATCAGCGGGCTGAAGTCGTCCAGAAAGAGATCTTCGGTCCGGTCCTCACTATTCAATCTTTTACTACTGAAGAAGAGGCCATTGCCATGGCCAATGATGTCGATTTCGGTCTCGCCTCATCGGTGTTTACCACTGATGTCGCCCGGGCAATGCGTGTTTCCGCCCGCCTTGAATTTGGCACCGTATGGATTAACGATCATCTCCCCCTTGCTTCGGAGACCCCACATGGAGGTTTCAAGCAATCCGGATTTGGCAAAGACCTCTCCGCCGAGGCGGTTCATGACTATCAGATAACTAAGCATGTTATGATTGCGCTTTAGTGAATTAGAAATAATGTTCTTGTGCTGTTTACAAGAACATTATTTCGTGAATGAACTTATACCCCTCAATGGGGTACTGAACAGAGTCCCCGCACAGCACGGGGACTGAAAAGAGTACCCCTCAAGCGAGCACAAGAAAAGAATCCCCCGAAGGGGCACTAATAAAAAACCGGCTTATCACCCAGCCCTAAGGAGAAATACTGATGAAAGAACTATGGATAAACGGTGAATGGCTCCCAGGTGAATCGAGCGTTGTCATAAAAAGTCCTTTTGATGGGGCCAGTATCGGCGAAGTTGCCGTTGCTTCCAGGGCTCAGGTAGCTCTGGCCGTCCAGGCTGCTGAACGTGCCAAGCCCGCAATGCGGGCTCTGTCGGCCTACGAACGGGGGAAAATCCTTGATAAGGTGGCCGATCTGTTCAAGGAGCACCGCCGTGAAGCAGCCGCCATTCTCAGTGCTGAAGCAGCCAAACCGATAAATGCAGCCTTGCTGGAGATAGACCGAACCGTACAGACTTACCATTTTGCGGCCGACGAGGCCAGGCGTCTTGCCGGCGAAATGGTGCCGATCGATGCGGCCCCCGGCGGCAAAGGCCGGTTTGGTTTCACCCTCCAGGAGCCTGTAGGCATAATTGGTGCCATCTCACCGTTTAATTTCCCGTTTAATCTGGTGGCCCATAAGGTAGGCCCGGCTATTGCCGCCGGGAATACTGTCATCCTGAAGCCTGCCAGCCAGACACCTTTTTCCGCCTATTTCACTGCGGAAATGTTTCATGAAGCGGGCTTGCCGGCGGGGGCGTTAAATGTTGTCAGCGGCAGTGGCGCGGTCATCGGTGAGGCCCTGGTGGAGGATGAGCGGGTGGCGATGATTACCTTTACCGGTAGTCCGCCGGTCGGTAAGCAAATCAGGGCCAAGGCGGGTTTGAAAAAAGTAACCCTGGAACTTGGTTCCAATTCGGCGGTGATTATTGATCAGGGGGTTGATATTGACGGCCTTGTCGATCGTTGTGTGGTCGGCGCTTTTTCTTTCCAGGGGCAGATCTGTATTTCGTTGCAGCGAATCTTTGTGCACCGGAGCCTTTATCCTGAACTGTGCAGCAAAATGGTGACGGCAACCAGCAGGCTTCATGGTGGAGCCCCGGGCGAGACTACCACCGATTATTCCGCCCTGATCAGTGAAAAAGACGCGCGTCGGGTCCATCAATGGATTAAGGACGCCGAGGCGGCCGGTGCTACGCTTCTCTGCGGCGGTGAACTCACCGGCAACATGGTTGCCCCGGCTATTCTCACCAATGTGGCCAGAGGCGTAAAGGTATCCTGCCAGGAGGTTTTCGGGCCGGTGGTGGTGATTTCTCCTTTTGATACGCTGGATGAGGCCATTGATCAGGTCAACGACAGTGTCTATGGCCTGCAGGCGGGGATATATACCCCTCTTCTTGACAACGCCCTGCATGCTGCGAGAAAGCTTGAAGTCGGCGGGGTTATGATCAACGACATCCCAACATTCCGCGTCGATCAGATGCCTTACGGCGGGGTCAAGGAGAGCGGTATCGGCCGTGAAGGGTTGCGCTATGCGGTGGCGGAAATGACGGAAATGAAGCTGGTGGTTGTTAAAGCCGGCAGGTAAATCATATTTTTAAATCTGATTGCCCCTAAGGCTCAGCTACTGAACCAGCCCGCATCTTTCCATTTCGACGGGTTGAGCTTGCGGGGTAATCCTGTTTTTGAATGCCAGTCTGGCGTCAGGAGACTACGATGAGGCGAAAGGATAAGGAGATAATGGATACAAATACAATTTCCCGGATTATTAAAGAGTGCCAGGTTTGCAGATTGGCATTGTCCAAAGATGATATGCCGTATCTCGTCCCCGTCTCGTTTGGCTATGATGGCACGATCCTCTATTTTCACACCGCGCTTGCGGGCAAAAAAACGGATATTCTCGCCGTAAATAAAAATGTGTGCTTTGAATTCGAGTCAGGAGTGCGTGTTCTCCAAAGCGAGAAAAAAGCCTGTGACTGGTCGTTTTCTTTTCAGACCGTGATTGGCTTTGGCAAGGTCGAAGAACTGCTCTCTTCTGAAGATAAAATTAACGGGCTGACCCATATTGTGGCGCAATATTCGGAGAAAGAGTGGAGGCTCGATACGCTTCCTGCAGGCGGCCTCCGGGTCTGGGCAATACACATCGAAAGTATGACAGGCAAACAGTCACCGGACAGTGGCGCTATAGATTGAATGCAAAATGAAGAGATCGGCATCATTCTGATGCCGGGATCGAAAAAGGGTACAATGAATACACAGATTTGCGCAGGCATATATCCCGCTAGTGCTTCTTGAATATTTCCAGGAGATCTGCCATCTGATAGGGTTTCTGGATGAACCCTGCAAGACTTTTACCGGCAAAGCGCGCAGAGATCTCCCACTCGCTGTATCCACTGGAAATGAATACTTTCACCTCTGGATCTATCCTGCGAAGCTCACGGAAAGCCTCTTCGCCGGTCATGTGGGGCATGGTGAGATCCATGACCACGAAGGCAATCTCCCTGCGGTGCTCGCGATAAACTGTCACTGCTTCCCTGCCGTCCCAGGCGGTGATCACCGAAAACCCCATTTTTTCAAGCATCGAACGGCCCACTCCCAAGACGGTTTCTTCATCGTCCACAAGAAGCACCATTCCTTTGCCGCACCATGCACTGTCCATCTCGACCTCGTTTCCAGATAACTCATTCACGGCGTCAGGCGAGGCGGGGAAGAGGAGCCGGAAGGTCGTTCCCTTGCCCGGTTCGCTGTAGACTTTGAGAGCCCCTTTGTGGCCCCGCATTATTCCCATTACGGCGGACATGCCCAGACCCCTGCCGGTGAACTTGGTCGTAAAAAACGGCTCGAAGATACGTGACTGCGTCTCCCTGTCCATGCCGCAACCGGTGTCGCTCACTTCAACACTCACATATAATCCTTCCGGAAGCGAGTCGACATGAAAGGTCTCCTGAAGGTATGCATCTTCGCAATACCTGGCTCCGGTTGACACGGTGACCACCCCGCTTTTATCTCCGATTGCCTCGGAAGCATTGATTACCAGATTCATGAGTACCTGGCGGACCTGGGATGGATCGCCTTCGATAGCCGGAGCCATTTTATCCAGGTTCAGGTTGAGCAGCACTTTTTTGGAAATACTGGTTTTGAGCATGTGGATCATTTCCTCGATCACTTCATTCAAGTACATATGCTCAATCACAAACTGTCCCCTGCCCGAATACGCAAGCATCTGTCGGCAGAGATCGGCGGCCCGGTGTGAGGCCTTGATGATTTCCTGGAGTTTCGGCCGGACGGGCGATACGGGTGAGACTTCAAGCAGGGAGAGATCGGCGTACCCCAGAATGGCCATGAGCAGGTTGTTGAAATCATGGGCGATGCCTCCTGCCAAAACCCCCAGGCTTTCCAGTTTCTGGGTATGCAGCAGATGACGTTCCATCTCAAGGTGTTGCTGTTCGATCTGTTTGCGCTCGGTTATGTCGGTGTGGGTGCCCAGCATGCGCAGGGGCTTGCCGTTGTCGTCCCATTGTACAATTTTACCAAGCGAAAGAATCCATTTCCAGTCATTGGACGTGGTCCGTTGGCGGAACTCTACCCGGTATTCGTCACGTTGACCGTCGATGTATTCCTGGTAGATACGGTAAACCTGGTCACGGTCGTCCGGATGCAGGCGATCTCTCCACGCGGCGTTGGTTTCCTGAAAGGTGTCGGGGTCATAACCGAGCATGCAGGCGTAATCCCGGTTGACCTGGGCGTTACCTGTCTGTAGATTTAAATCGTACAGCCCCTGGTTGCCGGCCAGAAGTGCCAGTCGCAGACGTTCTTTGTTTTCACGCAGCTGCTTTTCCATGCGATTGCGCTCGGTGATGTCGTAGGCCAGGACTAATTTTGCCTGCCGATTGTCGAACACCAGGGTATGGGTAGTGATTTCCACCTCGATAATCCGGCCATTCTTTAAGCGATGCAGCCAGATTCCGGCTTTATCCAACCCCTCCGATATTACCGTCACATCCTGGAGCAAGGCCTCGACCTGCTCGGGCGGGCGAATGTCTTTGAGTGTCATGGCAAGAAACTCATCGCGCGAATAGCCATAATGTCTGATCGCTGCATTATTTACTGCCAGAAAGGCAAGCGTCTCAAGATCGCACACCCACATGGGGTGCGGGTTGCTGGCAAAAAGCATCCGATACTGCTGCTCACTCTCCTTTTGTTTCTGTTCAAGAATCCGCCGCTTAGAGACGTCCTGAAACACCAGTACAGTACCGGTGATCTGGTTATGATCGTCGACAATAGGTGAAGCGCAATCGTCGATGGGGATTTCGCTGCCGTCCCGTCCGATCAGGATAGTGTGGTTGGCGAGTCCGACGACCTTGCCTTCGCGCAAAACCCTGGTAACGGGGTTTACCACCGGCTGCCGTGTCTCTTCGTTGACTATCTTGAATATTTCCACCAGGGGACGGCCGTGCGCTTCGGCCAGAGGCCACCCCGTGAGCTTTTCGGCAACCGGATTCATGAATGTTACTTTGCCAAGGGAGTCAGTGGCGATCACCCCGTCACCGATGCTTGACAGGGTAGTCGCGTATCGACGCTCATTTTCCCGGAGGCGCTCTTCCGCCTGATGTTTGTAGAGCGCCATCTCTATTGCCGACTGGATTTCACGGTCTTCAAAAGGTTTGATGATATAGCCGAAAGGTTCGGTGATTTTCGCGCGCTGCAGGGTGCTTTCATCGGAGTAGGCGGTGAGATAAATGATCGGAATATGGCAGTGCTGCCTGATTTCGTCCGCCGTAGCGATGCCGTCCATTTTTCCTTTGAGGTGAATGTCCATGAGCACCAGATCGGGGCGGGTGGAGCTTGCCAGCGCCAGCGCCTCCTCTCCCCGACCGGTCATGCCGGTCACCTCGTAGCCAAGTTCTGTCAGTCGGTCCTGGATGTCCAGAGCAACGATGGTCTCGTCTTCTACTATGAGGACACGGGTCTTTGTCATTCAGTTCACCTTTTCACAATTTGCCTGCACTGGAAAAACGAGTTCGAAAACACTGCCTTGCTCGCTGGCAAGCGACATCTGGCCATCCAGCTGGCGGCTGAGGTTTTGTACAAGACTCAGACCGAGAGTCTCGGTTTTTTGCCAATGAGTCTCAGCGGGAAAACCAATACCGTTGTCTGATACACGGAGAATCAGGTGGTTTGTACCATGGGGTGCCAGCTCTACGACAATTTTGCCATTCGATTGTGCAGGGAAAGCATGTTTAAAGGCATTTGTCACCAGCTCGCTGATGATCAGGCCGGCGGGGATGGCCTTGTCAATATCCATGGCCACCTCCGCGATATCCTGACGCAGCCGGATATTTTCCGCACCGGAACCATACGAACGTGCCAGATAGGTACAGATGCCTTTCACATACTGAGAAAAATCGACCTTGGCAAAATTTCCGGAACGATAGAGTGTCTCATGCAGCAGAGCCATGGAGCGGACACGATGCATGGTTTCCTGCAAGATATCATGAACCTCGGGGTTCTGCGATTTACGACCCTGCAGGTGTAACAGGCTGCTGATGATCTGCAGGTTGTTCTTGACCCGGTGGTGGACTTCTTTCAGCAGGAACTCCTTTTCGGCAAGCGAGGACTGCAGTGCCGCTTCAGCCAGTTTGCGCTCAGTAATGTCGATGAAAATGCCCTGGTAGAAGGCGATCTGGCCCTCCTTGTCCCGTTCCACCATCGTTCGGTCGTCCACCCAGCGCACCTCGCCATTCTTGGTGAGCAAGCGGTATTCCTGCTGAAACCGTTCCGTTCCGCTTGCCGAATATTCCTGCACTTCACGCTCGACACGCGCCAGATCTTCTGGATGAATCAGTGAGACAAACGGAACTGTCCCGGAGAGCAGTTCCTCCTGGGTATAGCCGAATTGGCCGACATTCTGGGAGACCATATCCACCGGCCAGCCGTCGATTGCCTGCCAGCGGAATAATACGACCGGACTGTTTTCGACTACCAGATTGGCCTGTCGCAATGCCTGCTCGGCGTTCTTTCGTTCGGTGATGTTGCGGGCAATACCTAAAACTGCTTGTCTGCCGTCGAAATCAATCACGCATGCCCGAACTTCAACCGGAAATATAGTCCCGTCTTTGCGTCGATGCAGCGTTTCAAATGTTTGTAAATCAGTATTTGCAAAGTTTTGAAAGGTCGCGGCAATTTTCTCCGGGGCATTGTCGATGACATCCAGATCGACAATGCCTTTCGTGAGGAGTTCGGCATGCGTGTAACCCAGTTCCAGGCATGCCTGGTTGTTGGCGGTAATGATCTTTCCTGACATGTCGGATATGTAGATGGGGTCGGCAACATTTTCGAACACTTCTCGGAATTTCAATTCACTGGCTCGCGCTGCTGCTTCAGCGGCAGTATGCTCAACCACTTTTTCCTCAAGAGCGCTGGTGCGTTCGTTGACCCTCGCTTCAAGTTGGCCGGTCAGGTTCCTGAGGGCTGTTTCTGCTCTTTGTCGTTCTCCGAGTTCCAGTTGCAGCGAGGCGGTACGGCCGCGAACCCTCTTGCGTAAGGTATAATTCCAGTATACAACGAACAGCAGCGAAACTCCGAATAAAGCTGCCACAATTCCAGCGATAAACAATTTGGATGGACGCCACCCCATGCCCTCGATATAAATGTAGCGCTCCATGAACTGTTGGCGTTCCTGTTCACTGATCGACGCCAGTCCCTTGTTAAGGATTCCCTGCAATTCCGGCCAGTCCTGACGAATGCCGATTCTCCAGCGATAGACAAAATCGGTCTTGCCTGCGAGTCGAAGATTGGTGATACCGGCTTCCCTGCAATAAAAGGTTGCGTTGGCCATATTTTCGACAAAGGCATCGACCATGCCAAGCGATGCCTTGGCCAGTCCGGTTGCCACATCGGGGACGACATCGAGGATCACGTCCGGATAATCCTTTCTAAGGACATCATGGGCGGTATAATTTGACACCACGGCAACTTTTTTGCCTCTGAGGCCCGCCAGGGTGAGAGGAGCAATATTGTCGCTGCGGGTGAAAATTCCGCCGGGAACTGAGACAATGGTGCTGGTAAAAAGGGCGAATTTATCACGGTTGGGAGTTTTAACCATCGCCCCCAGGAGGTCTACCTCATGATTCTTGAATTTTGCTATTGCGGTATCCCAATTCTTCAGTCGGGCTATGGTTATGGTAATGCCAATTCTTTTTTCCAGCAGCCTGACAATGTCCGCTGCTGCCCCCTGGTAGTTGCCCTTTTGGTCGAAATACTCAATCGGTTTGAAATAGGGGTCGGGGGCAAGGGTGATTACGGGATGGTCCTGCAACCAGCTGCGTTCAGCATTGGTGAGAACTACCGGCGTTGCTGGCTTTTCGGCACCATAAGCATGCAAGCCATGGATGGTCATCTGCAAGATACAGAGGATACCGAGCAGCCAAGACCTTTTTATGGGTACAGTCATTTATTCTTCCTGGATGTTGCGGCATTTTCAATGATGAAAGTCAAATCGGGCCGGTCAGTTGCAGCTGCCTTCTTCCTGGATTATATAGAAAATTGTCCTGACCTGTCTATAGCTTAAATCCACTCTGATGAATAGTCTTAAAATTTTAATCAGCACAGTGCCGCTCCCCTAAATGGCTGGCTTTTTCCCTGCTGGTTTGGTCGCCAATTTTTGGCAGGTATCCCAGTGCTTCGAACAAGTCAGGCAATATTCTGCGATGAAGGTCAATGAAATGTTGATGGGTAACTATTGACTAGTCCCTCTCTGTCTCTATATTGTTGCCGAACCGTTCAACGCCTCTGCATGTTCGCAGCGAAATCAACTCGTTTCTCTCTTAATGGGTAGCGGTCATGAGGATGCAGCAATTTTTTTACCCGAAGGATACTAGAGAATGCAACCTCCGTTTCAGATTGATGACTGGAGTCACTCACATGTTTTTGATCAGGGCAACCCGTTAGCTGAAAGAAATACTCTTCTGGCAGTCATCCTGACCACAGTCATGATGGTTGCTGAAATTTGCAGTGGATATATTTTCAACTCCATGGCTCTGCTGGCAGATGGCTGGCACATGAGTTCCCATGCGATGGCGCTTGGCCTGTCGGTACTTGCTTACGGTGCCGCCCGCCGTTTCGCCCATGACACAAGATTTACTTTTGGGACCTGGAAAATTGAGGTACTGGGCGGCTATACCAGTGCGTTACTGCTTGTGGCAGTAGCAGGGTTGATGTTGTACCAATCTGTCGAGCGTCTCCTGGCTCCAACGCCAATCCGTTATAATCAGGCCATCAGTATCGCCATACTGGGCCTTATTGTCAACCTTGCCTGCGCCTGGCTTCTCAGGGGTGGACATAATCATAGTCATCACGACCACCATTCGCATCACGCGCATGACCACCATCATGACTTGAATTTACGTTCTGCATATCTCCATGTCATTACCGATGCAGCTACTTCAGTGCTGGCTATTTTTGCACTTACCGCGGGAAAATTCTGGGGCGCCGCCTGGCTTGACCCGGTTATGGGTATTGTCGGTGCCGGCCTCGTCGCTATCTGGGCATATGGCTTGCTGCGTGATACCGGACGGGTTCTTCTCGATGCGGAAATGGATACGCCTGTTGTCGGCGAGATTAGAGAGGCAATCAAAGTCAGTCCTGTCGATGCAGAAATCTGTGATCTCCATGTGTGGCGGGTAGGTAAGGGGAAATTCGCCTGCATTCTTTCGCTCGTCACCAACGAATCAATTGAATCTGATTACTTCAAGAAGCACTTACGTGTCCATGAGGAACTCGTACATATTTCAGTGGAGGTGAATCATAGCTCAATGAGAGGGCGTGAAGACTGACAGATATAAATGCACTGTGTCAGTCTCGGATCAGTTGGCATCCTGCCATCCCAGGATACCTCCTTCGAGGAACCGGACCCCGGATTTTTCCCCCCATCAGCGATGCTGTTTTTCAGTTCTGCAACCGTGATAGCTGCAGCCATACGTTGTATCCCATGTAAAATGCATTCTTCAAAGCATCAAAATCCAACTAGATACCAAAGCAATCCCAGCCCACCTGCACCAGCTATTATACTAATCATTCCGACTTTATAAAATTGCATCAACCAAACAGGGCGGTCCGCTTTTGGTCAGAGACCAGTTGCGCCAGTGCCGCCTGCTCAATGGAGAGAAAAGGACTAATTTCGTTGCCGCTGGGGCTGATTATGCCGATAATTGTGGCGAGGGTCAGGAGTACAGGGTTGTGCGTCAGGACAAAGACCACTCCGCCCAGAATCATGAGCAGTGAGCCGAGAAGGAGCATCTTCTTTCTGCCCTTGCGGTCGGCGATCATGGTGATCCAGAGGGAGACAACGATATCCCCGGCAAGGGTTGCGCTCAGCAGAGTGCCGATGCCCAGAGGGCGTAAACCTGTTTCCGCAAGGTAGAGGACCAATACCACGGAAACGAACCCGTAGGCGAAAAGCCGGGTAGTTCTGGCTGAAAATAAAATTGCCGTATCGGACTTTGCTGTGCTCATATCTTGCAAATAATTAACAAGCCCGGATGGCTGTGCCCCCGGGCTTGCAGGTTTATTTCATCCAACCCTGTATTTCTTTATCCAGGGCGACATATCGCTGCAGAGTCGTGTCATTTTTTCCATACTTCTGATACCCTTGGAGAATTTCGACGAATCGTTCTTCGGCCATTTTTTCATTGGCATCCGGGACAATACCATCAATGTAGATGTCAACCATCCTGTCAGCGTAGATGATTATCTTCTCCTCCACCGTTTTAATGGTGTGATCCCTGACCGGGAGTCCAAGCTCTATGGCCTCCGGCTCTGTCAACCCGCTACGAATATGCTTGAGGATGATATCTTGAATTTCTTGTTCAAGACCGAGCTCCGCAGCCATTTTGGCGCCGATCTCGCCGTGCTCCATGCCATAGGTTTTTGCCTTGCCGAGATCGTGAAAGATAGCACCTCTGGCGACGAGTTTTTTGTCCACTGGTATCTTTACCCGTGATGCAATCTCCAGTGCTTTTCTTGCCACTTCGATGCTGTGCAGAACAGCCTCTTCCTGGCAACCGGTCTCCTTGAGGGTTGTTATTTCCTTCATGAGGAGATCTTCAACGACATGGAGAAAGAACTCGAAGACTGCTTTTTCACCCCAGGCAGTACGAACGTAATCCCTGTTTTCAGCAAGAGTTTCGAGGTCATGCCGGGCAACCTTCTGCTCAGGGTGGTTGTCCAGCCAGTCATGCATCGGCTGATAATTGTTGCCGGTCCTTTTTGCGCTTATTGCTAAATGAGTTGTATAGGGAGGCATACTGTTTTCCTTTCGTATTGGTTCTTAGTACCGGTTCGTAAGGCCCAACTTCCCCATCAGGAGAACCGAAATATCCTGATGCGGTGAATTCTCTAGCAGGTGGTATGTGATAGATCGGAAGTTTTCTTTGGTCGCACTATTTTTTAGAAAATGCGGCATACAGAGCATCGAAGACGAGCAGGGCTTTGGTCAGCAACTGGTGATCGCTGCTTGAAATGGAACCCAGGCCATCGATAATGTTTTCAGTAAAGCCGCATCGTCAGGAAGAACTGCATCCTCCTGCACATCGATAAAGTGTACCAACTCCGCCATTTTTATGATTGCAGGGTGGCTCAGGTCAAAATCACGGGCCATTACTTCAAAGGTGATCAATGCACCCTGGTGTGAAAAATCTGCGCCGGCAGACGGAATTATTCTCCAGGGAGGCCGGAAAACAAGCGGAACTGCATCACGTATCGGTTGGATGATCTGGCAAAGAGTCGCAGCCGTGCGACCAAGTAGTGTCACAATGGGTCGCAAATGTGCGACTCTGCTGATCACTGATTGATAAGCCTGGTGCTGTTTTGTTTTTATATGCTATGTGATTTCGGTGACATATGAGATATTAACGATATCGGCTGTTGCATGGCATCTTAGTTGCTTAATGAAATTGTGAAATTGCAAAATGTTGCGGAAGAAAATGCAGGTACCGTCTCAGGCTGCCTGCTGGTGAATTCTGGACATGCCCTGCTGCCTGTCAGCGGTAAAAAAGGATGAAGTAGGGTTGCATACGTCCTGTCGGATCTTTGATCTCGATTGTCGTTCTGCCATTGCTTCCAAGACAGAAATTGTAATTTTTGAAGAGATGCGGAAATGTTTCACCTTCATTAATTTTAAGGAGATATGTCGTGGAATCAAAGAAAATAGTTGTTATAGGCGGCTCTGCCGCAGGTGCCAAGGCGGCTGCCAAAGCCAGGAGACTTGATGAATTTGCCGAGATTACCCTTATCCAGAAATCGCCCGATCTTTCCATGGCTTCGTGCGGTTATCCATACTATGTCGGCGGGGTCTTTAACGACCGGAATCTCCTGCTCTGCACCCCAACCGGTGTCCCTCGTGACCCGGCCTTCTTCGACAAGGCCAAGGCAATCAAGGCCTTAGTGGAAACAGAGGTGCTGGCAATTGACCGCAAAGAAAAACAGGTGACTTGCCGTAATGTCAAAACCGGCGTCGAGCAGGTTCTTTCGTACGGCAAGCTGATAATCAGCACCGGGGCAAAACCCAACATGCCGCCAATTCCCGGCATCGATCTTGATGGTATCACCACTCTCCTGAGCATGGAAGATACCGATTACCTGCGTCGCCTCCGTGATGAAAAAAAAGTCCACCAGGCGGTGGTCGTCGGCGGTGGTTTGATTGGTGTTGAGACCTGCGAGGCATTGCAGCTCTCGGGTATCAAAGTTACGGTAGTGGAAGCGCTTGACCAGGTGCTGACTTTTCTCGACTGGGATCTGGCCCGTCTGGTTGAAAATCATATGCGCAGTAAAGGAGTGCAGGTTTTAACCTCTAATGGAGTGAAAAAATTCATCGGCAAAGACGGCAAACTCGCCGGTGTTGAACTTGCGGATGGGACGGTTATTGACTGTGAACTGGCCGTCATGGCAATCGGCGTGCGCCCCAACAGTGATCTCGCCAAAGCCGCCGGCCTTACAACCGGAAAATTCGGCGGCATTACCGTCAACCAGCACATGCAGACCTCTGACCCCGATATCTATGCGGCCGGGGACTGTGTCGAAATCCCCAGTCTGATCAGTGGTGAGCCGGTCTTTGCCCCGATGGGTGATCTTGCCAACCTCGAAGGGCGGGTCGCAGGAGAAAATGTTGTCCTCGGCGATTGTGTGACCTTTCCCGGCACCTTTCATACGGGTATCTGCAAAATTTTTGATTTCTCTGCCGGATCCACCGGTCTTTCCGTGAAAGCCGCCGAACGTATGGGATTGACCGAATACCAGACGGTGGTCAACGCCAGTCCTGATAAACCGGGCTTCATGGGGGCCAAGCTTCTTGTGTCGAAAATGCTGGTCAGCACCAGGGACCAGCGCCTGCTCGGCTATCAGTGCGTGGGAGCGGGCGATGTCAGCAAACAGATTGCCACTGCTGCCATAGCCATCAAGGGTAAGCTGACGGTGGAAGACCTGGTCAATGCCGATCTTCCCTACGCACCGCCTTTTTCCCTGGCCATCGACCATTTCATTGCTTCGGCCCATATCATGCAGAACAAACTCAAGGGCCGAATGACTGGTATTTCGACCACCGCGGTATGGGATAAAATCCAGCACGGTGAAAAACCATACTTCCTGGATGGTCGCAGCCCGGTTGAATACGAAGAAATGCATCTTGGCATCGGCGAGCACCTCATACCTATTGGTGCCCTGCGCTCGCGCATGAAAGAACTCCCGGTCGATAAGAATGCAGAGATTATCTGTTTCTGCAAGGTATCGCTTCGCGGGTATGAGGCGGAGCTCATCCTCCGGGCACACGGCTACACCAATGTTCAGGTCATGGAAGGAGGTATCATGGCTTGGCCGTATCCGCGGAAAAAATGAGAAATTGAAAGGGAAAAAGGGGAAAGCAGACCCAGATAGAGTATAATCTATAACTCGATGTGGCGCGTACGCCTCATGCATCCTTTTTCCTGAAATGTCGCTGTCGATCTCCAGGCCTGCCTGGTTATCCTGTCCGATGCTCTGTTATCAGACGGGCATACGTGGTTCTCCATGACACGGTTGGCCTGGGTCGATTGTCAAGTTTATGTGTCGAGATACTCAAGATGAACGCAGATACAACAAGAATTACAATTCTGGTCGATAATAAAGCCAGCTCAGACCTGGTAGCCGAGCATGGTTTTTCATTGTGGATAGAAACCGGCGACAAGAACCTCCTGTTTGATACGGGCCAGGGGACTGCTATCGAAAAAAACGCCGCTGCCCTGGGCATTGATCTGGCGGCAACCGATATCCTTGTACTCAGCCACGGTCACTACGATCACACCGGAGGCGTTCCCATGTGCCTTCGCACGACCGGTAAGCCTGAGTTATATTGTCATCCCGGGGCGGTGATTCCCCGTTATAGTGTGCGAAGCGGTATACCAAAGTCTATTCAAATGCCCCACGATGTCATGCAAGTCATCGATAAACTGCCATCGAAGCGGGTGCACTGGGTGCAACATTCCTTGTTGTTGACTGATACTATCGGTCTGACCGGGCTCATTCCCCATAAAACCGATAGTGAGGATACCGGCGAACCATTTTTTCTCGATCCCAAAGGCCAGCGGCCGGATCCCATTGACGATGACATGGCTCTGTGGATCCGAACAGAAACAGGCCTGGTGGTCTGCGTCGGTTGTGCCCATGCCGGCCTGGGCAACACCTTGGCTTATGTGCAACAGCTCAATGAAGGCATGCGGATACGGGCGGTGATAGGTGGTTTTCATCTCATGCATGCAGGAGAACAGCAACTGGCACACACCATCGCTGCCCTGCGGGTAATGGCGCCGGATCAGATTATACCCTGCCATTGTACTGGAGACTCGGCCACCGGCCGGCTCAGTGCCGCCTTCGCCGAAGCCTGCTGCCCGGGTGCGGCCGGGATGTCTTTTGTTTTCTAACCCCCTGTTGCATGCCATGAGCTCATGATCTCCTTAACCGAGGCCCATAGGTGTATCAGCATGCTGGAGTCGCTTCAGCCTGCAAGAATTCCTCTTGATAAAGCTCTTGGTCTGGTTTGTGCTGAGGATGTGTACGCCGTTCATAATTGTCCGACGGTCGATAGCTCCTTAAAAGATGGTTTTGCCGTAGTTTCATCCGATATTGCCGATGCATCACCGAGTCATCCGGTAACTCTTGCCGTCACCGATTCTTTGACGGCAGGCGATGCGAAGGCGGGGGTTTACGTGAGCTCCGGATCTGCCGTGCGCATCATGACTGGGGCAGCGATTCCGCAGGGGGCAACGTCGGTGCTGGCCTCGGAGTTTGCCCAGGTTGCCGGCGGATTGGTGACGATCAGGGCGGACGCCCGTGCGGGTTTGAATATTCTTCGCAAGGGAAGTGATATCGTCCAGCACCAGAGGGTTCTCGCCCAGGGAGAGATGCTTGGCCCGGCTCACCTCGGCCTTCTGGCCGCGGCCGGTGTCAGCGAAGTCATCTGCTTTCCATTGCCCAGAATTGCCATTGCCGCCACCGGCAGCGAACTTGTCTGGCCCGGCGGCCCACTCACCGAGGGGAAAGTGGCCGCGAGCAACATGGTGACCGCCGCTGCCGAACTGCAGGCCATGGGAATAACGGCATCGACAGTGCTCGTGCACGACAACCTCGATACGCTGCACGAGCATTTCCAAGACATTGTGCGACAGGTTGATATGCTGATAACCTGCGGTGGTGTGCTGGATGGGGATAAAGACCTTACGCTTCGGGCGATGGAGCAGATCGGTTTGGTGAAGATCTTCCATCGCGTTCGCATTGGACCGGGCAAAGGTGCCTGTATGGGAAAGGTTGGCAAGACCATCGTGTTTAACCTGCCGGGGGGGCCGCCATCGAACCATGTGGCCCTGCTCCTGCTCGCCCTGTCCGGAGTCCGCCGGCTCATGGGTTTTTTGGACTGTCTCCCTCGAAAAAAGCAGGTCTTTGTCTCCGAAGAACTTGTCGGGCAAACGGACTGGACCCAGCTGGTGTACAGCAGAGTGCACTCTGCCGGCGGGTCGCTCCATGCTGTTCCTCTGCGCAATCTGACTAGATTTGCAGCCATGGCGAAAGCCAACGCCCTGATTGAACTACCTGAGGGCTGCGCTGTCATCAAAAAAGGTTCTCTGGCCGGGGCATGGTTTTATCCGGGATATTTTTGAAATTGTATCCGGTTCCTTGACATGTTTGGTCCTCCTAAATATTGTTACCCAACAGTATATTTCCTTGGTCGTATTGTAGACAACTGAATTTGCCCGCTGATTATTTTAAGAAAGATCAGTGCTTGGCAGCTAAACGGGGTTTTGATAATTCAGATGAGCAATTTTATTTCAGTGGCGGACCGTGTTGACGGTGCGCTTCTCGGCATGTTCATTGGCGATACCCTGGCGATGCCTGTCCACTGGTATTATAACGTCCAGGCCCTCAAATCTGACTATGGCGAGGTGACAGACTACCTGAACCCCCGCAATCCGCATCCCGATTCAATTCTCTGGCGTTCGTCCTACACGCCGCCGCCTGGAACGCCGGACATCCTCCACGAGCAGGCGCAATACTGGGGCAAAAGAGACATCCATTACCACCAGTTTCTTCGGGCCGGCGAAAATACACTCAATCTGCAACTGGCACGAGAACTTTTGCTTCTTCTGCATAACGACGGCGGCTATTCGACCAAAGCCTGGCTTGAAAGACTCATTGCGTTTATGACCACGCCCGGCCGTCATAACGATACCTATGTTGAAGAGTATCTCAGGCATTTTTTCACCAATTATGGCCGAGGGAAAGAACCGGCTCAGTGCGGCCGGATGGATGAAAATCATCTCGGCGGATTCAGCCTGATGCTCCCTTTGACCATTGCGTTGTGCAGGAATCCTGCTGCTGCAAAGACCGTCTCCCTGCAGCACCTTTCGTTAACCCATGGTGGGGCGGCCATGCGAAGATGGGGAGAATTGATTGCCGTCACCCTTCTCAACCTTCTGCAGGGCGTATCGCTTGATCAGTCGATTGCAGAGGGGAGTAAAGCGTCATCTCTGGATATTGACGCAGAAGGTCTGCAGACCCTTGGCGTCTACCCCGATTCAATTGTCGTGGGCAGACATTTTTCGTCGGCGTGTTATGTTGATCAATCCGTCCCGGCAACACTGTATTTTGCCGTAAAATATCAGGAGTCACCCGAAGATGGAATGATTGCCAACACTCTATGCGGCGGCGACAATGCCGGCAGGGGGGCCGTTTTAGGCGCTTTACTGGGGGCCTTGCATGGGCGGCAAGGCTGGCCCTCGCGGTGGATTGAAGGTTTGCTCCACCCTCCGCCGTTTGTTCTGCTTGAGCAGGAAGCAGGCGAGAGCCTGCGGTGAAAACAGGAGGCCTGTTGACAATGCAAGAGTCGCCGCATTGATACTTGCAGAAAAAACACAAACAATAATCTGATTACCACTGATTACCACTAAACCTCATATCCCCTTCGAACCTTCTGGGCCGAACTGTAGTGGTAACCACAAACATAAAAGGACATACTATGAAAAAATTAGAAGAATATTTTGAAAAAACTAAAGGATTCGGCGTACTGGCTACTGCCGACAGCAGCGGAAAAGTCGATGCCGCTGTGTATTCCCGGCCGCATTTTCTGGAAGAGGGGACCTTGGCATTTATCATGCGGGACCGACTGACGCACCATAACCTGCAATCGAATCCATCGGCAACCTTCCTCTTCGTGGAGGAAGGTCCAGGCTATAAAGGTAAAAGGCTTTTCCTGAAAAAGGCCCGAGAAGAAAACAATCCTGAATTAGTCAAGAAAATCAAACGCCGAAAATATGGTGATGAGAACGAGGAACCGATATACCTCGTGTATTTCACCCTTGACAGGGAACTCCCGCTTGTCGGGGCCTAGTATGAGCGGTTTGATCGGCGAAAGTATACACATAGATCCGTTTAAGTGCCTTGCAGATTATAATCGTTTAGGAAAAACAGAAAGACAATATGTAAGGCACAAAACGCGGCTGGGGAGGGAATATGCCTGCTCTTGAAAAAGAAATTCAGGGGAAATTATTAAGCCTGCTCGACGGTCAGCAGCTGGCCGTGTTGTCCACCCAGAGGGAGGGCCAACCCTATGCCAGTCTGATGGCGTTTGCCTTTACGCCTGACCTGGCCAACATTGTTGTTGCCACCGGTAAGTCGACCCGTAAACATCAGAATCTCATTCAGGAATCGAGAGTCTCCCTGCTGATCGACAATCGTTCCAACAGCGAGAATGACTTTCATGCCGCCATGGCGGCCACGGTAATAGGAAAAGCAGAAAGCCTTGCCGAGTCGGAACGACCTGTATATGAAAAATTATATCTGCAGAGACATCCCTATCTTGAAAAATTTCTCGCTTCACCAACCACTGCCTTTATAAAAATAAGGGTTTCCCATTATGTCCTGGTCTCCCGTTTTCAAGAAGTAATGGAATACCGGATAAGCGATGAATGTAATTTATTTGCCTGATACCCAGACAGCAGAAGACGAGCTGTGTGCCCGTATTGGGGGAAAAGGCCAGTCTCTGTTTAAGCTGTATAATGCCGGTCTGCCTGTCCCGCAGCCTGTCTGTATCGGAACCAGTGGGTATGAGCTGTTTGTCGAAGAGAACCATCTGCGGGAAAAAATAAATCTCCTGCTGCACCGAAAAGACATCAAGGAGATGCGCTGGGAAGAGATATGGGATATTTCTCTTCATATTCAAAACTTGTTCCAGAGCGGTATGTATCCGGAGGAGCTCCGTCGTGCCATCAGGGAGGTCGTTTGCCGGCAGTTCGACGGCAGACCGGTAGTCATTCGTTCTTCAGCCCCCGGGGAGGATGGCAATACTCTTTCTTTCGCCGGTCTTCATGAATCGTATGTCAATGTATCAGGTGTTGATGAGATCCTGAAAAAAATAAAAAAAGTCTGGGCCTCCCTCTGGTCCGACAGGGCGATTCTCTACCGACAGGAGCTTGGTCTGGAAGTGGCGAGCAGCACAATTGCCGTCGTTATTCAGGAATTTATTGAGGGTGAGAGTTCCGGTGTCGTATTCAGCAGGAGCCCGCTCGATGCAACCCAGCTGATCATTGAGGCAGTCTACGGTCTCAATCAGGGGCTGGTGGATGGGGATGTTGAACCGGATCGATGGATTCTCGACAGAAACAGGCAAAAACCGACGCAACACCGCCCCCCGGCAGATCGTGGTTATCGATTTATTCGTTCCGCAAATGGTGGCGTTCAGCGACAGCAGGTACGGCCGGACCGGCGGGCATTGCCCCCTATACAAGAGGAACAGGTCGAAAGTGTGGCAGCCCTGGCAATCGAACTCGAAAAATTCTTTGCAACAGCGCAGGATGTAGAATGGACCATAGGTAATGGCCGCCTGCACATCCTCCAGTCCCGACCTGTGACCGCCGGTATCGGGGAAGGGGAACAGTCCGATAAGCGGTCCTGGTATTTGAGTCTCAATCGCAGTTACGACAACCTTATGCAGCTTTGGCAGAGTATCTCCGGGGAATTGCTGCCGGCGATGGATCGAGATTCCAGCTACCTGGCAGGCATGGTGCTTGACGACCTGACTGATGTTGCACTGGCAGAAGAACTGAAACGGCGGAACGCCATACACGAACGGTGGACGAGTGTCTACTGGAATGACTTTATCCCTTTCGCCCACGGGGTGCGGCTGTTTGGCGAAATGTACAATGATGTTGTCGAACCGGCTGATCCATTTGAATTCGTGACGCTGCTAACCGGGCAGGAAATGCTCAGTACGGAGCGAAATGTGCTTTTGTTTGCCTGCGCCAGGATGGTTTGCGCCGATGATTCTCTTCGAAGCGCGCTTGCGGCCGGAAGAGTTGAAAAGATCGACAACGAGGAGTTTCAGCAAAAGCTCGGACAGTTGAAATCCCGCTTTTCCATGGCAGGACTTGGAACCGGAGAAGAGGAAAGTGCCAATGCGCTGCTTGCGGCCATGATCCTGCAATACACTTCTCTTGATTTAGATCCTGAGGTACGGCAGCAGACCTTGCATGAGAATGTCAGGCGGCTGGAATCTCGGTTTCTTGGCAAAGCAAGAGAAAAACTGCCGGTTGTCCCGGAGGAGTTGCTCGAGATGGCACGGGCAAGCTACCGGCTTCGCGATGACGACAACATACATATCGGCAGGATCGCGCAGGAACTGGAACGTGCCAGGGCACATGCCCGCCGGCGGATTCAATCCCGAGGTCTTTCAGTCACCCCCGACATCTCTGTGGAAGAGCTGTCGCAAATGCTTTGCGGCCATGTTCCCCTGACGGCCGGCGTACAAGGTGCTCTTGCCAAAAACTATGATCAGGCTGAAAATCGGGTCAAGGCCCGCCAGTTGCAGGGGCAGGCGGCGAGCAGGGGGATAGCCAGGGGAAATGCCCGGGTTATAGCTCCGGGGGGCGAGCTGAAAGATTTCAAGAAAGGTGAGGTTCTTGTAATCGACTCCATCGATCCGACCATGACCTTTCTGGTCCCTCTGGCGGCCGGGATTATCGAGCGGCGGGGCGGTATGCTGATTCACGGTGCAATTATCGCAAGGGAGTATGGCATTCCCTGTGTCACCGGGGTGGTGAATGCAACTTCACTTATCAATACCGGCGATTTCCTGACTGTTGACGGCTACCTTGGAATTGTTACAGTGCAGAGAACACAGATCTCCTGATTTCAGTGCATTGACCAAAAAAAACGGCCCTTACTGCTTACCAGGCAATAAGGGCTGTACGGAATTCTTCTTTCACCAGAAGCGATATGCCTTGCTACCAGCTATCACCCAGCACCAGGCTCAAATCGGTGCATTTGGCTTTTTCTTCTTCAGTCAGATCTTCTTTCTTCTTGATTGATTTGAGGTCATCAATATAACAGGCATATTCTTTTCCGTTTTTGTCTCGAACAAATACCATTTTCTGAAATTCTTTGGAAATAGTTTCACCTTTCATAATTCCTCCATCTTTCAATATTGGCATACATAAGAGCCGCCCGCATGGCCGGCTCTCGTTTCTACTACAGGTTCTTACCTCTTGGTTTCACTGCTGCAGGAGTAATTGAACTATAGGGAGCTTAGCGGAAAAATCAAGTTCGTATGGTGATTTCAAGATTGATAGGTTTTACCGTGAAACCTGGCAAGTTCAAGGTTCACACCGCCTGCCCTGGGGTTGCATTTTTTCATGGAGATGGAGATCATTTCAGGGACACTCTGAAAAGTGGAGATTCAGAGAGGCTCGAGTAGAAAAGTTACCATGTTTACTGACACCTAATCAAAGATTTCTTCATAGAAGAATTATTACCTCGAAGGCAATTATCCTCCTGCACACTTATAACTTTATTGTTCAACCAAGAGTGTTTCGTGATTATGATAAACCGATGCATAACATTACACTTTGTTACTCTACCCATCGCCCGGAAACATTGGCTCTTACGTTGAGGATCTTGCAGGAGCATGATGTCATTGTTCTTGAAGAGCCTCTGCACCCTGATTTCCACAAGGTACTTGGCGGAGGTGTCGAGCTCGAGGAGCATCTGCTTGAGGTGGATTCGGCGTATCCGGTCTTTACCCTGAAGCAATACCGACTGCTCCAGCAACTTTTCAAGGCTGGAAAAGAGATACTGCAGGTTGAGCCATATTTGGATCATTTGCTGTCCATCCAATACTTTTTTGCTGCAGAGCATCGCCCGGATGAGCTTATGCCCGATACTCCCGCCCATGCAGTGTATCGCGCTGAACGGGATGCAACGAAAAACCTGATACAATACTACCAGGAAGTCCGCGGTAATGATTTTCCAAAAATACTGGCTGCCATGAACCGCTTCGCCAGAGCTGATGCCAGGCGTTTTGTCCTGCGCGATTCGCTGCGGGCGAAGCGTATTCTTGAAGTATTGGTTCCCGGCAAGGATACCTGTATCGAGGCCGGCTCCATACATCTTTTTCTCAAGTGCCTGCTTGCCAAGGGTCTCTCCAGAGAATGGCGTCTTCGAATACATGACATTGATGGGGAGGCGGTAAAAATGCTGAAGCTGCATGGCAGTCTCTTCAGTCCCGGCGACGAACTGACGCTTGATTATATCTTTGGCCGCGGTGTCAGCCGAAAAAGATGGCAGTTATGCTGTGCCCAGTCGTTGATCTATTCCAAAATTATAACCAAGGAGGAACTTTCGGGCGGTGATGATGATTTTCCCCATGCTCGCGATGAAATTGCGGCGATAGCCGTGGTGAAACAGCTTTCCGTTGCGGCATGTGCAGCCATTTTTCAACGGATCAGGTCGCTTTCGTCGGATGATGCCGCAGAATTGACTGCCAAATATGTGCAGGTAAAAAGTGTCTGAGGTCCAGATGGTTCGCTTTGAGAAAAACAGGATTGCAGTCTGCAGAAAGATCGCTGCATCGCCAGAGACCGTCTGGGATATCCTGACTGATACGCATCTCTGGCCAATATGGGGGCCTTCCCTTCTTGATGTCGACTGCAAAGAGAGATATATCGGTCTCGGCAGCACAGGGCGGGTGCAAGCGCTGTTTACTTTGTGGCTGCCCTTCACCGTGTGCCAATTCAGGCACCTGGATTTTTGGAGCTGGCGCATCGGCTCATATGGCGCAACCGGCCATAAACTCATAGAGAAAAGCGACAGGTCGGCAACACTCTGCTTTGATATGCCCTGGTGGGCTGCCGCCTACCTCCCGCTCTGTTGGCTGGCGCTGCGTCGCATAAGAAAAATTGCTTTATCGCGCTGATTGTCTCTGGTTGAGTTGGTGGAAATTCTGCGTCAATAGATGTACTCTTTGCCTGAGACGAACAACCAACAAAGGAGGCACGGATTATGGCGAAACGGATTGTGATTTATGGCGCTTCGGGCGGAATAGGTTCGGCAGCAGCCAGGCTATTGCGGGCTGATGGGCATGCACTGCACCTCGTCGGCAGGAGTGAGGCAAAACTTGCTCCACTCGCAGTTGAGCTGGAAGTCGGCTACACCGTCGGAGATGTTTGCGAAGAAGCCCTTTTTTCAAAGGTAACCGAGGATTTTGCAGCTCCCTGGGATGGCCTTGTCTATAGTGTCGGCACCATTACTCTTGGCAGTGTTCGACGTCTTACCAGTGCTGATTTTCTGCACGACTTTCAAGTCAATGCGATGGGCGCGGCCCTTGCTGTAAAAGGCGGTCTTGCGGCCCTCAAAAAAAGTGCCGGGACACCTTCGGTGGTTTTCTTTTCCAGTGTTGCGGCGATCCAGGGATTTACCTTCCATAGTTCCATGGGGATGGCAAAGGGTGCGGTAAGTGGATTGACCATTGCGCTTGCCGCAGAACTGGCGCCAAAAATTCGGGTCAACGCCGTAGCGCCCTCTTTAACAAAAACCCCCTTGGCAGAGTCGTTACTGGCAAATGAACAGGTCGCATCAGCAATAGCCGAGCTGCACCCCCTGAAACGACTTGGCACGAGCGCAGATATCGGTAATCTGGTCGCCTATCTGCTTTCCGATCAGGCAGGTTGGGTAACCGGGCAGATCATCAGCATTGACGGGGGCCGCTCAACCCTGAGGCCCAATGGCTAGAAATGGTGCGAAATCTTCTTTTGTGCAGGAAAAACGACCCACCCGGGTAAGATCTTTTACAATTATTGTATCCTTGTCTGCCTTGCATTATGGAAAGTGTTCATCAACCGTATCACCGCCAGCTCTTTCGCTTTTGCTTCGATATCTACCGTCATCGGCCGATCCCGCCAAAAGTCGGGGAGATCTTCCGGGTTTATATAGTCGGCATGGGGCTTGGGATCTCCTTTCCCCCAGCCGGCCTTTGGTGACGACAGGTGGCAATATTGCTCCCTTCCCTGGCGATGCCAGGTTGCCCCGGCCAGCTCGGTCGCTTCTTCGACCGACATTCCATCGGGGTTGCAGCGGTGGTGATGCGCATCATAGACCAGCGGAATGGCGAGTTTTTCACACACCGGCAGGAGGTCAGATACGGTATAGCTGATATCATCATTTTCCAGGGTCAGGCGAATGCGAATATTTTCCGGCAGGTCGGCAAAAACCTCACAGAAGCGCTGCAGGGCCGACGATTTGTCGCCATAGACCCCACCGGCGTGAAGATTGATGATATTGGCGCCGACCGCCTCTGCCAGCCAGGCCTGGTATTCCAGCTCCCGGATGGAGTTGGCTACAACCCGAGGGTGAGGCGATGAGAGGACAACGAACTGATCGGGGTGAAAGCTGAGGCGGATATCATGAGTGTGGGCAAAAGAGCGCGCCTCGGCAAGCAGATTGCCAATGGTCTCGGCATCGGGGAGATTGCCCAGGGTGTACCCCACCTCGGGATGGGTCATCCGGGGAAACAGCGGTGACATGATGCGAAATGCGCCGATACCAAGGCGTTGGACGGTCTGCAGAGCCCGAACGAGACTCTCGCTGTTGTTGTGGCAGATCGTCGATAGTTTTTTCAGTTGCTCCCCGCGCGGCAGAGTGGAAAGCACCTTGGCGGTGGTTGTCCTGAAACCAATTTTCTCTTCTTTAAAAACACAGCACAGACCAAATCGCATCGAATCCCTTTTGTTAAAGCCCATGGTATCTGCGTGATTGCATATATGATGAGATGTTTATACCATAAGGCGGATTTTTTTTTCTTCACTGGTTTTTCCTCGTGCCCGCTCCCTAGCCATCCCGCTCGTCTCGGCAAGGTGATTGCCAGTCTATTTTGTTTATAACGGGCGACCTTTGTGTCAGTTGACGCCCGTTCAATAATGATTATGAGAGGATAGAGGATTATTCCACGATATTTCGAAAAACTGACTTGTGAAGCAGTGACTCTATGCGCAAACCGCATCCAAAAAACACGACTGAAAAAACAGCTGCAGGGACAAAACAGAACCCGTCCCGATCACCTGCGCGGGCTCGCCCCATAAAGGCTATTGCCGCTGCAGTTATCACTCTTCTTGCTTCATGCGTTTTTTCACAGCACGGCAGTAAATTACCGGCCGTGCAGACTGTTGCTCATGTCGATTTGAATCGCTATGTCGGTTTGTGGTATGAGATCGGCCGGTACCCGAACAGCTTCCAAAAAGGCTGCAGGGACAGTACCGCAATGTACACCGTTCGTCCGGATGGTGAAATAGATGTGTTGAACAGTTGTCGAGATACGCAGGATGACCGGCTGCGGGAAGCGAAAGGGCGTGCCTGGGTGGTCGATAAAAGCAGCAATGCCCGCCTCAAGGTCTCTTTTTTCTGGCCTTTTCGCGGAGACTACTGGATCATCGATCTGGGGCCGGAGTATGAATATGCAGTTGTCGGCACTCCCGACAGGCAATACCTCTGGATACTCAGCCGCACCCCGGAAATGCACCCCGATGTTCTTGCAAAAATACTACAAAACCTCGATAAGCAGGGCTTTGACCGAGACAGACTGCTGCTCCATAAAAGGGGGGACTTGCTATGAGTATTATCTTCTGGTTGAAACTCTATCTGCTCACCATTCCGGTATTTTTTGCCATTGACATGATCTGGCTGGGCTATGCGGCACGAAATTTTTACAAGAATCAGCTGCACCATCTGCTCAGCCCTGAAGTAAACTGGCCGGCGGCCTTTCTGTTCTATTTCGTTTATATCGTCGGGATAATATTTTTTGCAGTGCGCCCCGGGCTTGAGGCCGGGTCTCTGTCGAGAACCTGTCTGCTTGGCGCGCTTTTCGGCTTTTTTACCTATGCCACCTATGATCTGACCAATCTGGCAACTTTGCGCAACTGGCCCGTCCCCGTAGTCATTGTCGATATTGCCTGGGGAACACTGCTCTGCACCCTGGTTGGCGGTGGATCTTACCTGATAGGTGCGTGGCTCAAATAGCCGCAAAGGAGAACCTGATTATGACCGCCATCTTCCTTACCGCTGCTGCGCTGCTTGCGTGGATTATGTGCTGCATGTTTATGATCGGCCTGAAGGCCCGGGACAACAGTCTGGTGGATATAGCCTACGGTCCCGCCTTCGTTGTCGCCTGCTGGGGTGCCTGGTGTTTGAGTGGGGCACTGACCCTTCACTTTCGGCCCTTGCTGCTCCTTGTCCTCCTCACCCTCTGGGGGGTGCGCCTTGGTCTGCATATCGGTGGGAGGCATAGCGGCCGGGGGGAGGATTTTCGTTACCGCAAATTTCGTGAGGCTTGGGGCAATACTATAATCTGGCGCAGCTTCCTGCAGATCTACCTGCTGCAGGGTACAGTTGTTCTCGTGATCGCAACCCCGATCCTGCTGACCATCGGAGCACCGGGCGGCAGTTGGGCGTGGAGCGATCTTCTTGGCGTCCTGCTCTTTTTTATCGGCTTTTTGTTTGAGGCGATCAGCGACTGGCAGCTGACTGTTTTCAAACGGGGAGGGGCGAACAAAGGGAAGATCATCTTGCACGGGCTGTGGCGCTATAGCCGCCATCCGAACTATTTCGGCGAGGCGACCCTCTGGTGGGGCATTTTTCTTATCGGCCTGGCCGCGCCGTTCGGGCTGTATGGCTTGATCAGTCCGCTGACCATCGCCTTTCTGCTCCTCAAGGTCTCGGGGATTCCGATGCTTGAGGAGAAGTACCGGGGCAATCCTGAATTTGCCGCCTACAAGGCAAGGACCAATGCTTTCTTTCCATGGTTTCCGCGCGAGGCAGACAGCAGTGAATCTCTTTCACGGAGAGTGAAGCCATAATGGCCCGACATAGGCATGGTCAAGCTGATCGTTGCCGCTATTGTATTTTCTTGAAGGCCGATTGCGGAAAGAAGCAATACGGGCATTCCGCCGGAGCCGTGTCACCGTAGTGGACATGACCGCAGATCCTGCACCGCCATACGTTTTCATCAGCCGGGGTTGTATTGCCGCTGGGATCGTGCCGGCGATGCAGCGGCAGGTCCTCCAGGGCCGGCAGCGATGGCTGGTACTCTTTGAACAGATAGTCGGCGAGTATAATACGCTGGATCTCACTGGTTCCCTCATAGATGCGGAGCAGGCGGACATCGCGCAGGATTTTTTCGATGGGAAACATCTTGGTATATCCATAGCCGCCGAAAATCTGCAGGGCCTCATTGGCAACCTCCAGTGCCGTTTCCGTCGCATAGAGTTTGCTGATCGAGGCGCTCACTCTGCCGTCTTTTTGCTGGTCTGAGTCCCAGGCCGCCTTCCAGGTCAGCAGGCGGGATGTTTCCACCTTCTGGTACATCTCGGCGAGCTTGAACTGGACCGCTTGAAAGGCGCCGAGCTCCATGCCGAAGGCACGTCGTTTTTTTGCGTAATCAAGAGCATATTCCAATGCCGCCCGTGCTGCTCCGACCCCGAAGCTGCCAATGATCGGCCGGGTTCGGGCGAAGGTCTTCATAGCCAGGACAAAACCTTCACCGGGGTCTGCCAGGACATTTGCCCTGGGCACCCGGACATCTTTAAAATTGATCCCCACGGTGTTGGAACAACGCTGGCCCATCTTGGGGATGGCGCGGCCGATGGTGACTCCCGGCCAAGTTGTCTCCACCAGAAAGGCACAGATGCCCTTGTGCCGACTCTTGGCGTCGATGGTGGCAAAGACGGAGAGATAGTCGGCAACGCCCCCGTTGGTAATCCAGTACTTTGTGCCGTTGAGAATATAGTCTTCGCCATCAGCTCTGGCCGTGCAGCGAATCCCTGCCACGTCAGAGCCCATTGTCGGCTCAGAGGTCGCAAAGGCGGCCAGCTTGAACTCCTTGGCGATTGCCGGGAGGTATTTGTTCTTTGCGCCGGTGTTCGATGAGAGCAGGATCGGTTCCATGCCAAGTGAACTGTCGAAAATCGATGTCGCCAGACCCGGGCAGGCTGCGGCTATTTCTTCGGTAATCAAGGCCGAGTCCACCAGGGTTAAGCCCTGGCCGCCAAATTCCTTTGGAATGTCACTGCCTATCATGCCGGCATCGAAGGCCTTGCGCAGCACCTGCATCGGGAGTTCATCTTTCTCGTCATAGTACCAGGCAACCGGCAGGACTTCCTGCTGTGCAAAGGTACGCGCCTTCTGCTGGAGGTCGAGCTGGTCAGGGGTCAGGCTGAAATTGAGCATGCTGGTCTCCTTGTTGGTTATAAAAGACTGAGAAGGGGACAAAAATTAAATGCCTCGAACCGGGATTTTCAAGATAAAGAAGATCTCAGGTACTGCTAAAGAAGGTATATTGTAATATATCGGTTCAGGCAAACAAAGCGAAATACGTGCAGGGAGGCGGGCAGAGAGATCAATCTCCACCATCGTGTCAACACCCGCACGAGAGCCGCAGCACGCCTGTTGGCGTCGATCATACGGCCGCAAAAACAGGCTCACCTCCATTGCGGGGGAGTCTTTGTCGCACCCTTTTTCGCCGGTAGGTTCACAGCACGGCCTTGAAGGATTATAAGTCTACCGGTGCAGATTGTTTGCATTTATAGAATGAGGTAAAGAGTTTCCAGCGTACGCACCAGAAAATATCCCGGCAAGAAACGAGCAAGGCACCTTCATTTGTGGACAAGGAGACGATTATGAAAGCCAATCTTCGATGCGGTAAAGAGACCATCAGCTTAGACCTGCCTGCTTCCGCACAGCTTATCGAAAACAGGCCGGCTGCAGCACTTGCCGACCCTGCCTCTGTCGTGCGGGATGCACTGCTGCACCCTATTGGAACCGCTCCTCTTAAAGAAATTGCCCAGGGCCGTAAAAACGCCTGTATTGTTATCTCTGATATTACCCGGCCAGTACCCAACAAAGTTATCCTGCCCCCACTGCTGCAGACCCTTGCCGAGAGTGGCATTGCTGCGGAAAACATCACCATTCTTATTGCAACGGGTATGCATCGACCAAATCTTGGCGACGAACTTGAATCCATGGTCGGTAAAGAGATCATGGATAGCTACAGAATCGTCAATCACTACTGCCTGAAGCAGGAAGAATACCGGGAAATTGCGCGAATCGAGGGTGCCCCCATCGAAATCAACACCCACTATCTGGATGCTGATCTGAAGATCCTGACTGGTTTGATCGAACCACACTTTTATGCCGGTTTTTCAGGGAGCCGAAAATCCATTCTGCCCGGCATCTCCAGTTTTCAGACGATGAAGTTTATGCATTCCTACAAGGTAATTGATCAGCTGCAACAGGCAAACTGCAGGCTTGAAAACAACATCTTTCACCAGTACGCCATGGAGGTGACGGAACGTGCCGGGGTGGATTTTATCCTCAATGTTGTAATCAACCAGGAGCGCGAACTGGCAGGTGTTTTCGCCGGCCACTATGACCTTGCCCACCGGGCCGGATGTGACCTCGTTTCCAGCCATGCGGTGGCGGTCCTCCCGGAGAAGGTGGATCTGGTCATAACCTCCGCAGGAGGCTTTCCTCTTGATGCAACGTTTTACCAGGTGTCAAAATGTTTAATCGCCGCCAGAGATATCCTCAAGGAAAATGGTACTATCCTTGTCACATGCGGGTGTGAAGAGGGGCTCGGCAGCGAAGAATTCTGCACGATTATGCGCTCAAACCCTACCCCGGCGGATTTTGACAGGCATCATGGCAACCCGGATAATTTTGTTATTGATCAGTGGTGTGCACAGAATATTTATCAGGCTCTGGCCCATGCCGGAAAAATTTATATCTATTCCCCCGGTCTTTCTCAAGGCGATGTGGAACGTTTTCAGGGGATCAAAATTGAAGACTGTCAGGCGACTGTGAACGACCTGCTCAAAAGCCATGAAAAAGTTGCCGTAATCCCGGATGGTCCATATGTTGTAGGCAAGCTCGCCGGCGACACTTGACCGTTCTGACATCTGAGCCCCAGCCCATGACGAGGATCTTCCTGGGTTTGATTTTCCTTGCATTTCATTACCCCGCCGATCATCGGCAAAAAAACATATGGATGGCCTTGCCGAATGTGACATGCCTGTTGTAATGAACTGGCAAGGGCTGCGTCCCGGTTTGTAGACCGGCAACTCCGGCTCTCTATCATGTGCGCCGGTGTCCGGGGAAACCATTGAGGTGAAAGGAACAGCAGAGCACCTCGCGTCTAGAGGGCCTCAAGTTGCACTCTGGCATCAGCAATGAAGTATATCCGCCAGGGGTAGAGATCCTTGTAATCCTCCGGCCTTTGGCTGGCCACCCACAGCAGATCTTTGCGGGCGCTTTGGCGGTCGCCCGTCACCTGGTAAAAATACTTGCCTTTGCCCCATCTCGGCAGCAGATAACCTTTACCGCTGGCGATCGATTTTTCCAGATAATCCTTGCCCAGATCGGTATCGCCGCCAAGGAGAGACGGCAAGGCCAGGTAGCAGACGCTGTAGGCAAATTCTACCGCACCGTTGCCGAATTCAGGCGCCACCTGTTTGATTCTGTCGAGGAAGATTATGCCATACTTCAGCCAGCCGACGTTGATGAATTTTTCCGGCAGAGTCATGCCCTCCTTGAATTCGTATTGCAGGGCTGTTACCCAGAACAGCATGGCCGGAGCATCTTCTGCCCGGAGCGTATGGGCTGCTTCCCAAGGTTTTTGGCCATCTTTGACCGCTGTTCGGAATTGCGGGTTGCCATACATAGACAGTTCACAATATTTCATTGCCTGGTGAAAATGGGCGATTTTTTCTTCTCTGTCGGTCGTGTATGCAGTGCCGAGAAGTATATGGATATTGCCAAGGTAAGCCAGGGCCTCCCGATGTGCGGGATCGGCGGCTGCCGCCCGCTGCAGTAACTCCATACTTGCCATAATGCTTTCAAGGTCTGCCGCTTGGTCGAGTTTTTTGCGGGCCTCGGCATACAGCTGCTCCCCTTGTGCCGATCGTGATGCCGGAGTCGCTTCCTGCCATGAGGAATGCCAGTTCTTTTTCCCGCAACCGCAGAGAAGAAAGAGCGCAAGCAACACAGCCAAAACCGCATTTTTTGTAGGCATCGTATCCTCCCATGGTTGTTTGGTCTTCATTGGTTGGAGCACCTCTCGCATGGTGTTGGCTTGTGCCGCCTTACGCAGCGCAGGATTATCTCGTGAAATGAAAATATATTGTTAATTTGACTGATTAATTGGTTAACTTGACATCCCCGCTGAGAAATTGCAGCCAGAGGATTTTAAAGGTCTTATAATCGTGCCCACCTTCCACGCGGATAATGTGATCCGCCGGGAGGGCGGTTGCCAGGAGTTTTTGCGCCTCGACATAGGTGTCGGCATTGCCGAAGCCGAGATAAACAGGCGGGGTCTTCTGCACTGCCACCTCGGTTTTTATCCAGTGCCAGAGCATGCGCTGCCAATCCTTGTCGGGAGAATAATCGCCTGGCTGCCACTGCTGCAGACCACCCTGCGCTCTGATTTCGTTTATTATTCCGTCATATCCAAGAAAAGGGTTTATCAGGTAGATACCGGTAATTTCCTCCGGATGTGCTTTTATATAGAGAAGGGAGCCGAGGCCACCCATAGAAGGGCCGACCAGCCAGATGTTTTGGTATCCCTTTCTCCTGGCAGGCAGGATCACATCCTGCCTGAGTCGTTTAATCAGTGTGCGCTCAGAGTAGTAGGCGAAATGACTGTTCGGGGCCACCATGTCCACATCAATGTCCCGTTGCCAGGTCGCTTCGACCATCCCTTCCTCGGCGAAAGAACGATGGCTGCCGCCAAGGCCCCGGACAAATACAACCAGGTTTTTATGTGAAGTTGCATCGCCGGTATAGTAGAGAATGTCCAGAGGTTGGTTGGCAAAATAGGTACAACCGGAGAACAGCAGGGAACTTGCCAAAAACAATAATTCAAGCACTTTGACCATAACTGTCCTTGGCATAGGCTGTTTTTTCATACCGTTTCCTCTTTAAAAACTAAAAAAGCCAACCACCTCGCTGGTGGCCGGCTTTTTTTTTCTTATTTTGCTCGAGCAGAGCCGGTTCTCTTCACTCTGTTCAGCTCCGCAACAGCCAGTTAATGCCTGGCCACAATTGCCGCTCTTGCCGCAGCCAGCCTGGCCAAAGGTACGCGGTAAGGAGAACAGGAAACGTAATTCAGGCCAAGTTTATGGCACAGGGCAATGGATTTTGCCTCCCCGCCATGTTCCCCGCAGATGCCCAGTTTGATGTTCGGGTTGGTTGCTCGTCCCTTTTCCACGGCAATCCGCATCAATTCACCTACCCCCTCGGCATCGATGGTTTCAAATGGATTGTCCGGCAGGATGCCATGAACCATATATTCAATCAGGAATCCGGACTCAGCATCATCTCTTGAAATACCATAGGTGGTCTGTGTCAGATCATTGGTGCCAAACGAGAAGAACTCGGCGTATTCGGCCAGCTTATCAGCCGTCAGTGCCGCCCGTGGGATCTCAATCATGGTGCCAAACTTGTAGGCAATCTTAACCCCCATTTCCTCCATCACCTGCCTGGCCACTTTTTCAAGCGACTCGCGCTGAATCTTCAACTCGTTAACATGGCTGGTAAGAGGGATCATGACCTCCGGCCGCACATCAACACCCTCTCTGGACACCAGGCATGCCGCCTCAAAAATTGCCCGCACCTGCATCTGGGGTAATTCCGGGAAGTGAATGCCAAGCCTCACTCCGCGCAGGCCAAGCATAGGGTTGTCTTCCCGCAGGACTTCGACCCGGCTCAGTACTTTTTCTTTGGTCCGTACCTGCTTGAGCAGATCATCTATAGCGTCAAGATTTGGCGCATGCTGCAGCTGGATCTTCAGATCCGACAACTCTCTGACCAGAGAGACATGGTCGGGAAGAAATTCATGCAGCGGCGGGTCGATGAGCCTGATCACCACCGGCAGGCCATCCATCACCCTGAACAGACCGGCAAAATCCTCACGCTGGTACGGCAGCAGGGATTTGATGGCCTCACTTCGCTGGACATCCATTTCGGCCAGGATCATCTTCTGCACAAAGGGGAGTCGTTCACTCTCCATGAACATGTGCTCGGTCCTGCACAGGCCAATTCCCTCGGCGCCATATTCTCTGGCGCGGGATGCATCCACGGGATAGTCGGAATTTGCCCAGACCCCAAGGGTCCGGAACTCGTCGGACCAGGAAAGAAGCTTGAGAAGCCATTCGTCCTTAATATCAGGTTCCTTGGTCGTAATCTCACCAAGAAATATTTGCCCGGTTGTGCCATCAACAGAGATACATTCACCTTCTTTTATCACCATGTCTCCTACGGTGATCTGTCTTCTGGTCAGGTCGATGTCCATATCATCCACCCCGACCACCGCAGGAGTACCGAACTGGCGGGCAACCAGGGCCGCGTGGCTGGTCCGACCGCCCCTGCTGGTGACGATTCCCTGGGCGGCGAGCATGCCGTGGACATCGTCCGGCCTCGTCTCCGGGCGAACCATAATGACCTTCTTGCCATCTTCCTTGCCCCATATTTCGGCAAGATCCGCGTCGAGCGCAACGATGCCAACCGCAGCACCTGGAGAGACGTTGAGTCCTTTAGCCAGAAGCTTGTTATCCTGAATGGCCTTCTTTATTGACTGCGGGTCAAATTGCGGATGAAAGAAGAAATCGAGCATTTCGGGGGTAACCCGCATGAGCGCTTCTTCTTTGGTGATGATCCCTTCCTCAACCATATCCACCGCTATTCTTACTGCGGCCTGGGAGGTTCTTTTGCCGTCTCTGGTCTGCAGCATCCAGAGTTTGCCCTTTTCGATGGTGAACTCAACATCCTGCATTTCCCGGTAATGGTTCTCAAGCGACATTGCCACCCGCTCAAACTCCGCGTGTACCTCGGGCATCTCTTTTTTGAGTTCGGACAGGTCCTTGGTTTTGCGAATACCGGCGACCACATCCTCTCCCTGGGCGTTGGTCAGGTAATCTCCCTCAATTCTCCGCTCTCCCGTCGTGCCACTTCTGGTCAGGGCAACACCTGTTCCGCTGTCATCGCCAAGATTTCCATAGACCATGGTGACGATAGCGACTGCGGTACCTAAATCGTGGGGGATCCCTGCGGCGTTACGGTAATCGACAGCACGCTTACCGTTCCAGCTCATAAACACTGCTTCAGTTGCCATCTGCAGCTGGGCATAGGGTTCCGTTGGGAAGTGATGATGGGTATGAAACCTGAAAACGTTTTTGAATTCTTCGGTAACCGCCATCCAGTGCTCGGCGGTAAGTTCTGTGTCCGTCTTCACCCCTGCCTGTTTACGGGTTCTGGTGATGACCTCTTCAAATTTTTCGTCCGGGATATGCATCACCACGCTGCCGAACATCTGGATCAGTCTGCGATACAGATCGTAGGCTACCCTGGGGTCTCCCGTTCTCTCAATCAGTCCTGCAACGGTCGCATCATTCATGCCGATATTCAGGACCGTATCCATCATTCCCGGCATGGAAAACTTGGCCCCCGAACGACAGGAAAGCAACAGAGGATTTTTCGGATCCCCAAAGGTTTTTCCCGTTGCCGCCTCTATTTCGTTCAGCGAGGTCGTCAACTCCTCCCATAACCCCTCCGGCAGCTTTTCTCCCAGAGATAAATATTCATTGCAAGCCTCGGTGGTAATGACAAAACCATCCGGCACCGGCACCCCGATACGTACCATCTCGGCAAGATTGGCCCCTTTGCCGCCCAGCAGGCCCCGAACATCATCCCAGGAACCACCGACATACTCTTCAACCTGATCAAGCTCGGTAAACCGATACACCCATTTTTTACTCATCGAAACATCTCCTTGAACTACAATATTCAATACAGCTGATTCTTTTCAGCAACAGGACTGATTTGCACATTACACAAAGCAGCGGGAAAGTGGAATACTCCAGTTTATTTTTTTTTGCAAGGTTCGGTTATCTTTCTTAAATGATACGAAATCTTTCAGGGAATCCGGGCTATTGCCTGACGATTGCATTTGACGGAAGAAATTCAGCTCCCGGTCTCTGAAAAGTTAATGATTACCACTAAACCAGAGGTATATGGGGTTATCTCTTTATCTGTATCTTTTCGCCCGTGGCGTATTTGAACATGACATAACAGTCAGAGTGACGAATTCCGGGGAGTATAAGCATGAAAGGTACAAGGCAATCAGCAGTATTAATGAGAGGGAACTGGGTCCGTTACAGTGCAAAAGGGAATTTTATTTGAGGTATCGATCGCGTAAAACTCCCTTTTGTACCGATGAGTCTTTCAGGAAACGGTCTTTTCCACTATTTCCGCTTGGGCTTTTCGTACGTTCACCGCCGAAACCTTGAACTCCGGGATTTTGGCTAAGGGGTCGAAGGCGTCCGAGCTGGTGAGGATGTTCGCCGGATTTTCCCCGAAGTGAATGGGTAGAAACAGAGTACCCGGATCGATGGTGTTGGTGAGGCGCGCCGGGACGTCGAGTTCGCCCCGTCGTGAGCAGATAGTCAGCAGATCCCCGTTTTTGACCTCCATTTTCCCGGCGTCTTGCGGGTTAATCTCTACATAGCCGTCCTGCTGCTCGATATCGAGATGCGGCGACACCCGGGTCATGGTGCCGGTATGAAAGTGCGCGAACATCCGGCCGGTTGTAAGAGAAAACGGGTATTCTTTATCTGGTTTTTCCGCCGGTGGCTGATAGGTGATGGGATGAAATTTCCCGAGCCCCCGGCTGAAGGTATCCTTGTGCATATAGACCGTTCCGGGGTGTTCAGGCGTGGGGCAGGGCCACTGCAGGCCATCATATCCCAGTCGCTCGTAGGTCATTCCCGCGTAACTCGGTGTCAGCGCGGTGAGTTCATCGAAGATCTCCCGGGCGTTGTTGTAATGCATCGGATAGCCCATGGCAGTACCCAGCCTGGCAAGAATATCCCAGTCCGGCAGGGTATCGCCGAGGGGTTTGACCGCCTGTTCGAATTTCATGCAGCGACGTTCCGTATTGGTGAAGGTTCCCTCTTTTTCGGCAAGAGCTGAGGCGGAAAAAACAACATCGGCGACCTGAGCGGTTTCGGACAGAAACAGTTCCTGGACGACAAGAAACTCCAGCTCCTGCAGGGCGTGATTAAGGTGATTCCAGTCCGGGTCGCTCAGTTTCGGGTTTTCCCCGATGACATACAGTCCTTTGAGTTTACCCTCGAGAATGGCAGGAATCATATCGGTGATCGTCAGCCCCGGCTTTGCATTTAAAGAGCATCCCCAGGCCTTGGAAAACTTTGCCCGGGCCTTTTCATCGGTCACCGGCTGGTAGCCGGTAAACACATTGGGCAGCCCGCCCATGTCGCAGGCGCCCTGAACGTTGTTCTGGCCACGCAGCGGATTCACCCCGCCGCCCGGAATGCCGACATTACCGCAGAGCATGGCAATGTTACAGCATGACTTGACGTTATCGACGCCCGTTACATGTTGGGTTATTCCCATGGCGTAGAGTAAAGAGGCAGCCTTGGCAGTGCCGTAGGCCTCGGCCATGCGATACAGGTCTTCCGGATCCACCCCTGTCGCCTCAGCCGTTTTTTCCGGCGTCGATTCCCGTATCGCCGCGGCAAATTCCTCGTAGCCTTCAGTCCGTTCTTCGATATAGGCGGCATCATGCCAGCCGTTTTCAATGATGATGTGCATCATGCCGTTTAAGAGCGCGACATCAGACCCGAGCTTGTGGCGAACCGCCACATCGGCAAACTGACTGAGCTGTATTCCCCGTGGGTCAGCTACGATCAATTTGGCGCCTTTTTCCTTGGCCCGCATCACTCTTCGGGACACCAGCGGGTGATTGGCCGTGGTATTGGAACCGATGATAAAGATGCAGTTCGACTTTTCAATCCCGTTGATCGAATTGGTCATAGCTCCGGATCCGAATGCGGCGGCAAGACCTGCCACCGTAGAGGAGTGTCAGAGCCGGGCGCAGTGGTCCACGTTGTTGGTGCCAAACACCGCGCGGGCCAGTTTCTGGGCCAGGTAGTTCTCCTCGTTGGACATTTTGGCGGAGACGAGAACCCCGAGGCTGTCCGGGCCATATTGGTCAATGATCTCCCTGAACCGGTCGGCGGTGATCTGGATGGCCTCATCCCAGCTGGTATTGATGAATCGACCGAAGGTCTTGACCATCGGTTTTTGGAGCCGCATGGGGCTGTTGATATGCTCATGCAGGTTCCATCCCTTGATGCAGAGCTTCCCCTGGCTGACGGGATGGGATTTCATCGGGATCGTACTGTTGAGCCTGCCGTCAATCGTCTCGAACAGGACACCGCAGCCGGTGCCGCAGTAGGAGCAGATTGAGGGAGTGAACGTGCATTTCATTGTATATTCTCCTTGCCGGTGATCGTCTGGTAGAGGGCGTCAACCGAGGAAGCTGGCAGATAACAATTACATCGGTTTGAGAGACAGCGTCACCTTGTCCCCGAGAAGAGAGAGCGGCGACTGCTCGCAACTCTCACCGGTGTTGTAGTCGAAAATATCCATGGTGATAGTATTCACCTTGCGATAGAGAAGCCGCAGGGGGATATCCATCGGGCAGGCATCTTCGCAAAGACCGCAGTCGATACAGCGGCCGACCATGTGGGAGGCGCGCACCAGATGAAAAATAGGGACCTGGGGCGGCAGCCTTCCCGGCCCGATCAGGTCTTTATGTTCGAGGGTACATTCCGCACAAAAACAGACCGGACAGATATTCCGACAGCCATAGCACTTAATGCATTTCTGGAATTCATACATCCACCGGATGTTTTTCTCCCGGTGGGAAAAAGCATCCGCACTCTCTATATCCATGGCGTTGTCAATTCCGACCTGCAGCTTGTAGGAAGCCGCCGTCTCGCCGCTCATATAACTGCAGTCGGCCTGCGGTTTGATCGGTGAAGGGCAGCAGTTGACATTGAGCGGAAAGATTTTTTCTTTATCGAGCTGGTGCCAGATTGTCAGGACATTTATCGCCCGCTGGTTGCAGTCGCGCGCCAGCAGGCCGATTTTAAGGTTCGGGTCCTTCTTTGCCAGATGGGTGGCTATTTTTTCAAGGCTGTAGCGCGTTTCCCCCACAACCAAATGGTCCACGTCATCAAGTTCTTCCCTGGTAAAGCAGTGGGGCAGGGGGTGACCGCAATGTGTTTTGTAGCCGAGAAACAGGTTAACTGTTCCGTCTTCAAGCCATTTTTTGACTTTTTTCTTCATTGTTCATTCCTCTTGAAGCGGCAGCTTCCAGTTCTAAATTGCAAAGAAGAGCCTCAGCCTCGGGTGCCGTCAGGGCATTGGTAAACTGGCTGGGTCCCATGGCCCGGATCTTTTCGGTAAAATGGGTGATGGTGTCGGCAAATTTCTGCGCCTCGGCGGAGGATATCCACTCGAGGTGCAGGCGTCCGTCAATCCCAACAAAATTCAATAATTCCTGAAGGAAACGCATCCGTTTAATGGTCATGTAATTACCGTACAGGTAATGGCAGTCGCCGACGTGTCAGCCGCCAACCAGGATGCCGTCGGCCCCCTGCTGAAACGCTTTCAGGATATGGTGGGCCGATATGGTCGCGGAACACATTACCCGGATAAGGCGTACGTTCGGGGGATACTGCATGCGACTGACGCCGGCCAGGTCGGCGGCGCCATAGGCACACCAGTTGCAGACAAAGGCGATTATTTTCGGTTGAAACTCTTGGCTGGTCACGATTTTCTCCTTTGGCGATTGTTTCAGGAGCACAATGCCATTTCTATCTCGGCATAAAGCTGTTCATTATTAAAGCCCATCAACATCGGGGCTTCCGATGGACAGGCTGCCGCACAGGCGCCGCATCCCTTGCACAGCGCCGCATTGACTTCTGCTGCCTGCCGGTCGAGGTTAAAGGTGATCGCCCCGAACGGGCAGACGTTGATGCAGCCTTGACAGCCGCAGCAGAGTTCCGGATTGATTCGGGAAACCACCCCGCCGACCATGATCTGATCCCGTGTCAGAACGGTCAAGGCCCGGGATGTCGCGGCAAGTGCCTGGGAAATGCTCTCTTCTATCGGTTTCGGGTAATGGGCCATGCCGCACAGGAAGACACCTTCAGTGGCAAATTCCACCGGCCGCAGTTTCTGGTGGGCTTCCAGGAGCCAGCCGTCCTGATCCATCGGCACTTTGAAGAACTGTGCCAGCGAGGCATCGTGGTGGGACTCGATGGCCGTCGCCAGGCAGACGAGGTCGGCGCTGACGGCGATGTTGCCGTCCAAAACCGGGTCATGGAAGAGCACTTCAAGGCACTGTCCGGCAGCGATTACCACCGGTTTCTTCTGCAGTTCGTATTTGCTGAAGATAACGCCCTTCTGCCGGGCCTCAAGATAGAGACTCTCACGCTGGCCGTAGGTACGGATATCCCGATACAGGATAAAAATGCGTGCCTCGGGATTCTTCTCCAGCAGTGCCAGGGCGTTTTTAATTGTATGCGTGCAGCACACCTTTGAGCAGTATGGCCTGTTTGCATCGCGGGAACCGACGCACTGAATAAAAACGATGTTCTCGGCCTTGCGCAGCCTGTGGTCATCGGTGCGGATCATCGCATCCAGCTCGAGGTTGGTGACCACGCCGCTGTGCTCGCCATAGAGATATTCCGCCGGTTTTGACTCTTTGGCACCGGTCGCCAGTATGGCAACCCCGTGTTTAATAGTTTCCGATTCGCCGTTTCCGGCAATCTCCGTCGTAAAGTTGCCGACAAAACCTTCGACATGCTTGATGGAAGAACAGAGGTGTACCTGGATACGCTCTTCGGCGTTGATGTCGCCGGTCAGTTTCTCCAGCCTGTCCGCCACCGATTCCCCCTGCCAGGTGCTGTTCAGCAGCCTGGCATTGCCGCCCAGGATATCCGATTTTTCTATCAGGTGGACCGGGAACCCTTGCCGTGCAAGCATCAGGGCCGAGATCATGCCGGTCAGTCCGCCGCCGATAACGAGCGCCGACCGGCTGACTCCCAGAGGACTCTGGGTCAGAGGCGATGCCAGACGCACTTTGGCGACCGCCATTCGTACGAGATCTTTGGCTTTCTTTGTCGCCTGGTCGGGATCATCAGAGTGCACCCAGGAATCCTGATTGCGGATATTGGCCATCTCCACCAGGTATTTGTTGAGACCGGCATTAATGAGGGTCTGCTGGAACAGCCCTTCATGGGTGCGGGGCGTACAGGCGGCGATGACAACCCTGTTGAGCCCCTGCTCGGTAATTGCCTGGGTCATCTTATCCTGGATATCCTGCGAACAGCTGAACAGGTTCTCCTCGACATAGGTTACGTCGGGCAGGGTGGCGGCGTATGTAGCGACCTCCGGAACCCGGACGATGCCGCCGATATTGATCCCGCAGTTACAGACAAATACGCCGATCCGGGGCCTCTGCCGATCGATGTTTCGTTCTTCGGGTGTTTCTTCATGGCGGATGAGAGTGCCCCTGGACGGTGCCAGACCGACCGTTGCCGCACAGGCGGCGGCGCTCGCTTCCATAACGGAATGGGGGATATCCTTTGGCCCGGTGAGGACACCGCAGGCATAGATACCGTCGACACTGGTCGAAACAGGGGCGAAACAGCTCGCTTTGGTGAAGTTGTCCTCCCCGAGTGTTACCCCCAGTCTTTGTGCCAGATCTACCGTTGCACCATTAATCACAAGGCCGGTGGAAAGCACGACCATATCATACACTTCTTCCCTTGCGGTACCGTTTTCCTCGACATAGCGCAGGATCAGGTTATCGCTGCCGGTTTCCCGTTTGATGGTATGAACGCGGGTGTTGACAAAGCGGACGCCGTTCTTTCGAGCGTTTTCATAGTACCGGTCGAAATCTTTTCCCTGGGTCCGCATGTCCATGTAGAAAATGGCACAGTCAAGCGGGGTATTGCTGTGTTCCTGAGCCATGACGGCCTGCTTGACGGCATACATGCAACAGACCGAAGAACAGTAACGGTGACCGGAGCGGTTTATGTCGCGGGAACCGACACACTGCAGCCAGGCTATCTTTGCTGGCGGCTTGCCGGCATCTTTTGGCCCTTTTTTTGACGAGGGACGAAGCAGATGTCCCTGGTACGGACCGGTTGCCGAGAGAATACGTTCAAATTCAAGCGAAGTAACGACATCATCGCATGTTGCGTAATTAAAGTAATCGAGTGAAGAGGGATCGTAAGAGTCAAAGCCGGTAGCCAGGATCATGCCCCCGACGTTGATGGAGATCGTTTTGTCCACGTCCTTGAAATTGATGGCCCCGGCGGGACAGTTTTTCTCACAGGCACCGCATTTTCCCTTGGTGAGATAAATACACTGGCTGGCATCGATGCTGTATTTCAGCGGCACCGCCTGGGAATACGGGACGTAGATCGCTTTGCGTTTGGCGATACTCTCATTATACAAGTCATCGACTTTTTTCGGACATTTTTCAGCGCACAACCCGCAGGCGATACACTTGTCCACATCCACGTAGCGGGGATGCTGCAGGATCTCAACGGTAAAATCGCCCTGCTTACCGGTAATGGAGCTGACTTCCGACAGGGTGAGGAGTTCGATATTAATGTGCCGGCCGACCTCGACCAGTTTCGGTGAAATAATTCACATCGAACAATCGTTGGTGGGAAAGGTCTTGTCCAACTGGGCCATCACACCGCCGATTGCCGGTGATCTCTCCACAAGATAGACGTAAAAACCAGAATCAGCCATATCCAGGGCAGCCTGCATCCCGGCGATACCGCCGCCGACGACCATGACTGCGCCCTGTTGTTTTGTCTGCTTAGCTGTTGTTGTCATAAAACATTCCTTCGTCCGGGTAATGATTTTTTTCGGCTGGCGGAGAACCGAAACGTTAATTGTAAGGGAGCGTAACCACGAAGGTTGTGCCTTTCCCGATTTTGCTGGTCACCTGGATATCGCCGCCATGGTTGTGGACGATATTGTGGCAGATGGCAAGCCCCAGTCCGTTACCTTCGGGCTTGGTCGTAAAAAATGGATCAAAGATGGTTCCCATAAGGTCCTTGCTGATGCCGTTGCCGGTGTCGGAAACGGCAACAAAGGCCTGCTGCAGTGGTGTTTCACCTGTTTTGACAGTTATTTCCCCTTTCTCGCCAATGGCCTGAATGGCATTGAACAGCAGGTTGACGAAAACCTGTTCGAGCTGGTTGCTGTCCACCAGCACCGGCTGCAGGTCCTGCGAAATATTCTCGTGGATCCTGATATAGTGAAGTTGCGTTTCATTCTCCACAAGCTTTATGGCCCTTGTGACGATGTCGTTTAAATTGTGGAGTTTTTTCTCCGGGGAGGGATTTCGCGAGAATTCCAGCAGTCCTTCGACGATGTTCTTGCAGCGGGTGGTCTCATCGATGATAATCTGCAACCCTTCGTGAAAACGGTCTCCTTCTTCGGTTTTCTTGATCAAGTTGGTGCTGAACAGCATGATGCCGGTCAGCGGGTTGTTGATCTCATGGGCAATGCCCGCCGCCATACGGCCAAGCGAAGACATTTTTTCAAGTTGAGCGGCCATGTGAAAGTAATGGGTTCGCTGGTTTTCATAGAGCCGAACCCGCTCGATGATGCAGGCACACTGTTCCGCAACGGTCAGGAGGAAATCGAGCTGATCGTCTAAAAACACACGTTTTTCCGGTAGATATATCCGGATGATGCCAAACATTTTTTCTCGGATGGAGAGCGGTACATCGAGCATCATCCGGACACCCTCGTCCCAAGCCTGCTGCGGATATTCCACCCGGGGAGCATTCCAGATATCGGTAATCTCATGCACCCGGGACTGACTCCCCGGTTCAAATAGGATCTTCTTTTTGCTGACCGGTCCTTTGGAGAGGTAATTTTCACCGATGCCATAGGCGGCGGCAACCTCGAACTGGTCCGTTTCCTGATTCAGCAATCTGAGCAGAGCCCCTTTGGCATTGAGTACTTCCGAGATTTTCTGTACCACCAGATCAAGGACTTCATTCAGATGATCGTGGGCATGCATTGTACGTATAATATCCCGGAATGCCTGGAAATACTTTCTGTAGTCAGTTGACATGTCCATGCGTTACTCCTTGTATTCAACGAGATGCCGGACACACTCACCGCCCGGTCGACAATGCATAGCGTTCTGTTTTATATTCGCCCCCACGAAAAAACACTGTGGGATACGTACCAGCACCAAATTATTGCGTGTTAGAAACCAAGAAGGATTGCGGTCGGTCCTAAAGCTGCCAATCCCTTTTCTGGGCGCATTCAAAGACATATTTCAGCTGTTTCTGCGTCAATTCCCCCACATTTTTATTGATCCAGTCGATGTTCCCCGTGGCGATGGCTTCCTTGGCTTCGTCGGAAAGGGCATACTCGGCCAGCGCCTGTGTTCCTTTCTTCTGGAGATCGTTACAGAACAGCTGGTCTTCATTGGTTCGATCGAGAACCTGAAGCACCTCTTTTTTCTGAATGAGCTTGTCTGTTTCAGAAATGGAGTGGACGTATGCAGCATTTTTATCTTTGCTCAGTTCCAACGTTGTCTTGACGGACTTGATGATCTGATTTTCGCTGAAAGGTTTGGGGAGAAAATCGGAAACTCCGTTATGCATGGCATCGACTGCGACAGAAGTGCTGACAAATCCGGTAATTACGATGATCTTGGTATCGGGGGTATGCCGCCGGACCTGTTTGATGACGTCAAGGCCGTTCATATCCGGAAGCCGGATATCAGCAATCAACAGATCGAAATCGTCTTGCTTGAAGGCATCGAGTGCCGACTGGCCGTCATTGGCCACCTGGACACTGTAATTTTCATCAGTAAGGACTGTTGCCAGCCCTCTGCCGATGTTTACGTCATCTTCCATGACGAGAATTCGGGTTGCATCTGCTTTGTGTGCCTGGGCCTGTACCATTGTCCCATCCTCCTGAATTTTATTGTTTTGAAAACGAAAAATCGAAGAATTACAACTTTGACTGGAGCAAAAAACAGTCCACCAGTTCGCTAATTGTCCACATTTTTTTATGCTCAATGAAATCAAGGGGATGGGTGTGGGTGAGAACGAATGTTAGAAAAGGAAATGGACCAAAAGGAGAGGTGAAGAAAACAAGCAAAACAAATTTTGTTTATTATTAAAAACAGTTATCTTGCGTATATGTAATTATACAGGTGTATGTATAATTATACATCTATACGGTGAAAGAAATATTATGCTTTTTCATCATGGTTGAGAAATTCGAGCGTTGCATACCGGCTAATTTTGCCGCCCGACTGATATTGCCGTCTGCTTCGTCGAGGTTTTTTTGCAGGAAGGCCTTTTCGGCAGGGTTGTATTGGATATCGAGGAGATGCTGTTTATAGGCCTTGAGTTCGGGCAGGGTTGTGGGAAGGGTTGATTCGGCGTCGTGATTTCGGGAATCAAGATGGCCATGCAGGCTGGAACTGTCCACCAATTGCTCGTCAACCATAATGACCAGCCGTTCTATAACGTTCTTTAACTGCCGGACATTGCCCGGCCAATGGTAATTGGTAAGCGTCTCCAGAGCACCGTCGGAAAAACCGTCCAGATGCTTCTTGTTTTTCCGACAGAACTGTTTGAGGAAATGATAGGCGAGTTTGGGAATATCTTCTCTTCGTTGTCTTAATGGCGGAAGATGGATAGGGAAGACATTCAGGCGGTAGTAAAGATCAGGCCTGAAGGTGCCATCAAACGTCTTGTTCTCAAGATCCTGATTTGAGGCGGCTATAATGCGCATATCGGTCTTTTTGATGCTGCTGCCACCGACCGGTTTGTACTGCCCGTATTCGAGGACCCGCAAAAGTTTTGCCTGGATATTCAGATCGAGGTTGGCCACCTCGTCGAGGAACAGGGTGCTGCCGTTTGCAGCCTCAAAAATACCCTGCTTGTCTCTGTCAGCGCCGGTAAAAGATCCTTTGACATGTCCGAAGAGCTCACTCTCGAGCAAGGATGTCGAGAAGGCACTGCAGTCGATGGCGATAAAAGGCTGCTCGGCTCTGCTGCTGCGGGCATGGAGAGCACCGGCAAAGAGTTCCTTGCCGGTGCCACTTTCACCGTTGATAAGAACCGTGGCATCAGTGGGTGCCACTTTCTTGATCGCTTCGAAAACTGTAAGAATGGCCGGACTGTCTCCGACGATATTGTTAAACTCAAAACGCTGGAACAGCTGTTTGCGCAGCTGTAGATTATCGCGTCGTAGCCTGGCGTTCTTCAGCGCCTTGCTGATTGCCTGGGTGAGCTCTTCATCGCTAAAAGGCTTTGCGAGATAGTCGAAGGCGCCATTCTTCATCGCCTGGACGGTCTGCTGTACAGTTGAAAAACCGGTCATCATGATGACATGAAGTTCCGGATATGCCAGGTGAATTTCAGCAAGCAGGTCGATACCGTCGCGGTCCGGCAGTCGTATGTCGAGCAGGACGAGGTCGTATTCCCCCTCCTCCAGGCTGTTCCTGCCTTCGGCAGCGGTTGCGCACCAGGTGGGATTATGACCCATATCCCGGCAGATCATGGCACAGCCACGGCCGATGGCCGGTTCGTCATCTATGATCAAGATATTGGCTTTGAACATTTTCTTTCCTATATAGATAACAGCATCAGTGCTGCCCGATACAGTGAACGAATAGTGAGCTGCGTCAGTTTTTTACCGTACCGCTTCGGGTGGAAAATGTCAAAAGCTCATACTTGTTCGTAAAACGATGGCTCAGTCTAGAACAAGAAGCCATCCTTCATCCTCTTTTTTGCATAACAAATAGCCGATGTCACTCCCTTCCAGGCAGGTTCTGCCATCTTAAAGGGTCTCAGAAAAAGATGGTTTTTCAATGTTTTATGCAGCATTCCTGCTCGAATGTGTTCGTAGCCACTTGCCTATCCCGTATAAACTGATCAGAAACCAGCAAAACTCGATAATAAATGCTGAGAGATTGAAGTCAAAGCATAACGAAACCAATATCAACAATGCGCCGGAAAAATTCATTATATTGAAGGCGAGGGAATGATTGTCAAGCCGATTTACCTGCAGCATGAAATAGGCGAGCAGGATCAGAAAAACTCCGATATTTCCAATGAAGTCGTACCAATAGTATTCATGCATGTTGTTAATAATCCGATTTATTTGAAGTAGACCCTGGTGATTCATTTTTTATAAATGAATCTTGTGAAGGTGCTTATCCCTCTGGACACCTTCTAAGCTGAACTTTAGTGGTAATCACAACAACATTTGCACTTATGCCATGCGATGACAGTTTCATAGCGACAGCGGCAGTTAAGCCTATTGCGCTTAAACTTGAGTGAACTGTCAGCGTGATGTACTTCCCGTAAACCAGTCCTCAGAAAATTCTTGTTTCGCGGGATGACCGCTTTACATCTCCAGGGTAGTGCCGACGCTGCCGAAAAAGAATCGCTCCCCTAAATGAGCATGCAGCATTGCCGCCCGTGACAAACCGGTACAATGGGAAACGCCGATGCGCTCGATTTGATAACGGTCGATTACTTTCAGGGTTTCTTCGAACTGTTCGTCACTGGAAAAACCAAGGTGGGTTCCGCCGATTATTGCATGAATCCGGTCACGTCCTGTCTGTGCCAGGGTGTACTCGATGATGTTAATCATGCCGGCGTGGGCACAGCCGAGGATCAGGATCAACCCCCTGGGTGTATCTACAATGAGCGACAAATCGTCCTTCAGTGGGTCGGGGTGGATGGTGCTGCCGTCGGGGAGGATTTTGGTCATACTGGCATCGCCTTTCTCAAAGATGCTCAGGCGCGGAATCTCTCCTGTCAAAAAGACACCGGGACCAACCGTGACCATCGTGTTGTCGAGACGGAAGTTCGCGCCCAGTGATTCCAGATAAGCACGACGATACGGAATGCCAACAAATCGGCTTTGCTCTGCTGACGACCAGATTCTTTTTGTAAAGATATCCGGGTGGCCGTAGACATCGACTGCTCCTCTTAACTGGAGAACTGCGGGTAATCCACCAGTATGGTCATAATGGCCGTGGCTGATCATAACAGCCTGTATACTGCGCAGGTCTTTGTTGAGGGTAAGAGAGTTCTGCACGATGCCGAAACCTTGACCGGTATCGAAAAGATAGTTGCTGTCGGGGGTCTCCACAAAACAGGCAAAGCCGTGTTCACCGATAACACCAAAAGGCATACCCGCGGTGTTTTCGCAGAGGATAGTCAGCCGCGTTGTCATTGTTCTTCTCCGTAAAAAGGTTTGTCGAAAAAAATAAAGCACAAATGACCAAGAACATACAACAGGATATTGCTCTGCCAGGGCCTGGCAGAATCCGCATCGCAGTACTTTTCCGATTGCTTTCGGTCCATGTGAGCATATGCTTATTATTTTTGCAACAAATCAATTCTCAGACAAGGGTCTGTCTTTTAATCAGAGGCGATTTTCGTCGAGTTCTTCCTTGTTCATACTTCCTTGCTGTTCTTATGAATGCCCAACGTCTGTATGAGCCAACAAGATTGCTTAACCATTAATAGGTTGACATGCAAAACCGTTCTACATAAGCTTATGTAAACTAAATGAGTTGCTTTTATTACAAATGATGAATGTGGAGGATGTTATGCGAGTACGAGCAGGCACAGAGGCCAGTGGACTCCAGGACTCTTACGAAGCAGGGAAACAGGCAGCCACGGCTGCCGTCAGTAAGCTTGGCGGAGAGAAACCCTCGCTGGTACTCGTCTTCACCATGCCGCACTACGATCTTTCTCTGCTTTTATCCGGGATACGTTCGGTTACAGGATCGGTACATCTGGCCGGTGGCACAGGCTCTGGAGAAATACTGCGTGCAGAATATATGGGGTTCGGTGCAGGTGTTGCTGTGATGGTGATGACCGCCGGTCCTTACCGCTTCGGCATCGCATCGGCGTCCAATATCCATGGCGACCTGGACCAGTCAGGGCAAAAAATCGCCCGGGAAAGTAAAGCTGAAGCCGGGCCATCTCCTTACTCAGCCATGATTCTTCTCGCCGATTGCCTGGCGGGCAACCTGCAACAACTTTTCCAGGGCGTGTACAAAATAACGGGCCCGAAGACCTGCATTGTCGGCGGTGCAGTGGGAGACGAACTTCAATTCAAGGCCACATTCGTTTTCCATGACGACAAGGTCATTGATCAGGGCGCCGTCGCTGTTTGGATAGCTTCCGACAAGCCGCTGCAAACTTCGATTCAACACGGATGGGAGCCGGTTGGTGTGCCATTGCTCGTGACGCGTGCCGAGGGAACGGAAATCATGGAATTAGGCGGACGTCCTGCGTGCGAGGCGTACGAGGAGCAACTTGGCGTGGTCCCCGGAGAGTTAACTGCTGAAAATTTCTGGGATACCTCAATGCATCATCCGCTCGGCATTCTGCAAATGGACGGGTCGTCGATCATCCGCGTCGCACGAACCAAGACTGCTGACGGCTCATTGCTGATCCAGGGCTGCGTTCCGCCCGCCGGCAGCGCGGTTCAGGTGATGAAAAGCTCGGAGAATCTGCTGCTTGCTGTGGCAGAGGATGTCGGGCGCGACGCGCTGTCGGGCAACCCGGAGGCCGCGGTAATTATCGCCTTTAGTTGTGCTATGCGCGCGCGGTTATTGAAGGACAGGATTGTCGAGGAAGCGGCACGGCTGCAGGCCGCAGTCGGTGAAGCTGAAGTTTTCGGGTTGTATTGTTGTGGCGAATTTGCTCGTGTTTCAGGGACACTCGGCACGCACAACGCCACTTTAGCTGCAATAGCACTATAGGATTCCCATGGTGAGCATTGAGCGATTCGGCGATGTCGCAGCCGAGATGGAGAAGCTCAAGCAGGCTCGTGACGAGGCATTGCGGGCCGCACGGTCCGCGGTTTGGGACGCAAGCCGCGTTAACCGACTCCTGACAGTCTTGAACGAGCCTGCCCCCCTCGAGTCTCTGCTCGAAAAGATTCTTACCACCGTTTCAGAACTTTTCTCTGCTGATGTTGTGGTACTGCTGGATCCGGCGGGAAACGGAAAGTATTCCCCGCTAGCATCTGTTGGCTTGCCGGAGGACTATGAGTTCGAGGCTGCTTCAGCAGGCAGCATTGCGACATTGTTCAAAACCTATCGTGCAGGAACCGTTTTCGATCGGGAGATGCTCCGGGAACATCCTGTTTTTAATGAATTGTCCCGGATGCTGAGCGTAGAGGCGGCCGCATGGATTCCGATGCAGGGCAGCCGGGAATTGCGGGGGGCGCTCATCCTGGCGCGTTGCACACCAATCCCCTTTACCCGCGAAGAGATGGGCCTTCTTGCCGCGATGGTGTATCGCATCGCTCTCACGCTTGAACAGATTCAGAATAAAAATCAACTCGAACATATCGTCCGGGGAAATCAGAAAATCGGCCGCCATCTAGAAGAATCTGCAATTGAGGAAGAGGCTGTGCGGGCGTTTCCGGTTATTGTTGGCGCCGACGCTGCCGTCCTTTATCGCCGTAAAGACGAGGTAAGTAGCATCTGCGCAAGCGTCCCGGCAAAAATTAACAAGAGTGCCCCGGAATGGTCGTTTTTGGCGAAGCTTTTGAGTAATGATCAGGCGATATTGCTGGGCGAAGCTGTTTCCGTCACCAACTCCGAGCACAGCCGCTTTCCTGCCAGTTCAGCGGATTTTCCGTATCGTGCGCTACTTGCGGCCCCTCTTTTCCATGATGGGCGGTTGCGGGGTCTGCTTTGTGCTCTCAGGTACAATGCTGTTGATTTTACCCTGGAAACGAAACAGATCGCAATGTTGTATTCCGGGCAAATCGCGGCCGCACTGGAGAATGCGAATCTCTACAGCGCTCTCCGCGATGAACTGCGCGAGCGGCTGTCCATAGAGGCATCTTTGCGGGAAAGCGAAGAGCGGTTCAGGGCATTGATCAGAAATATATCGGATGTCATCGCCGTACTGAATTCGGACGGGACGATCAAGTACGTCGGGGAAGCGGCAGCCAGAGCCTTGTGGGGACGGTCGGCGGAAGAACTCGTTGGTATTACTTTGCTTGACCGGGTACATCCGGATGATCTTCAAACACTTACGGCTGTGATCGCGGATGCCTTGGGAAAACCCGGGGAAAACATAAGCGTTGTTGTCCGTATGCGAGAAGGTGAGGCAGAAACCTGGAGATACTTTGATGTTATTTTTACCAATCTGTTGCACGACTCTTCGGTGCAGGGGATAGTCTCCACGTTTCACGATATTACCGAGCGCAAAATTTTTGAAAAGGAACTGACGGAACGAGCTTTCAGCGATCCGCTTACCGGGCTTTCCAATCGGGCAAACTTTATCGACCATGTCCGTTCCGCGCTCAACCTAGCGGTCGAGCAAAGCACATCAGTGGCCCTCATATTCTTCGATCTGGATAATTTCAAGCGCGTCAATGACACCTTCGGCCATGTGGCCGGGGATGAAACGCTCCGCACTGTCGCCGACAGGGTTAAAGGCTGCCTGAGAAACAATGATATGGTCGCGCGTCTTGGTGGCGACGAATTCACCATACTGATTGAAAATGTCAAAGACATCAATCAGTTGTTGCCTTTCCTCGAGCGACTCCTTGCGGCCCTGATGATGCCGGTGCGACTGAGCGGCATTGACGTGATTGTCGGCGGCAGTATCGGTATAGCAATAAGCAGGCCGAACGAGGACGACGCCGAATCATTATTGCACAAGGCCGACTTGGCTATGTATCGCGCGAAAAAATCAGGCAAAGGGCGCTACGTTGTCTTCGACCCTGCCTTTGAGGGCGACCTTCCTGTTTAGACATCCTTTCAGCTACAATGCAGTATGACTGTGGCCTTGCCTCATCCTCCTTTGGTATCGTCGAGCAACACAAGATCCGCCCACTCGCTCAGTTCCACCGCATCCGCTGCTTTCTGGAGGCAATCGGCAAGCCCATCTTGTCGGTTATGCTCAAATTTGCAGATGTGTTGTTTCCCAACCTGTACCCGATACGTACAGGTTCCCTGCGTATTTTCACCATCGTTTATGATTCTGATCATGGCATTATCCTCTCAACTCGTCATTGGTCTTCTTGGAAATGCATTATCAATGAGTATAATCATAAACAACACCAGTACATTCCAAGATTCGTCTGGGCATGTAAATTTTTTTCATTAATTGAAATGTTGTATTGCCAACGCAGCAGGCTACTGCATAGCCGCAAAATCGGTAAAGTTATTGGTGCGTAGATCGTACCAGGCAGACTCTGCTGCACCTTGGAAACAATGGCAAACGTATTTAAAAAAACTGAAATGGCTGAGTCCACAGGGTGACTGAAGCCCGGACAGGGTACGATTATGGATATTGTTACGCGAATAGATTTTGCCGGACTGACCAATAGTCTGGCGCACGCACATGCTGAAGGCCGCGGTTTTTTATATGAGCATGAGGTGTATGATTTCCTGTCAAGTCTTGGCGCGGAAACGCCGCCCAGGTGCGCGCTGATATCTCGCGGAACACTCCCCTCGGATGCGGAAATCATGGCCATCCCCGGGGACAGGGCCGTGTTGAAAATCGTTTCACCGACTATCCTGCATAAGACGGAAATCGGGGGCGTGAGAATTGTTGCCAAGGAACCAAACAAGGTTCGCTCTGCTGTCCGCCGAATGTTCTATGAGATTCCTGAAAACTATGCGTTGTGGATTGAGCGCAATGAGGATGCTGCACCTGAAGAATACCGGGGCCTTGCCGGGGCGGCGCTGGTTGCCGCGATCAGTCAGGATATCAAAGGTGTCCTTCAGGTGCAGTTCATGCCCCCTGATTCGAGCGCTTTTGGCAATGAACTGATTGTAGGGCTTCGGAGAACTCGGGAATTCGGCACCATAATCAGCGCCGGGCTGGGCGGAACCGACACGGAGATTTACGCGGAAAGGTTCCGGAAGGGCCAGGCCATCGTGGCTGCATCGGTTGAGATGACTGACGGAGAGCAGTTCTTTGAGCTGTTCAAAAAGACCATCTCCTATCAGAAACTTGCCGGCTTGACCCGGGGCCAGCGTCGTGTTGTCACCGATGAGCAGATCATCGAATGTTTCAGCTCTTTTATCAAGGTCGGACGTCACTTTTCACCTCTGAACCCCGACGCTCCGTACGTTATTGATGAGCTGGAGATCAACCCTTTCGCCTTTACCGATTACCTTATGGTGCCTTTGGACGGACTGTGCAAGTTCTCACTGCCCGGCGAACTGCCGCTGATAAATCGTGCAACCGACAAGATCAGATACATCATAAAACCTCGGAATATCGGCATTATCGGCGTGTCATCGACGCGCGTGAATTTTGGCCGGACCATCATGAACAGTATTCTCGATGCTGGATATGATAAAAATGCGGTGTTTGTCATCAAGCCCGGCATTGAGGCAATCGCTGGGGTTCGCTGCGTCGCCGACCTGAAGTCTCTGCCCGGGTCCCTGGATCTGTTTATCGTGGCTGTCGATGCCGCTCAGGTTCCTGAGCTGGTTGATGAGATCCTGGAAGCCGGCAACGTGCATTCGGTTATGCTCATTCCCGGAGGCATGGGCGAAACGGAGGACAGTAAAGACCGGGCCATCGAGCTGGCCGCAAAGATCAAGGCTGCGCATAAAGCTGGGACCGGACCGGTATTTTTGGGAGGCAACTGCATGGGCGTTATTTCCCACCCCGGGAATTACGATTCCTGGTTCATCCCGGAAAGCAAGCTTCCCAAGAGTCATGGCAAAAGGTATGCGCCGGTTGCATTAATATCACAGTCAGGGGCATTCATGGTCACCCGCATGGCCCAGTGTCCGGAGATTGAACCCGCCTACCTCATCTCCATGGGGAACCAGAACGACCTGACTCTCGGGAATATGGTGTACTACTTCAAAGACAAAGACGATGTGCAGGTCATCGCAATCTACGCCGAAGGATTCAACGACCTTGATGGGCTGGCCTTCTGCCGGGCCGTGCGCTGCGCCGTGCTGGCCGGAAAAGATGTCATCGTTTACAAGGCCGGCCGCACCCCGGAGGGGAAAAAAGCCACCGCCGGACACACCGCCTCCCTGGCCGGTGACTACATGGTCTGTGAATCCTGCGTCCGGCAGGCCGGGGCCATTGTCGCCCGCAACTTCACGGAGTTCGATGGTCTCGTCATGCTTGCCCAGCGATTGAACGGCAAGGTTGTCCGGGGCAACCGTCTCGGTGCGATTTCGTCGGCCGGCTTTGAAACGGTGGGAATGGCCGACTCAATCCAATCCGACGACTTTGACATGCGTCTCGCCACTATCGGCCATGAAACCGTTGCAAAGCTCAAACGCATTTTGACCCAAAAGGGTATCGACAGCCTGGTAAATGTACGCAATCCCCTGGATATCAACCCGGGGAGCGACGATGATGTTCTCTGTGTTGCCGCACGTGCCTTCTGCGAAGACCCCGGGGTTGATGCCGTTGTCCTGTCCATTTTACCCATGACCCCGGCCCTGACGATCAATATTGAAAACCAGGGTGCAGTGGAGGGCAGGCAAAGTATTGTGACCATGCTTGAAAGACTGGTCAGGGAAAACGACACGCTTCTGGTCTGTTCCGTGAACGCCGGCAAATATTATGACGGTTTTGTCCGCCGGTTGGAGGCCGCTGATATTGCTGTGTTCAAATCGGCTGACACCGCTGTTTCGGCCTTGAGTCAGTACATCGAGGGACGTTTGAATGCAACGAGGATCAGGGTCGATGCCGGTTTGTAATGTTCCGCATGTTTTTCACCACGCGTCATCTGGCAGGTTCGTATTCGATAAAGCCATTGCCGTCATGATTTTATTCCTCCGGTATTTTTAGAAACCGGCCTGAAATAGTTCACGTCTGTGTGCACATCACCCCCGCGGTCGATCTTTTTCATCAAGTATTCTCCTTATTTTTTGGGACAGCCCCGACAAGTTGAATGGTTTCTGCAGGAACCCATTACACCCTCTGTTGAGTATTTGAGTTGCCTGGCCGTTGATGGAATAGCCACTGGACAAAATTACCGGTACGGCTGGGTACAATTTTCGTATTTGATCAAAAGTCATACTGCCGTCCATTCCCGGCATGATCATGTCAAGGAGAACAAGATCAACCTCTTGACCTTTGTTCTGCATATATCCAACGGCCTCCTCGCCACCTTTTGCGACAATCACCGTATACCCCAGTTTTTCCAGTAAGGCCTGGCCCACCTCAAGTATTAACTCTTGGTCATCTACCAGGAGAATCGTTTCAGAACCTTTTTCGATCATGGATTCAACCTGACTTTGATGAAATGGATCTTTGTCCGACACCGGTAAATATATATCGAAGGTTGTCCCGTGTCCCAGTTTGCTGGAGACCGTGATAAAACCGTTGTGGTTCTTGATGATGCCATAGGCCGAAGCCATCCCTAATCCTGTTCCATGGCATTTCGCCTTGGTTGTAAAGAACGGATCAAAAACCCGCTGCTGCGTTGTTTCATCCATGCCAACGCCGGTGTCGGTAAACGAAATCTTCGCATAACGTCCAGGTAACACATGGTACGGTGCAAGATAAGAATCATCCAGGGTAACGATTGAGGATTCCAGGCGAAGTTCTCCGCCGCCAGGCATTGCCTGCCAGGCGTTGACAAAGATATTTAACAGTACCTGTTCAATTTGTTGCCTGTCAACCTCGGCCACTATTGGTGACTGCGACATGTTGGCGTGAATCTGGATCTCTTTTCTGGTACGTTTGAACAGGGTGGCACTCTTTATTACCAGGTCATTCAAATCTGTGGGTCTGGGGTCATACTTGCCGCCACGGGCGGTGCCGAGCAGTTGCGCGGTGAGGCTGGTCGCACTGCGCACATGTTCCTCTATAGCCTGGATATGTTCCAGGTCAGGGCTGGATGGGTCAAGATTCTCAGCTATCAAGCAAGCACGGCCTTGAATCCCCATTAACAGATTGTTGAAATCGTGGGCAATACCTCCGGCCAGGGTGCCAATCGCTTCAAGTTTCTGATTTTCGTAGAACCGGTGCAGAAGTTTCTTCTTCTCGCTTTCTGTTTGTTTCTCTTTGTTTATATCTGTCAGCACACCACGTAGACCAACTGGTTTGCCATCCTTCACAATTGGGCGGCTTGAAGTTCTTACCCAGTGTGGTTTTCCCGTGCTGTCGAGAAGGCGATAGTTCGTAGATTGCAGGTCTCCTGAGATAACCTTCGGAAACAGTTCCTGAACCATTGCGAGGTCTTCCTGGTAAACTAATTCTGTAAAGTGGACTCCCGTGAGGTCTTCTGGCCGGCGTCCGAGAATTAATGTAATTACGGGACTTATGTATTTCACTATACCTGTTGAATCAAGCTCAAAAATTGCATCGTTGATTTCTTCGGTGAGTCGCCGATAATTCTCACGAGAGTCCTTCAGTTCTTTTGTTCGAGCCTCAACTAATATCTCCAGGCGATTTTTATGTTGCGCTAATTCCTGCGCGGTTACTTCTAATCTCCGGTGTGATTGCAGGAGCTCCGAAGTGGAAAGAGCAATGCGTCTTGCCACAATATGTAACGCTATGATGAATACAATGCCCATATATCCTGCATAGACGAATGTTTTGTCAGAGGCTGTCAAAAGAGCAAGCACCAAAGGCATAACCGTGGGAAAGGTAAAGCAGGCAAAGGCGAGCAATGATGGCGAGAGCGTCAGGATTGCCCCCCCGCTCATGCCGCAGATTATCGCGATAAGATAGAATGTATGCAGATCCGAAGCAGAGGCGTACAAAAGGATTGATGCAACTCCCCAGGCGATTCCCTGGAGTGTGATTAGGGCCAGCGTAATATAATATTTTGTCTTGAAATTCAGGGATTGACTTGATTTGCCTGTAAACCAAAAATAGCATACAAGGCGGAGACCGGATGCGCCGACGATCAGCCAGAGCCAGAAATGTTGCGGGGCTGGAATGGCCAGATACGTAAGAAAAGCAATACTCAGGTTAACCGCAATTGCCGTCCTGGTATTCTGGAGCAACAGACGTGTTTGTTCCTGCAGGAGAACTTCGTTATCTCGTTTACTGCTTCTGTGATTATTGCGTTCGTTCATCCGGATAAGAGAACCTCAACTTGAGGACTAACGTTCGAGCAACTCTTTGTTAGACAACGAAAGAGTTGCCTCCTGTTTCATGCCAGAGGCCATCGACAACGCCATGGCATTTGCATGCGGTACCAATGAGCAGTGGAGTTTCAGATAGCGACCTGGCAGTTTCAAGCAGGTGCCATAAATCTTCCGGGAAAAAACCTCCTACTCCCGAATGAAACTGGCGGCTTCGGATGATGAGAGGGGTGAAGTTGCCTGCAACCATTGCTTCAAGAAGAAAATATAATGCCGGTGGTCGCTTTTTGCCGGTGTATGTGCAGAGAGCATCCGGTTCGGAGCAGTTCGGCGGACAGATAAAATCGGCATGCGACATAACGACACGACTGGGGCTGATACGGATGGGATGCGGGAAGTGGTGCAGCTGTTCGTCAGGGATCTCGGTTGCGCGGACGATCCTGTGTTCATCGATGAGTTTGTGCCTCAGCCAGTCGGCAGCCAGGTGAACAGGCAGTGCCGGAATAATTGTGTCGACGGCAGCGTTGGGCGTGAAATGTTCGGTCAACCATTCAATCCCGTCGGCGCGGATCATCTCTATGTCATCCGGCAGGTTCTGGAGCGGGAGCCTGTCTACGACAACAATTTTTCCGTCGGGCGTGTCCTTTTTTAACAGGTCAACAGCCCTTCGGCCAAACTGTCCGCCGCCAATCACCCAGCAGGTTTCCTGGTCCGCTGCAGTTGTGTGCTGCTTTAAAGCCATTTACTTTGAACTCATGAAAATGATTGACGGAATATGGTAATAATTGCAATTTGCGGATACGGTTATTTTGCATCTTGTTGTACCTCGCAATTCCTGGTAGCGTGCAGCACGCTTTGCCTCACGACAACGACTCACCCGGGTAAACGGGAAGAAAGCCGGGGCTCATTTCAGTGCGCCCTTAAGCGGGTGTAACATATTAATAACATCGACAATTGAGTAACACAATAAGGAGAATAACTATGACAGCATTTCCTCTTGAGCATGTGGTCGAATCGCAGCAATTCGATCGAGACCTGCTGGAAACAGTTTTCCGGACAGCCGACCGGATGAAGGCGGATCTTGCAGGAAAACGCAGTCTTGCCAAAAGCCTGGACGGCAAAATTATGGCTTCGCTGTTCTATGAATCGTCAACCCGTACCCGTTTTTCGTTTGAAAGCGCGATGCTGCGGCTTGGCGGATCGGTGATTACCACGGAAAACGCCCGCGAATTTTCCAGTGCGGCCAAAGGGGAAAGTCTCTCCGATTCCATCAGGATCATGAACGGTTACGCCGATGTGATCGTTATGCGTCACAATGAGGCGGGGAGCGCGGTTCGTGCCGCCGAGGTTTCCGCCATTCCCGTAATCAATGCAGGCGATGGTGCCGGTCAGCACCCGACGCAGGCCCTGCTCGATATGTATACCATCGTCGATGCCTTCCAGCGATTGGAAAACTTGAAAATTGCCATGGTGGGGGATCTGCGCTATGGACGAACTGTCCGTTCCCTGTCATATCTCCTGACCAAATATGCCAACGTGGAACTTATTTTCGTGTCGCCGCAGGTATGTAAAATGGAAAAGGATATCAAGGATTATCTGGAAAAAAACAACGTCCCATGGCGGGAAGAAAGCGATCTCTCCCTCGTCGCTCCCGAGGTCGACTGCATCTATATGACCCGCATCCAGAAAGAACGTTTCCATTCTGTTGATGACTATCAGGCTGCCGCCAGCAAGTATATCCTCACGCTCGATTGTGTTGAAACCATGAAAAAGGATGCCATCATCATGCATCCTCTGCCACGAGTCGACGAGATCCCCAAGGAAGTCGACAGCGATCCCCGGGCGCGCTATTTCGAGCAGGCGCAGAACGGCCTGTATATCCGCATGGCCCTGCTGTACCTGTTGCTGCAGAAGAATTGAGATTTTGAGTTGTAACGTTATTCGACATCGTTGCCGTCGCATGTGCTCCTTCAGGAGCACTCCTCGGCAACGATGTCAGCAGTGTGCTTTCGTTGCAGTGAAACCGGCATCCTGTTAGCTTGATAAACCCTGGCTTGCAAACGGTGCCAGTTCGCTGACCGCTGCAAACAGTATCGCCATATGAACCGCCTCAAGCAGGCGGACCGGTTGCGATCCTTCGTCCTTGAATTCCACCTTTTCCGCTCTGTAGTCAAAACTCAATGTTGCCTTGAAGTTGTCGGTTTCGTAGGTGTAGCCGTCAGGTCCTTTGTCGAGTACCGCATGGTGCCGGTCGTTTTTGTACTCCAGCCGGTTGGCCGCGGAGAAGTGGTAGCCGAAGTCGGCGGTGGTAAAACTCTCCGGCCGTAGATGAAATTTTGGTTTATCCCGGTATGGCGCGCCGCTGGTCGGACAGAAGGTGGCACAGTTGCCGCATTCGTTGCAGTAGTCGCCCAGATTGAGGATCTGGTATTTCTGGCCGATGCTTCTGGTTTCAAGATCGGTAATCCGCGCACCGCCGACTTCAGGGACGGCCTGCTGGACGCTGAAGTCGACAGGTTGCATCTGAAACTCCAGGTTGGCGCGGTTGGGACAGACCGAGACACAGACGCTGCAGATCTCATCGCATTGCAGACACCTGGCGGCTTCCGCCCTGGCTGTGGCTTCATCGAGGGTTTTGATGACCATTTTAAAGTCGGAACGCTCATCGAGGCCGATTTCCGGCATGATCGTTCCCGGTTGCCGGCGGGCTTTTTGGATACGCAGTTCCTTGTGATTCAGCTCCTTGCCAAGGGGTGCGGCAACCTTGTTTTCGCCGACTGCCCGCTGGAAAATGGATTCGGCCACCTCTTTCCCATCGCCGATAGCCTTAATCAGGGTCGAGGCTCCCCGGACCGCATCGCCGCCGGCGAACACATTTTTAATCTGGGTTTCGCGGGTGACCGGGTCGATCTGCAATTTTTTGCCTGGAAAGAAATCGGCGTTGACCCGCTGGCCGATGGCGGAGATGACACTGTCAGCCTCCAGTTCAAATTCCGATCCCTCGATTTTAATGGGACGGGGCCGTCCGCTGGCATCTTTTTCGCCGAGCTGCATCCGGAAGCAGACATTGGACCTGACCCTGCCGTTTTCCACCAGCATGCACTCCGGTGCCGTGAGCTCGATAAAATTGACGTCTTCGTCAAGCATGCCCTGAACTTCTTCGGCGGCAGCAGGCATTTCCTCGCGGGTCCGTCGATAGATGAGACTGACCATGCCGTCCGGGCCAACCAGTCTCTTGGCGGTGCGGGCCGCGTCCATGGCGGAATTGCCGCCGCCGATCACGACGACCTTCCTGCCCAGATCGATTTTTTCGCCGCGGCGTACCGCGCTTAAAAAGTCCAGGTTGTCCATGACCCCCTCGGCGTCCTCCCCGGGAAGGCCCAGCTTGACCCCTTCCTGCGCGCCGACGGCGACATAGACATAATCGAAATCTTTGATGATTTTTGCAAACCCGGCCTGGTCGATGACGGCGTTACAGTGCAGCGTGACGCCGAGGGATACAATGGCATCGATATCTTTTTGAATGGACTCGCTGTCCAGGCGGAAAGTGGGGATGGCATCTGCGGCCCAGCCTCCGGCAAAGGGTTTGCCTTCAAAGATTTCCACCGAAAAACCCTGCAGGGCGAGAAAATAGGCGCAGGATAGTCCGGACGGCCCCGCGCCGATGATGCCCACCTTCATGCCATTGGCTTTAGCCGGTGTCAAGGCTGGCTGATTGCCTGCGGTCTGGATAACGAACCTTTTGATTTCCCGGATGAGCAGCGGGGTGTCGTAATTGATCCGGGTGCACTTGGACTGGCAGAGGTGATCGCAGACCATGCCCTGCACATTGGGAAAGGGGTTGGTTGCAAGAATTACTTTTCGTGCGCTGGCGTAGTCGCCCCGGGCGGTGTAATACATGTAGCTCGGAATATCCTGGCTGGCCGGACAGGTGGTCATGCAGGGCGCCTTGATGCAGTCGAACGGTCCAAGCTGGGTGTCGGTTTTTATATTGTCAAAGGGGAAACTCTCCTTTTTGAAGTTTCCATCATCGACCACAGCTGCGGCGTAATTTTGTAGAGTGGTCCACCCGGCCTGGTCCACCGGCTGCTTTTTACCGCTGCCGGCTACGATGAAGTCGTCGATGCTGCTCGCGCCCGCGGCGGTAAAGGCATGATGCAGGGTTTCCAGGTATTGCGACAGGCGCCCGTACCCGCCCGGTTTTAACAGGTCGGAGCAGGTGGTGATGGGTTTTAGATTACAGGCGAGTATGTCGGCGACATTGGCATAGATGGTTCCGGCGGAAAAAGAGATGTCCAGGCTGCCCTGGAATTCTTCCTGCAGCCGCCGGGCGAGATTGATGCTGATCGGATGCAGGGCCCGGCCGCTCATATAGACCATCTGCTCTTTAGCCGGTAAATTCTGCCCTTTATTCTGGGTTTCCAGGGTGTTGGTCAATTTGATATTGAACTCAACGCCCACCTTCCGGGCACTGTCCTGCAGTGATCTAATGAGGGCCACTGCGTCTGGATATTTCAGGTCGTGATCAAAAGCCAGATCGGGAACGACAACCTTAAAGCCCAGCCTGGTATTGAGGATTCCCCTGACTTCATCCGCCCCGAGCAGGGTTGGATTGAGTTTTATGGTGGTGTGCAGCCTGCGTTCTTCAACGAAATAACGGCCGATCTTCTCCACCTCGTCCGGCGGGCAGCCGTGCATGGTGGAGATGGTGATATTATCCGACATGCAGTCGCCGATACTGAGGTCGCGCACCCGTGGATAGAAGGCGGCTATCTGGTCTATTTTTGCCGCTTTTTCGTTGCTGCAATCCGCCATTTTATCGAGAAATCCCTGCACCGAGGGGCTGAGAATGCCTTCGAGGTTATAGCCGACGCTCATGTTAAAGATAAAGCCGGGTTCTCCGGCTGTGCCCCAGCCGAACAGATCTTTCAGGATATGCAGGACAATCCAACCATTGAGATATTCGTCAAAGGACTGGGCAAGCTTCAGTTCCTGGGACCATTCGCAGTTGTAGCCTTCATCGCCCATGTCGATGCAGGGTTTGGTCACCTCCAGTTCATCGAGCACCTGGATGGTCTTGAGTTCCATATACCGCGCACCGGTCAGCCAGGCGGCAATCAGGTTCTGAGACAGCTGGGTATGCGGACCGGCGGCGACGCCCACCGGAGTCTCCAGCAATTTTCCGTACCGGCGCATCCGGAAGGGGTCGGTGGTTTTCGGGACATAGAACAGTTCCTTTTCGATGCCGAAAATCCGCCCTTGTTTTTCATCTTTTAAGATCCATTGCAGCAAGGTCGCAATATCGCATACCCACAGTTTATCGCTTGTCATGTCGCTCTCCTTCATTGATGCGCGTGCTGACCGCTGGTCCGCGGTCAATATATTGTCCCCATCCCTGGTCCGCCAGAAGTTTTCCTTCCCGGACGACGATTCGGCCCCGGACGATGGTGGTGGTGGGCCAGCCGCGAACAAGCATGCCCTCGTAAGGGGAGTAGTCGGCATTCTGGCGCAGAATTTTCGGGGCAATGATTTTTTCCCTCTTCGGATCAAAGAGAATCACATCGCCGTCCGCTCCCGGGGCGAGGTGTCCCTTGCGGGGGAAAAGGCCCATCAGCCTGGCCGGGGCCGTTGAGACGACGTCTACGAAACGGTGCAGGGAAAGACGGTTTTTCAGTACACCTTCGGAAAAGAGCAGGGGAAGCCTGGTCTCCACCCCGGGTATCCCGCCGGGGGCCTTGGTGAAATCGTCCCGGCCGTGGGACAGTTTGTCACCATAGGTGAACGAGCAATGGTCGGTGGCCGCAACCGCGATGCTCCCCCTGGCCAGCCCCTGCCAGAG
>AMWB02159248.1_pt2 | contig 85308 bp, 76 predicted proteins | sample 200311 | NCBI WGS metagenome assembly AMWB02 (sample SAMN02737377, study PRJNA173069) | bioreactor metagenome | biome: anode biofilm in microbial fuel cells | place: USA: California | collected 2010-12-16 | reverse complement strand
GGCGCCGCCGGCGATTCTGCAGGACAGCGCGGGGTGGCTGGTGGGGACGGTGGAAGTGCCGGCCGGGCTCGGCCGTATCTTCACGGTGGAGGGGTTCGACAGCGTGATGACGTATGTCAATGATGTGCCGATGGTGGAGGAGATCATCCTGTACCGTGGGGTCGATACGGCCGATGTCGAGGCCGGGGTGGTGAACTCGGTGGATGTGACGCTGAAGCCGGTGACACCGATGCTGCGAATCGCACCCCGGTTCCGGCACGTGTTGCCGTACGACACGTTTTCCCTGTCGGTGCAGTTGTTCGACACGATGTATTACCACGGCGTGATAGCCCAGGTGTCGCTCGACGCGACCTACCTGTATCTGGACAGCGTGACACGAGGGGCCGATTTATCCAGCACGGTCAATTTCGACTGGGGTCGGGATGACGCGGGTGGTGTGGTCACAATGTATGCCAATATCGGATCGGCGACCGCGCCTCCGGACGGGATCTTCGATGCCGCCAAGTCGGGAGAGATCGGAAGAGTGTACTACGGGACATACTGGCCAAGGAATGAGGTCGACACGCTTCCCGTGTCGGTGGATCTCCTGAGCTGGACGGATACGTCGGGGCAGAGCTGGCAGTATTCGGGTATTTTCCGCAGTGACGGCATGGTCACGCACGGATACGATCCGTATGCCTCGTTCGAGGTTTCGGGACAGGTTATGGACGCGCAGACTGGCCAACCGTTGGCCGGGGCGACTGTCCGAATACAAGTCGGAGAGGCGAAGGGTGTGCCGGCGATCGCCGGCGTCCCTGATTCCGTGCTTACCGCGGCGGACGGAACCTATCGCTTGAGCGGAATACCGGAGGGGTTCTTCTCGGTGTCGGTCGAAAAGAGCGGTTATATCACGCTGTACGAGTACCTGACGGTTACCAGCTCGGTCACCTTGCCGCCGTTCATCATGTCGCAGAATCTACCGAGCGGGCGACTGCGGTTTGTCCTTTCCTGGGACGAGACGCCGACCGACCTTGACATATACTTGTGGGTGCAGGACGGCAATGTCTCCTATATCGTCTATCACGGGTCGACGGGGGATTCGCTGACGGTACCGTACGCGTATCTGGACATCGACGATGTGGACAGCTTTGGTCCGGAGACGATCACGGTTACGAATCTCTATCGGAACGTGATGCTGGCCGTCAACAACTACTCCGGGGAGGTCCCGCTGGCCGGATGCAACGCCCGCGTGGACATTTACTGGGGGACGCAGCGCTATAGCCGTTTTGACGTGCCGTCTACCGGCACCGGCGACTGGTGGTACCTGTGCGACGTGGCACCCGGAACTACGTATCCGTCGATTCGGTACGTAAACACGATCTCCAGTACGGCGCCCGGACCGGTTCCGATCGAGGTGAGGGCCAAGGGAGTGCATGATATGGCGACCGGGCACTGATCGTCAGATTGACCTATGCGACCATCGGGGAGTCGGATTTGATCCGGCTCCCTTTTTGTATGGCGTTTTTCGACCAATGGAAAAAGGCCGGTGTGGTCACCGGCCCCTGGGATTCTCTGAAAGGTTAGCCGAAGCGGAGTCTAATTCTCCAGCATCACCGCTTCTTTGATTTTGGCATCGAGTACGGTGCCCGGGGCAAATTGGCCCTGTCCGCCCTTGATCAGGAGGCCGAAGCCGAGGATATAGGAGAGGACCTTTTTGTTGCCGCCTTTGGCGATGGCATCGCCATCGAGCTTGATTGCTCCTTTGGGCTGGAACGCCCCTTTTCCTTGCAGCTCTTCGAACAGGATCTTGATGGAGCCACCCTTGCCCGGTTTGCCGGCCGGCTGAATCTCGGCGACGGTGGCAGTGCCGGGGGCGCCGGCCTCGACGATTGTCACACCGCCGATAACGATCGGCTCGGCCAGCGATATCTTGACCTTGTCCCCTTTCTTGAGACTTCCGGAGGAGACGGTCTGGCCGTCATCGATCTTGACTTTGATGGCCTGTCCGGCGGCGAGCTGAACTTTGCCGGCCTGGGCGCCGGGCGTGGTCAGGAAGAAGCTGCCTGCGCAGAGCGCCAGCGCGATAATAAGAATCCTCTGCCAATATCCGTATTTCATATCCCGATCCTTTACTGTGTAAGTCGTTATCGCCTGAGCCCCTATTTAAGCGTTGGCAACTGGTCTGTCAACGACGGGGTGAAGCTAATGGTCACTTTCTTGCCGACATTGTCGAAGCTGATCTGGCCTTCCATCTGGAAGAGGGAGTAGTCCCCCTTGAGCACCTGTTCATCGGACGGGTTCTTGCCCCACTGGCAGACGGCCGACGAGGTATCGAGGGCGATGTGAATATCGTCACCGATCTTCCAGGTGAAGCTGACCGGGTCCTTGGCGAAAATCTGAGTCAATTCGCCCCAGGTGGCATCACGTCCCGCCTCGGTGACTTCGATGTGTAGATGGGCGGTGCCGGGGACGTTTTCGATCTTGCAGGTGAACTTCTGCCTCTGGCGGAATCTGGCGGCAGCCGCCAGATAGCTGTCGATCATTTTCACATTGGCGTCATCGCCGGCCTGTTCGAACTGACTCTTCAGGGTGCGAAGCTGAGTGACGGCGGTGTCGAGGCGGAACGCCGGACTGGTATTGGCATTGATGCCGGTGGCAAAGCCGCCGATATTCTTGCCGACTTCCTTGGCCTGGGCGACCGCGACTTTGGTGGTGCGGCGCTCCTTGATGGCGCGGCCGAGATCACGCTCCTCCTCGCTCAGTTCCTTGGCCGAGGTGCCCTCCTCCTGCTGCACGAGCCGCACCAGTTCGCTCCACGACGTGGTGTCGGTCTGGTCGGCGACCGAGTTTTTGAACAGCTCCCAATACTTCAGGACGCGCACGCTTCGCCGGTACAGGGGAGTCGTTTGGTCCCCTTTCTGGAAGCTGAGGAGTTCGGACTCGAGCTTGACGTGGCGATCGGTGAGTTCCGGGGCGTTGGTTTCCAGATTCAGCTTGGGCCAGAGCCCGGGATCGCGGACAATTCCGGAGAACTGCTTGATGGCATCGTTGAGCTGAACGGTGGCGCCCTGTTCGCTGATATTGCGGTACCGGGTGCGAATCTGGTTGGCCGGGACCCGGAAATCATCGAACAGCCACTTCACCACGCCCGAGTTGTAGTAATTCTCATAGGCATTGAGCACGGCGCCGCGCTCGGCGGGCGGAATGTTAAAGATATTGTTGCCGCGCGAGGCGAGCACCTGGTCCTCGAGATTCGTAGTGCGGTTCAGCATCCAGACGTAGTGGTACAGGTGCGGAGCCGAGTAGAGAGCGATCCAGAGGAAGCAGATAGTGGCCACGAACTTCGCGATCCGGCGAAACATCGAGACTTTGCGGCTGCGGAGGATCGAGGCCAGAAGCCAGCGCATCGGTTCCCGCACGCCGATCGGCTGGATCTTGGCGGGCGGTGCGTAGATGGAGCGGCCGACATCGGTGCCGATCCGTTCCGGGGTCTGGCCGGTATTGGACGTGAAGAAGATCTGGAAATCGAGGGTGCGACCGACCACGACCTTGAGGAACTCACGCATCCGGACGAGGACATTGCGCACCGTGCCGGCCCAGGCCTGGTTGGAAGCGACTCGGTTACTGGAGAGGACCCGATCGAGAAACGACTCGAAGTCCTCGGAAAGATACCGTTCATCTTCCGGTGAGACCAGCACGACCTGGCTTTCGCCCTGGAAGCCCTCGAGGATGTCGGCTTTGGTGATGACCAGCGCGACCGGGATCGGGAGCCGGGCTTTGAGGGGAGCCAGCTTCTCGAGCATGTTGACGAACGAGGCCACATGCGCCTGGCAGACCAGTTCCGCGCCGAGCACTTTGGGGTCGAAAAAGAACAGGATGCCGTTGCAGCCGGACATGAAGTCGGCCACCTTGGCCTGCAGATCGTGCATATCGGAGATCGAGACCGCCTTGCCGTTGTAGTCATAGGTGACTACGGGGACTTTGGTGGAGCGGTCGAGGATGGCGTTGAACTGCAGAAGGCGCTCGGAGGTGGTGGGTTCGGGGAATTTCTTTTCCCCGCGCATGTCGACGGCGGTGCCGACGCCGGTCTGCGAGCCGAGCCCCCAGATGGAGCGATAGTGCGAGAGGAACTCGCCGGCGGTGGCGTTGTCGATGACGGAGATCTGCAGGTCGCGCGCGACCTTGGAGTCCTCGTTCAGGACGGTGAAGTAGACGGTCTTGCCGGCGTTGGCGTGGCCATAGATGCCGACGCGGACGCCGGAGGGCCAATCGAAGCCGCCGTCGGCCTTCTTGCCGCCGCTGCCGCTTTTATTCTTCTTGAAGAGTTTGAATAACTTGCTCACTGCTACTGCCGTTTCCATCTGTGATCTTACTTGTTCACCGTGCCAGGAGGCTGGACGGCGCGCTGTTGCAGTTGCTGCAGACGTTTGTCATTGTACTTGTGCCATTGCATGGGGACCCAGAACGCCAGGAAGACCGAGACGATGATCACCAGCGTGTAGTAGAAATAGGCGGGATTACGCTGCCGCATGACCAGTCGGGTGTAGCGGGAGCTGGAGAAGGCACCCCCCATCTTGGCGCCGAGTTCGGAAAAGAACTTCCTGAACTGTTTCCAGAAGCTGCTGGTGGCCAGATACTGCCACTGCATCAGATAGTATTCGAACAGCTTGTTCTTCTCGCGAAGGCGGGAGAAAGCATCGACCCGCTGGAGGTGAAACTCGAGCGTGGTGCGATCTTTCAAGAGATCGGCTCCCAGGGCATGGCGGCGGCGGGCCAGTTCGAGAAACTTGAGCGGCTCCGGCATGGCCCCGAACTCTTCGGGGGTGAGGCCGGCCTGGACCCGTTTGCCGTAGGTGTTGATGATACGGGCCATCTCGGCCAGCAGGAAGCCGTTGAGGCGCTGGCTGCCATTGAGGGAGCCATCGCGGAACAAGAGCGGCACCAGCGTATTTTCGAAGTACGGGACATCCTGCTTCACATTGCGCAGCCCGCGGCAGTAGAGATAGGAACGATTGGACTGGCCGTCGACATCCGCCTCGGATTCGAAATTGGTGATCAGAATCTGGATGGTGAGCTGGCGGAGGTCGGAATTGTTGAGCGGGGTTTGCTGTATCCGTTCGAGAAAATACTGGTCCACCTCGATCGCTTTGTCCCGCTGCTGGCGGAGCGCCTGGAAGACGGCGGAGATGCCGTTGTAGGTCTGGAGGAACGCCTCGGTCTCGAAGGAGCCGGCTTTTTTTTCGTAGGTCTCCAGATAGCGGAAGAGGTCTTCGATGTATTCGTTTATGCCTGTACTCATATTCTCTTCTTTACGATCACATGGCGTACACGATCAGGTCGAGTTTGCCCAATTTGGCGAATTTTTCGGGTTCCCGCAGGCCGCGGAAGATCAGGGTGATCTGTTTGACGGAGGGGGCTTTGAACATATCCTGAGGGCGCAGGGCCACTTTGTTGGCGAAGGTGGTGGTGTCGACATCGACCGGATCGGTTTCGCCTAGGCCGCGGGCCTGATTGAGGCCGAGGCGGACCTGCATGTTCATCCACTCGGCCGGGGTATGGAGATCCTTGGCGAGTTGAATGACGGTGTCGGCGATGGCGCGTGGCTCGGCGATCTCGATTACCAGATAGCTCAGTTCGCCGACCTGTTCAAGGCGGGATGCGCCGAAGGCGACCTGGCGATAGGTGCGTCCCTGATAGGTGAGGGTATCGGTGGCGACGGCGTCGCGGCCGAGGTCGGTGGCTTTCATCTGGGCGAGGTAGGCCATGATGCCGCGCAGAACGCCCAGGATCTGCTCGATGGCCGTCAGGTGGCTGCCGATCTCCTGGTGGTTGTATTCGGTCAGAATGAAAGAGTCGACCGAGGCCATGAAGCGGCCGATATCGGTGTTCAGTTCCTTGGTGAAGAACTTCTCGTTCAGGTAGTCGCGCAGGCCGGGGTAGAGATTGAACAAGCTGGAGAAGACCCGGAACAAGCGTTTGTAATAGGTAACCAGATGAGCCGGATGGACGGCGTTGCGGCCGAGGGTGAGCTCATCCATAGTGGAGGCAAGGTGGAACACAATCTGGTAGATGGTGTCCTTGAAAGCGGTCTGGAGGTCGGTCTTTTCGCCGGAGAGAGCGCCGGGCACGGCCAGATAAGCGCGGGAGGCGAGCGAAAGGAGGTTCTCCAGCCGGTTGCGGAATTCGGTCCCTTTCTGCAGCAGGCGCTCATCGGCGTTGATGCTGACACAGGGAGGGTAGTAGGCCGGGGAGTGGGAAACTTCGCCACCGGCGATGGTGAGTTCGGCGATCTGCAGGAACTGCCCCTCGGGCAGATTCGGTTTGGCGCCGAGATGCAGCGTGTACTCAAGGGTCAGATACGGCAGGCGGGGGAGATCCTCGGCCGGGTCCGGATCACCCACCTGTTTGCGGGTGGCGGGATCGACCGAAACGAACACCGGGATAGTGGGCTCGGCAGGAGTCCCCTCGGTTCGGATGGTGTGGCGGCTCGACTCGGAAATCTGGATGTAGCTGCCATCGGGGGTGACGGCCTCACAGCGAACCAGTTCCACCACCAGCTTATTCCCTTGCAGGGAGATGTTCATGCTGAGAGCCGGTTTTCCGGAGGGGGATTTGCGGGTCAGGCCGTAACCGTCGCCGACGCCGGCGGCGTACCAACGGGCGAGCTCTTCGAAATAGGTTTCCTGGTCTTTGAGATGCTGCCTGGTGATCAGCATCCCGTCCTGCCAGTTGACCGAGTATAAGCGAAAATCAGCCATAATCATGCCTCTGATAATGGGTGCAATCTATACCCTCGCACGCCCAGTATCAAGTTGAATAGTGGGCGCGAGAATTCTCGTATCGTTACAGCCGGGTGGCGTATCCGAGATACGCCCGGCGCGGTTCGGTGCCGAGCCGAAGGCCGCGCTGCCGCACGTGCACGCGGATGCGGCTATCGAGCCCGGCCGGCATACAAACAGACAACATCCACTCGAGCTTTCGTCGGGTGGGTGCGCCCGGAAACAGGTGCGGCACCTGGCCGGGGGTGACGTTATCAATCACGATATCATAGCCGGAATCATTTTCCCCAAAGGTACGGCCGATGACCGAGGTTCGCCCGAGGCGGATTTCCCGGGAGCCGAGGCGCTCGGTGAGGTGGCGCGGAATAGCGAAGAGGCGGGGGCTGTTTTCAACCACGCGAAAGCGCCAGGGGAAGAACCGCGCCAGGAGCTTTTCGGTCCAGAAGGCGTTGCCGGCCCAGTGGTGGAAGCGGGGGAGCAGTCCGGCCCAGGCCTGTGGTTCGTGGGGGTCGACGCTGGAAGTCTCGATACGGAACCGGAAAAGGCCCATAACGCGCTCCAGGTGCGAGCGGTCGGCGAGGCCAAGGTTGAACCGGAGCGACAGATAGCGGGCGAGGGCCGCATGCCTGACGACCGCACCATCGAAGGGAGCCATGAGGGCGCGGGCGCGGTCTTCCCACTGATCGCCGCCAAAGAAGAACTGGTACGGGAGGAAATCGACCGCGCTGGAGACGCCGATTTTGAGGGAGACTCTGGTATCCTCGCGGATTTCGGCGCCGGCCTTGGGCTCCTGTTCGTGAATTTCGCCGCGGTAGTTGGCGTGGCGGCCGAAGGCCAGCAGATCGATCCGTCCGAGGTCGATGCCGAGGCCGGCGAGCGTGCAGAGCGCCGTCGTGTAGTGAAACGGTCGCAACCGGTCGCAGAATTCCGGCATTACCGGGTAGGCCGGTTCGGTCATACCGTAATTACCTCGACCGCAAACTGGGTGTTGACGGCGGCGCGTGATTTGAGGAAGGAGTGCAGCCGGACCTGCAGGAGCCGGGCCTCATCGTTGGAGAAGAGGTCATCGGAGGCAACCTGTACCAGAACGCGGATACAGCGATGGACGCCGTGTTCGCCCCGCTCGACGCCGTTTTCACACAGTGCGTTTTTGATGCGGGGATCGAACGTGCGAGCCCAGGAGGAGATTTCCTCGAAGCTCAGGGCGCGATCGCGATTGCGGAGCCGGGAACTGACTTCCTCGGCCAGCTGGGCATCGTTCTTGGCCGGAATGGCACCGGCCACCGGGATCAGATTTTCCGCCGAAGTGAGGCCGGGGTGGCTCTCGTACAGCTCGTTGATCTTGCCGGCCTCGATGCCGTTGGCGGCCGCACCGGCCGTGACGGCGTAGGTCACCGTCAGGGAGTCAGGCGGCATTTCCATCGTATTGAAGAAGTCGAACCAGAGGACGAGCCGTCGCTCTCTTTCTTCGACTGCATACTGCTGTTTGGTGGGTTCCCCCTTGAGTTCGTGGCGGGGGGTATATTCCCGCCCCTGCGAATCGACCACCTGGGAAATCTCCAGAATTTCGCTGATTTCCTCGGGGAGTTCGATTTCGACCAGCCGGTTGCCGCCGGTGTGCTTGAAGAGCCGGAGTTCGTTCTTATTGAGGGCAATGAAGCTGTCGAAAAAGAGGCCGATCGGGGGCTGCAATGCCTGACGGTCGCCGCCACGGGGGAGATCCAGCCGCAGCCAGTAGTACTTCTTGTCGGCCGGGACGGGCGCCAGGCCAGCCTTGGCGAGCGCGGCGCGAACCGGATCGGGTGTCGCGGAGGGTTGCCACTCGGCGGCGAACGACTCCGGCAGGGTGAGGAAGAAGTCCTCAAGCGGTTTGAAGAGGTCGGCCGTCGTGCGAAGTCCTCCCCAGTCGATCTGGCGATCCCCGGAAGGGAAGAGATCATCAATGGAACTGCTGATACCCGGGCAGAAGCGAGCATGGTCGGCGAACTTGCCATCGGCGCCGGCGGGATGCCAGTAGGCCCAGCGGAACTGGCGGGCGACATCGCGGGAGCCTTTGATAAAGAGCGTAGCCTGTTTGAAGGCGGAAGGGGCGCCGGCATACTCAACAGCCGCAAAGACGCTGGCCGAACCCGCTCCGGCGGCACCGGCCATCATGCGGACCGGACGGCCATCGGCCGACTGCAGGAGGTCGCGGGTGGAGGTGGCGTCGATATAGAGCAGGTGTTTCACGGAGGCGGCCAGAAGGCGGGTTTTGCGGGTTGCCGAGAAAAAGAACGTCTGTCCGCCTTCGCGCCGTTCCCGATAGAAGAAGCGGGCATACGGGTCGATATCGACCACGGGATCGCGCGGCAGGCAGCGCATAACGGTGTAGGCCGGGACGGGCCAGCGGCGGCTTTCCGGGACGACCGACCGCAGGAGCGCCTGCACGGCGGTCTCCCAGGTCTCATCGATGCGCCGATCAATCTGGGCGAGTTGTCCCGCGTAGAGCTGAAGCAGCATGCGCAGAATGGGATCCAGGCGCTCGGCGGCTTCCGGTATTTCGGGATTCCAGGAGCGCAGCTCCCGGTGCATCTGGGCGAAAATCTCTTCGGCGCTGTGCGTCCGGGCGCCGCCGGGTCCTGAGGAAGTCACGAGGTCGTCATCCTATATTGAACGTCTCGTCGAACGGCTTCTCGTCGCCATTGTCGCGATAATTGCCGCTCACCTTGATCTTCATGCCGAGCGGATGGGTGTTGTCGACCACCTCGGTGGCGAAGGTAACGGAGACGTTGTACAGTCGTTTTTCAAACCGGTCGATGGCGTTGCGGATACCGGACCGGATATCGGCCTTATTGGTCGTATACAGGTCGGAATACTCCTTGTCCCAGATGACGCAGCCGAAGTCCGGCAGAAAGGGGATGGTGCCGGGGCGCGTGCTCAGGATAAGGCCGACCGAGAAGCGCAGGGACTGATGCAAATCAGTCCGCGCCAGATAATCTTCCTTGAGGATTAGGGGGAGGGCGAGGTAGTCCATGGGGCGTCAGTTGAGCTGGATGATGGCCCCTTTGACGGAGACCTGGGCCGACGCCTGCATTTGGAGGTTGGCGGTGGCTTTCTGCGTCAGGTTCGCGCCCGCCTCTATCTTCAGGTCCGTCCCGGACTTGAGGCCGATATCCTGCTGGGACTTGAGGTTGATACTCTGGCCATCGAGGACGAGATTCTTCCCTTTGATGGTGATATCGCCGTCCTTGCTTTCGATCATGATGGACGGGCCGTTCACTTTCATGGTGATGGCGTTCTTGCCGTCTTTCTGCAGAATCTCCAGTTGCTCGTCGCCGTCCTTGTCCGTGAACCGGATAATGTTCCCGTTGCGCGTCTTGAATTCCTTGATCTTGACCGCGCCGCCATCGAGAAACGCACCGGAGCCGTAGGCCGGCTTGTCGACGCCGTTATACAGGCAGCCGAGGATGACCGGGTGATCGGGGTCTCCCTGCTCGTAGGCGACGAGGACTTCATCGTCGACCTCCGGCATGAGAAACCAACCGCGCTCGTTGCCGGCATCCGGCATGACGATGCGGATAAACGGTGTTTCGTTCTGGTCCATCCAGGGGAATTTCACTTTTACCCGCCCCAGGCCATCCGGATCGTTGTTGTCGGTGACGAGTGCGGTCTGCACCTGCGTGACGGGGGGGAGGGTCGGGCTGTTGTACGGGTTGGCGATATCGACGGGTGTGGCGCGGAAGGTATTGCTGTATTGCCCGCTTTCGTCGAAAGAATGGCTGACCTCATTCACCCAGTAGGTGCCGTCAATAGCCGATCCCATGCCCGTGATTCGGACGCACTTGCCGACGGCGACGGAGGGCATGACACTCGTGCCCTCACACAGGATCATGCGGCCGAGCGCCGCCCCCTTGCGGGCTTCCATCACCTGATCGAGGGTGCGGGCGTCCGGGACGACCGGCTGAATGGGAGAAGTGCTGGCCTTGGTAAAGACCTGCTTGGAGGCATCGAGTGACTTTTTCAGCACGCCCGACAGGGCCGGGGTCGAGGTGCTGGGCTGAGCGGCGATGGCACTCTTCCTGACATAGTCCCACGTGATGCCTTCGTGCTGGAAGGAGCCCGTGCCCAGTCCCACCGAGAAGGCGCCGAGCGACTGGCGCCAGGCGAGTTCCTGGGGAGAAGAACCGGAAGCTCTGGCGGTCGAGAAGCGCTGACCGTCGTAAAAGGCGAAGAGGCCGTTGGCGCCGGCGAGGCGGCGCACGAAGCGGTAGTCGGTCTCGCCGTATTGGACGCAGAATTTGAGCGTGCCGTTGGTGGCGGCATTGCCGCCCAGCGTGATGCTGTGTTTCTGGAGAATCGCGGCGATGATGTCGCTGGCCTTCTGATCGTAAAAGAAGGCGTCGCGGGTAGCCGCATCCATGACGATGGTCGGGCTCTTGGCCGTTATGAGCACGCTGTTGAGGGCGTCGATGCTGTTCTCGATATCCACCTGCGTGACCACACCGACAAACTGCATCTCCTGCGAAGCAGCGATGACTGTCCCCTGCGGGGCAATCGTGACGCCGATGGTCTTGCCCAGATATCCGGCGAAGGGGGCGGGATCGGCGAAATCGGAGGAGGTTGATTCCTGCGCGACGTGCAGGAGGCGAATCCGGAGCTCGTGATGGCGGTCGATGAACTGGTCGAGCTGGACGGTGGAAACGGAATGTCGTATCTCCTGGCCATCGATGCGCACGGCGCAGGATGCGGAGATCTGAAACTTTTTGGTCTGGTCGTTCATAGCAGGAACCAACGGCCCGGGACCGGGCAGGCGGCCCCTGCCCGGTCACCGAGGTTCGGTATTATTCTTCCCAACGGTTGTCAATTTCGGCGTCGCCGATTTTGACTTTGTGGGCAGAGATTTCGAAGTACTCGAACACCTGATCATCGGCGTTCTCTTTGATGTGCGGGATGGTCTCTTCGTACTTGGTGACGAACCCTTCCTCCCAGGCCAGTTCCTTCATGGTGGCGTCGTTGGGGCTCTTGAAGAGCACCTTGCCGGCTTTCCACTTCGGCTGGCTGGAATCCATCGCCCAGCGAGCGATGTCGACGTTTTCGTCGGACTCGCGGGTGACTTTGATCACGCCGGCGTGGGCGCGGTCGGAGGGACGGCCGGTGTTGTCCTTGGCCGTGTAGAGTTCCCACGACACCATGTACACGTTCTTGTACGTGACGCCGTCGATTTGCAGTACTGGTCTCCGTGCCATTGGCTATCTCCTATGCACTGGTGGTTTATATTCCTATGGGGTCTTACTTGTCCTTGACGCCGACTTTGTTGTCCTCGTTCCAGGCCACGAATTCGATATTGAAGCTGCGGGCCGGGTACTTCGGATTCAGACTGACCTTGACATCCACTTCCTGCCGCTTGCGCATTTCTTCATCGGCGAAAATCTCGACCTTGTAGTCCTGGAGGATGTTGTCGCCGCCGGAGATCGCCTTCATGAACAGGTCGATATCCTTGCGCATCGTATCGATGAACTTCTGGTCGATGACCGTGAAGGTCTGCTTGTTGAGGTAATTGCGGAGCGTCTTGTAGACGTAGTCGTAGGTACGGCGGATGGAATAGACGTTGAAGGTCTCCTTGGTGAAGAGGGTGGCGGCACCCATGGCGACCGCGGTGCCCTCGAAATCGACGAGCGGGTTGACGCCCTTTTCGTTGATCTTGCTGGCATCCGGCTGGTTGCACTTGAAGCGGAGATACTTGGCATCGTTGATCTTGCCGTACTTGAAACCGGCCATGGGCTGCTGCATGCCGACGGTGAGATCCCCCTGGTACATCTTGCCGGCGACGACGGCGGACGGCGGAATCCACATGTCATCGGACTCGTACTGGTTGGCGTTGCGGGCCAGCACGTAGTTGGCGAAGACCGAGACATACTGCTTGTAGCTGTCGATGCCGGGAAGATTGGCGTAGTTGGGATCATCCAGCATGTCCATGACCTCCTCGAACTTTTCGAAATTCGGCAGATCGGTCATGACGTGGACCTTGTTCGGCATGCCAAGCTGGCGGGCGAAGTTGTCGATATTCTCGACCGAGCCGAGGTAGCCCGGAACCACCGCCATGGCGAAGCTCTCTTTGACGCTCCACTCGCGGTACAGGTCGGCGACCGCCTTGGCGAGCTTCTCGAACTTCTCTTTGTCGTCCGGATTCGACAGCTCCTCGGCGCTCACGTTGGCGAACCAGACGTTGACTTTCTCGTCGGGTTCCTGCTGGGCGTTGGCGAAGAACTTGTCGATGGCCCGGTAGGTGGTTTCGATTTCGCGGCTGGCCTCGTGGACGCGCCGCATGTTCTTGTTCAGGTTCTGTTCGAGTTTGGCGGCGCCCTCGGCCAGGTCCTTGCGGACGGCGTCGAGATTGTCCGACTTGCCCAGGTTTTCCACCCAGATTTTGAGGCGTTCTTTCAGGAGCGCCCGCTGTTTGGCGAATTCCTTCTTGGTGAGGAATTCCTTGCGCTGGAAGTCCTTCTTGGGGTCGAGCCACTCGACGCCGCGAACGAGGTCGCCGTCGGCGGTCTTGAAGGACGGCAGCAGCGCGGCGAGTTTGCTGAAATCGCCGAACGAGTCGCCCAGCAGAGAGGCGAATTCCTTATCGGACAGCTTCTCCGCGAACGGCTTTTCGGCAGCGGCCGCGGCTTCGGCGGCCTGCGGCTGAAGTTTTTCCTGGTCACCCATGGTCCTGCACCCTTTCCGTTATTCGCTGAGAAGGTCGATGTAATAGCGGGCCACTTTCAGAAGCGCTTCTTTCTTCTGCTTGTCTTCAAGCGTCTTCTTGAGGGCGTTGTTCTTCTTGAGCTGCGTTTCCAGATCGTCCATCATCGCCTTGCCGTAATAGGTTTTGGAGAGGTGGTCGTTCTTTTCGATGAGCTCTTTGGACGTGAAATCCTTCATGGCGCGGATCTCGAACGACGTGTTGACCTGCTGACCATCGGGGTCTTCGAGTTCCGCCGAAAACTCGGGGCGGAACTTCTCGAACACTTCCTTGAGGTTGCTGCACCGGGTGGGCGCGACATCCGCATCCTGCTCGCTGTTGAGCTTGGCCGCATACAGGATCTTGTTGGAGGGCAGGAGCTCGACCGGGATGGAGTCATCCTTCTTTATTCGCTCCGAAGCGCCCAGAATGAACTTGGCCATAGTGGCCTCCCTGTTATGACGTAGACGTTTGTTGCTCTCGTTTCGTGAAGACATAGGCATCGTCGACCACGTCGATCATGACGTGATCCCCGGGTGCCACGGTCCCCGTGATAATATCGACCGACAGCCGGTTAATGATATCCTTTTCGATAATGCGCTGGATCGGGCGGGCGCCCAGCTCGAATGTGTAGCCGTCGCGCGCCAATTTGGCCTTGGCGGCGGGGCTGAGGGTGGCGTCGATGTCCTGATCCTTAAGCATCGCCTTGAGCCCATTAAACTCCAGACCGGCGATCACTTCAACCTGTTCGAGCTTGAAGGAGTGATAGACGATGATATCGTTGAGCCGGTTCAGCAACTCGGGGCGGAACTTCTTGAAGAGGAAGCCGCGGATGGCATCCATGTCAACGTCGCGTCCTTCGCGGTCGGCATCGAGGATGATGTCGGCGGCGTAGTTCGAGGTCAGCACCACCAGGCAGTTGGAGAAGTCGACGGTGCGCCCCTGGCCATCGGTCAGGCGGCCGTCGTCCAATAGCTGCAGGAGGATGTTGAACACATCGGGGTGCGCCTTTTCGGTTTCATCAAACAGAACAATGGAGAACGGCTTGCGGCGGACCGCCTCGGTAAGCTGGCCGCCTTCTTCATAGCCGACATAGCCGGGGGGCGGGCCGATCATTTTGGAGACGGAATGGCTCTCCATGTATTCGGACATATCGAGGCGCACCATGGCGTTTTTGTCATCGAAGAGGAACTCGGCCAGCAGCTTGGGCAGATAGGTCTTGCCAGTGCCGGTAGGGCCCAGAAACAGGAATGAGCCGACCGGACGGTGAGCCAGCTTGAGACCGGCGCGCGCTTTACGGACGGCGTTGGCGATGGCCGAGATGGCCTTGTCCTGGCCGACGATGCGCGAGGAGAGAAACTCCTCCATCTTGAGCAGGCGGTCTTTCTCCGCCGTGCGCATCTTGGAAAGCGGGATGCCGGTGCGGCGGGCGACGACCGCGGCGATATCGGAGTCATCGACTTTCTTTTCGAGCGATTCAACGACGCTCTTGATGGTAGCGAAGGTGGCGATTTTCTGCTCGAAGTCGCGCTTCGTGGCATCGAGACTGAATGCGGGCTTGCTCACGCCTTCACCTCCGTTTCCGCCGGCAGGCGGTGCTGCCAATACCCTTTGAGCCGCTCGAACTGGCGACTGAATTCCTCGTAAGCGGTTTCGAGCTTGGCGAACGGCTCCGGTTCCTTCGCCGCGTTCTTGCCCTGACAGGCGGCGATCAGCTTCTCGATCTCGGTGATCTGGGTGGCGATGGCCGGAATGGCGGTCTTGGCGAACTCCGCCTTCACGCAGAATTCCGACCCGGCCTCATCGACGATATCGAGGGCGATATCCGGGAGGTTCCGCTCGCTGAGGTACCGCTGGGCATATTTAACGGAGCCGACCACGGCGGCATCGGTGTAGGCGATCTTGTGGTGCGCCTCGTACTTCGGGAGGACGCCCCGCACGATACGGACCGCCTCTTCGAAAGCAGGCGGGGCGACCTTGACTTTCTCGAAGCGGCGGTCGAGAGCTTTGTCTTTTTCGAGGTGTTTGGTGTATTCCTCTTCGGTCGTGGCGCCAATCAGGCGAATCTGGCCGCGCGCGAGGGGCGGCTTGAGGAGATTGGCGGCATCCATGCCCCCGCCGCCGCCTCCGCCGGAGATCATGTGGATTTCGTCGATAAACAGGATGATTTTCCCGCCGGACTTCACCACCTCACTCACAAGGCTCTTGAACCGTTCTTCGAATTCCCCTTTGTACTTGGCGCCGGCGACCAGCGCCCCCATATCGACTTCCATGACTTTGACATTCTCGAGCGCTTTCGGGACCCGCTTCTCGACGATAGCCTGGGCGAACCCTTCAACGATGGCAGTCTTGCCGACCCCGGCGCCGCCCACCAGCACCGGGCTGTTTTTCCGGCGACGCAGCAAGATCTGGATTACCTGCTGAACCTCTTTCTCGCGGCCCACACAGGGGTCAAACTCGCCGGCCGAGGCCTGGTTGGTCAGGTCCACGCAGTAGCGAAGGGTCCCGGCCACCTCGCCGCGGGACTCCTCGGACATTCCGGCGGCCGTGGTCGCGCTGCTCGCTATTTGGGCGACGGACTTGCTGTCGGCAATGGCGCGGTAGATCTCTTCTTTGACGATATCGAGCTTCTCGCGCAGGTAGCCGGACAGGTTCGACTTAGGGTCGAAGATCGCGATGAAGATGTGGTGCGGTTCGACCAGGGCGTCATAGAGGCGCGCTTTCTCCTCGGCGGCCTGCAGGAGGACATCCTGGACGGCGGGGGAGATGGTGAGGTTGTCGCGGGTCGAGCTCTTGCCGGGCTGTTCCTTGAGGAACTCTTCGATCGTGCTCTCCACCCAGTTTCGGTTCTTGCCGAGCTGGTTGAGGATCGACTCGACCTCGGTTCCTTCGTGCCGGATCGCGGCAATCAGGAGATGTTCGATATAGATTTCCGGGTGACGAAAGGAGGCCGCAATCTCCCGGGCGTTCTTGATCACGGCACGGGCATCAGAGGAATAGTTGGCGATATCCATATAGCCACAATCCGTTCGAGTTTAGGTCGTGATACAGGTCCGGGATCGGCCGGGACTGAGCGTCCCGCAGGGCCAAACACCGATTTATGGATACTACTTATCCACCTATGTAATGTCAAGTTTTTTGTACCTGACGCATGCGGGATAGTTCCCGTATCGGCAGGGGAATCAGCCTTCTGAATCGGGCTGAGAGAGATTTATCCACCGCTTCGTCTGGAGGCACCGTTTGATCTCGGCGTCTCGCTCGGCATCGTCCATGCCCAGGTAGGTGTCTTCATTCTGGAGCCGTTCATCCTCCGATTCGTCCAGTGCGAGGAGTTGTCTGAGCAGCAGGTAGGCGGTGTCACAGACGCGGCGCGTGGGGGCGCGTTCGCCTCGGGAGCGAAACGGGTTGGTGGGAGTTTGGAGGCGGGTATCCTTCAGCATCTCCTCCAGCATGGCCACGAGGCGATCTCGTGACTGCAGATGCAGTTCGAGCGCCAGGCGCATGTCGCGGGCAAAGTAATCGGGCGACTGGGTCGCCATGGAGTCGAGCAATGGTGTCAGGGGGAGCGGGCCAAGGCGGCGCAGCGTGGCGACGGCCTTCTGGCGGGTCGCGGTGACATCGACCTGCGTCAGCGGCAGGAGCTCGTTGGTCTCTTTGTAAGCGCGCTCAACGATAGCGCCGGCCAGCGTGTCGAGGACCGGATCATCGGTTCCCTTGGCCTCCTGAATAGTCTGTGTGATTCCCTTGTATGGCATCTGGTCAGCTCCGGCTTGGTGGTTGGTGCAGCCGGACAGCAGGGCCAGATTACCGAGGAGAAGCATTCCCATGAGCTTCTTCCATATCTGGTCTGAGGATCTGCCGGTCATCGTGGCTGCCTTACGGTCAACGATTGTCCAATGTATGCCGGTGGGTCACACCGGTCCTAATAGATACGATAGTCATAATTCTGATCCGCAAGATTTCGATTCGCCCTCCGGAGCGCGTGCCGAAGGCTGTTCGACCAGGACTGATGGTTGTTGCGGGTGGGGTAGCTCAGCCAGTGCCGCATCCAGTACGCTGTCGTCTCCATGGGATACGCCTCCGAGGTGGTGAAGTAGGCGAAACGGGTCGTGGGCGGGATATCGCGCCGCCAGTCCTTGTAGCCGGCCCCGCGGATGATCTCGCGAAAATGCTTCTTGGAGGAACACCCGAAATGGCAAAAACAACGGCAGCGAATGTCGGTCGCCCCCAAATCATAAGGCGTAGAAAGGCTGTCGGTCCAGTTGGCGTACATGAGGACATTCCATTCCCCCCGCGAACGGTAGCCGTAATAGCGGCCGCTGGCGGATTCGTAGTACGGAGCGATTTTGTTGACGATGGCGTCCGGGAGGGTGATGGAACTGAGCGAGCGACGGGCATCCGGGTGTCGATCGCGGTTCGAGGGCAAACCATCTTCCACCGCGACGGGATAACATTGATACTGGTGGGTCTCGACATCATGGAACGACACCGGGACGAAAGGGTACGCCAGCCGGTAGACGCCGTTGTCGGCACCGCTGCCGGATTCCCAGTGCTCGCCGGTGGTGGGCACCGCGCCGCTGTACTGATGGAACGCGCTGCCGCGCCCATATCGAGAGTGCCCGCCATAGATCACCATGATGTCCGGCCGCTCGAGCGCCGCTTTCAGCTGTTGTTTGGCGTACACGATCTCGATCGTGAAATGAACGCGCTGGAGATCGTTGGTATACTCCGATGAGGTCTCGGAGTTAACGATATACTGATTACTCTCATTGCCGGGGACGTTCTGCAACTGCTCCCGAAGGTGGTCGTGGAACAGCACTTCCATGGCGCCGCGGAGCTGGCGGATAGTCGTGCGGATGAAGGCGTCGTCGGCAGTCGCCGGCAGCGTGCCCGAGTAGATCGCCTGCAGGTCGGTCTTGATCGACTGGTAGGTCGCGTCGGTGGGCGCGGCCTCGAGCCGCGATGCCAGACGATTGAACTCGCCGCCGCGGGCGCGAAGGTCGCTTTCGTGAAAATCGCACCCTTGAGCGTAAATCGTGTGACGCTCTTCATAGGCATCCAGTAACAGCGCGGGTGCACCGGTCAGGAGAGAATCGTCGCCGCTCATCCGATTTGCTGTACTCCCTTGATGTTCTTGAACGTGATCGTGCATCGGCCCGGAGGGACATCGTCGACGCGGGCGTATCCGGCGGCATCGAGCTGGCCGTCCTTCGTGGAGCCGTCGGGCAGCGTCACGGTAAACGGTTCATCCTTGCGCGGTTTGCCGTCCCGCCCGACCAGTCGAATCTCGAGGAAGTCCTTGAAGGTCAGCAGGCCGGACTCCTGCTTTTTGCCGAACTCAACATCCCCCACCTTCACCGTGAAGAAGTACTCGGGGGGATTGTAGGACCGGCCGTATTTCTGCAGCTCTTCCTCGGTCGGAATCTCGTCCGTATCCTCGAAATACTGGTATTGCCACTCCAGCGACAGTTGCTGCCCTTTGACTTTCCCTTTGAGCTCGGTAATGCGGTCGTGGATGTTGTCCTGATCGTATTCGTAGATCGTGACGATCACTTCCGTATCATCGGCCACGCCGCGGACATCGGCCTTGAGCGTCAGGATGTCGCCCCGCCGCGCTTCGCCGGCACTCCATTTCATGTTGGTGACCGTCACCGCCGGCCGAACGGGGATCATGGCGGATTCACCGGAGATGCCGTGTTTGGAGAACTCCACCTCGAACCAGACGCGATCGCCGATTTCGAGGTCCTCGGGGATATCGATCTCGCCCATATACAGGTTGCCGCTGATGGTATCCTTGATCTTGCCGAGCTTCTTGCCTTTTTCGGACTTCGCTTTCACTTCGAGGGCGGCGCCGGTTCCGACGAACAGGGTTTGGACGCGGAAACGGGCTTTCTGGCCGGCATACGCGACGCCGCCGATCCAGGCGGCATCGACCAGCTCGGACTCCAGCTTCACCTTGTGCTTCGTGTCGGTCGACTTGTCGAATTGAGGGCTCATAGAGGCGCAGCCGTTACTTCTGGGGGATCCGCAACGACGCCGCGATGCGGTCCATATCCAGGGCGATGGTCTTGATTGTTTTCCTGGTGAAGGTGCCGGCCAGGCAGTAGCCCACGCCGTCGGTCACGAAGTACAATTGCTTGAGGAAGCGGGGCATGTTGTCGGCGGGCATCCATTTGAAAACGACCTCCCAGGCCTCGGTGCCATTCGGGAGCTTCTTCTCTTCGTCCTTCACAATCTCCGCGGCCGGTAGGGATCGGGCGGTGGCGTCGACCCGTTCGCGCGCGAACTCGGCGGCGGTCTCGGCCCGGATGGAGTCATCAATGCTCAGCGTGACGACATGCTGCAGGCCGCTGTCATCCGGTCCGACGTAGCTGTAGATCGTGCGATCAGCCCAGCCATCGGGAAGCGTCAGTTCGAAGCGTGGATTATTCGTGGGCATGGCGTCACCGTATATTGTACAGCTTCTTGTTACCGGCCAGATAGAGGGAGCCGTCAGGCCCCGGGGCCGGAGGGGCGGAGAACGTCTCGTCGGTTTCGCCGACCGCGATATCAAACAAGCGCCCACCGTTCTGATCAAACAGTACCAGGTGACGGCCGTCGAGGCAAGCCAGCATGTTGTCGGAAGCGATCGTCAGCCAGACGTGGGGCCCGCCGCTCAGGTCGTATTTCCAGAGCAGTTCCCCATTCTGGATACACGATAGCCGGCCGGAATCCACCAGAAAGACCCGTCCGTCCGGACCTACGACCGGTGGCTGTTCCCGGTTGGAAGAGGCAACCGGATATTGCCAGAGCAGTTCGCCACGCGGTGTGCAGGCAACCAGCGCCGCCACGGGCCGGTCGGCATCTTTGAGGGTGGCGATGGCCACGATTTCGCCGTTTGGCCCCAGCGACACGGATCTCAGGTCGCTCAAGGGGAGCGGGAGTGGCTCGGTGGCGCCGTCGGACAACGCAATCCTCACCGCGCGATCCGGATGGAGGGCCAGGAGGGAAGCGCCGTCGGGGGTCAGCAAGACACGGTCAATGACGCCGTCGCCATCGTAGCTCCAGGCGCGGGCGCTTTTATCGATCGGCATGCGATAGACATCGTATCTGGGAGGCTCGCGGTGCGGGCCGCCGGTGAATTGAATGGCGGCGACGATATCGTTCTCAGAAGGGAGGAGTATAAGAACGCGTGTCCAAGGTTCGAGGGCGGGGATATCCTTGGCCTCGAGTTGGAGATTCCCCTGCAGGTCGCGGTATTCCAGCAAGTGACCGGGAGTGATGTCGGCCAGAGCACGGGCACCGAATTGCACGGGGGTATTCTCGGCGATGGGGATCAGTTTTCGAAAGTCACCGGCAGTTCCGAACAGGAGCAGTTCCGTGCCGGTGACGACGCCCACGGTTCCGGCGCCAACCAGAGTGGTGTGGGGGAGACGAGGGGTCTCGATGTCGCCATAGGGTTTCCCCCAGGCCACTTTGCCGCTGAGCTTGAGGGGGAGTCCGAGGCACGAGTTGGCCTGCAAATTGGCGAACCGGATCGGATACGGGAGTCCCTTCGTTTCGAACATATCAGACCGACCCTTCGGCCGGCTGCCGGCGTTTCCCTGGGCAGAACATCCGGCCAAACCGATCAGCAGGATCACTGTGCCCGCTGTTTCGAGAAGTTTTCGCATCTTGCACCATCCTACAGTTTCCTCGTGCGACGCCGGTTGCGGCCCGGCGGTTTCGTTCAGCTTCCCTGGAGCCGGAAGCTCGCATCCACGTTGGTTTGAAACCAGGTCTCCAGGAATTGCAGGTTCTCCCGACCGGGGGCCGCGGTACCGACTAATCGTCTGAAAAATGCCGATGTGGCACTATCATCCCGTCCCAGAATGTAATTGGCGACCCAGGATTTCGGAACAGCATCCCCGAGTGCGAGGGTACCGCCCGACCGGGTGGTGATCGTCGAACTGCCGTCCATTTTTACGGTTATCGTGAAGTGGCTGCTGGCCGGTGCCGGGGCGACGGTGACGGCCAGAAAATAAATATAGGTATTCTTCACATCGTGTGCACCCGGGGCCTGCAGGGAGAAGCGGTGGTTGAGATTGTGGATCTGGTTGCGCAGCCCTGACATCCAATCGCGTCGGGCGACGGCCGTACCGCCGACGAAGGTGACGCCGAGCTTCACATAGACGGCGAGCACGCCATCGAACTTGACCGTCGGGCGGCGGCCGGCGATGGCGATATTCCAGGCGGTTTCATCCTCGCCGAGCTTGTAGAGTGCCACGTCGACCGTGCCGGTGCCGGTGGACAGGCTGTCCTTCTTCTTGAACGGGACATAGATGTCGCGGTAATCGGTCGGGGAGGCGGCGAGGTGGAAGTTCAGCTTGCGGGTGCCGAAGCGGTGCACGCCCTTGTACTGGATGTCGGACAGGAATGGTTTGAGCTGATTGGCGTCCTTGGCCGCATCGTTGATCCAGTTGACGTAGGGCCAGATATGGCGCACCCGGGGCGCGCGGTTGTCCTTCATCATCGATCCGATGTCGTCGCTGAACGGCATGCCGGGGTAGTACTGGGCGAAGGTGCTCCGGTCGTGATATTCATCGTCTTTCCCCATCGCATGGTTCAGTTCGTGGGCGACCACCAGGGTGGCGTAGGAGTTGCCGTCGATGTCGGCGAAATTCCCGACTCCGAGGTAGTCGCGGTCTTCGAAATCTTTCCAGAACATGCGGGACTTGCGGGTGCCGACATTCATCCAGCCCTCATCGACGGTGGAAATGGAGACGGTGCACTTGGGTTCGCCTCCGAGATTGTCACGTTTGGCCTCAAAGAAGAAAACCGGAAAGATCTGGATGTCGCTTTTGGGGTCACTGACCAGCGGTTCAATCGTGTACGCTTTGTGCATCCAGCGGGTATAGGCGTTCTTGAGCCCTTTGGTGGCGAAGTCATCGACTTGCGCCTGGGTGGCCGCGGCGGTGGCATCGGGAATAAACACGCCGTTCCAATAGACCAGGAGAAAGGCGCGCCGCTTGAGGCCATCGGGTCCGGAGATGACGCAGCCGTCATGGAGGTAGTGGAGTTCGTAATCGCCGCAGTCCTTGGCGAAATAGCGCTGATGCCCCCAACTGTTGGCGCGATCCTGAAAGAGGGCGCCGCGCAGGGATTCGACGGGCGGAGTGGCCGAGGCGGAATTGTACCGTTCCGCCAGGCAGGCGGCACGCGCCCCGCGAATCTGGGTGGCCGGATCAAACGGCTCCGCTCCCTGGGCCGTGCGCTTGTCCCCGATGTGGTAGACATCGTTGGCGAACAGGACCACACGTGCCATACCGTCGGCGGGGGTGTCCTTGATTATGGGGAAACGATCGGCCGACGGAGGACTGGCCACGATGGGCACGGGAAAACCGTCTTTGGAAAAATACGGATAGTCGGCGCTTTCCGGGTTGTAGTGCAGCAGCTTGTCGCCTTTGACGTACAGCAGGGAGTAGCGCGATTTGTCGCTGATGGCTTTCGCGGCGTTGGTGTTATCCTTGTCCGTGACCGTCTGGCTGCCGTCCGCTTTCGTCAGCACGATGTCATCCAGGGAGAAGATGAGCGGTTTGTCCGGTGCCGTGACGTTGGTTCCGAACGGCTTCAGCTTCTTGGTGGCTTTCAGCACGTCCTCAAACCGCCCGCCGGTGTTCAGGTTGCCGTCGTAGCGTGTCCAGTAGTTGCGGGAGGACCAGTGGGCCGGGAGATCGTAGTATTTCAGACGCTTGGCCAGATCGAATTTGGCAACATTGGCCGGCGTTTCGGTTACGAGGGTCGGCGTGGACGTGTCAGTGTCCGTGAAGATCCACTGATTGCTGGTCTGGAACTCAAAGTGGATCGTCTTGCGGTTGGCGTCATCGAGCGGCGTCTTGAACTTGAGTTTGACGGCATAGACGACCGAATCCCCCTTGGTGATCACTTCCTGCTCGTTGGGGATTTCATCGACGCCGTTCTCGATCGGCACGATGGCGAGTCCGGCCGGAACATCGCGTAGCTTCTTGCCGATACGGTCGTAATACTTGAAGCTGAGGTGGTACATCACGGCGTTCAGGTCGGATGGATCGATGTAGAGGGGGAGGAAGTGGAGGCCGTGATAGAGCGGGCACTCCTTCTCTTTGTGGACGGATGCGCGTTGCTTGGGGCAGGTCATTTCCGGCGCTTCGTCCGCATCGAAGAACAGAATCTCCACTCGTCGATTGGCCTGCGAGCGGTAATTGCTCTTCTCGCCATCTTTGATGGGGAACGACTCTCCGCAGGCGACGAAGGGCTGCGTATCGGAGACGAAGCGAAGCGTATCGGTACGGCGCTTGTCGAGCTGCTCCGGAGAATCCTGCAGGACGGCGGCGAGTTCATCGTTGTACAGGTTGTAGACCGCCTCCCACAGCTCGACCGGCCAGCGGTGCTCGCCATCGGAGCGGACCTTTTTGACAACGCCCTCATCGAGCCGCGGCTTCCCTTTCTTGTCGGCGTACTCCGTGTTGTAAAACGTCACGAAGTTGGTGAGCGCCTGCTCGACGCTGCTGCTCCACTTGTTGTTGATCTCACCGGGATTGCAGAGCCATTTGCGCTTCTTGAAGACCCAGGTAAGAATCTGTTGATGGTCCTCGATCTTCTGCTTCTTCTGGCAAATTTCGGCCCATTCTACCTGTTCCCCGATGAGGAGATAGAGCACGTTCTTGGCCCGCAGTTCGGAGAGTTCAAAATTGTACCCGGCATCGCCCGAGGTATCGGTGTGGCCGGCCAGGATCGCCTTTTGTTTGGGGTTAAACTCGAACTGCTTGAAGGCGAGGGCCAACGCTTTGACCCCGGTCACTTTCGCTGCCCCCGCCGTCGAGCCGCCTCCCTGGGAAGAAGACCCGCCTTCGGGGTTCTCCGGCATCATGACGGCGCTGTTGTGGTGAAACAGCACGTCCTCCATCTCGAGGATGTGGACATTGATCCGCTTGAGGCTGATTTCCCACTTGCGGTGCGAGACCGGACTGAAATTGCTGAGAATCTCGCGGAAAATGACCTGTTGGCGTACGGTCTGTGTCACGGCCGTCTCACTTGCTCACTCGGTTGGCGCTCAGGCGCGAGGGTCGACTTTAACGCGGACCAGGCCCGGGGGGAGATTTTCAATTTTGGCATAGCCGTTGCCATCGAGCTTTCCCTTGCGGACTTCTCCGTTCCCCAGAAACACCTGATATGCCACATTCGCCAGCGGTTTGCCATCGGGATCGTTGGCCTGTATTTCAATCCAATCCTGATACTCCAGGACACCGGAACGGCGGGCCGAGGTGCCGGCCCGCACGATGAAGTAATACTGCGGTGCGGAGTAGCCGCCGGCGGCAGCCGCGTCCTGCTGGGTCCGCAGCAATTTCTCGTCGATAGTCAGCTCCCACTCCACCTCGGCGGCATCGCTCCGGAGGGTGGATTCGAGCGAGGTCAAAAGCTTGTGGGCGAACCGGGATTCTTTGATATAAATGTCAAAGATCACCTTCTCGCCGGCCGGGATCCCGGCCGTTTCGGCTTTGAGTTTGACCTTGTCGCCAAGTCGCGCCGATTTCACCGACCATTCGGCTTTGGAGATGCCTTTGAGCGTGATCTCGTGGTTTCCTTCCGGCACGCCCCCTTTCCGGATATTCCCGGCCAGAGTCCCATCGACAGTCTGACCATCCGGCCCCTTGATGGAATATTCGACACCGCCGACCGGAAGCCCGGCTTTGTCAACGAAGGAGACATCGAGGAAGTGCCCTTCTTCGGCTTCTTTAGCCGCTGCCTGAGGAACAGCGCCGGCGCCGCCGCTGCTGGAGCCGCCGCCCCCACCGCCGCCGCCGCCATCGCCGATCAGAACCGTCATGCACCCCATCACAATACTGTCCGGCGGGCCAGAACACTGACAGGTGTCCCCGACTCGAGCGGCCGGCTGGCCGGCAATCATAACGGTCATGGACCCCATGAGAATCGGTCCGCCGACATGGGGCGGGGGAGGCACACCGGGGTTTACCATCGGGCAGACGTGCATATCGTTGACACGGGCGGCCGGCATGCCGCCAATGAGCACGGTGGGTGCTCCGACCACGATCGTCCCGCCATGAGCAGTGGTGTCTCCGAGTCTGGCTGCCGGTTTTCCGGCCATGGGTGCCGTCCGTTCGTGAAGAGGTTGTTCTTTACTGGTACGTATCAGAGAAACGAGGATAGGCGGGAAATGTCAACGAAAAAAGCGCGGCCGGCGGGTTTGTAGATGTCCCACCGGCCGGCGTGCGTACCCAGTCAAAGAGAGGGAGGTATCGTTATTTGCTCTGGCCTTTCGGCGACCGATCGGTCCTTCCGTTGTCATAGAGTCCCTCGATGGCATTGACAGCACCGGAGGCATCGCGGATGATTTTCAGGCGGAAATAGTCGAGAGTCTCAAACCGGAACAGATCTTTGGCCATGGGGATCATCTCGAGTTTCGGCCGGCCGGTCCGCTGATAGAAGAGGGCGCCGTTTTCGAGCGTAATCGTCCGCTCGCCGTAAACGCCGACACAGGCCTGCATTTCCTCAGGTGCGAGGGTGACCTTGGTAGCGGTTGCTTCCAGTCCCTGAAGTTGCCAAAGAAGCATCTGCTTGTAATCCTCGTCTGTCTGGCGCTCGATGAGTTTCTTGAGGGCCATCGTCTGGGCCACATTCAGCGCCTGGTCGGCCGGTACCTCGACATCCGGTTTGACGCCGACCCCTTCCCAATTGGTGCCCGAGATCGGGTTGATCGCCCGTCCGAACGGGACGCGCACGGCAAAATTGAGATTGGGGAAATTGAATTGGTTGACGGGATGTGCTCCGCCGCCGGTCACTTCGCCGACAATGGTACCGCGCTTGAGATTCTTGATATTGTAGGAGAACTCTTCGGCTCCGGAGAAGGTGAAGTGGCTGGTGAGTACATACACATCGGCCTTGTCCATTCGCGGGCCCGGCACATACGCGGCAGACCAGAACTGCTCGATGGAGTCGCTTTCGCGAATATAAAAGCTGTTCAGGTGCGTCGATTGTGGCAACAGATAGCTGGTCATCAATTGGATCATCGAGGGTTCGCCGCCGCCGTTCTGACGCAGGTCGAAGATGATGGCATCGCAATTGCCGAGGAAGTTCATAGCCGCAATGGCGGTTGGCGCGGCATACTCGGCGCCGACAAACTGTCGGAAATCTATATACCCGATATTGCCGGGGAGCCGTTCGACCTTCCGGAATCCAAAATTGTCCCGCTTCAATTGCGCGAGGTAGGCCGCCTGCTGCTCTTCGGTGAGCGAATCCCCGTCGGGCGGGATTTCCGGCATGTAGCGGATGCCGAAGTGACCATCATGGCAGATCTCCTTCATGTCGGTCATCAGCATGTCGGCGAACTGCCGGGCGCTGGTGATAGCGTTGTAGCCGCCGCTCTTGAGTTTCTTGCGCACCGCCGTTTCCATCTTCTTCGCTACCTCGGGGAAGACATAGATGCGGTTCACCGTCGCACAGATGCTGTCGATGATCGCGGCGCGATCCCCGGCGGTCAGGGTTTTGTCTTGCATCGACGCTCCGGTCTGTCCGGAAGCTGCTGGCGCCAGGAACGGTATGAGCAGACCGACCAGCAGCAAACCGATGAGCAAGGCGCGGCAACACGGGCGCAAGAGACGGAGATTTCGTACGGCGGCCATAGATTCCTCCTAACGTGGCGCCCCGGACGAGGTCAGGTCCAGGCGCATATGAATCGTGCAGCGGCAGTCAGAGCAGTCGCCCCTGCTGACAGACGGGGCATCGACGAAACCAAGGGAGTTGTAGAGACTGACTGCCGCTGCGAGTTTGGGACTGGTATCGAGAACGATCGCCTTGGCCTTGTGACGTCGGGCTGCGGCGATGGCGTGCTCGGCGAGCTGCCGGCCGATCCCCCGACCGCGGGCTTTGGCGCTCACGGCCATCCGGGCCAACTCAAAGGTCTTGTTGTCTTTTCGAATCAGGGCGCAGGTGCCGACAATGCTGCGCCCGGCACGGGCGAAAAAGACATAGCCGCCCGGTTCGATGATCTGTTTCACGGGATCAGTCAGCACCGCACGGTCGGACTCGGTGACCGAAAGATACTCCTCCAGCCACTCGTAATTGAGACTGGCGAACTGCTTTCGGTAGGTCGGGCGATAATCCAGTATTTCCGCGGCGGAATTCTTGCCGGACAGCCGCGCTTGGATGCGCGCATACATATCCCGGCGATCCAGGAGTTGTTCCACCGTCGCCAGCAGGCCGAGGATATCGGCTCCGCTTTCTTCCATGAGTTCGCGGTTGGCGGCCTCGATCTGGGCCCAAACGGCGGTCAGTTCGCGGTGAACCCTCTCGCCCTTCTTCGTCAGGCGCAACATGCGGCGGCGCTCATCGGAGCGGTCCTTGGCCGCGGCCAGCAGACCGGCCCGCATCATGGCGCCGGCGATCTGGTTGACCGCCGGATGCGTGAGGCCGAGGGCCCGGGCGGCATCGGTGACGCTCATAACCGGTTGTCGATGAAGCAGGTAGAGCAGGGGAAACCAGCGCGGTTCGAAGTCGACCTCAAGCTCGCCGTAGATGCGGGCAACATCCCGCATCAAGCGATCACTGAGTCGTCGCAGCCGGCTGGCGAAGGCCAGACAGCCGAGTTCCGTTATGATGTCCGACATGGCTGACTCCATCACTCAGGTTTTACGTAAGTGCTTACATAATAGTTTCGGACTGATTGTCGATTGATCACGGGGGCGCGGTCGGCCCGCACCGTTCGATGCCGGCGGTGCCGGTCACGGCTGCAGATTGAGGTCTCCGCGATGATACGCGTAATAGGCGGCGCAGGCCCCCTCGGACGAGACCATGGTGGCTCCGAGGGGTGTTTGGGGTGTGCAGCGTTTGGCGAAGGCCGGGCACTGGTGCGGTTTCTTCAGTCCCTGCAGGACAAGGCCGCTGATGCACTCGGGCGGTTCTTCCACATGCATGGCCTTGACGGCGAAACGGTGCTCGGCATCGAACCGTGCATATTCCGGGCGCAGGCAGAGGCCGCTGTCCGGGATGATGCCGATCCCCCGCCAGGCGCGATCGGTTATGGCGAACACCTGGTCGATCCGCTGTTGAGCCGGCAGGTTCCCCTCGCGGCTGACCACGCGCGGGTACTGGTTTTCCACGATCGCCTCGCCCCGTTCGAGCTGGGTGATGGCGGACAGCACGCCGTTGAGCAGGTCCACCGGCTCGAAACCGGTCACGACCACCGGCACGCGGTGCTGTGTGACAATCGCCTCGTACTGACGCCAACCCATGACGGCGCACACGTGACCGGCCGCCAGATAGGCGTTGACGCGGTTGGCCGGGGAGTTCAGCAGCGCCGACATAGCCGGCGGCACCAGCACATGGGAGACGAGCATCGAGAAATTGGCCAGGTTCTCGCGGGCGGCCTGGTAGACAGTCATGGCGGTGTTGGGGGCGGTGGTTTCGAAACCGACGGCGAAGAAGACGACCTGCTTGTCAGGATGCTGGCGGGCCAGTTCGAGCGCATCGAGCGGCGAATAGACGATGCGGACATCCCCGCCCGTCGAGCGGACCATGAATAGGTCCTTGCGGGAGCCGGGGACGCGGAGCATGTCGCCGAACGAGGTGAAAATGACGTCGGGCAGCGAGGCGATGGCGATCGCCTTGTCGATCAGTTCCAGCGGTGTGACGCAGACCGGACAGCCGGGGCCGTGCACCAATTCGATGGCCTCTGGCAGGAGCCGGTCGAGGCCGTTGCGGACGATGGAGTGCGTCTGGCCGCCGCAGATCTCCATGATCACCCAGGGCCTTGTACAGGTGGACTCGATCCGGGCCAGGATCGCCCGAACCAACTCCGGGTCGCGGTATTCAGACAGGTGCTTCATACGGGCCGGTGAGCTGGAGAGTTGTTACGACGTCTGTTCTTCATCCATCGACTCGGCGATCTCGCGCCAGAGGGCGAGCGTTTTCTGCGCTTCCTCTTCGTCGAGGAGGCTGATTGCGAAACCGGCGTGAACGATGAGGTATTGGCCGATGGTCGCTTCCGGGACATACTCGATGCAGGCAGTGCTGACCGTCCCGGAGTAATCCACTTTGCCCATCCGCAGACCGTTCTTCTCGAACGTCTCAATCAGTTTCCCGGGTATGGCCAGACACATATCAACAGCTCCAGAGTTTGCAGACTATTCGCCGGGCCGCGTTTGCGAGTCCGCGATGACCAGTTGTCCCAGCGCCAGGCCGCCATCGTTGGTGGGCACCTGAACGTGGGTGAGAACGTCAAACGACTCCCGGCGCAGCCGCAGCAGCATTCGGTCGAAGAATAGCACATTTTGGTACACGCCGCCACTGAGAGCAACGCGATTGCAGCCGGTCGTTTGCCGTGCGGTCAGGGCCGCCCGAACGAACAGGTCGGCCAGTTCATAATGGAAAGCGCGGGCCAGTTGGTCGGGGTGCTCTCCCCGGAGAAGCCGCTCGGTGAGCGCCCGGATCAGCGGAGCGACAGCCTGCGGGCCTAATGCGGTGGTGAAATCGAGGTCGAGGCATGGGGTGGCTCCCGTTGCGCCTGTCGCCACGTACTCCAGTTCCATGGCGGTCTGGGCCTCGAAGGAGACAGTCGACCGCAGTCCCAACAGAGCGGCGACACCATCGAAAAGCCGCCCGCAGCTCGAGGTGAGGGGGGAGTTGATCCGCTGCTCCAGCATTTGCCGCACCGTCATGCGATCCGTAGCCGGCACTCGCTGTACGACCGGGACGGGCAGGTCGGTGAAGGCGGGGCCGTAGGCGTGATGCAGATAGGCGAGCGCCATGCGCCAGGGCTGGTGGATCGCCGCCGTGCCTCCCGGCATGGGAACCGGCTCCAGCCAGGCGAGCCGCTGAAACTGCCGGGCGTCGCCGAACAGAAGTTCTCCGCCCCAGATGGAGCCGTCGGTGCCGTACCCGGTGCCATCGAGGATGATGCCGATCGTCGGATCCGTGACGTGATGCTCGGCCATGACCGAAACCAAATGGGCGTGGTGATGCTGGACCGCCATGACGGGCATGGGTTGCTGCTTCGCCCACTTGGTGGAAAGGTACTCCGGGTGCAGGTCACAGGCGATCAGTTCGGGCGTTATCCCCATGATCCTTTTCAAATGTTCGGCGGCGTGCTCGAAGAAACCGAGCGCCGAAGGGCTGTCCAGGTCACCGATATGCTGGCTGAGGAACACGGTGCGGTCGCGCCCCAGCGCCAGGCAGTTTTTGAGTTCGGCGCCGCAGGCCAGGATCGCTCGATGCAGCGCAGAGGAAAGGAAAACCGGTTCGGGGACGTACCCTCGGGCGCGACGGAGCAGGCGCGTGGCATGATCCTGCACCCGGGCGATTGAGTCGTCGCAGCGCTGCAGAATCTCGCGGTCGTGCAGCAGGAAGTAATCGGCCAGTTCCGCGAGTCGCTCCATGGCTTCGCTGTTGCCGATGACGATCGGTTCTTCGGAGAAATTGGCCGAAGTCATGATCAGGGCATCAAACTGATCCCGCAATAGGAGATGGTGAAGTGGCGCATACGGGAGCATGAAGCCGAAACAGGGGTTCGCCGGGGCGACCTGGTCGGACAGACCGGAAACCGGCTTGCGGCGCAGGAGCAGAATGGGGCGTCGGTAATCCTGCAGAGCGGCCGCTTCTTCGGCACTGACTTCACAGTGCTCTCTGATACTCTCGATATCCGGCGCCATGAGGGCGAATGGCTTTTCGGCGCGCCCCTTACGGCGACGCAGCTCCCGGACCGCGGCCTCGTTTTGCGGATCGCACACAAGGTGAAAGCCCCCCACGCCCCGGATGGCGACGATCTTGCCGGCTCGCAGAAGACGGATCGTTTCGGCAATCGGGTCGCCGTCCAGCTTCTTGGCGTGCCGGTCGCATAGGGTCAGGCTGGGGCCACACACGGGGCAGGCGTTGGGCTGGGCATGGAACCGGCGGCTGGCCGGATCGTGATACTCCCGGCCGCATTCGGGACAAAGGGGAAACCGCTTCATGGACGTCAGCGGTCGGTCATAGGGAACGCCTTCGACGATCGTGAACCGGGGACCACAATTGGTGCAGTTAATGAATGGATATCGGTAGCGGCGGTCGGTCGGGTCGAACAGCTCGCGAAGGCAGTCCTCGCAGACAGCGACATCGGGGGAGATCAGGGTCTGCGGGGCGCGGGCATCCTGACTCTGGGCAATGACGAAGCCGTTGGAGCCATCGGCAGGGAGTTCAGAGGTCTCAATGGCGACGATACGGGCCAGCGGGGGGCACTCGGCGCGCAGGCGATGACCGAAGGTGCCCACGCGGTCCGGTGCGCCTTCGACTTCGACCAGGACTCCCTGGCTGTCATTCAGCACGAATCCGGCCAGGGCGAGTTCGGACGCCAACCGGTAGACGAATGGCCGAAACCCCACTCCCTGGACGAGGCCGTCGATCCGCAGGCGCCGGCGTGTCCGTAAAACCGGGGGAAACGAGTCGCTCATGACTTCCTCTTGGCCCACTGCATGGTCGAATATAACTGATTCCAAGCCGGCGGGGGGAGTATTGCGCGGGAGTCGAAAAGGGGCGCTCAGAGCCCCAGCAGGTGCTTCAGTTGCGAGCGATCGATGTCCTCATTGGCGTCGAAGCTGTTCATGACCACTTGCCCGGAGCGATCGAGCGCGACCATGTACGGGTAATTGGTGACCTCGTACGTGCTCATGAAGACATTGGCGGAATCGACATAAATCGGAAAGGTCACGTGGTTCTCCAGCCGGTACTTCCGGATCTCCCGGAGAGGGCTGAAGGTGATGCCCAACAGAGTGACGCCGGCGAGCCGCTTGTCGGTCATGGCCTGCTGCCATCGGGCGGTCATGATCTTACACGGGGGACAGCCGAGTTCGAGGAACAAGACGATGGCCGGCCGCCCAGCCAAGAGGTCGGCACTCCGCACAAGCGTGCTGTCTTCGGCATACAGCTCCACTTCGGGGAACTGCACTCCGTTACTGAGTTTGGACGTTAGCGGCTCGGCTTGCGGCACTATTTCCGGCGATTGCCGAGTCATCCTGGTGCCGAGATAGACACCGGCCAGAGCCACAACAAACACGGCCACCAACATGCCAATATTACGAACAAGTGACCTGGGATCAGCCATTTCCTCTCCTTCATCCTGACCGACGGCGCCAAGCACGGCAAGAGTGTCTTCCGGCGAAAGAAAAAAGAAGCGGGAGGAAGGTTCACTCCGCTCCCGCTGAGACTATCGGGCCACCAAAGCGCCGTTGGTGTCCCGGCAGTATGCGTTTAGCAGGTGATAATCTGCAGGCACTTGATCTTGCTGGTAAACTTGCAGGTTGTCACACCGTTGACAACGCAGCACTGGAGCGGAGTGCCTTCGCAGCTACACGTAAAATAGCATCCGGCTGCCTGAGCCGTCGGTGCCGACGCACCAATTGCGAACGCCATCGCGAACACGACGGCCAGAACGACGATTGCTTTCTTCATATGTCACCTCCTTTCGTGGTTTCAGACAAAAAGGAGAATATGGATTAGTATTGTCAAGTATTTAATGGCGAAGGGGGGACAGGGTCGTGGCCGGAAGCGTGTGACGGCCGGCTGGTAAGGAGGGTGGAAAGGACACTGACAGAATCTGTCACGGCGAGGTGAAAGCAACCTCTCGGCCTGGCTTGAAGCCGGCGATGTTAATCTTTGTCGTTGCCGGGCAACGGATTACGATTTGTCACTTCCTCCTGATACTGGGCAGGCTTTTTGTTCTCTTTTTGCACATTGGACCATGATCGGCGTGATATGAGCCATGTTACGGTAGGGGTGCTCTCGGTGCTACGTTCTTGTGCGGTTCTGATCACGTCGAAAATGGGGGCTCATGTGTACCCTCATCTTGCGCGGTAGAGGGTCTTGGATCCCCGGCTGTTCTCTTCGGAGGCGGCCGGGGCTCCACTAAGATACAAAAGGGTGGCCTGAAGAGGTGCTGCCGGTAAGGGTCGAAGCGAGTTGGGCTCTTTCGGGTGGCGCGAAACCAAGGACGGCATCTGCAGCACACGGACAGGTTGGTCCGGGTCTCCCGATTTAACAGGTAAACAGGCCATTCCGGGACTGGATCGACCGGTCGCATCAAGGCGAGCGGTATCACTTGCCGGATGTGAGTTGGTGCGGCCACACAATGACGGACGTGTGGTGCAGAGGGGATGTCCGTCTATGACGGGCCGGTGTTGGGATTAGCCTCCAGCGGTGGAATTGGCTACCCGGCAGCCGGCCCGATTTATTTCCAACTACCGTGATTTCGGAACGAAACGCCCGGCGAGCTTACTGCTCCACGATCGGCAGATCCCGCTCGGTCGGTCTGTCCTCGCGGATGCCCAGGGCGTAGTCGGCCTGCATGAGAGTGTGGATCTCGCGCGTCCCCTCATAGATCGAGGCCCCTTTCGAGTTGCGGTAGAACCGCTCGACCGGGTACTCATCGGAGAACCCATAGGCGCCGAACACCTGGACGGCGTTGCCGGCGGCGGCTTCCGCCTCGCGGCAGGCGATCCACTTGGCCAATGAGGTCGCGCGGGTGGCGCGAATCCCCTGGTTCTTCAGCCAGCCGGCCTTCATCCAGAGATAGGTGGAGTATTCGTAGGCGGCCTCCATATTGGCGATCATCTGCTTGACCAACTGGTGGTCGGCGATGTTGTGCTCGAAAGTCTTCCGCTGGAACGAGTACTTGACGCTGGCATCGCGGCAGGCGCGGATCAGCCCGCAGGAACCGGCGGCCACCGTGTAGCGCCCCTGATCGAGGCAGAACATGGCGATTTTGAAGCCGGACCCCTCTTTGTGCACGAGGTTGGCCGCCGGGACCTCGACATCCTGCATGGCGATCCAGCCGGTGTTTCCGGCCCGGACACCCAGTTTGCCGTGGATACTGCCGGTGGTGACCCCGGCGAATTTGCGCTCGACGATGAACGCCGACATGCCGCTGTGGTCCCGCTTCTTCTTCTTGTCCAGATCGGTCCAGGCAAAAATCAGGAAGTAGTCGGCGACATCGGCCAGCGAAATCCACATCTTCTCGCCATTGAGAATATAGCTGTTCCCTTTCTTGACGGCGGTAGTCTGAATGCCGACCACATCGCTGCCGGCCGCCGGCTCGGTGAGGCCGAAAGTTGCGATTTTCTCCCCCTTGGCGGCGGGAGTGAGATACTTCTGTTTCTGCTCTTCGTTGGCCCAGGTGAGAACCGGGAGCGAGAAGAGGCCGATATGCACCGAGAGGATGACGCGGGCCGAGGTGTCGCCATATTCCATCTCCTCGGACGCCAGCCCGAGCGAAATGTAGTCCATCCCGAGGCCGCCGTACTGCTCCGGAATGCAGAAGCCGAGCAGATTGGCCTTGGCCATGGCGGGGAGGAGTTCGGGGTTCAGTTTCTGGGCGCGGTCGAATTCCTGGATAGAGGGTATGATCATCCGGGCGGCCAGATCGCGGGCCATATCGCGGACGGCGACCTGGTTGTCGGTCAGGGAAAAATCTATCATGACTCTACGATCTCCTTTATGGGTTCAGTGCCGCAATATATATCGAAGTGAAACACGCAAGTCAACCGAAGGTTCGGGGTTGCCACGCCGGAAACGATCCTCTATATTCGGGCGCACAACTTAGTCAGAAGGACCAGCCAGTGACCGAACCGACCGGCGTGAAAGCGGATATCGTGCCCTATACCGAGGAGTACGCGGATGTCGTGCGCTCCTGGATTGAGAGCCAAGAGACCTACTTCAACGTGTGCCGCGGCAAGGACTTTCCCCCGCCGGAGGATGTCGTGTCCGGCTGGCAGCGGGAAGGCACCAGTTCCTTTCTTCTGTTCGCCAATCGCCAGCCGGTGGCGTATGGGGAACTGTGGCCCCGCCCGGCCGAACGGGCAGTGGAGATAACGCATCTCCTGGTGGATCCGTACAAACGCCAGGAGGGGTACGGCACGAAGATATTGCAGCTTCTGTACGAGCGGGCATCGGCGCGGCCGCATATCATCAAAGTGGTGGTGAATCTGTACAACGACAGCGAGGCGGCGCTCGGCTGCTATGTGAAGGCCGGGTTCGAGTTGTACGGCACCTCGCCGCACACGCTGGGCCTGCGCATGGTGCGAATGGTGAAACGGTAACAGACAACGAAAGCAATCTTTATAGATTCGGGTGTGAGCATATGATCAAAAAAGTTGGCATTGTCGGGTTCGGGCAAATGGGCTCCGGCATCGGTCAGGTGGCGGCGGCCGCCGGGTACCAGGTCCTGGCACGCGAAGTGTCGGACGAGTTGTTCAAAAAGGGGCTGGGGTATATCACCAAGTCATTGGACAAGGCGATCGAAAAAGGGAAAGCGGATCAGGCGCTGAAAGACAAGATTGTCGGCAACATCAAAGGGACGACCGCGCTTTCTGATCTGGCCGACTGCGACCTGATCTGCGAGGCGGTAATCGAAAATCTCGAGGTCAAGAAAACGGTCTACAAGGAGCTCGACGGCCTCTGCAAGCAGGAGACAATCTTCGCCTCCAACACTTCGTCGCTCTCGATCGGCGACATGGCCTCGGTGACCAAACGCCGGGACCGGTTTGTCGGCCTGCACTTCTTCAACCCGGTACCTGTCATGAAACTGTGCGAAGTGGTCAAGACGCTGGATACCTCCGACGAGACGTTCAAGACCGCGTTTTCATTCGCCGAGTTGGTCGGCAAAAGCGCAGTGACGGCCAAGGACTCGCCGGGGTTTATCGTGAATGTCCTCCTGGTGCCGTACCTGCTCGACGCGATCCGCTCATACGAGCGAGGGTTGGCGACGCGGGAAGATATCGACAACGCCATGATCATGGGGTGCGGGCACCCGATGGGTCCGCTGACGCTGACCGATTTTATCGGCCTGGATACCATTCTGTATATCGCGGATATCATGTTCGAGGAGTTCAAGGACTCGCACTACGCCGCACCGCCGCTGCTGCGCCGAATGGTGAACGCCGGCTACATGGGGAAGAAGAGCGGGCGGGGATTTTTCGATTACGGCAAGAAATAGCCGGTTGACGAGACGATACGACGAGATATGTCATAGACAAGGATAGACCAATGACTGAGTACAAGAATCTGCTGGTCGAGAAGAAGGGGCCGGTACTCGTGGTGACGATCAACCGCGAGCGGGCGCTCAATGCCCTGAACAAAGAGACGATCGGTGAGCTGCAGCAGCTGTTCAGTTTCCACTGGACCGACGATACGGTCCGCTGTGTCCTGCTGACCGGGGCCGGCGAAAAGGCGTTCGTGGCCGGGGCCGATATTACGGAGCTGGCCGATGTGGATGTGCGGAGCGGGACGGAGCTGTCGGCCCGCGGGCTGTATCTCATGAAGAGCATTCAGAATTTCCCCAAGCCGGTGATCGCGGCGATCAACGGGTTCGCCCTCGGCGGCGGGTGCGAACTGGCGATGGCCTGCGATATCCGTCTGGCTTCGGAAAAGGCCAAGATGGGGCAGCCGGAAGTGAATCTGGGGATTATCCCCGGCTATGGCGGCACCCAGCGGATGCCGCGTCTGGTCGGCAAGGGGAAGGCGCTCCAGCTTATCCTGACCGGCGAGATTATCAGCGCTCAGGAAGCATACCGGATCGGGTTGGTCGATGAATTGTATCCGCCCGACCAGCTGATGGCCAAGGCGATGGAGATGGCGGAGCTGATCTGCGCCAAGGCGCCGATGGCCGTATCGGCCGCGAAAGAGTGTATTAACCGCGGGCTGGATATCAATCTGACTGCCGGGTGCGATCTGGAGAAGGCCACCTTCGGTTCCATCTGCGGGACCGGCGACAAGAACGAGGGGATGGAAGCGTTCCTCGAAAAGCGGAAGCCGAACTTCACCGGACACTGAGCGGATCGGCTCCTGTAGTCGACTTGCCGGGAACACAACAGCACGATAATCCGAAGGCAGAACCGGAAGCGGTTCTGCCTTCTGGTAATGGAGCAAGGGATGGACGAACACCGCTTATATGATGATCTGGCGCACCTGTACCCATTGATCGCCGGGCCGGAGGCGTATAGCCGCGAGGCGGAAATCTGGAAACAGATTCTCCGCGAGAAACTCGGCCCCGGACGGCACCGCATTATGGCTATGGGAGTGGGAGGCGGGTACAACCTGTCGCACTTCACCGACGAATTCGATGCGGTGGCGGTCGATCTCTCGCCGGGCATGGTGGAGAACTCCATGCGGCTCAACCCGGAGGTGCCGCACATGGTGGGGGATATGCGGACGGTCCGTCTCGGGATGGAACTGGATGCGGTGTTGATCGATGACGCGATTTGCTATCTGACCTCTGAAGACGATATCCGACAGACATTCGAGACCGTGCTGGCGCATCTGCGACCGGGGGGCGTGATGATCGCCGCGCCGGATTGGTACAAAGAGACGTTTATCGATGGTCAGGTGCGACACAACACCATGCGGGACGGGGAGACCATGCTCACCCACATCGAGTATGAGTACGACTCCGACCCCAATGACACCAAGAACGAAATGGTGTTGTTCTATATTCTGCGGCAGGGGAAATCGCTGAAGATCGAACAGGACTTGCACGTGCTGGGGCTGTTTCCCGTGGCAACCTGGCTGCGCCTCATGACGGAGTGCGGTTTCTCGGCGGAGCGGCGGCTCTGCTGTGTGCACGATGATGGGCGTGAGGCGTGGGTGCTGATCGGGGTGAAGGGGAGCGGCGCTGGCTTCGAGGGCGGGAACATATAGCGATCAGAACTGCATGAGCGGTGCTCATCAGTGTGATGTTGCTTTCCACGCGCGCGGGTTTCGATGAAACAGGATGCGATAACCTTCGCATGAGCGAAGCGACTGCAAGTGCCCAGGGGATTGGCGAGCCTCGCACAAGGTGTACCCATAATCACCTACTACGCAGAACAGAGCCGAATCAGGGGTGCCAGGGCCGTGAAATCGCTCCGGCGGCAATACATACGCACTGTCCGACTTTATGGAAGATGCGCCGAACTGCATGTATCCCTTTCGGCTTACGACGAGCACTCCGAGGCCTGAGCCAAGGGTCGCCCGGACAGTCGTTGTGTCACACGCCTGCGAATCAGCGACGAGATCCGAATCCCCTTCGAGTTCAAAGCGTGTGGGGCAGACAATCCTGATGGGGTAGGTGACCCAGAAACGAGGCAAGACCTCGAATGACAGGCACTCCGCAGCGACTCTGGTTGCTCCGCCCGAACCGCCAAGAAACTCCACTTGCAGCGAGACTTTCCCCAGATACCGGCCTTCGTTAATCTTAATGGATGTTGCTTTGGCGCTTTGAGCGAGATAAGGCTCGGAAGGTAGTGCCGAAATACGCTGCTCCCAAATGGACGTAAGTGCGGTTGCCCTGATCCCATACAACTCAAACCGGACCAGCAGGGTCGTCCGGTAGTCGACCCTGCCACCAATCAGGTATTCCGTCGAGCCGCTGTCGACGATCCCCACGAACTGCTGCGTTCTGTTGCTGCCCTGGACTTGTATTGAGAGTATCGGATTCGAAAGGAGAAGTCGCCTACTGAATAGGTCGTGCGTCGTATCGGTCGGCAACTTCATTTCCAGCTCGATCTCCGCCAGGATCGGTTCGTTGTACTCCACCTCGCTCGGCATCCGCACACGAAGCCGGAAGCCATCCCGCTCCGGCCCCCACTCGCTGGTCTGCCAGTTGAGCGAGTCGTACGGGGTCTCGATCAGCCCCGCCTGCACGTCGGGCGCATCGAGAAGCCCGGTTAGCACACAGAGCAGCGAGCTCGCGAGAATCAGCCGACATCTGTTGAAACATTGCATTGGTACGCTCCACACCCTGCGCCTTGGTATACGATACTGACGGTTCGGGGTCAAGAACTGTTTAGAGGAGCAACCCCATTCAGAACCAAACAAGACCATACTTGGAACATTTGACGCCGTATCGTATTATGGAAACCGTATGGAATTCCTGTCCCTGTTCCTCAACTCCTTCGTCGTCGGGTTCTCCGGCGCCATGATGCCCGGGCCGCTCCTGGCGGTCGGGATCGCCGAGACGCCCCGCAACGGCTGGAAGACCGGGCCGATTATCTCAATCGGCCATGCCATCGCCGAAATCGCGGTAGTGGTCGTGCTGGCGCTCGGCCTCGCGGCGCTAACCGAAAACTCGGCCATTGTCCATTGGATTGCGATTGTGGGAGGTGTGGCGCTCTTGGCGATGGGAGGGATGATGGCTTACGATATTCTCACGTCCCGCATCTCCTACGATGCCGGGCAAGCCGGGGGAACATCATCGGTCAGACTGGCCGGCAAAGGAATCACCACCACCCTCGTGAACCCCTACTGGTTTGTCTGGTGGGCGACGATCGGTCTGGCCTTCATGGTTCAGGCCAGGGGGCTGGGGTACTTGGGTCCCGTAGTGTTCTACTTCGGGCACATCATGTCCGATTTTGTCTGGTACACGGTCGTCTCGATCCTGATCTGGAAGGGACGGCATCTCATCATGGGACGCGGGCTCAAGATTCTCATCTTGACCTGTGTGATCTTCCTGCTGTATCTTGGCGTGAAGTTCATCCATGATGGGATTACCGGTGCGATCTAGCAGCAGCAGCAGGCTTGCCTGTTTTCTTTTCCTTCTCCTCACGTCCACTGGATATGCCGAAGATCACTACTGGCAGCAGGAAGTGAACTATGTCATGCAGGTCACGCTGCAGAGCGACCTTCGGACAATCACCGGCCAGACTCAGATCGAATACATCAACAACTCCCCCGATACCCTGCGCGAGCTGTATATCAAGGCGTTCCCCAATTCAGTTCAGCGCGGCTCTTATGCCGACCTGAAGGCACGTACGCAGAACAATTACTCCTTCGCAGAATTGAAGCCCGATCAGGAAGCGCGGATGGAACTGGACGCGGTCGCCAATCCGCCCGCGGGCTATTACCGAGTTCAGTCCCTGACCGTAGACAACACGATCATTACGGCCAGGCTCGAGCGGCCGATTGACCCCGGCGACACGGCGCGGCTGGCGTTTCGCTTCACTACGGTCCTTCCCGATCCCCCCGCGATGCGGATGGGGCGATATCGCGAGCTATCCACCGCCACCTACTGGTACCCGCAGGTTTGCGTGTATGACCGGAAAATGGGCTGGGTGAACGCACAGTATCTGGGCTGGGGGGAGTGCTATGGGGATTTCGGGAAGTTCGATGTCACGATTACGGCGTCGGAGGACCAGATTGTCGCGGCGACAGGGCTGTTGGTCAACGAAAGAGAAGTGCTGCCGGATTCACTTCGAAAGAAGCTCGAGCGCAGGAACTATGTCGGGCCGCGCGACGGCTGGCCATCATTCAGCTCTGACAAATCGAGAACCAAGTCCTGGCATTACCTGGCCGAGCGGGTGAACGATTTCACGTTCGTGTCATCATCGCAGTTCTGCCTGGACAGCACGATGGCCGGCAGCACGCCGATTGTCGCCTACATCCTGCGCTCGCACGCCGCCGGCTGGGAGAGTGCCGTCCGGCTGGGGCGAGAGGCGGTGGAGACGATGTCAGAGTGGTTTTATCCGTATCAGTGGCCGATCCTGCGGATGGTCGATTGCTACTCGGGCATGGAACTCCCGATGCTGGTGCAATTGGGCGGACGGGGGCTGTCGCCGGGGTTCTATATCGTGGTGTACCACGAAATCGCCCACCAGTGGTTCATGGGGCAGGTTGGCTCAAACCAGGTGGACCGCCCGTTTCTGGACGAGGGGTTCACGACCTTTGCCGAACACGGCATCATGGAGAAATATCTGGGCCGGGAGGGGAATGTCGATGGCGACCGGGGCTGGTACGCCCGGATGTTCGCGCCGCATGATGAGGACCGCAATGCGCGGGGGTTCCGTCCGCTCCTCTTGCTCCAGAAAGATGAGTACGACCAGCCGATGGCGTTCTCCTACGATCAGGGGGAAGAGTATTTCCCGTACCGGGTCTCCGCCTACTACAAGAGCGCGGCGATGCTGTATTCGTTACGCGGCCTGCTGGGGGACTCGGCGTTTTGTGCCGCCATGCACGATTACTGCCGCGACTGGTTCTTCCGCCATCCCTACGAAGATGATTTCACGGCGTCGTTCGAAAAGAGCACCGGTCTCGAACTGGATGCCTACCTGCAGCAGTGGTACCACGGTCGCGCCCGGCTCGACTACGCGGTCGAGCAGTATCACTCGACGAAAAAAGACGACGGTTGGGTGAGCGAAATCAGTCTGCGGAATCGCGGGCGGCTGGTAGCGCCACTCGATATCGCGGTCATCCTCCAGACAGGCGACACCTCGTACTATACCGTAGCGCCCGAGGGGATGACGTATGCCAAGCCGGGGTACACCGTGGTTCCGACCTGGAATCAGTTCCGCCGGTTCGATGAGCGGTATCGGTTCACAGTGAACTCGCAGGCGAAGGTGATGCGCGTAGTGATTGACCCGGACGAGATGACGATGGACATCGATCGCCTCAACAACTCCTCGGCGCCGCTGCCGCCGATCGAAGTCCGTCTGGACAATATGAAGTACGACCGGACGCCGGTGAACAAGTATGCGTTGCGACTGCGCCCCGATCTGTGGTACGATGAGCCGAACGGGCTGCTTGTCGGTTTCCATGCCCATGGATCATATCTGGAAACAACCGACCGATTCACGCTGGATGCCCGGATCGGGACGGAATCAGGGCGGCGCACGATCGACTTCCGCACAACGTCCTCGCTCGACCGTCCGCATCGGCAACCGGAATGGCGGCAGACGGCCGTTACGGCCGACTATCGCGCCGCTCTCAAAGAAGAACTTCGCTGGTGGTGGAAGCCGTGGTACTCTCGGCCGGACCGAACCACTTTCGCCGTATCGCTGGGGGCGTCGTACGTCGACGAGAATCAGTATGGCGAGCTGTCCAATCGCCAGCTGGAGTACCTTCCCGACGGCACCTGGGATGGAGGGTGGAGCTATACAGCGGGGGCTGATGTCGGCTGGCTGAGATCATTCCGCGGTGGCACGCTGTGCGCAAGCTCGGCGCTGGAGATCGGGAGCTATCGCAGCTTACATGCCTGGCTGGCGTCTCGGAGCCGGGCCACTCTATCCCTCAGTCATGACGGACGGACTTGGTTCAGGCTCGGCGCCGAGTTCCTGCGCATGGACGATGATCCCCCGTTGCAGTATCTGGAGCATTTGAGCCGGGTGACATCGCTCAAACGATTTATCGATTCGCGCGTGTTTCGTTCGCCCGGTACTGTTCCGGGCAGTTGGGAGGACTGGCTGTATCTCGACGCCGGACGGGTGCGCGGGTATCAGGATCAGCCAATCTATCTGACTCAGGCGACCGGGGGCTCGCTGGAGCTTACTTTCCCGGGGCTTCTGGCGAATCCAAAGGTGGAGCGCCTGCCCTTGTTGGGGACTTTCCTTGCCGGCATCGGTCTGTCGGCCTTTGTGGATGGCTCGGTTATCGACCTGCAGGGACTTGACTGGTGGCATGGAACGCGCACTGGTGTCGGTGGTGAGACCATCGCGGGGCAGGACAATGAGTTGTACCTTTCAGGTGGCCTTTCTCTGTCAGCTCCGCCGATCTGGTCAAACCATCACGTCCGACTCGATTTCCCGCTCTATCTCAATAACCCGAAACCGGGGGACGACGAGTGGGCGTTTCGTGTATCTCTGGCTTGGATCCTTCCGGCCGACTAGTCCATAGGAGGTTGGCGAATATGCAATTGATCATCTCTCCGATCACCGAGCAGGACGCGGCTGCGGTCGATGCGGTCTGGCGTTCCCAGTGGGGGGCCGGCGTCGTCGTGACCCGCGGGCGGATAGTCGAACCGCAACAGGTTCAGGGGTACCGGGCGTTTGACAGGGATGGTCACTTGGCGGGACTTATCACCTACCAGGTCACCGGCACCGAGTGTGAAGTGATCACGCTGGACACCATGGTGCGATTCGGGGGCGTCGGGACGGCGCTGATGGCGGAGGTGGAGCGGGCTGCGCGGGCGGCCGGGTGCCGTCGACTCTGGCTGATCACGACCAACGATAACCTCGATGCCATGCGGTTCTATCAGCGCCGTGGCTATGCGATTGCGACTGTACATGTAAATGCCATTGAGTCGTCTCGCCGCCTGAAGCCCTCGATTCCGCTGACAGGGAATTTCGGTATTCCCATACGGGACGAGATCGAATTCGAAAAGTGGCTCTGATCAGCGCGCGCAATCTTCATCCCATCGACAAAGTGCTTGTACAAGCCGCACCGGCATGCGTACTTTCTGTGTACCATGAAATACGCAAACTACGTGCACCTGCACACGCACAGTCAATATTCACTCCTCGATGGCGCCTGCCGGCTCGACAATCTGATCGAACTGGCCAAGGAGTACAAAATGCCCGCCGTGGCCGTGACCGATCACGGTAACCTGTTCGGCGCTATTGAATTCTACAAGAAAGCAACGAAGGCCGGGATCAAGCCGATTATCGGCATGGAGGCGTATGTCGCGGCCGGGAGCCGGTTCGACAAAAAGCCCACGAGCGGCTTTCCCAGCGGCGGCTTCCATCTGATCCTGCTCGCCAAGGACCTGACCGGATATCACAATCTGATCAAGCTCGCCTCCACGGCCTACCTGGAGGGATTCTACTATCGCCCGCGCATCGACAAGGAAATCCTGCGGCGTCATTCCGAGGGGCTGATCGCCACTTCGGCCTGTTTGCAGGGGGAAGTGAACTGGTATCTGTTGCGGGGGGAGACCGAGCAGGCGGTGGCCACCGCCCGTGATTACCAGCAGATCTTCGGCGAGGGGAATTTCTTTCTGGAAATCCAGAACCACGATCTGGAGCCGGAACAGCAGGTGATCCCCAAAGTGACCGCGGTAGCCCGCGAAACCGGCATCCCGCTGGTGGTTACCAACGATTGCCACTATCTCCGGCAGAAGGACTGGGAGGCGCACGACGCTCTGCTGTGTATTCAGACCAACAAGACGGTCGAGGACAGCGACCGGATGCGCTACAACACCGACCAGATCTACTTCAAATCGGCCGAGGAGATGGAGCAGCGGTTCGGTGACTACAAAGAAGCGCTGGCCAACACGGTGCGGATCGCCGAGGCGTGCAATCTGGAGATCGAAACCGGCAAGCTCAAGCTGCCGATCTTCCCGATCCCGACGCCGTTTGTGGATGCCGACCAGTACCTGCAGAGTCTGACCGAGGCTGGGCTGTCCGAGCGGTATCCGAAAATCACCGATGAGATCCGCAAGCGGCTGGACTACGAGCTGGGCGTCATCAAGCAGATGGGGTATGCGGGGTACTTCCTGATCGTGAAGGATTTCTGCGACTACGCCCGCTCCCAGAAGATCCGGGTCGGGCCGGGGCGTGGTTCGGCGGCCGGGTCGCTGGTGTCCTATGTGCTCAAGATCACCGATGTCGACCCGATTCGCTTCAAACTGCTGTTCGAGCGATTCCTGAACCCCGAACGCATTTCCATGCCGGATATCGACATCGATTTCGCCGATCGCGGTCGGGATCGAATCATCAAGTACGTGATCGAACGATACGGCTCCGACAATGTCTCACAGATCATCACGTTCGGGACGCTCAAGTCGCGGATCGTGGTTCGCGATGTCGGGCGGGTGCTCGGCTTTGCCTACGCCGAGGTGGACAAAATCGCCAAGTTGATCCCGGCGGCAGTGGATATGACGCTGGACGCCGCCCTCAAGAGCACGCCGGAACTGGCGGAGATGGTGGAGAAAGACCCCCGCATCCGCCGCCTGATCGACTACTCGAAGACGCTCGAGGGGCTGGCCCGGCACTCCTCGACCCATGCGGCCGGGGTCGTGATTGCGCCCTCGGCGCTCACCAACTGGGTGCCGCTGTTCAAGAGCGCCGACGACGAAATCACCACCCAGTACGACATGAAGATGGTCGAGGAGATCGGCCTGCTCAAGATGGACTTCCTGGGGCTGAAGACGCTGACGGTGATCGATGACGCGCTCCGCATGATCGGCGAGAGTCATCCCGATGTCCAGATCGACCTGGACCAGTTGACGCTGGATGATCCCAAAGTGTACGAGCTGTTCGCCAGAGGGGACACGATCGGCATCTTCCAGTTCGAATCCAGCGGCATGCGCGACTACCTGCGCAAGCTTCGCCCGGAGACGTTCGCCGATATCACGGCTATGAACGCCCTGTATCGTCCCGGTCCGCTCGATGCCAAGCAGGCGGACGGCTCGACCATGATCGATATCTACATCAACTGCAAGCACGGCGCCAAGGACATCAATTTCCTGCACCCGGCCCTGGAGAAGATTCTCGGCGAGACCTACGGGGTGATCGTCTTCCAGGAGCAGGTACTGCAGATCGCCAACCAGCTGGCCGGGTATTCGCTCGGCAAAGCGGATCTGCTGCGCAAGGCGATGGGGAAGAAGGACGCCGCGCTCATGGCGGGGCAGAAGAAGGAGTTCCTCGACGGCACGGACAAGCTGAAGATCGAGCGCAAGGTGTCCGAGGAGATGTTCCACCAGATCGAGACGTTCGCTCGTTACGGTTTCAACAAGGCGCACGCCACCTGCTATGCGCTGGTGGCCTATCAAACCGCCTGGCTCAAGCGCTATTACCCGCAGGAGTTTATGGCGGCGCTGATGAGCTCGGAAATCAACGACACGGATCGCATCTACGTGCTGCTGGAAGAGTGTCGCCGACTGGGGATCAAGGTCGAACCCCCCGACGTGAACGAATCCAAAACCGACTTCAGCGTGGTGGCCGGCAAAGTCCGGTTCGGCCTGATGGCCGTGAAGAATGTCGGCGAGGGGGCGGCGCGAAGCGTGGTGGAGGCTCGTGCCACCGGCACCCCCTACCTGTCCATGGCCGACCTGGTGAGCCGGGTTCCGGCGCGGCATCTCAACCGGCGGACCCTGGAGGCCTTGATCTCGGCCGGGGCCTGCGATTCGCTTGAAGGAAATCGGGCGCAGAAATTCGAGTCGGCGGAGGCGATGTTGGCCTATGGGCACCGGGTGGCCGAGACCGCCAACAGCCACGATCTCTTTTCCGGCTCCGGCGGCGTCAAGCGGGTGGCTCCGGCACTGCCCAATATCCCGGACTGGCCTACCGCCAAAAAGCTGGCCGAAGAGAAAGGGATGCTGGGATTCTACATTTCCGGGCATCCGCTGGACAAGTTCCGCGACGAACTGGTCTGTTTCACGACCTCAAACCTGTTCGACCTGAAGCAGGCGACCGATGGCCGCGAGGTGACGGTTGGGGGCATCATTACCAGCGTCAAGAAGATGGTAGACAAGAAGGGGAACATGATGGCATTCGTCGGCCTGGAGGATTATTCCGGCGGCGCCGAACTGATCTGTTTCTCGGATTGCTACGACAAGAGCAAAACCCATATCGATCCGGACAAGATTGTCTTGGTGACCGGGCGCGTGTCGACCCGGGAGGGAGAAGCGGCCAAGGTGATAGCCGGTGAGGTCATGCCGCTGGAAAGCCTCTCGGAACGATTTACCTGCCAACTCGTTATAAAGGTCAGTGCGGATTTTACCGAGACTCAGATGGAGGGCATGCTCGCGGTTCTGCGGGAGCACCCGGGGCAGGCGCCGGTCCTTCTGGCGGCCCGGCAAAACGGATCAGAGGTGTATATTCGCTCGAAGAAGTTCTCGGTGACGGCTGATTTCGCCCTTTTGAACGCTTTGAAAGAATTGCTGGGAGATTCGGCCGCCCATTTGCGTAAAATGACAGCCCGGAATGGCTATTGACCGAATAGCCGACGGCTCATTGATTGTGAAGCGAGACGATAGAGTAACCTGTTCCGATAGGATGACCTGATGAAATTGATCAAACCATCCGCCGCCCTGTTGCTGGTTCTGCTCCTGGGGACCATGGCGGCCGTGGCCGCCGAAACGGCCGCGGAGAAAGCGCAGCCCAAAGCGACCGCGCCAACCACGCCAGCCAAGCCGGCCGACTCCGCCGCGAGCGGCGAAATTAAGTGGATTCCGTTTGATGAGGGGTTGGCCAAGGCGAAAGCCGAGGGGAAGAACATCTTCGTGGATCTGACTGCCTCGTGGTGCGGATGGTGCAAGAAGATGGATAAGGAGACGTTCAACCAGCCCGAAGTGGTCAAGATGGTGAACGAAAACTTCGTCCCGGTCAAGGTCTGGGGAGATTCCGACAAGGAACTCATCATCGAGGGATACAAGATTTCGGAACGCAACCTGGCCACCTCGGCGTTCGGCGTGACTGGTTTTCCGACGTTTTTCTTCCTTTGTCCGAACGGCAAGGCCTATAACCGGCTGATCGGGTATCGGGTCAAGGATGCCTTGGTGAAAGAGCTGACGATGGCGCAGACGATCAACTGCGACACGCTGGATGTAAAGAAACCGGAAGGCGGAGAGAAGAAATAGTGATGGGTTCAGTGGTCTGGGCGCGACGCCGAGCCGTCGCCGGTATCGTAACCATAGCGGCGCTGTCGTCGCTGGTGATTGGGTGCAGTTCCAACAAGAGCGAAACCTCGGCGCCGAAACAGGCGACGGCTGCGGCGCAAGCCACCTCCGGGGGGAAGAACCAGTTCCAGGCGTATGATCTGGGCGGCAAGTTGCGGAGTTCCAGCGAGTGGGTCGGCAAGCAGCCGGTCGTGATCAATTTCTGGGGCACCTGGTGCGGACCGTGCCGGCGCGAAATTCCGGACCTGATCTCTCTGTATGCCGAGTACAGCGCCAAGGGCGTGCAGATGATCGGACTCGCCGTCAAGGACGAACCGGTCAACGTGAAGGTGTTTTCGGAGCAGGCGGGCATGCAGTGGGTCATGCTGATGGCCGATTACGACACGCTCTCGAAATTCGGGATCACCGGCGGTATTCCGACGACGATCTTTCTCGACAAGAACGGTAACGAGGTGAGCCGGGTGATCGGCGCCCAGAGCTACGACCAGTTCAAGCCCCGGTTTGAAGCGATTCTGTAGGGGATCGGAACTCGATGTGAATACGGGTCGACACTCAGGCAGAGTGTCGACCCGTTTCGTTTGCGGTCAGCTGGCGGCCCGTTCGCGGAAGAACAGGCGGAGCATATACCAGAGCAGGGCGATGGCGACCACGAAGCACACGAGGAACATCAGGAATACCGACCACTGGGGTTGCACGGCCAGTGAATTCGGCTCGAACTGACCATCCAGCCTGAGCAGCCGGACGTAATGCCGGTTGATCACCATCGTCACCAGTGACACGAACAGCATGAGCGAGGCCGGCAGAAACTTCCGTTTGAAAAAGAAGTGTATCGATCCGGCCGCCAGCAGGATGCCGATAGTCAGACTCCATGCCGCCGGGGTGCGCATGAACGCTTTCAGATAATCGGCCAGCGAAAGCAGGTAGGCAATACCGACCACCGAGGCCAGGACCATCCCCCACAGGAAGAATCCCTTGCCGACCTTAAACGCCTGCGGATTGTTCCGCCCGAGCAGGCCGACAAAGAAGCCGCCCACCGTCATCGCACCAAACAGCATGTGCAGCCAGCGCAGGAGCCAGTCTCCGACCTCCGGGTAGAACGTCAACCCGGACTGGGATTGGCCGTAGAGCGCCTGAATGTCCGCCGGACGTTCGGCCAGAGAAAAGACCGAGCTGTAGACGACCGAGACATAGAGAAACAAGCCGAGCGCGATAGTCAGCCAGATTGTCCGGTGCGTGCCGCCGGGTCGTTTGGACAGCGCCGCGCCATAGAGCAGATAGTAGCCGATCATAACCGCGGGGATAATCATGAGCCAGAACCAGCCGCTGACGATCGAAGCCGCATAGACTTGCCGGTGGTACACCAACTGCAGGAAAAGGAGCGGCGCCACGCCCAGTGTTACCGTAGCCGCCAACGCAGTCGGGAACAGCTTCACGAACTGCTGCACGGTGGGGTCATCCCACCGATTGGTGAACTTTCCCCAGAGCACGATGATGAGCCCACCGACCAGGAAGTTCATGGCAGCGAAGTGCAGACTCAGGGTCACGATATGGAGTACCGTGATCAGCCAGAGCGGGGCAGAGAGGAAGTTATAGTCCGGCAGTTGCATTGGTACCTCCCTTCTGCAGAGTCTTGAGATACGCGATCAACGCTTCGCGCTCTTCAGGCGAAGCCGTAAAGGCCGGCATGCCGTCGCCGAGGTCGGCGGCATTGTCCAGGATATCGTTGTACTCCTGGTCGGAAAGGCCGGCCAGCGAATTGGTCTTGTCGCTGACGCCGCCCGGCCAGTGGCAGGCGGAGCAGCGAACCTCAAACACCTTCTTCCCGAGCTCCGTGCCGGACAGCCCGTAAATCTGGGCGAGCGGTCGGCGGTCGGTCTGCTTCACCAAGTGAGCGGCGATCAGGCCCGCTTCTTCCGCTGTGCCGAGAAACGGCGGCATGTGCCCCTTCATGAGATACGTGCCCTTCACCATGGCGGCGATGAAGGGCTCATCGGTGCCGTCGAACCACGGCTTCAAGGCTTTGTAGCCGCTCATCGTGTGACAGCTCCGACAGGAACGATTGAAGAGGTCGGCGCCATTGTCGCCGCTCTTGTACGCCATATGCGGCAAGTAACCATCAGTCTGGTACGATGAGGTGTGCGCCACTTCGACGCCGTTGGCGTACATATAATCGGTGATGACGAACGGCTTGCGCACCGACTCGCGGAACCACTCGAACTCCCCGAACCACATCAGCCCGAGCAACATGGCGGCAAGGCCGACGACGATGTTAAACCGCTTGGCCAGAAGCAGGCCGAACACGATCAGCAGCAGTGCCAGACCGCCGGCGTACCAGTACGAAGCCGTTACGGCGAGAATGGGCGTGGGCATCCGTTCCAGGGCCGAGGTGATTATGGCGGCCGGAATCGCTTTCCAGTACCAGTAGAACGTGGGGACCATAAGCGCGAGGCCGGCCAAGCCCCAGATAGCGTTGTAGCGGACCAGTCTGGTGCGGTTATCACTGACCGGTTGGCGGGAGGCGACCAGCAGGGCATAGAGGCCGGCCAACATCACGCACACTCCGGATCGGAATACCAGTGATGACCAGAAGGTGGGATTGAAGAACCCGTCCCAGAAGTTGCCGGTCTGCAGCCAGTCGCCCGGGGTGAGCATAAAGCTGACAATTCCGTTGATGACAAACAGCGAAAGCCAGGCGGCCACGAAGTAGATCCAACCGATAATCAGGTGGCTGCGCGGCGACAGCCGTTGCCAGCCATAGTAATACAGCAGGGCGGCCGCGATCTCGACTACGAAAAACGTCCACTCGGTGGCCCAGCCCCAGACGAAATTGTGAATCAGGACCTCGGTGGCGGCCGGATTTAGGAGTCCAATGATGAACCATATCCCGACGCCGGAAAGCCCGCCGAACACCAGCGTGACCAGGACGAAGAACCGGCTCAGGCGCTGCAGGAACTCCAGACGAAAGGTATCGCCTTGTTTGCGGGCGGACTGCTCGGTCAGGACCAGATAGAGCCCGCCTCCGATAGCGAAATGCGAGACAAAGACGTGGAGCACGGCGATAATCGCCATCAGCCAGCCGTAGCCGATCCCCACATCCCAAAACGGATAGTTCAAAGTTCACCTCCTGTGACAAAGCAGCTCTTGCCGCTACGGCATCCTATCCCTGAACGGCGTCCGAAGCAAGTTTGTTTGTATGGTATGCGCTGCGGTCGGGGGCGGCGCAGGGGAAACTCAGGAGTCGGCGGAATCCCGTTTGGCGAAATACTTGATATTGTCCAGGCATTCGTAACCGGCTTTGCCGAAAGCGGCCATCGACGGGCTGTTGCTCTCTTCAATCAGAGCGCAGATCACCACCGCGCCGCGCGCCCGAAGGAACTGCTCGCACTCATGGATAATCCCGGCCGCCAGTCCAAGGCCGCGATGGTCGGGATGCACCGCCACCCGGTTAATCCAGCCGCGGCGGCCATCGTAGTTGGCCAGACCGACCGCCAGCATGGCGCCACCGTCAAAAAGGCCGAACACGGCCACATCGGGGTTGGCCAGCTCGGCCGCCATCTTGTCGCGGCCATCCCGGCCGTTCGGCTTGTACGGCAAGCCTGCCAGAGTCCACAAACGCACGATTTCCTCGTGATTCTCGATTCCCAGCCGTCTGATCATGATCTCCATGGGCACCCTCGCATCGTTCTCACGACCGCCGGCCCGGCCGGCAGGTCTCATCCGGGACCAATATAGTCAAGTCATTGGCAAAAAACTTTCACCAACCGGTCTCGTATCTGATATTGTAGCCGGCGACGCGTAGGTCCAATAGAGTAGGAGGAATCAAGCTGTGCAAACCGTCCCACCCCCGGTCTTCTACAAGAACCCGGGACTGGCCGCGGTCCTGTCGTTCTTCTGGATGGGACTGGGGCAGATTTACAACGGCCAGATAGGCAAAGGGATTGTCTTCATGGTCGCCTACGGCTTCTCGTTTCTCCTGATGTTGATCCTGATCGGTTTCATCACCACGCCGATATTGTTCATCTACGGCATTTGGGATGCCTACAGCTCGGCGGAGAAAATCAACCAGCGGATCGCCTGGTGGCACCAGCAGCAGGGAGCCGGCGGCCCGGCCGTGCAGTAGCGTCGCCCACGTTTGCCCAAGCAGGTCGACCAAGCCCGAATTACCGTTTGACCACAGGCGGGTCAGACCTGTTATATTCCCCCCATGCAACTCGCTATCGACATCGGTAATACCAACACCGTGGTGGGTGTCTTCAAAGGGGAGATGCTCAAAGATCATTTTCGGGTCGCCTCCAATCGGACCATGACCTCCGATGAAGCCGGGTTCTTCATCACCGGCCTGCTGGAGCGAATGAAGGTGACGAACGAGGAGATCGACAAAGTGGTGATCGCCTCAGTCGTCCCGCCGCTCACGCCGGTGTTCGAGATGACCTCGAAGAAGTACTTCGGCTGCCTTCCTATTGTCGTTTCCGCCCATGTCAAACTCCCGATCAAGATCACTATCGAGCAGCCGGACCAGCTCGGCGCCGACCGGATCGCCAACGGTGTGGCGGCATTCACCCGGTTCGGCGGGCCGGTGATCGTGATCGACTTCGGCACCGCCACCAATTTCGATGTCGTGAATGAAAAAGGGGAGTACCTCGGCGGGATCCTGCTGCCCGGTCCGGAGACTGCTATGGCTGAATTGGCTCGCCGGGCGGCACGGCTGTTCGAGGTCCGCATCGAGCCGCCGGATTCCGTGATCGGACGTTCCACGGCCGGGGCGCTTAAATCCGGGCTGTTTCATGGGACCGTCGGACAGGTGGACTATTTGACCGAGCGAATTATCAAAGAAGCCGTCTTCCAGAATCCCCGGGTAATCGCCACCGGAGGGCTGGCCGGAACCATCCACAAGTACTCCCGCCTCATCCAGCGGACCGAGCCGACCCTTACCCTCGAGGGGTTGCGCCTGATCGGCGACCTGAACTAACCGGCTTCGCGCCCGCAATGTAACCCATTGTCTATAAAGTAATTACGTCGCCTCTTCTCCTTTCGGGCCAAGCCACGCTGATTTCTTGAAACCTCTTGACAGTTGCGGCGTTAAAGTAGTACTATTTGTTAGCACTCGGTCGCTATGAGTGCTAATTAACACTGCAGAACAATCTGAAACTGGGCTTGAGAGAAAGCCAACAATAGGAGGAGACAGATGAATATCAGACCGCTGGCCGACCGCGTTGTCGTCAGACCGTTTGAGGAGCAGGAAGTGAAACGCGGCGGAATCATCATTCCGGACACCGCCAAAGAGAAGCCGATGGAAGGGGAGATCATCGAAGTGGGTCCCGGGCGGACCACCGATGACGGCAAGAAGATGCCGCTTGAGGTCAAAAAAGGGGATCGCGTCCTGTACGGCAAGTACAGCGGGACCGAGGTGGCGGTTGATGGTCAGGAGTACCTGATCATGCGCGAGTCGGACATTTTCGCCATCATCCAGAAGAGCTAAGCAGGCCAAGAACGATTAGGAGAATGCAGATATGGCAAAGCTGATTGAATACAACACGATCGCCCGGACCAAACTCAGAACCGGCGTGGACAAGCTGGCCGATGCCGTCAAGGTGACGCTGGGCCCGCGCGGTCGCAACGTGGCGATCGACAAGAAATTCGGTTCCCCGACCATCACCAAAGACGGTGTGACGGTGGCCAAAGAGATCGAACTCGAAGATCATTTTGAGAATATCGGCGCCCAGATGGTCAAGGAAGTGGCTTCCAAGACCTCCGATGTCGCCGGCGATGGCACCACCACCGCGACCTTGATCGCGCAGGCGATTTTCCGCGAGGGACTCAAGTCCGTCACCGCCGGGTTCAACCCGATGGCGATCAAGCGCGGCATCGACATGGCGGTCGGTCACGTGACCGAAGAGATCAAGAAGATGTCCAAGCCGGTTTCCGGCAAGGCCGAGATTTCCAACGTCGGCACCATCTCCGCCAACAACGACCGTCAGATCGGCGATCTGATTGCCGAGGCGATGGAAAAAGTCGGCAAGGATGGCGTCATCACGGTTGAAGAGTCCAAGACCGCCGAGACCAATCTCGAGGTGGTCGAGGGGATGCAGTTCGACCGCGGCTACGTGTCGCCGTATTTCGTGACCGATCCCGACAACATGGAAGCGATACTGGAAGATGCCGTGGTTCTGATCCACGACAAGAAGGTTTCCAACATGAAGGACCTTCTGCCGGTGCTCGAGAAAGTGGCTCAGCAGGGGCGTCCGCTCCTGATTATCGCCGAGGATATCGAGGGCGAGGCGCTGGCCACGCTGGTGGTCAACAAGCTGCGCGGCACGCTCAAAGTAGCGGCTGTCAAAGCCCCCGGTTTCGGTGACCGTCGCAAGGCGATGCTCGAGGATATCGGCATCCTGACCGGCGGCCGCGTGATTTCCGAGGAACTCGGCTTCAAGCTCGAAAACGCCATGGTGACCGACCTCGGTCGGGCCAAGAAGATCACGATCGACAAGGACAACACGACGATCGTCGAGGGCGCGGGCAAGAAGGAAGACATCAAGGCCAGAATCGGCCAGATTCGCAAGCAGATCGACGACACCACTTCCGATTACGACCGCGAGAAACTGCAGGAACGTCTGGCCAAGCTGGCCGGCGGCGTGGCGGTGATCAACGTCGGCGCGGCGACCGAGACCGAAATGAAAGAGAAGAAGGCGCGCGTGGAAGACGCGCTCCATGCGACTCGCGCGGCGGTCGAGGAAGGGATCGTGCCGGGCGGCGGCGTGGCGCTCCTGCGCTGTATCGGTTCGCTGGGCAAGGTGAAGTGCAACGAAGAGGAGATGGTGGGCGTGAAGATCGTCCAGCGCTCCATGGAAGAGCCGATCCGCCAGATCGCCCTCAACGCGGGCGTCGAGGGCTCCATCGTCGTCAACCGGGTGATGGGTGAAGCCGGTGCCTTCGGGTACAACGCCGACACCAACACGTACGAAGACCTGATGAAGGCCGGTGTCATCGACCCGACCAAGGTGACCCGTACGGCGTTGGAGAACGCGGCCTCGATCGCCGGTCTGTTGCTGACCACCGAAGCGGTGATCTGTGACAAGCCGGAAGACAAGAAGGCCATGCCTCCGATGCCGGGCGGCGGCGGTATGGGAGATATGTACTAAGCCGCTAGCCAACTCTACCGATCTTGGGGTAACCCGCGATTGGCACGTGATTCACCCCCGACCCGGGACACCGGGCCGGGGGTTTATGTTTATTGAGGAGGTTTCCGAAGGGTATCGGTTGAGTCGATCGCGTCCCAAGGCACCGCAACGGTCACGCGGTAAACCGTGTCGGCCCGCTGCCCGAAGAAGTGGAGCGTGCCGGTGCTGTCGAACGGTGCCCAGAAACAGTAGAGCTTGTCCATTCGGACCAGGATCGAGTCGTCGGTGACGGCGGCAATATCGTTCTGATCGGCGGCAAACCAGATAGCGCCGGGCCGACGAGGATGGAAGTGAAGCAGCGGTTCGAGTCGTCGGTACGGTTTGCTGGGAAATCCGTTCACATTGACGCGGTGCTCTCCGTCCTTTTCGTAGATGAAGCCGAACTGACGACTATCTTCGCTAAACGCCATCGTTGTTACGGTGTCATACGGTCCATAGGTCGTGCTGTCAATGACAACGCGACATTCACCCTTATCGTCGGTTACAAGAAACTGTAGTCGACTGCCGTCTTTCGAGAAAAAGAACTCACCGACGCTCCAGTATCGCGTCGGTTGCAGGACGCCGTTCAGAGCCACTTGAATGTCGAATGGGTGCAGGGTCTTTCGCCTCTTCTTGTTCCGCGTGTAAGCGGCATACACCCATCGTTTTCCCGACCTATCTGTCGTCACTTGAGACAAACTGTCGTAAGGTGGCGAGACGAACGTGTCGCGCACGATCTGGTACCGGCCATTTGCGATGCGGACAGTAAGCGAAATTGGACCTTCGAAGGCAGACGGCGCGGCAGCAATGTCCTCATACCGGCCCAGCAGGCTATCGTTGAGAAATACAGAGATGGCGTCCTCGTTGAAGTACCGAGCGCCGTACATGAGGTCGTTACCTGACGGCAGGTAATGCGCGAACTTGACAGCGGCGAACGGCCCCCATCGCCGCATGCCGGCTATCAGCCATGCAAGGCTATCGGATTCGTAGCCGATATAGGAGAACTGGCAACTGTCAGACCACTCAGCAAACGGCCACACGGCGCTAAACCGGGGACCAGCCAGATCATTGAGAATCACCCGTGCCTGACGATCGACAAGTCCGACAATTGCCCAACTTGATCCGTCCGGGCAGAAGAACGGTGGGTACAATGTCAGCGATGAATGGCGGGCCACCTCCTGGCCATCCAGGACGGCAAATGCCTCGTCATCCCGTGTCGCACGGAACATCCAATGCTTTGCGTCCGCCGAGAAGAAAAGCCCAGTTGTCAGATCCCGAATTTGTGGCACATAGTCATAGCCGCCGTACTCCATGCCTTCGATCACGACATATACTTCGTGTCCACGAATGGCGGAATATCCCATGCGCAGCCCCTTGGTTTCGCCACTCGGATACCAGACTGCGTCCCATTCTCGCCGCTTGCCGCTTTGATCGATGACCACGGTCTTCTTCCGGCGCCCGAGAACCACCAAATACTCCTGTTCCGACTGAGAGCCAACGACCCAACGGATTGTCTCATTGTCCTTCGCCACGTACAGCGGTTCGAGCGACACTGTGTACCTAGATTGAGTGGAGAGCCCCTCTGCGCCAACCGTACCGGCAGTGGCGAGCACCGAAGAAAGGAGGATTGTCGCAAGTAGGCTGGTCAAGAAACCTTTTCCCTTCGTCACATCAATTTACGGCCGTACAGCCACCAGCGCAACCCCTAAGCCGCAGGCAAGCTCCACTCTTCCCTTGCTGAAACATGGGGTTCTGCGTATCTTAGGATACGGTGCTTGTTCACCGAATCTACCGATACATACTCACGCGCTCCGGGAGGAGGCCATATGCTTTGCTTTCGTCTGTCCTTACCGCTAATCCTCATCGCGACTCTCGGTGTCACCGGCTGGGCACTGCCCCATCAGAGACCCGCGGATAGTCCGGTTCAGTCGGCCATCGAAGACCACTCCGCCTGGGTCAATGTCAACGAACTCCTCTTGTTCGTGAGCAACAACGGCAGTCTGGCCTACGACAACATTGCCTTCTTCGGCCGGAACGATGGGCTGTATTATCCCTATGTCAGTCTGGAGGCCATCATCGATGGCTCGGCCGACAACACCGTGCTTTACTCGGCCGGGCTCTGGATAGGTGGTGTCGATTCCGCGACCGGGGACACGCTGGTGACGGTTTCCGAATACAGCAGCGAGTATTATCCGGGCAAGATGGTGAACCAATCGTATGATCCGGATGCCGAGACTGACCCCATGGTCCGGGTCTACCGCCTCTTTTCGGACTCGGCCGGCAGCAATCCCAACTACGACTACTCCCACTGGCCCACCGCCCAGGGAGCACCCTTGAACCACTTGAGCGAACCGGCCCTGATCGGCGACCAGTTTCTCTGGTCGGTGTACAACGATGCCCACCCGCTCCGGCATACCAATGATGCCGGCTCGACCGCGCCGCTGGGCCTGGAAATCCAGCAGTCCGTGTTTGCCTTCAATGACATGGAGGCGCTGGGGAAAACCGTTTTCATCCGGGCGCGAGTCATCAATCGAGGAACGCGCACGCTGAACGGTCTGCGGATCGGTTTCTGGGTGGACCCGGATGTGGGCGATTCGCAGGATGATCTGGCCGGGTGCGATACGGCACTCTCCCTGGGTTACGCTTACAACGCGACGAATTCCGATGCCGTTTACGGTAGCGCACCGCCCGCAGTCGGTGTCGGCCTGCTCCAGGGGCCACTGTCGTACACCGGCATCAGTTCTGATACGGGGCACTGTTTCGGACAGCGCTGGCCCGGATTCGTCAATCTGCCCATGACCGCGTTCAGCCGATACTTCAATGGAATCGACCCCAGTTCCGCTACGGAGTCGTATCATTACCTGGCGGGGCGCAGTCAGGACGGCACGCCCCTGCCGTCCGGTTCAACCTTCATGGTGCCGGGGGATCCGGTGGCACAAACCGGGGAGATCGATTATGACCCCTCCGACCGCCGCTTCATGGTGGCGACGGGACCGATTACGCTCCGCCCTGCCGACAGCACCGAACTGGTGTGGGCGGTGATTGTCGGCCAAGGTGCCGACCGCCTGAGTTCCCTGACGATCCTCAAGTACTACACCACCGTGGTCCGGGAGATCTTCGGTTACTTATCGCAGTCTTCCTGTTGCATCGGCGTTACGGGAAATGTTAATGGCGATGCCGAAGAGATCGTCGATATCTCCGACCTCATGGCCATGGTCGACTTTCTGTTCCTCGAGGGCGAGCTTTCCATGTGTCCCGAGGAGAACAACGTCGATCGGCAACCCGCCATCGATATCGGCGACCTGATGGCGCTGGTGGACTTTCTGTTCCTCGAATACGATCTCCCGGCCTGTCCGTGAGACCGGCAGATTACCGAAATCAGCCGCCGTCAATGGAGGACTTCCGTTGACGGCGGCTTTGCTTTGGCCTATTTTCCGTCTCATGACCTCGCGGGATCAATTTGTTGCGGCCATACTCGCCGAATTCCCGGAAGACCGCCTAACCTGGCAGAAGGGGATTCCCACGTTTCATCCCGAATCGGCCGATGATGCCGCGCGCTTTCTCAAGCTGGTGAATCGCCTCAAGCAGCGAACCTTCATCACCGGGTTCGGCAACAATATCGATCCGGTGGGGGAGAGGTTCGCCGGTATGGTGACTATCCGCACCGATCGTCTCAATCGCCTGATCGAGATTGCCCCGCAGGATTTTTATGTGACCGTCGGATCCGGCTATCCGCTCCGTGAGATCAACCAGCATCTGGCGGCGGATCACCTGTATTTGCCGCACGGGGCGCTTCCCTATGTCGGTTCGGCGGGCGGGGGAGTGGCCGTCAACCTCTCGGCGCGACTGCATACCTATGATCTGCCCCTGAAACGGCACCTGATCAAGGCGGAGATCGTCACGCCCGAAGGGGAGATCGTCACGCCCGGTTCGGTCTGTTTCAAGTCGGTCTCCGGGTACGATGTCGTCAAGCTGTTTGCCGGAAGCTGGGGGCTGCTGGGGCTGATCGCGTCAGCCACCTTCCGGGTGCTTCCTGATAGCGCCGCTCACGAATACGCGCCGATGGTTATGAACCGAATCGACCGTGAGAACTTCCTGAGTGGTCTCGATGTTTCAAACAACGATACGGATGCGTTGTATTCGCGCAAGATCAAGGCGAAGTTCGACCCGAACAGCGTATTGCCGATAATCTAAATGCGGTGCCTGTGGCGGGTGGCGCACAGCCGCTGGCCTGAGCGAAGTCGAAGGCTTGCTGTGCGATCTCCCTTTGGCTGGTAGGAACCGTAAGCTCAAGGAAGTGTTGGAGACCATATGCCAAAAGCTGCAGAACAGGCCCGCGTGGCGGTGCTGGGGGCCTCTCCCAAAGAGGATCGCTACTCGTTCAAAGCGATCATGATGCTCAAGGAGTACGGCCACCGGCCGATTCCGGTGCATCCCTCGGGACACGTGGTCGATGGCGAGGCCTCGCTGAAGTCGCTCGACGAAATCGCCGAGCCGGTGGACACGCTGACCATGTATGTCGGGCCGGAAATCTCCAAAGGGGAACTGGAGCGAATTCTGAAGCTGAAGCCGCGCCGGGTGATCTTCAATCCGGGGGCCGAGAATGACGATCTCGTCCCACAGCTCCAGGCAGCCGGAATCGAAGTAGTTCAGGCCTGCACGCTGGTGATGTTGCGGACCGGGCAGTTCTGAGCTAGATCCCTTCGTCAGTCAGGGTGGTGATTCCTGATCTTGGTCACCTTCGCCTGAATCGCCAGCACCGCCACATCGATCAGATCCTCGACATCCAACAGCGCCGTGTTCAGTACCAGGTCGTACGCCGAGGGATCATCGATCTCCCGCTTGAACACGCTCTTGATGAAGTGCCGTCGCGAGGCATCCGATTCCTCGATCAGCCGAGCCGCCTCGGTCTCGGAAAGCTCGCGGTACTTCACCAGATTATCGATCCGGCACGCGCGCGGGCAGACCACGCGGATATGAAAGCCGCGCTCTGGCCCCAGGATGAAATTGGCCCCGCGCCCCATGACAATCACGCCGCCCAGGTGCGACATCGACATGATCACCTTATGCAGGTACCGGACGTAGTCGCTGTGGTCGACATGCTGGCCGGTTATCAACCCCTCCACCAGCGCATCGACCGCGCTGCGCGAACGATCATCGAGTGATTCCACAATCCGCTTGTAGTACCCTGAGGACTGACAGATCACGTCGATTAGTTCGCGATGCAGACGCTGGTAGTTGAGTTTCTGCGCCAGTCGCGATCCGAAATATGAGCCCCGGCTTCCGGTCTGACGGCTGATGGTTATGATCGGAGCTGGAGCCTGTGCCGTTTCCGGCCCACTCTCGGCTTTCGATCGCTCAAGTTCCCACTTGAGGATCTGCCGATTGATAATGGCGTCTATTGACGTCATACCGATCACCTCCACCTTTAAGATACCTGAATTGGTCGATATTCCACTGTTTTTTTGTGACGTTGCCTTTCCAATCGAGCTTCCGACAGTGACTCCCTTTGCATAGCCTTATCCACCGCTTGCAGCCAACGTGGAGGAGGAGAATCCGGACCTGTCGCGCTATCTTACGGCAAGACAACGGGTTAGCAGGAGCGGCGAGACGGGCACGGAGTCGGCACGGCATTTTCGTTACTGTCGGCAGAGGTAAGACAGTATGGAAAATGAACTGAACCAAATCTTCGCCCACGCCCAGGCCATCTATCTTTCGGCCCTCATGGCCGGCGCCCTGTTTTTCGGTATGGTCGGGCTGCGGGAACTCCGCGGTGAACGCATGGAAGGATTCCTGTACCTGGTGCTGGCGTCTTTCTTCTTCGTTACCCACTTCTTCTACCTCATGAACCTGCCGGTGAACGCGCAGATCGGCTCCTCGGAGAATCTCGATCTCGTCTGGAACTGGCTGGCCCGGATTCTCGCTCCGGCGGTCATTATCCTGTTCGTCGGCATCGGCACGTTTAATCTGGCCATCCTGAACGTGCGGCAAGGCGCGGTCAAGATGTTCTTCGGTATCACGCTGGCGCTCTTCCTGTACATCCTTGGGGCCAGCTGGGCGGTCGATATCAAGGCGGTGCTGACGGTCGTCTGGTCAATGATCTGGTTCGATGTCGAACTGGAGACCGCGTCAGCCTGACCGAAGCATCTCGTCTCAGCTTGCGCCCTTCCCCCGAACTTCCTCTTTACGGCACTACCATTTCGCTTTACTTTGATCGCACACTCTGATACCGGAGGTACGATCAAGGATGAATGCTCAGCAATCCAGGCGCTACGCCTGTGCGATCCTAACCTTCTCCCTGTTCTTCATCATCGTCAGCGCGGCGGCGCAACTGCGCGCGCAGAGCGCACAGCGGACGGCTCCGTATCTGATCCTGTATGCCTTCGACGAAGAAGGGAAGCTGTTGGCGGCCCAGATGACGGTTACCAGCCGGGACACTTTGCTTGGACGAGAGGTGCTGCAGGGGAAGCTCGCCGGCCAACGCGTCGTCCTGGCTGAGTGCGGTGTCGGGATGACCAACGCCGCCATGATGACCCAGCGGCTGATCGATTTCGCCCAGCCGTGCATGGTGCTGCTGTCGGGGATCGCCGGCGCCGTTGATACCGGCGTTCATGTCGGGGACATCGTGGTCCCGGCCCGGTGGCAGCAGCACGATTACGGGTATATCGGGGCAGAGGGGTTCAAGGTGCACGGGATCGGGACCTATGTTCCGACCGACAAGCAGGTAAAGCGGCTTGAGCTGTTCAGCGCCTCCGGAACAACCGATCTGCGCCTTCGCGCCGACACGCTCGATTTGCGGCCGATCGGAACGCGGCAGCCGCAGCTGTTGATCGGGGGAATCGGCGTCTCCGGAAACAGCTTCATCGACAACAAAGAGAAGCGAATCTGGCTGGCGGAACGGTTCGGCGCCCAGGTGGTGGACATGGAATCGGCGGCGGTAGCGCAGGTCTGTACGGCCAATGACCGGCCATTCCTCATCGTGCGCTCGGCTTCCGATCTGGCGGGCGGTTCCGGCTCGGCCACGGCCAGCGTGGAAATGGAGCAGTTCATGGGATCGGCGGCGCACAATTCGGCGCAGGTTATGGTGGCAATTCTCAAACGGCTGGCCCCCTAGCGTCCGGGCTGGGCAGATTGTCCGGTAATGGGTTAGCCGGTGCACGTAAATGTCGGCGGAGCCAAGAAATGGGCACAAAATGAGGGGCAATAATTGCTTGACGTTCTGCGGCGATTATGATAAACTGCATAACTTGGCTTCGCTGGGCCCTTAGCTCAGTTGGTTAGAGCAGCTGACTCATAATCAGCGGGTCGCTGGTTCGAGCCCAGCAGGGCCCAAAGATACATGAGGGTATGGTACGGGCAATTAGCTCAGCTGGTTAGAGCGTACGGTTCACATCCGTGAGGTCACTGGTTCGAGTCCAGTATTGCCCAGTTTGAAAAATGAGAGAACGTGGTAATACAGCTATACGAGGGGGCGACCGGATTTGCCCGTGGAAAACGGAACGGCCTGCCCGATACAAGGAGCTTAGAACGCATTCCCCTGTGTGACGTGGGGAATGCGTTTTTTTTGCCGCCATGCAGGACTTACGCCCCAAGGAGGTGTCGATGCAGAACGAAATCGAGATATTGCTGAAACTTCAGACGATAGACTATGATCTCGGTGAATTGGAGCGGTCCAAGGAGTATCTCCCCGATATGATGGAGAACCTGCATCGCGAACTCCATGATGCCACCCACAAACTCTCGGAGACCAGCGAGCGTCACGAAGCGGCCCGCCTGCGCCAGAAGACGCTGGAATTGGACATCAAAACCCGGGAGCAGGAACTCCAGAAATACCAGCAGCAGATGATGTCGATCAAGACCAACAAGGAATATGACGCCCTGGTTGCGGAAATCGACGCCATCAAGTCCGCCATCTCCACGGCGGAAACCGAGTTGCTGGAGACGATCGAGGCGATCGGCATCACGGAAAAAGAGATCGCTCAGCTCAAGGAACGTCATGCCCAGATTCAGGAAAACAACACCCGCCAGTTGGGCATCCTGCAGGAGAAGATCGACTCCATCGGCGAAAAAGTGGCCTCCAAAGAGGCGGACCGCCAGCAGATGATCTCGGGCGTCCCGAAGCCGACGTTGGCCGCCTACGAACGCGTGCGGCGCGGTAAAGGGGGACAAGTGGTGGTGATGGTGCGGAAGCGGGCCTGTGGCTCCTGCTTCAAGGCACTCACCCCGAAGAAGATCCAGGAAATCAAGCGCAACGACAGGATAAATACCTGCGACAATTGCGGCTGCCTCCTGTACTGGGAGGAGTCGGAATCGAACTGATCGGGCGGGACCTTCACGCTCGACAAGCCGGTTGTGGTGATATATGGGAACGATTGCTGAAAAAATGGCCCTGACGTTTGATGATGTCCTGCTGGTGCCGGCGCATTCCACCGTGCTCCCGCGCGATGTCGACATCAAGACCACGATTGCCGCCGATATCCATGTGAATACACCGATCATCTCGGCTGCCATGGACACGGTGACGGAGTCGCGGCTGGCGATCGCTCTTGCCCGGGAGGGCGGGATCGGGGTCGTCCACAAAAACATGTCCGCCGAAGTGCAGGCCAACGAGGTCGACAAAGTGAAGCGCTCCGAGTCCGGCATGATCGTCGATCCCATCACCCTGCCGCCCCATCTGACGATCGGCGATGCGCTCGCCGTCATGCAGAAATTCTCCATCTCCGGCATCCCGATCACCGAAAACGGCCGTCTGGTGGGCATTCTCACCAACCGCGATCTTCGTTTCCACAAAGACTACAGCCAGCGCATCGCCGATGTCATGACCAAGGACAAGCTGGTGACGGTCCCTGAGGGGACCACGCTCGATGTCGCACAGGAGATCCTCCACAAGCACCGTATCGAAAAGCTCCTGATTGTCGACGATCACTACATGCTCAAAGGGATGATCACCGTCAAGGACATCATGAAGCGCATCCAGTACCCCCTGGCCGCCAAGGACGCGCGCGGCCGGTTGCGGGTGGCCGCAGCGGTTGGGGTCGGAAAAGATGTCGATGAGCGCGCCGAGCGGCTGATGGCCGCCGGTGTCGATCTGCTCTGTGTGGACAGCTCGCATGGTCACTCCGAGGGAGTGCTGCAGACCGTCCGCTATTTGAAGAAAAAATTCAGCCAGGTGCCGGTCATGGCCGGCAACGTGGCTACCAGAGACGGGGCCCAGGCGCTGATCGATGCCGGCGCCGACTCGATCAAAGTCGGGATCGGGCCCGGATCGATCTGCACCACTCGCGTCGTTACCGGCTGCGGTGTCCCGCAGGTCACGGCCATCCTCGGCGCCGTCGAGGCGGCCGTCACACAACATATCCCGGTGATTGCCGATGGTGGCATTCGTTACTCGGGGGATATCGTCAAAGCCCTGGCCTGCGGCGCTCAGGCGGTCATGGTCGGCTCCCTGCTGGCCGGGACGGAAGAATCGCCCGGTGAACTCATGCTGTTCGAAGGTCGCTCCTTCAAAGTATATCGGGGCATGGGTTCAGTCAGCGCCATGAAAGAGGGGAGTAAGGACCGCTATTTCCAGGAGCACCTGGAAGAGGCCTCCAAGTTCGTTCCGGAAGGGGTCGAAGGGCGCGTGCCGTATAAAGGGAAATTGGCCGACCTGATATTCCAGTTGGTCGGCGGACTGCGCGCCGGTATGGGCCTGTGCGGCGCCGCCAGTTTGGCGGACCTGCGGACCAAGGCGAACATGGTCCGGATTACCCAGGCCGGGGTGCGGGAGTCGCACCCCCATTCGGTGCCGATCAGCAAGGAAGCGCCCAATTACTGGCGGATGTAGCCTTGCCGGCTGCGGCCGGCCACTGACACGAGAGTTTTTGTTTGTGATAGTTGTTGTTCGTAACAATGGCGTGTGAAAGTAGGAGAGACAGTCGCGCTTTAAATGAGTGATTATTTAGAGTGAGGAAAGTCCGAGCTCCAAAGAATCGAGGCGCCCGGTAACGCCGGGGCGGAGCAATCCGACGGAAAGTGCCACAGAAACGATACCGCCCTGTCATGGGGTAAGGGTGAAATCGTGGTGTAAGAGACCACGGTCGCGGCCAGAGATGGCCCGACGGGTAAACCCCGCCTGGAGCAAGGCCAAATAGGGGAAGAGGGGTTGATTCGCCCCGTTTGATTCCCGGGTAGGCCGCACGGAATAGTCGGGTAACCGGCTATCAAGAGAAATGACTGTCAGTCCGCCTTCGGGCGGATGTACAGAACTCGGCTTAACTCCTGCTTCCACATTGCCGCAAAATTTGTGGAGGCCGCCATGAATTGGGCCCATAAAACGACGCCGCTGAAGTGGGTTCTGGCTCCCGAGCCGGACCAGGCGATGGTGGCTCATTTGGCGACGGAGGCGAAGTTGCCCTCCAATGTCGTCAAGATTCTGGTTAATCGCCAGCTCGATACGCCCGAGCTGATCGATCGTTTTCTCAATCCCCGCATGACCGATCTGAAAGATCCGTTCTCGATGACCGGCATGGAGGGAGGGATCGAACGGGTGCTGCGCGCCCTGTTCGAAAACGAGAAGATCATGATCTACGGCGACTATGATGTCGACGGGATCACGGCGACCGCGCTCTTGTACATGGTCCTTAACAAACTGGGCGCCCAGGTCACCTTCTATCTGCCGAACCGGCTGGTCGAAGGATACGGGCTCTCGGTCGAGGGGATCGATGAAGCCAAGGCCAACGGCGTTACGCTGATCGTGACGGTCGACACCGGCATTACGGCTGTCGAAGAGATTGACTATGCGATTTCGCAGGGACTGGACGTCGTGGTGACCGACCACCACGAGCCGGGCATGACGATCCCGCGCGCCTACGCCATCATCAACCCGAAACAGCCGGACTGCGATTACGGCGGCGAGCTGTCGGGTGTGGGCGTGGCGTTCAAGTTCGCGCAGGCGCTGTACCACCGGCTCAATCAGGACGAACGGGAGCTCGAGGAGCATCTCGATCTGGTGGCGCTGGGGACCTCGGCCGACATCGTGCCGCTGGTGGGCGAGAATCGCATTCTCACCAAGTTCGGCATCCGCCAGATCGCCCGCACCACGAAGCCGGGGCTCAAGTCGCTGGCGTTCGTCTCCGGCCTCATGGGGAAGGATATCAGTACCGGACAGGTGGTGTTCATCCTCGCCCCGCGCATCAACGCGCTCGGTCGACTCGGTGATGCCCGCCAGGCGATCCGGTTGCTCTCTACGCGGGATGAGCGGATGGCATCCGAAATCGCGCGCAAGCTGGACAGCGAAAACCGGCGCCGCAAGGAAATCGACGAGAAGACGCTGCACGAGGCCCTGGGGCAGATGCGCGAAGTGGTCGATGTATCTCAGGATCGGGCGATCGTGTTGGCCGAGGAAGGCTGGCACCAGGGGGTGATCGGAATTGTCGCCTCCCGCCTGGTCGAGCGCTTCCACCTGCCCACCGTCATGATCGCCATCTCCGACAACGAGGGGAAAGGGTCCGCCCGTTCCATCCCCGGTTTCCACTTGTGCGAAGCGCTCAAGGAGTGCGAACACCTGTTGATCAAATACGGCGGCCACAAGTACGCGGCCGGGCTTTCGATCAAGCCGGAGAACATCCCCGAATTCCGCACGAAGTTTAAAGAGGTCTCGGCGAAATTCCTCTCGCCGGAGGATATCGTGCCGAAGCTGTTTATCGACCTGGAAATCGAGCTGAGCGAGATCAGCGATGCCTTCATGGATGCCATCGAGGCGTTCTCGCCGTTCGGACCCCAGAACATGCGGCCGATCTTCCTGACCCGCAACTGCGAAGTGCTCGGTACCCCCTATACGGTCGGGAACAACCACCTCAAGATGAAGGTGCGCAAAGGGGACGCCGTGTTCGATGTCATCGGGTTCGGCTTCGGCGACATGGCCCGCATGATCTCCGATCGCGGCTGCCTGGTGGATATCGTCTACGCGGTCGAATACAACACCTTTAACGACATTACCCAGATTCAGATACGGCTGCGGGATATCAAACTGACCGCCGGCGACATGTCGCCGCGCCTGAATTGAGCTATGACCGTTCTCGAGGCGTTCACCCAGGGGGACATCCGCGCCCTTTCCCGGCTGGTCTCGCACGTCGAGAATCTCGGCGAGAACTACCAGCGGCTCCTGGCGCAGCTATATCCGAAATCGGGACGGGCCCTTCGGATCGGCATTACCGGTCCCCCCGGCGCCGGCAAATCAACGCTCGTGAACGGCCTGGCCCACCTGTTTGTCGGAGCCGGCAAGAAGGTCGGCATCATTGCCGTTGATCCCTCGTCGCCGTTCACCGGCGGCGCTTTGCTCGGTGACCGCGTCCGCATGAACGAACTCCCCTCCGACGGCTCCGTCTATTTCCGCTCCATGGCCACCCGTGGCGCCAGCGGCGGACTGGCCGCCGCCACCGACAATGTGACGGTTATCTACGATGCGTTCGGTTTCGATATCACCCTGATCGAAACCGTCGGCGTGGGGCAGGTGGAGCTGGATATCATCGACAGTTGCGACACGGTGATGGTGGTGATCGTCCCGGAGTCCGGCGACTCGGTGCAAACCATGAAGGCGGGCCTGATGGAGATTGCCGACCTGTTCTGCGTCAACAAGGCGGACCGTCCCGGCGCCGAACGGATCGCAGCCGAACTTCAGCAGACCATGGACACGCGCAAGCGGGTCGAGGGGGCCTGGCCGGTACCGGTGGTCTCCACCGATGCCGTCAGCCGCAAGAATCTCGACCGTCTCTACACCAAGATCCACGAGCATGTGGCCTTCACGCGCGCCAGCGGCGCGTTCGAACAACATCGGCGCGATCAGGTGAAGCGGAAGATCCTGCACATCCTGACCAATCGCTTTCAGCAGGAGTTTCTGGATCATCTGCGGGAGCGGCCGCAGTTCGATCAGGCCGTGGACCAGATCATCCGCGGGCAGACGGACCCGTACAGCATCAGTGAATCGCTCTATCAGGCGTTCGGCGGCGCTTGAGCGCCCTTACGGCCCCCTCTGCAGTCATCGCCAGCCCTAACAGCACCATCGCCATCCCCAGCCCCAGGTGAATCCCTCCCAAGGCGCGCGACAGCGCGCGGCAGTCCCGGTATTCGAAATCCGGCAACAGGTAATTCCCCAAGGTCAGCCCCGGCCACAGCAGTCCCTCGCAGACGATCACCAGCAGGAGAAATGCCTCGATTGGCAGTGGCTGCACGAGCCGTCGGTCTATCTCACGAAACCAATAGACAGCCAGCGGCACGAGGAAGACAAAGGGGGGGTAGAAGACATGCGTTTCGCGGGCGAGGGTGAAGCACAGTCCGGCGACGAGCGTTATAACGGCTGCATATCCTCCTGCCTGGATCAGAAATTGCTCCTCGCGTCGGAACCCGCGAAAGCGCCGAGCGACATACCAGGACAATGTGAGGACAAAGATCACCCAGATGAAGCCAAAGGCGATGAAGGCCGAATAGAGCGAATCGGTGCCCCGCAGGTAATTCTCGAAATTGTAGTCGTACAGCTCCCAGCGATGCGGATGTGGGGCCTGCCAGACCGCCCAGAGGAACAGCCCGTACACGGCCAGCGGTGCGATAATAGGCAGCAGCAACTGTCGCCATGTCCGATCCTGGCGGAAGTGCCAGAGGCCGAGCGCGAACGCCGGGGCATACAGGAGCATCGGCTCGCGTGCGAAGCACCCGAGTGCGAACCAGACCGCCGCATCCCGAAAACGTGATTCGATGACAGCCGTGAAGCAGAGAGTCAGAAACAGGTACATCCAGAAGTCATCGTAGGTGAACGCCGGCTCGGAGTGGGCCAGCAGCACCGGGAACGACAACAAGCAGAGCGCCACGCCCAGATTCGACCAGAACCGGGAGAACCCGAGCGTCATGAGGAACCGGTAAAACGCCAGACCCAGCAGGAAGAAGAGCAGGTACTGGAGCACGAAGAAGCCGGTTCGTAGCGGCAGCCCAAACAGGCTGTTCGCCCAAAGTACCGGATAGGTGGTCAGGTATCGGATGGAGAAAGGGTAAAAGGTCTTGTGGAGGTTGATCACGTTCGCCCAGCGCTCATGGGTTGCGGTCATGTATACGCAACAATGATACCAGTGCAAATACAGGGAGAACGCCAAACACCCCAGCGTGGTCAAAGTGGGGCCGAGATAGTAGTCGAGCCGGCCGATGATCGTATCCCGAAGTCGTAGCATGCTCCGCATAGAATACCCCGGCTGCATCTATCGAACAACCCCTAATTACCGGGCGACCAGATGGAACTTGTTGGGTTGGTCCGGCGAGGAGACGCTAACCGCTTGGTCCTCGGAGGGATACCCGATAGAAATGTGGGCCGGCGGGACCCTCTCCCGGCTTGCGCTTGTTATAGGAATTCATTATCGTTCGGTTTCCTTTGAGGAGTCTAGTGATATGTTTGACAAGAGCTTTCTGAAAAATCTCAAAGAGCGGCTGGCTGTCTGGGACAAAACCGCCGCCAAAACCCGCGACAAGAAATCGATGCCCCGCTTTTTCACCGTCTCCGGGGTCGACATAGACGAGTTGTACACGCCCGCCTCGGTCAAGGGTGCAGAGAACGAAAACCACTATTTCGACAAGATCGGCCTCCCCGGCGAGTACCCGTACACCCGTGGTGTCCATCACACGCTGTACCGCACCAAGCACTGGACCATGCGCCAGTTCGCCGGTATGGGAACCCCCAAACAGACCAACGAACGATTCAAATATATCCTCGCCCAGGGCGGCACCGGCCTTTCCACCGCGTTCGATCTTCCGACCCTCATGGGGTACGATTCCGATCATCCCCGTTCGCTCGGCGAGGTCGGCAAGTGCGGCGTAGCGGTGGATACACTGGCCGATATGGAGATCATCTTTGGCGATATCGACCTCTCCAAAGTCTCCACATCCATGACCATCAACTCCCCGGCCTCCATGCTGCTGGCCATGTATCTCTGCGTGGCGGAAAAGCAGAAGGTTCCGTTCGACCAGGTGCGCGGAACGCTCCAGAACGATATCCTCAAGGAATATATCGCGCAGAAAGAGTTCATCTTCCCGCCCCGCCCGTCGATTCGGCTGATCACCGACATGATGGATTACTGCACCAAAAAAGTCCCGCAGTACAACACCATCTCCATCTCCGGCTATCATATCCGCGAGGCGGGCTCGACCGCCGTGCAGGAACTGGCCTTTACGCTGGCCGATGGCTTCTGCTATATCGAGTCGGCGATCGCCGCCGGGCAGGATGTCGATGAGTTCGCGCCGCGCCTGTCGTACTTCTTCAACGCCCATTCCGATTTCTTCGAGGAGATCGCCAAATATCGCGCCGCCCGTCGCATCTACGCCCGCCGCATGAAGGAGAAATACAAAGCCAAGAGCCCGCGCAGCTGGATGCTCCGATTCCACACCCAAACCGCCGGTGTTTCGCTGACTGCCCAGCAGCCCGAGAACAACATTGTCCGCGTGGCGATTCAGGCGCTCTCCGGCGTTTTGGGCGGCACCCAGTCGCTGCATACCAATTCGATGGATGAAACACTCGCGCTGCCGTCCGAGAAGGCGGCCTTGATCGCGCTACGCACCCAGCAGATTATCGCCTACGAGACCGGCGTGGCCAACACCGTGGACCCGCTCGCCGGTTCGTACTTCGTTGAGGCGCTCACCGACAAGATGGAGGCCGAGGCCGAGGCGTATTTCGATGAGATCGACCGTCGCGGCGGCGTCCTCACCTGTATCGAGGAAGGGTACTTCCAGCGCGAGATCGCCAAGGCGGCCTATCGCCACCAGGTGGAGTTGGAGAAGAAAGAGCGCGTGATTGTCGGCGTGAACGACTTCGTGCTGGAAAACGAAAAGATCGACATCCCGATTCTCAAGATCGATCCGCAGATCGAGCGGGATCAGGTCGCCTTCCTGAAGAAGATCAAGAGCCAGCGCGATAACGGCCGGGTGCAGGTGACGCTCAAGAAGCTCGATGAGGTCGCGCGCGGCCACGGCAACACCTTCGAGGCGATCATGGAATGCTCGCGGGCGTATGGGACAGTGGGCGAGATGTGCGACGTCCTGCGGGCCGCGTGGGGCGAGCACACTGAATCGGTCTCGGCCATGCAGGTGTCGTGAGGGAGCCGTGCGGGACGGCGAAAAAACCGGCGCCCGTACCGTCGCGTCGAGCGGAGTCGAGACGCGATTAGAGTCTTCGATGATTGTTGAGTTTGAGAAATAGAGTGTCTATGCAACGCAAAATACGAGTTCTGTTAGCCAAACCGGGGCTGGATGGCCACGACCGCGGTATCAAAGTGATCGCGTCCGCCTTCCGCGACGCCGGCTTCGAGGTGATCTACACCGGCCTGCGCCAAACCCCCGAGATGATCGTCAATGCCGCTATCCAGGAGGATGCCGATGCGATCGGCGTCTCCATCCTGTCCGGCGCGCACATGACGCTGTTTCCCGCCATTCTCGATGAAATGAAGAAGCGCGGGGCCACCGATATGCTCTTGTTCGGCGGCGGGATTATCCCCGACGACGACAAGGACGCGCTGGAAAAACTGGGTGTGGCCAAGATTTTCACGCCCGGCGCCCCCACCGAGGAGGCGATCCAGTTCCTCAAGCAGCAGATCGGCGCAAAGAAATCCGACGAGAAGATTATGTAAGCATTGAAGCTTTTTGCCACCTATTGGAAGGAGTTCCGGGAGAAATTATGGCATATAATATTGACCCACGCCAGCAGGCAGTACGCGACGAAGTCAAGGCGTTCGCCGAGAAGTATATGTATCCGCGCACCGAGGAACTGGATCGGATGCCCGAACCGCGCAAGTTCCCGGTCGATCTGTACCGCGAACTGGGCAAGGCCGGATTCATCGGTTACTGCATACCGAAGGAGTACGGCGGGCAGGGGAAATCCAATATCGAGTATATCACGCTCATCGAGGAGCTGTGCTATCACGATGCCGGGATCGGCCTGTTGTGCGCTGTCGGCGAGTTGGCCACCTATCCGATTCTGTATTACGCCTCCGAAGAAATGAAGAAGAAGTACGTGCCGGACTGCGCCACCGGCAAGCGCATCCCCGCGTTCGTGCTGACCGAACCGGATGCCGGCTCCGATGCCGCCAACCAGAAGACGGTCGCGGTCGAGACCGGCGACCAGTACGTCATCAACGGCGAGAAGATCTTCATCATGCACGGCGATATCGCCGATCTGGCCGTGCTGTTCTGCCGCATCGAGGGGCAGCCCAAGATGTCGGCGATCATCATCGATGATGTCAAGCAGCAGGCCGGCTGGCAGGCCCGCACGCTGAAGCACAAGATGGGGATGCGCGCCGCCACTACCGGCGGGATTATCATCAAAGACGTGAAAGCCCCGAAAGCCAACTTGCTCGGCGAGGTCGGCAAGGGGTTCCGCTATGCTATGGGGACACTCGATGGCGCCCGGATTGGTGTGGCGGCCCAGGGTGTCGGCATTGCCCAGCGTGCGCTCAACGAGTCCGTGGCCCGCGCCAAAGCCCGTCAGGCGTTCGGCGCCCCGATCGCCAAGCTGCAGGCGATTCAGTGGATGATCGCCGATATGTCCACCCAGCTCGAGGCGGCCCGCATGTTGACCTACAAGGCGGCGCTCATGCAGGATCGCGGCGAGAAGTTCTCGCTCGAGGCCTCGCACGCCAAGCTGCACGCCTCCGAGACCGCTCGCTTCTGTGTCGACCGCGCCATGCAGATCTGGGGCGGCTACGGCTACATCGGCGAGTTCAGCGTCATCGAGAAGCTGTACCGCGATCAGCGCGTGCTGGAAATCTACGAGGGAACCTCGGAAGTCCAGCGCCTCGTGATCGCCGGCAACGTTCTGGGAGCCCGATGAAATTCGGCGACTTCGAAATCCGTACCTTCGTCGAGCAGCCGTTTCGGCTCGACGGAGGTACTATGTTCGGCGTTATCCCCAAGACCATGTGGCATCGGCTGATTCCGGCCGATGCCAACAATCTCATCCCGATGGTGACGAACCTGTTCGTCCTCACCGCCCATGGCAAGCACATGATTTTCGATATCGGTCTCGGCGACACCCTCTCCGACCGTGAGAAGAAAGTGTACGGCATTGACGGGCCTTCGGCCATCGACTCGGGCCTTGCCACGCTCGGCCTGAAACCGGAAGATATCGACTACGTCATCCTGACCCACTTGCACACCGATCATTGCGGCGGCGGCGTGAAGCTGGTGGACAACCAGTATGTCCCTCGCTATCCCAAAGCCAATTACCTCATCAGCAAACGGGAGTGGGAGGTGTTCATCAAGCCGGATGAGCGGACCAGCGCCGTGTATGTGCCGCAGCGGTTCCACCCGCTCAATGAAGCAGGGAAGATCGAGTTCATCGATGGCGACAATATCGAATTGTTCCCCGGTATCAAAGCCGTGCACACCGGCGGTCACTCGGTGGGGCATTACGCGCTTGAGATGGAGTCGCAGGGAAAGAAGGCGTTTTACTACGCGGACCTGTTCCCGACCGTCCACCATATGCGCGTGCCGTTTGTCCCGGCCACCGATCTGTATCCGTTGACCAGCATGGAAGTCAAACGGAAAGCGCTGCCGAGAATTCTGAATCAGGATGTGGTCATGGCGTTCGACCACGATACCGTCATGCCGCTCGCGCGAATCAAAGATGTCGAGGGGAAATTCGTCGCCGAGCCGGTCACCGAGCATTCGTCCGTTTCCAAATAGCACGAGGGGCCTGTGTCCAAAGAGGAAAAACTCAATCATCTTGAGCAGATGCGCGCTCAGGCGCAACTGGGGGGCGGGCAGGACCGCATCGATGCCCAGCACCAGAAGGGGAAGCTGACCGCCCGCGAGCGGATCGAACTGCTGGTCGATGACCACTCCTTCGAGGAGTTCGACATGTTCGTCACCCATCGCTCGAGCGATTTCGGGCTGGCGGAACAGAAAATTCTCGGCGATGGCGTCATCACCGGTTGCGGCAAAATCAACGGCCGGACCGTCTTCATTTTCTCCCAGGACTTCACCGTCTTCGGCGGGTCGCTTTCCGAGGCGCATGCCGAAAAAGTCTGCAAGATCATGGATATGGCCATGAAAACCGGCGCGCCGGTGATCGGGCTCAATGACTCCGGCGGCGCCCGCATACAAGAAGGGGTCGTCTCGCTCGGTGGCTACGCGGACATTTTCCTTTTGAACACGCTGGCTTCGGGCGTTGTCCCGCAGATTTCGGTTATCCTCGGCCCGTGCGCCGGCGGGGCGGTGTATAGCCCGGCCATCACCGATTTCGTGCTGATGACCAAGGGGACCTCATACATGTTTGTGACCGGCCCGAACGTGGTTAAAACCGTCACCCACGAGCAGGTCACTTCCGAGCAGCTCGGCGGCGCGCTGGTGCACGCCTCCAAATCCGGCGTGGCGCACTTTGCGTGTGACAACGAGGCAGACGCTATCGGCAAACTCAAGAAGCTACTCGGCTATCTGCCGCAGAACAACTGCGAGGACCCGCCTTTCGTGGCGTCCTCCGACCCCGCAGATCGGGAGGATGACGCCCTCAATCATATCATCCCGGAGAATCCGAACCAGCCGTACGACATTAAGGATGTGATTACCCGCGTCGTTGATGACGGCTCTTTCTTCGAGGTGCACGAAGAGTTCGCGCCGAATATCGTGGTCGGATTCGCGCGGCTGGCGGGGCATTCGATCGGCATAGTCGCCAATCAGCCGGCCGTGATGGCGGGCGTGTTGGATATCAGCTCGTCCGTCAAAGGGGCGCGGTTCATTCGCTTCTGCGACTGCTTCAATATCCCGCTCCTGACTTTCGAGGATGTCCCCGGTTTCATGCCCGGCACCGAGCAGGAGCACGGCGGCATCATCCGCCACGGCGCGAAGCTGCTCTATGCCTATTGCGAAGCGACTGTCCCCAAAGTGACCGTCATCACCCGCAAAGCCTACGGCGGAGCGTACGACGTCATGAACTCCAAGCACGTGCGCGGCGACATGAACTACGCCTGGCCCACCGCCGAGATCGCGGTCATGGGGCCCAAGGGGGCGGTGGAGATCATCTTCAAGAAAGAGATCATGTCGTCCTCCAATCCGGACCTGGAACTGAAGCGCAAGGAAGAGGAGTACCGCGAGAAATTCGCCAACCCGTTCATCGCGGCGGCACGCGGGTATGTGGATGATATCATTGAGCCGAAAACCACCCGTCCGCGACTGATCCGGGCGTTCCAGATGTTGGCCACCAAGAAGGACAGCAACCCGCCCAAAAAGCACGGGAATATCCCGTTGTGAGGGGAGAAAATGACAATTCCAAGACACGAAGACATGATGCTCTCCATCCTGAGGCAACTTCAAGACGGTCATACAAAGGAGATGCGGCAGATCACTGAGAGCATGGCCAAAGTCTTCAATCTGACTGAAGCTGACCTAGCGCAGAGACTCCCAAGTGGTACTGATTACACGTTCGCCAACCGAGTATCTTGGGCTCGGACGTACTTGAAAAAGGCCGGATTACTGGAGTCACCGGGTCGGAGTCTCATAAAGATCACCGAACTTGGCCTAAAGGCGCTTGCGGAGAATCTCACCCAAATTGACGATGCCTACCTCAGACAGTTTCCGGGGTATTTAGAGTTCATGGCAGTCAAGCCGCCCAAAACTCCTAAGGAGAAGACGCTTCAAGTCATAGTGGATACGCCTGAGGAAATGATAGAGTCAGGCTACTCCGCTATTCGAGCAGCCCTTGCAAAGGAGCTGCTTGACTCTCTTGGAAAGACCAGCCCGTCTTACTTCGAGAGGATTGTCATTGAGGTTCTCGTGAAGATGGGATACGGCGGTTCTCTGAAGGACGCAGGTGAAGCGGTCGGTCGCGCCGGCGACGGCGGAATTGATGGTGTGATTAAGGAAGACAAACTTGGCCTCGATACCATTTACGTCCAGGCCAAAAGGTGGTCTACGTCTGTCGGGAGACCGACAGTTCAAGAGTTTGTCGGGAGTCTGGAGGGGGTACGGGCACAGCGCGGCATCATCATCACTACTTCCAAGTTCACAAGCGAAGCAGAAGCGTATGTGCAGCAGATCGGAAAGAGGATTGTACTCATTGACGGCCCAACACTTGCTGATTTGATGATCGAGCACGACGTTGGGGTAACGCCGGTGAAGACGTTCCAGCTTAAGCGCATTGACTCGGATTACTTCACCGAAGAATAGATCATGGTCACCACCCCCATCCGCAAAATCCTCACCGCCAACCGGGGCGAGATCGCCGTGCGCGTCATCCGCGCCTGTCGCGACCTCGGCATCAAATCGGTGGCCGTCTATTCGGACTGCGACACCACGGCCTTCCATGTCCGCATGGCCGATGAGGCATACCATATCGGCCCCTGCCTGTCATCGCAAAGCTATCTGGTACACCACAAGATTATCGATGTCGCCAAGCGGTCCGGCGCCGATGCCATCCATCCCGGCTATGGCTTCCTCTCGGAGAACTCCGTGTTTGCCCGTCGCTGCGCCGAGGAAGGGATTCTGTTCATCGGCCCTAATCCGGACACGATTGCGCTATTGGGCGACAAGCTGGCCGCCCGCCAGGCGGCCATCAAGGCCGGCCTGCCGGTGGTCCCCGGTGTCGATATGGAATTGAGCGAACTGGCCAAGGGGCTCGACACCGCCCGTAAGATCGGCTACCCGATTCTGATCAAAGCGGCGGCCGGCGGCGGTGGCAAGGGGATGCGAGTGGTCCACTCCGAAGAGCAGTTTGAGGAATCGCTCAAGTCCGCCGGCAACGAGGCCCGCTCGGCGTTCGGTGACGCCCGCGTCTATATCGAAAAATATCTCACCCGCCCCCGCCATATCGAAATTCAGATCCTGTGCGACCAGCACGGCCACTGCGTCCATCTCGGCGAACGCGAGTGCTCTATTCAGCGACGGCACCAGAAAGTGATCGAGGAGTCTCCGTCCCCGATCATGACTCCCGAGCTTCGTGCCCGGATGGGCAAAGCGGCGGTCGATCTGGCCCGCGCCTGCGGCTATGTCAGCGCCGGGACAGTCGAGTTCCTTGTCGATAGCAACCGCAATTTCTATTTCCTCGAAGTCAACACGCGCCTGCAGGTGGAACACCCCGTCACCGAGATGGTGACCGGCCTCGACCTGGTCAAGGAGCAGATCGCTGTCGCTCAGGGCGCGCCGCTGGCTATCGCGCAGGAGCAAGTGGCCTTGCGCGGCCACGCCATCGAATGCCGCATCTATGCCGAGGATCCGGACAACGGCTTCCTGCCGTCCACCGGCACCCTCAACAGCTATGTCATACCGGCCGGTCCCGGAGTACGCGTTGATTCTGGTGTCGTGGCCGGCGCCGAGATTCCGGTCTACTACGATCCGATGATCGCCAAGCTGGTAGTCTGGGGCCAGGATCGCCCCGAGGCGATCCGCCGCATGAAACGGGCCCTCGAGGAATACCGCGTCTCCGGTGTCGAGACCACTATCGGGTTCCACCGCGTCATCATGGATAACGCTAAATTCCTCGCCGGCGATCTCTCGACCAGTCTGCTCGAAGAAGAGTATCCGGACAACCTGTACCGCCGCCTCGACCCGGACCTGCGCGAAAAGGCCGCCCTCGCCGTGGCGCTCGACCGGTTTGTCCGCGAGCGCAAGATCTCGATCGACGATCCAACTACCGAGCGTCCGAACTCCGAGTGGGTGCGCCGCCACCGCAGTTCAACCCTTCGTTGGTTCGGAGGGAGTCGCTGATGCCCCGCTATCAAGTCACGATCGACGGCCACGAATACGATATTACGCTCGAGTATCGTTCCGAGCACTTCTTCGCCACAATCAATGGCCGACAGATCGAAATCCGCCGGTTCGGTCTAGGCGAAACCCGCTCGCTCTTGCTGATCGACAACGAATCAATCGAAGTGGATGTACACTCCGGGCACGACAATGGCGCCCGGTCGGTCTTCCTCGCCGGTATGGATATTCAATCCGAAATTGAGGATTACCACCTCGCCCAGATGCGAAAGGCAGCCGGTGTTTCCCATGGCCCCGCCGTCGAGCCGATTCTGCGCGCTCCGATGCCGGGACTGGTGGTCGATATCCGCGTCAGCCCGGGGGAGAAGGTAGTCAAGGGGCAGCCGCTGGTGGTGATCGAGGCCATGAAGATGGAGAACATCATCAAAGCGCGGGGCGATGCAACGATCAGGAGCATCACGGCCGCCAAGGGGAAGTCCGTCGAAAAAGGGGATGCGTTGCTGGAGTACGAGGTATGACCGGACCAAAGAAGAAGACCTCATCCGACATCGAGATTCCGGTCGTCCTCAATCCCGGCGACCACGCCGCCGATGAACGACAGCTCGGCGCGCCCGGCCAGTATCCGTTTACGCGCGGCATTTATCCGGACATGTATCGCGGCCGCCTCTGGACCATGCGGCAATACGCGGGATTCGGTGCCGCCGAGGAAACCAATCAGCGCTTCAAGTATCTCATGGAGCGCGGACAGACCGGTCTCTCCGTCGCCTTTGATCTGGCCACCCAGATCGGCTATGATTCGGATCATCCGATGGCCCGCGGCGAGGTCGGCCGCACCGGCGTCGCTATCGATTCCCTCGAGGATATGGAGCGGCTGTTCGAAGGCATTCCGCTCGATCGCGTCTCCACCTCTATGACCATTAACGCCACGGCGGTAGTACTGCTCGCCATGTACATCGAGGTCGGGAGGAAACAAGGGGTCGCGGAGACACAACTGGCCGGCACGGTTCAGAACGACATCCTCAAGGAGTTCATCGCGCGCGGTACCTACATCTTTCCGCCGACCCCCTCGATGCGAATCATTACCGATATTTTCGCCTACGCCAACGACCACCTGCCGCGCTACAACACCATTTCTATCTCCGGCTACCACATTCGCGAGGCCGGTTCGACCGCCGTGCAGGAGGTCGCCTTCACCCTCGCCAATGCCGTCGCCTATGTCGAGGCGGCGCAGGTTGCCGGTCTCCCCATCGACCAGTTCGCCCCCCGGCTCTCCTTTTTCTTTGCCGCCCACAATGATCTCTTTGAGGAAGTGGCCAAATTCCGGGCGGCGCGTCGCATCTGGGCCGGGATCGTCAAAGAGCAGTTCGGAGCAACCGACGAGCGCTCGCTTTTGCTCCGCTTCCACACCCAGACCGGCGGTTCGACGCTCACGGCCCAGCAACCGGAGAACAACATCGTCCGCACCACCATCCAGGCGCTGGCCGCCGTCATGGGGGGGACCCAGTCGCTGCACACCAACTCGTTCGATGAGGCGCTGGCGTTGCCGACCGAAAGAGCCGCGGAGATCGCCCTTCGAACCCAGCAGATAATTGCCTATGAATCGGGCGTTCCCAACTCAGCCGATCCGCTCGGCGGATCCTATCTGATTGAGTACCTCACCGACGCTATCGAGGCCCAGGTCCTGTCGCTCATGGAGCGGATTCGCTCCCTCGGTGGGTCGGTGGCCTGCGTGGAATCCGGGTTCTTCAAGGAGGAACTGGCCAGGTCCGCCTACGAGTACCAGAAACGGATCGAATCCGAAGAGCAGATTCAGGTCGGCGTGAACCGCTTCCGAACGGACAGCGCCGAGATCCCTTCCGTGTTGAAGCTTGACCCGAAGCTGGAAAACCGCCAAATTGAGCGCTTGAAAGCTCTGAAGTCCCGCCGCGATACGGCGAAAACCAGGGGCGCGCTGGAGCAACTACGACAAGCGGCCGGGAGTACAATTAATATCGTCCCGGCCGTCATTGAGGCAGTGGAGAGTTATGCAACTGTTGGCGAAATATCCGATACTTTGCGGAAAACCTGGGGAGAATACCATGACCACCGGTAAACTACTGGGTCTGATCACCGGCCTGCTACTGGTGCTGTTGGCGGTCATGGCCGGGTGCGGCGACCAGTCCGGTTCGGACGGCAAATCGAGCCCGACCGCCCAGGCGACCGATGACCGCGCCCTGATTCAGGAGGCGCTCACCGAAGCGATCACCCGCTGGCACTATGGCGACAAAGCGGTCCTGTACGACAACGAATTCGAGTACCTGCAGGCCAAATACGATTTCGACGCCTATCTGACCTTCCGCCAGATCGAATTCGCGGAGGCCGATACGGTCACCGGTATCATCGCTCAGGACTACACGTTCTTTGGCCGCGACTCCTGCCGCGTCGCGGTGGAGGTTCAGTTCAAGGGGCCGTCGGGGAAGATTTCCGTCGATCACGATAAGTACATCATGTACTACCATCGCGGTCGCTGGTGCCGCCCGACTGTCGGCAGCATCGATATCCAGCGCGAATACGATCGGGTGCGGGAACAGGCGGATTCGGCCGCCGAGGCGGAAGAACGTGAATCCGGCAACGGATAAACTGACGCTGGTCTCCCACGTCGGGATCGCCGTTCAGGACCTTGAAAAGAGCATTGTGGTCTATGCGCGGCTTACCGGCATCGATCATCCCCACATCGTCGAAGTCCCGGATCAGAAAGTCCGGGTCGCGATCTTCGATCGCCCCGAAAGCGCAGGGGGGCGGATCGAACTGGTGGCCGCCAGCTCGCCCGAGAGTCCCATCGCCCGGTTCCTGGCCAGACATGGCGAGGGCCTGCATCATGTGTGCATCTATGTTGAGGATATTGCCAGGCGGCTGGCCGAATTGAAGGCCGAAGGTGTCCGGCTCATCGATACTGAGCCAAGGATCGGAGCGGAGGGGGAGAAGATCGCCTTTGTCCACCCGTCATCGACCGGTGGTGTCCTGATTGAACTGCAGGAACGTCGCCGGCCCTGAGCGCCGCCGGGCACGGGGCCCAGTTCTCCCGGCTCAAAACCATCACATCTTTTGCGGGAAGTTGCGCGCGAGGCAGGTTCTCACGCGCCCGATACGATCAGCCAGGAATTGATCGCGACCCACGAGCGGTTGCCAGAGAAAACTCCGCCCCTCTTTCAGCCGTTCCACCATCCCCTTGTCCGCCAGACGGGTCAGGATAGTCACGACCGTCGTGTAGGCAATCGCTCCGTCCCGTCGCAGGTGGTGTTGCGCCTGCTTGCCGGACATCCGCCCCTGTCGCCACAGCAGTTCCATCAGGCGCGCCTCGGTGGGTCCGAGAAAGACAGCCGCGCCGGATCCGTCGGGGTCGAAATAGAACGACCCCGGCGTCATCGCACGGTGGGCTTCTTCGTGTGCTTGGCGATAACCGATACGCCGATCGCGATAATCAGCGCCGGCCAGAAGAAATTCCAGAACCGTCCCTGTATGATATCCAGCTCGCTCAGGAGCATCAGCACTCCCAGGAGTAGCAGCAGAATTCCCCAGAACATGGGCCAGTACCTCCTTTGGGTTCAGTCTCCGCTACGATGGTGGATTTCATCGCGGCGGGCAAGTCAAAACCGTTTGGTCGCTACACTTGCTTGAGGCGGTTGACGATCTCCCCGGCGATCGCCTCAAGCATCACCCGGTCCTCGCCCGTGAAATTGGAGGGACGGTTGGAGTCGATGTCGATCTCCCCCAGCACCCGGTCGCCATCCAGAAGCGGCACCACGATCTCGGAGCGGGTGGTAAGCGAACAGGCCAGAAAGCGCGGGTCCTGGCGAACATCGTTGACGATGATCGTCTTCTTCTCCTGGGCCGCCGCCCCACAGATCCCCTTGCTCATCTCGATCACCGTATGCGGCGTCTTGGGGCCCACATAGGGGCCTACCTCCAGCCGGTCCCCGCGAACCAGGTAGAAGCCGGTCCAGTGAAACTCATCGGAGAAATCATTGATCAGTTCCGCAGCCGCCTTCAGAATGTCCGTCTCGTTGGCGTGCTGGGCAATGGCGATCCGCACATTGTCCACCAGTTGTCGGCGAGCGTTGTCCATCATAGGTTGTCCCTTATGGCTTGCAGATTCTCCATGGAAGTCTCGGGCGCTATCGCACACCCCGGCCCGATAATCACCCGGCTCGGGTCGAAGCGTCGTTTGATCTCAGTAACAAAGTGCGGCATCTCGTCCGGTTCACTCCTGAGCAGCCACCCCTGGTAATCGACCCCGCCCACCATCACCCTGTTCGGCAGGGCGGCCACCGCCTTGTCCAGCGGCAGGTTGGTCGGATCACTGGAATCCCAGTTCACCAGTTTCGCCGGATACGGCAGCGCGACCAGCTCCCTCAGGTAGTTGTTGCTGGCGCAGACATGAAACAGGTTCATGGCGTCATCTCCCGCCGCCCGAATCACCCGCAGGTCATAGGGCACGCCGAACCGCTCATATTCCGACCAGCTCAGCAGATCCGATGACGCCCAGTGCGTCGTGGCGTAAAACAGCCCATCCGCCCCGGCATGCCGAATCTCGGCCACGTATTGCTCGAAGGTCGCCGTAATCGCTTCGAGGGCGTTCGTGATCAGTTCCGGTTCGGTGCGCAAGTAGGTCACCATCGTTGGGTTGTCCGGCACCATCCGCCCCGCTATCGCCAAAGGAGTAAACACTGTCATAAATATCGGCAGATCGGGGCCACACTTTTTCCTCAGTCCGGACACCACGCGAAGATGTTCCTCCAGCGCCGGCGCGCGCATGGCCAGCGGCTCGATCTTCCGCCAGTCCTCGGGCCGGTTGACCGGATAGGCCAGCTTCCGGTGTTTCTCGAACTCGTGGCGCGAATATTCCTGGCGGAACCCCCAGTCCTCGATATGATAGTCCGCCCGCGGATTGATCTTCATGAAATCCCAGTCAAACCGCTGCTGGAATGACCACATGGCCTCGATCGTCCCCTCGGCCGTCCCCTCTTTGTGGAAGAAATGGCGCCAGAAGGAGGCCGCGAACCGGTCCGGGCGTTCCCCCCTCAGGATAGTCTCAATCCGCTCTCGATGGGTCAGTGTATCTCTGGTCATATCTCCTGGCGCCTATAACAACGGCGGACTGCTTTGGGTTCATCGGTCCGCCGACGCAGGCGAATATAGGGCAGCGACTTGCATCGGTCAATCGGCTGTACTAAGAATGCGCAGAATCTCCCGACTCTCTGGAGCGTCTCCGTTCCACTGCCGAAACCATCAAGGAAAGAGTCTGTCAACAACCTTGATCCTGGCTGAGGAGCAACGATGCCGTCACGGATACTCGTGATCGATGATGAAGACTCCATGTGCAACTTCATGGAGATCATGCTGGCCAAGCAGGGGTACGCGGTCGACACCACGACCTCCGGCCTCGAGGGGATCGGCCTGTTGAAGGACCACAATTACGAGCTGGTGATCGCCGATCTCAATATGCCCGAGATGAACGGCATCGAGGTCCTCAAGGCGATCAAGAGCTTCAAGAAAGAACAAGAGCTGATCGTCATGACCGCCTATGCCTCCGTAGACACGGCCATCGAGGCCATGAAGCAGGGGGCGGCCGACTACATTACCAAGCCGTTCAAGGTCGATGAAATCAAAGTCGTCATCGACAAAGCGATCAACCGCAAACGGCTGGTGGAGGAAAATTCCACCCTCAAAAAGCAGCTCCAGGGGGACAACTCCTTCGACCGGTTCATCGGCAATTCCGAAGTGGTCGTACGAATGAAGAAACTGGCGAGGCGCGTCTCCGGATCGGACTCCACCGTGCTCATCCGCGGTGAATCCGGAACCGGCAAGGATCTGATCGCCCGCGCCATCCACCATCATTCGCCGCGCTGCGGCGGGCCATTCGTGACCATCAACTGCGCCGCCCTGCCGGAGACACTTCTGGAATCGGAGCTGTTCGGTCACCGCAAGGGCTCCTTCACCGGCGCCATTAAAGACAAAGAGGGACTCTTCTCGGTCGCCGGAGGGGGCACGTTCTTCCTCGACGAGGTCGGCAACACGTCACTCGCCATTCAGGTGAAACTGCTCCGCGTCCTCGAGGACAAGAAGATCACGCCGGTCGGCGATACCAAGCCGGTCGATGTCGATGTCCGCCTGATCGCCGCCACCAACGCCGATCTGGAGGAAGATGTCAAAGCCAGTCGGTTCCGGGCCGATCTGTTCTACCGGCTCAATGTCATCCCGATCCAGATTCCGGCGCTGCGCGAGCGACGCGAGGATATCCCGCTTCTGGTGGATTACTTCGTGGCCCGCTTCTGCGCGCGCGCCAATGGCCCCGTGCGCAAGATCTCCGATCGCGCAATGGCCGTGCTCACCCAGTACCCGTGGCCCGGCAATGTCCGCGAACTGGAGAACACGATCGAGCGGGCCATCCTGCTCAACCGGTCCGATGAACTGGACCTGACGGACTTTCCCGAAAAGCTGACCAAACCGGAACCGGTGGCGCTGGTCACCGAAGCCGCGCCCGCGACGCCGACCCTGGAGTCAATCGAAAAGGCCTACATTCAGTACGTGATGGAGCAGACGGAAGGGAAGAAGGCCGAGGCGGCCCGAATCCTCGGTATCGACACGTCGACCCTCTATCGCAAGATCGAGCGATACAAGCTCAAAGACGGCGGACCCAAGAGCGCCGCCAAACCGAAGGAAATCTGATCATTTCTTGAGCAAGGACGCGGAACGCGAATTGCCGTTACATAGGCTCATGAAATTTGGGATGCGCAGAAAGAGAGGTTCGGCAATGTTGCGGACATATCGAAATCATCGGGGCTTCACGCTGATTGAACTGATGATCGTCGTGGTCATCATCGGCATTCTGGCGGCACTGGCCATTCCGCGGTTTCGAGCGGCTGCCACCAAGGCCAAGCAGGCCGAACCTCAGGGAATCCTGAAGCTGGTCTACACCATGCAGCACGCCTACCACCAGGAGCAGGCCACCTACTGTGATGGCGGCGTGACGGCTGTCGCCGGGCAGTGGTTCCCCACGCTGGGGATCGAAATCCCGGTGAACGCCATATACACCTATCAGGTCACGGGCGCCGACGCGACCACCTTCACCGCCACCGCGACCATCGCCAACCCCGGGCTTGACGATGACGCTACGCCCGACATCTGGCGAATCGACCAGACCGGCGTGCTCCTCAACACGACCAACGACGCCAACTCCTGATCCGGCGGCAGAGATCATCATCCGGCGGTAGAGATCATCTTTGCGAACGGGCGCCCCTCGGGCGCCCGTTTTCGTTTGGCCTGTGCCGTCAGGCATCTCTGCCTGTGCCGTCAAGCGTCTCTGCCTGTGCCGTCAAGCGTCTCTGCCTGTGCCGTCAGGCGTCTCTGCCTGTGCCGTCAGGTGTCTCTGCCTGTGCCGTCAGGCGTCTCTGCCTGTGCCGTCGGGCATCTCTGCCTGTGCCGTCAGGTGTCTCCGCCTGTGCCGTCAGGTGTCTCCGCCTGTGCCGTCAGGCGTCTCTGCCTGACGGCTTCCCCGGTTTGAAAGAGGTGTCGGGCCGGGACGCCCGACACCACAGCGAACTCTCGCGCGTCAAAGACGTCAGGCGTCTCTCTGTTTGTCATCCCCGCGAAAGCGGGGACCCA